>Ga0126372_10000447_pt1 | contig 14361 bp, 9 predicted proteins | sample PanSoiMetaPlot_6_FD_92762 | JGI IMG/M metagenome (GOLD analysis project Ga0126372, IMG submission 92762) | Tropical forest soil microbial communities from Panama - MetaG Plot_6 | ecosystem: Environmental > Terrestrial > Soil > Tropical forest > Bulk soil | place: Panama | collected 2016-02-17
ACAGGGGTCTCCTTCGCTGCTAGTAAGATTCAACACTCAAGCATTCTTCTAGCACTGGTAGACGCCGTCGCACCCTGTGAATTACGGCTCAACAGTGATTACTTTTGCACCGGAAAGTAGCTAAAGTCAGTCCGCCAGCCGCGCCGGCGTCGACAGACCTAGCGTCGGGTGAACCGACCTATCGCCTAAGTTTCAGACATGCTCACCATGATTCGTTCCTGCCATCAGAAGTCTTGTCCGGTCTGACAAAGAAATGCCACTTATCCACGTTGGCCGGCACGGCGACATCGAAGAAGCCCACCATCATCTCGTTGTAGGTCTGATCGCCCCACGTCACCGGGCGGTTGGGATCGGGATTGTGCAGGTTCTTGCGCGAGTTATCGTACCAGGCGACGGCACGCAACTCCGTTCCGGCTTTCAGCGGACGCGGCTCGGCCAGACGGTAGCTGAGCTGGAAATAGAAGTCGTAGTTGACCCGCAGAAGAGTTTCCACTCGCCTATCGGGATATACCAGGTCGTACTCGAACCGCTTTCCGCGCAGATGCATGTGAGGAAAGAAGCTGAGAAGCGTTGCGTCGTTGGGTAGTGTGCCATGCACCTCGACGCGGTAATTTTCCGCCCCGGGAGGAATGGGAATGGGATCGTGATCGTTCGCCAGTTGCAAAGTCAGGACGCGCTGCTTCGGAGGCTGTTTCGCAAAGACCAGACCGACGGACGTCCGGTCGTGATCCGGCTTCCCGTTCGTGGTGTAGTGCATCTGGAAAACGAGGTCGGAGTGAGCAGGAACAAATTTTGCCAGGCCGTCGGGCCACTGATCGGGCGAACTGCCGGGCGCGTAGACGAGAAGCATGTCGCTGTCGGTAGAGTGCGCTTCATGACGAAGCTTTTCGTCGTGCAGGCTTGACGCGGTAAATGGCACGCCCGTTGGCGCACCCCGCAGCCAGTTCGAGCCTGGCGGACGAATGTAAACGACCGCGTGATGCACATGCGCGCGGCTGTATGGGCGCACTTCCGACATCTGCACCCACTTGTCTTCGTCAAACCGGGTGGGCACGATCTCGTATGTATAGTCGACATCGCCATGTGCTGGTATCACCACCGGCTTGCGCATTTCGACCACGCAGTCGGGTGGAGGAATGTTCCATCCGGATGTCCAGCGCGGCGGGGGCGGAGCGTCTTTGGGATCGCCCGCGGGAGCCTTGGCGTCACCCCAGGAGACGATGGTGGCAATCTCGCTGTCGGTGAGCGATGGGTCGTCGGAGAACTTGCCGATGTTCGGATCGGCGAACCAAGGCGGCATTCTGCGCAACCGCACCATTTCGCGCATCACGGGAGCCCAGCGGTGTGCCTGCTGGTAGTCCACCAGCGGCATGGGAGCGATTTCACCTTGCCGGTGACATCTCTGACAGTGGTGCTGCAGGATAGGGAGCACATCGCGATAGAAGGTTGGTGCCTGGAGGCCGCTTTGCGCGGATGTGAGCGTGGCGTAAAGAACAAGAACCGTCAGGGCGAGCGTCAGATGCGCGCGGCGTGAAGCGTTAATGGAATAGAAAGTGGCGCGAAACACAGAATTGGTTCATATCCTAAAACGTCATCGGAGTTGACTGCAAAGAGAATCGCGAGGCCCTGGGCTTTGGGAGGCAGAACGGTTCCGTTGACCAATGAGGTCGTAGAGGTGGCTCCTTACGTTGCCCGAGCCGTGTAAAGGCAATATTCCGGCAGGTCCTTGCGTGTCTTTTGTAAGCGGCGGACGTGATAGCATTTGCAGTATCAGGCTCGACTGACATCACACTCATGGTTGCCCGCCTGGCATCACGCATTCTGATTGCCTGTTTGTTATTCCCACCCTTTCTGCGTGCCTCCGAGAAAAAACCGTCCGCTAAAGAGGGATGGCTCGAGTTGCACTCACAGCACTTCACCGTCTACACGGATGCAGGCGAGAAAAGGGGGCGCGAAGTAGCTGTCCGCTTCGAGCAGATGCGCTCCGTATTCGGCAACCTGCTGATGCGCGACAAGCTGAAGATGCCTGTGCCCATGGAAATCGTGGCCTTTAAGAACGATAAGGACTACGCGCGCGTGTGCCCGGTGCGAAACGGCATCACGATCTCTGCCCCGGCATTTTTCCTGGCGGACGAAGACAAGTACATGATCGTGCTGAACTTGTTTGCCGACGAGTCCTGGCGGGCGATCACGCATCAGCTAGCCCACGTGTTGCTCGACGGTAACTATCCGCCGACACAGCCCTGGTTTGACGAAGGATTTGCCGAGTACTTCTCGAGCATTCGCGTTGACAACAAACAGGTGGAGATTGGCGGGGACCCCCAGTTGACCTCGAAGTATTACGACGACCTGCTGGTGGGGGCAAGCCAGGTTCGTAACGCACCGCATTCGCTCACCGAGTTGCTGTCGGGCCCGCTGTGGCTGAACATGACCGACCTGTTCCAAAAGCGCCTTACCACACCCGAGTTTCAGGAAGGCACGCATCACACACTGTTTTACGCGCAGTCGTGGATGGTCATGCATTACCTGCTGAAGAATCACTTGTTGCCGCAGGCGGGGACGTACTTCGACCTGGTGCAGAACCAGAAAGTGCCCGTGGCACAGGCGATCCAGCAGGCCTTCGGAAAGAGCCCGGAAGATTTTGAGAAGGCGGTGAAGGAATATTTCACATCGCTCGAGCCGCTATTCATTGCGCAGGACCAGCTCAATCAGGGCACAACGCTGAATCAATTGCAGCAGGTTTACCAGTATCCAACTCCACTCTTGCCGGACGATGTTTCGCTGGTCGTGAAGAAGGTTGAAGACGACGACGCGAAGGCGCGCATGGCCGAAATCATGGTCAGGCTGCCGGAGCGCTATCAACAAGGCATGTTGGATTTACAAGCGTTATCGGAAGACCCAACCGACAACGCGGTCGCGCGTCGCGCGCTGGCCCTGGCATACATGCAAAAGAAAGATTTCAAGAAGTCGTCCGAACAACTCGACGCGGCCGAAGGATACGACGCCAAAGACCCGTGGGTGCGCTATTACCGCGCGCTGCTCAAGTTCAAGGTCAGCTGGGCAACCGGTCAGGCGATGGAAGGCGGGCTGGCCAACGTCCAGCAAAACCTGAAGGGCGTCGTGGACTGGGACGCAGAGTTTGCCGAGGCCTGGAACCTGCTGGGACTGGCGGAACTCGACGGTGGTGGGGCTCACGCCGCTGCCGACAGCATGCGCACGGCCATTCAACTCAGCCCGCGCAACCAGTGGTACGTGATGAACCTGGCAGACATCTACCTGGCGAGCAAGAAGTGGGACGAGGGGCAGGCTATCCTGGAGCGACTCAAGACCAGCCCGGATACGCCGATTGCTTCCGCCGCGAAGAAGAAGCTGGCGGATGTTCCGTTTATCAGGAAATTTGGGATTTCGCCGGAGCAGGCGGAGCAGCAGAAGAAAGCAGAGCAGGCGAGGCTGGCGGCAGAAAAGAAGATGGAGGCGGAGGATGCGCGGCCTCAACTGAAGGATCGGCCTCCCGATAAGCGACCGGTGCAATATCTTAAGGGACGCATCGTAAGAGTCGACTGCTCGCGCGCGCCCGCCGCGGTGTTAACGGTTACGTCTGCGACCAGAACGTTGAAGCTGCGCACGCAGGATTACAAGTCGCTGGTGCTAGTGGGTGGTGCAGGATTTTCTTGTGACTGGAAGGATCGCCCTGCGTCGGTCAATTACAAAGCGGCCGGCAGCAGCGAAGGCGACCTGGTTTCCCTCGAAGTGCAATAAGCTCCCCACATTCCTCACAAAAACCAAAGCGCTTCGTCGCTGGAGTTAAGAAACGTGTGATTCTTAGTGTACGGTTAAAGTAGCCGTGGTGAGGTCCACCGTCGCACCTGAGCCGAATTTTCCCTGCACGATCACTGAATACTTAACCGCCGGATTCGGCGGCGAAGTTGATTGCGAAGTCGCCCCAGCACCACATCCGACCGTTATGAGAGAGAGCAATACCAACACAGCGAGAATGTAGAGATTGCGCTTCCTGTCTGTTGTCGCGCCCAAAACGACAATTCCCACCAGAGGCAGCAGAGTTGCATAGAACAGAGTCGTGGAACGCTCAGGCGCCGATTTGTGCAGACGCGCTGCGCCAGCCGGAGTAGTGATCGTTAGCGTCAAGTTTATGGCCGAGGGTCCGGGCATGATACTCGGAGTCGAGAAGTTGCAAGCACTTCCGGCCGGTATTGTTCCCTGCTTGCACTGCAATGACATCGACTGCGTCGGATCACCTGTATTGGCGTCAAGTGTGAGAGGGTATGTCGCGGACTGCCCGGCGGTAACGGACATCGCAGGAGGAACAGGTACGACCGGGGGGAGGAAGACCGTTATGTGCGCCAGGTTGGATTTGCTTCCGTCGACCTGCGACGTTGCGAAGACGTTGTCGACCTCGGGAGCAGACACATTGGCCGGTGGAGTGTAAAGACCGGTGTTCGAAATTGTTCCGCACGGCCCGTTGTTGCAACCTTGGCCGCTCACCGCCCATGTGACCGCAGTGTTCGTGGTATTCGCCACGGTCGCAGCGAACTGCAGGGGTGTAGTCGCCACCTGAATGGAGGTGGCGGCGGGCGAGACGGAAACCGCGACTGGCACGGCCTGCACCACCGTGAAGGTCAAACCTGCTACAGTCAGCGCGGCAGTCCGGCTGGCAGCAGTGTTATTGGCGGAGACAGAAAAGCTAACAGTCCCGTTCCCTGCCCCGGATGCCCCTGAGGTAACTGTGATCCAGGTCGCGCTGCTCGCTGCGGTCCAACTACAGTTGGTCCCCGAGGTAACGCTGACTGTGAATGTGCCGGTTCCGCTGGCTGAGGTGAATGACTGCGAGCCTGGATTGATGGCGAATGCACACGGCGGCTGAAGAATGAGGTTCAAGCTCTGTGTTCGGATCGCACCCTGCGCCGATGCATTCAGCGCGATGGTGTAGGTTCCGGCCGGCGTGCTGGCGGATGTAGACACAACCAGATTCGACGTGCCCACTCTGGTAGAGACCGTTACCGTCGAGGGAGTGAAGGAGCAGGTGGCTCCCGCGGGTAGGCCCGCACAGCTGAGAGCGACGTTGCCGCTAAATCCGTTGATTGGATTGATGGTCAGTGTGGCATTGGCGCTCTGTCCCAAGTTGACGGTGGCTGAAGAACCGGAAAGGCCAAGGCTGAAATCAGTCACTTGAACACTGACCGTCCCGGAGGTAACACCATCGGCGTTGGCGAGTGCGGTTACCGTCACGGATCCAGCCGGAACCGAGGCAGGGGCTGTGTACAGGCCGGCGTTGCTGATGGTTCCCTGACTTGCTTCCCATGTCACGCTGGTATCGGCAGCGTTTTGCACGGTGGCACCGAACTGCATCGTGGCTCCGGCAATAACGCTTGCGGAATTCGGATTGACGGTGACCGACACCGGGCCGACTCGAACGAAGCTCGCAACTGAAGGGACGCCCGACGAATTAGTCAGAAACAGCAGATAGTATCCCGGCGGAGCGATATTGGCGCTGGGAGGCGCAGTCAAGTTGAGGCTTCCAGATCCGGCGGTAAAAGTCAGGCCGATGACCCTCTGATCAAAGTCAAACGCGTGCGTGACCGAACCGGCTTTCACCAGTACCACCGAAGAGATGCTGGATGCGTCCGGAGTTTGAACGGTGAATGAAGTTCCGTATCCGACGGCAGCAGGTGCGGTACTGATGACTGGCCGAATGGCGGGGACGGCATTGCCGGTATTGTCGGTCGTGAACAGGTAGGAGGGCTGGTAGACCTCAAGGTGCGGCTCGTAGCTGCCCCGCACCGGGTTCCCACCGGCGAGCAACACGGTTGCATCAGGCATGAGCAAAGCAATCGAGTGGTAAAGCCGCGGAAATGCATTTGCTCCCGCCGAGGAAAAACTGTTTGTGGCCGGATCGTAAAGATCGGCGTTAAAAGACGACGTGCTGGCATTCTCATCGGTCGAAGAGCCTCCCAAAGCGAGAACCTTCCCGTTGGGCAGTACCACTGCGTTCATTTCGACGCGTGCCTGTGACATGTTTGGACCGGGCTGCCAGGTGGGCGTTGCGGAGGAGAGGTCGATGATCTCGGTCGTCGCGGTCGCGGTTGGCTGGCCGCCTCCCATGATCATCACCATCGGCCGGTAGTTATTGGCTGGCGTCAACGGCAAGAGTACGGAACTGCCGTAGGTCCTCGCGGTGGGGAGGATCGTGTTGGTGACCTTGGTCCAGGTGTGGGTGGCGGGAAAGAAGAAACGGGATTGTGTGCTTGGGCCCGAATAGAAAACATTTCCGTTCGGCAGGACATGAAGGCGCGGGTAGAGTGGCGGTGTCCATCCGGCAACGAAGGGTGTGCTCCAGCTATTGGTCACGGGCGAGTAAATTTCTACCGTGCTATTAGTGGCGCCGGTTTCGTCGAGTCCGGAAAAACTCATCACCGTACCATCCGGCAGGGTGGTTACAGTCGGATACCAGCGACCGTGAGCCATGCTCGGCAGGTCGGTGAAACCTCCGGTTGACGGATCAAAAACGGAAGTGTTGGGCGCACCGTGAAACGGGTCGTATTGAAGGGTCCCGCCGTTTACAAACGCGCGACCGTCAGGTAGCGTAACCATTCCGTTGCAGAACATGTCCCACGCCACAGGTTGAGTCGTGATAGTTCCGCTGGCAGGGTTCCAGATTGCTGCCTGAAAGTTGGTGTTCAGGGGAAAGTTGCCGGAGCCGGCGACAATCAAGACATCACCCGAGTTCAAAAGAGCCGCGTGGATCGGATTGATCGGCATCGCGTAGGGAAGGGTGGTCCATTGTCCCTGTAAATTGCTCTGGCCGAGTGCCGCGGGAAGCGTAAGCAGAGCAAGCAGAACGGCCGTGAGAACATCAAGAGTCCGACCGATGCGGCGTTTTCCGAAAACTGACGTAGCGGCGATTACTAAAGTCATCTGTTTGCTTGTATCTTTGTCCGTCGCGCGAGGGGGCAGTGCCAGTAAGTTGCACATCAACGTCCAAAAAGCTGCCAGGTGCGGCTTCCTGCTAAGTTATTGGGAGGGAGATACTAAGACTTAATCGGTGGAGTTACCGCCGGTCAGGGGCAATGCAATGGATTGCACATTGCGGTGTGGGTTCGTGATTAAACTGGCTTGGAGCCTCGCGCTCGGGAAGAATGGAAAGGTAAGAGCAAGTAGGACAATGCGACGCCTCCTAGAACCATCCACAGAATACTTTCACGTAGGGCGGCGTCTTTTATGGCGAATCGTCCGGCCGGAGGCACCAGAACTGCGAGGATCAGCGCTGCGATCACCGAGCCCATGACACCTGCTAGCGCTCCCAAACGAAGGCCTATCAGAACAATCGATGCCAAACCAATAAAAGGCAAAAACTCCAGAGCACTGTTGCTCTTAAGAAGAAAATTTAAGAGAGCCAGCAGTGCAGTGCAGAGAAGACCACCAGCAACTACCGTGAGGCGCCCATTCCAGGAAGACAGATCGATCACCATCAAAGCATTGCTGGAAGCCTCGTGAGGCGGCGGGGAAGCGCTCGCGGTTAAGGGCTTCTGATCAACAGCAATGCGAGTAGGTGGCTGGCGGCGTGACACTCTGCGTCGGAGCCTAGCGAGACGGCGAAGGGAGGTATGTATCTCCCTCATTTCCTTCAGATCATCGAGGCCGTGGGGTAACACTTTCAGCCGGGCCTTAATGGCCGCGTGCGCCGTATCGAGGCGCTCCGGAATATGATTCGAGTCCTCCTCAAGCACTGCCGCCCAGTAGAACTCACGCCAACGTTCAGCTTCCCTCTCGCCCATATCTCCTTGGCCCGTTAAAGTTACAGATTGAATTCGCAGGGATCCTGCCAAGTCTCTTGGATTCGGTCCTTGCGGGATTCAGTACTGCTCAGGGGAGGGACGATGGAGGCTACTTCTCGCCGGCAGTCCGGTATCGGCCAACGCGCGATGAGCCTCGAGAAAGGAACTCTACTATCGGCTGGGGAGCAAGACAATGGCCCGAGGGTGCTAAATCAAAACGACGGAAGTTTGCAGGGGCGCCCCGGTTTAAAGATTTGTAAATGTTGACGCTGGGGATGGTATCCGGCGGACGGATGCGGCAGGCGGGAGGCGTGCGGTTCATACCTTGGCGAGAATATCTCTCTTGATTTGCCTGATTTTTTCTTCGTTGCGCTTGTAGAAGGTCCACTTCTTTATGCGTTTGGGGCGGGTTAGCCCGGCTTCGCACAAGATCCTCATGTGCTCGCTTGCGGTTGGTTGACTGACACAGAGTTTGCGAGCGATCAGATAGCCGCAGACGCCGTCCTTGATGAGATCACCATCGACTTGCGGAGGGAAATGGTGAGTCGGATCCTTGAGCCAGTCGAGAATCTGGAGCCTGCGATCGTTCGCAAGAGCCCGGAGTACCAGTGACGCTCTCATGCCGCGACAGAAGATTCGCCTGTGATCATAGCACGCGATTTCTGCCATTGTGTGGAGCGCGAAGACTGGCGGCAGGCTTGCGATCTCGTGAAGTTCATTCGTTCGAATGGATGACCCCTTCGACAAGGTCGCCCAGTTGTTTGGCGGTAAATTGGTTGCCCTCGAGGTTTGCCGCCAACCTGCCCTTGCGATCGATTATGACAGTGTGCAGCGAATGGATCATCAGGCCGTCGTCATTCCAGGCATCGACTCCAAACAGGCCACAAGCTTTCCTGATGTCCGGTAGAGTTCCTGTCAGGAAGTGCCAGGTGCGCACGTCGGCCTTCCAGGTTTTGGCGGTGTTCGCCAGAATGTCGGGTTGGTCGTGAATCGGATCGAATGTGATGGTGAGCAGTATCAAATCCCGGCCAAGAACGCGAGCGAAGCGACTCTGAAGGCGGGCAAGGTTGTTCGTCAGACGAAAACAGAACTGGGGCAATGCGCATCGCGTGTAGATAAAGTTGATGGCCACGACCTTACCGGAAAACTGGCTGAGTGTGACGGTCTGGCGATTCTGATCGGTCAAATGAAAATCCGGGACAGGCTGTCCGACGGATAAGGGAGTAGTTCTGGAACTGTCTGGCGCTACGAGCGCTGCCAGGTTTTTCAACTGGTGAGCCGTAAAGGGATCTTGCTCGGCGCTTTGGAAGGCGTGAACCCTAACCTGATCTGCATAGGAGGAATCCTTTTCCACTACCAGGGAGAAGTCCACCATCATGCCGGGTTTGAGTTCTCCCAGGATATTGTGATCACGAACGCGAAGCGGCATCACCATGGCGTCCATGTATCCGGGAATGCTCTCACATGACAAGGTGACCATCTTCCGGGGGAGGTCGATGCTCACCACTAGGCCTGAAGCGGGATAGCGCTGTTCCGCCCAGCAATGAAGCGTGCAGAAGAGCAACAGGACGATTTTTATGTGGTGACGATTCAATGTGGGCTTCCTGCAGCACTTGTGGGACTGGCGGAGTGAGTTCCGCCGCCGGCGGAAGACGGCCAAATGACCTCGCGCTTACTTCCGCCTAACCGGACCGTCTTACGATCGAGCTTCGAGTAGTCCCTGGCTAATTCCTTGATCTCGATGAATTGATTCTTGTCTATTCCCGTGAAGCTCTGGCGCGTGTTGCTGGCCGGCCACCAGACTTCAATGGTCATGACGCGCGCGTTCTTTCCTAGACCAATGTGTTGCTCAAGCGGAGATGCTCCAAATGATCCGCCACTGCCAACTGTGCGATAAATTGAGCGTGCGCCCTGGCCACTATTTTCAACTTCCACCTTGATGCGCGCGCCGATGGCCGCGCGATCACTTTTCACTCCTACCAAGCGAATGTTGATCCAGTCGTTGCCATTGCCCGGATTCTCAAAGAAACGGAAAGCGTGGCTGTCGCCGGGCGTCGCCCCGCCGACCACATACAAAAGATCTTCGAATCCACGGCGAGCCATGTCGGCAAACGCGACGCCGTGTCCTTTGTGTAGTTCACCGGTGCCGGAAGACGCGGTCACGTCGAGAAAAGATTTTCCCTCGTTATTGCGAAGCAGAACACTGGGGACAAGCGCAGTGTATGGCGAGGCGCCCGATCCCAGGTAAATATCCAGGAAGCCGTCGTTGTCGATATCGCCAAAGTTCGAACCCATCGGCATGAACACGCGATCGAGGCCCATTTCCTTGGACACATCTTTGAAGGTACCGTTGCGCATGTTCTTATAGAGCCTGAGGGACTCGGCGTTGCGGGGAAGTCCCAGATAACTTCGAATAACCTCGTCGCTTGAGCCAGAGTAACTGCTCACAAACAGATCCGGCCAGCCATCGTTGTCGTAGTCGAAAAACCAGGCGGGGAAACTCGCCCAGGGATCCTCGATTCCGGCGAGCCCAGCGACCTCGGTAAACGTACGATCATGATTGTTGTGATAGAGAAAGTTTTTTCCGTTGTAATTAGAAACGTAAAAGTCGACGAAGCCGTCGTTGTCGTAATCGGCGGCAATGACAGCCTTCGTGAACGCGATCCGATCCACGCTGGCAGAATGTGCGATGTCTTCGAAGGTCCCGTCGCCTTTATTCCGGAAAAGCTGCGCGGGACCACTCTCGCTACCGACGAAAAGGTCGATGAACCCATCGTTATCGAAGTCCGCCCATGCTGCGGTCTGAGTGGCGTTCACGGCTGCGCCGAGACCGGCCTCACGTGTGACGTCGGTGAATGTTCCGTTGCAATGCCCTTGCAGCAGTGACAGACGCTGGGGGAACTCCCAACCTCCGCGCAACACCAGGATGTCAAGGCAACCATCGTTGTTGTAGTCGGCCTGCAGCAGATTGAGACCGCCAAACTGATCTCCAAGCCCAGACTGCAATGATCGATCAGAGAAAGTGCCGTCACCGTTGTTGTGGAAGTAATGCATGTGCTCGCAGACATTGATGCTCGAGGTCACGATGTCAAGCAGCCCGTTGTTTTCGAAGTCATCCACGATGATTCCGCCCGCCATCGAGAAAGTATTTAAACCCAGGAGCGGCGCTATATCGGTGAAATGAGCTGTCGGTTCTTTAGAGTCAAAGATGTTCGCGGAAATGAGTTCCTTTGCCGGAACTCCTGCGGGGTAGGCGTCGAGAGTCATATACGCCAGATTGAGGAGCCATTTCACTTCGATGTCGTCAGGCTTTTGGGCCAGGTATTTCTGAAAATATTCGATGGCCTTTTTGGAGTCTCCGGTCTGCTGATATTTATTTGCGACATGCTGGGGCAGGATGCAGCGTTCCCCCGGATTGCGGTATGCGCCATTCTCCATTTCTGACTTGTGCAGGTAAGCGATTCCCAGGGCTTCGAGAAACTTGGGGATTGCGCCGGGGACGGCATCGTTGGCAATCTGAAGCGCAGCCTGCCACTCTTCGATTGCCTTCGCCATGTTGCCCTGGTAAGCATGAAGCTGCGCCAGTGAATGATGTTGTCCCAGTGCGTCGTAAGGATTGAGTTCTGCGTCCGCCTGAGCCAAACGCTTTTCAAGTTGAGAAGTGGCTGCGATCAATGATTGCTTGCGTGCCTCGCAGACAGCGTGGAAATCCTGTTGCCAGCCTTCGGATTTCGGAAAGGCATTGAAAACGGCGTCTGCGTCATTTAGCCCTCCGACGTTGAGGGCGTAGCGCACGCCGCCACGAGCGGTAGTCGAGAAAGCAGGAAGCGCTGCCTGAGCCTTGGGTGATTTTTCCGAAACCGGTAATACTCTGAGAATCGCGTAGCCTTCAGAAGACTTGACGATCTTGCTGGACTGACCTGGGCTCAAGGTCTTCAGCGCATCACGCAACTCAGCCCGCAGGCTCGCGGGAGCGACTTTACCCATGTAGCCACCATTGCTCGCGCTCGGGTCGATTGAAACTTTTTTGGCGAGCGCAGCGAAATCGACGCCGGATTCCAACTGCTGCAGCACTCTTTCGGCTTGGCCCAGAGATTCGACGACAATAATCTGAACATCGACCTGGTCGGGTGGCGTCTGCCAGGCCATGGACGCGTGGGAAAGCGCGAGCAGCGCGAGACAGAAGAAGATCAGACTTCGCCATCGGTTTCCATTGACTCCGGCGCTCAACCGCATTTCCTCACTTCCACTTGTCCTGTCCTTCCACGATCGTGATGTATCGATCGATGGGAAGATCTGTAAATCGCTGGCGGGTTCCGCCGGGCTGCGGCCAGGCGACTTCCAGCCAGTCGACCTTAGTCTGCTTGCCAAGGCCAAGCACTACTCGCGGGTCATGAGCCGACAGAAAGCTCCCTCCGCCGACCTTGGTACGCGATCTCTTCAAGTCCGCCGCCTGATAGGTGATCCGGGCGCCTACGGCATCCGGGCTTGATTTCCTCCCAACCAACTTGAGGCCCAGCCAGTGATTCTGCGAGCCAATCTTGTTCCGTAGCAACACCGGAGCTCCATCGTTCACTGAGACAAGAACGTCAACTGCGCCGTTATTATCGAAGTCGCCGATAGCCAAGCCGCGCCCGGAAAGGTCTTTTGCGAACACCGGACCGCTCTGAGCACTGACGTTCTGAAAACCTTTTCCCGTGTTGTGAAACAGCATTGGCGGCTCGCGAAATGTTACACCTGGATGCAGAGTCTCGATCAGGTCGTCGGGATTGCCGTTGGCCAGAAACAAATCCAGGTTTCCGTCATTGTCGTAGTCAAAGAACTTCAGGCCCCAGCCGCTTACCATGCGCGTTGCTTTGCCGATACCGGTCGGCACGGCCAGGTCGTCGAACGTCTCGTCGTGATTGTTCTGATAGATGGAATACATTTCGCCGTCGATATTGGCGACAAACAGATCGATCCATCCGTCTTCGTTGAAGTCGGCGGCGTCCACGCCCATGCCTGAGCGGGCGCGTCCTTCGGCGCTATAGGCCACTCCCGCCTGGTCCGCGAGCTGCTCGAAGCGACCACCTCCGCGGTTCATGAACAGAAAATTTGCCACCGTGTCATTGGCGACGAACAGGTCCATGCGGCCGTCATTATTGATGTCCGCGGCAACGACGCCCCACGCTTTCCCCAGCGAGTTCGCGATGCCCGAGGGCTTACTAACGTTAGAGAACGTGCCGTCTCCGTTATTGTGAAAGAGCCAGCTGGGCATTGGCTGATACAAGCGAGGAATGCAATATTCCGGCTTGGCGCCCGCACCGCAAGGACGATTCTTGGACTTCTCAAAATCAACGAAGCGACACACGAACAGGTCGAGACGGCCATCGTTGTCGTAATCGAACCACACGGCGCTCGAAGACCAGCCGGGAGCGGACACACCGGCCTTGGCCGTCACGTCGGTAAAGGTGCCATCGCCGTTGTTGTGATAAAGAATGCTGTTTCCGTATTGCGTGAGGTACAGGTCGGGATAGCCGTCACCATCGTAATCGCCAACGGCGACGCCCTGACCGTATCCCCCACCAACCACCCCGGCCCGTTCAGTAACGTCGGTGAATGTTCCATCCCGGTTGTTGTGGTAAAGCGCATTGCGCAGGGGCGGAGACGGATTGAAGAAATCGCACTTGCCGCTATTGACCAGGTAAATGTCCATCCAGCCATCGTTGTCGTAATCGAAAAAAGCGCAACCTGCACCGGTTGTTTCAGGAAGATATTTTTCAGCCGACTTGCCGTTGGCATGCGTCCAGCTGATGCCGCTTACAGACGCAGGAACTACTTCAAAAGGATAGGCCGGATCGGCGAACGCGCGCACCGCGCGAGAAAGACCGGTCAACGCCATGCCGCCCGCCATGGTCCACAGGAATTGTCTTCGTGAAAGGCGGAGGCTATTGCTTAGGTGAGAAGCCCTCTTCTCTTCGTGCCATTTCCCCATGAGGATGAACTGCCCGTGCCGGCCGCCCCTTAATTTGGGTCTTGCGGAGGGGTATCGGGTTGCTTACCCTGCAGCGCGTCGTTTTGCTCCGTCATTTTCCGGTGAACCGCAAATTCGCGATCCGCGTCCATCTTGCGACCGTCGCGACGGTATGCGACGGCAAGATTGTAGTGCGCCGCCGGATTCTGAGGCTCGAGCTTTACTGCAGTTTCCAGCGGCGGGATGGCTTCGGCATATTTTTTGGCTGAGACCAGGGCGGTGCCCAGATCGAGGAAGGCATCGCCAAAACTGGCATCGAGCTTGGTCGCACGAGAAAAGTGCTGGATCGCATCGTCCCACTGCTGGTCTTGCCGGGCCAGTGCGCCCAGAACGTATTCCGCGCCCGCGTTTGAAGGATCAATCTCCAGTTCCTGTTGAAATTCTTTTTGCGCTTGCGCAGCGGCGGCAGGGCCGAAGTCAGGTTTCGAGAGCAGAATCCGTCCCAGCCGGTAGTGAATTCCGGGCTGTCGAGGATTTTGCGTCAGCACCTGTCGGTATTCCTTCTCCGCTTCATCCCACTTCCCCTGAACCTCCAGAGACTCTGCGTTCAGTTGA
>Ga0126372_10000448_pt1 | contig 14358 bp, 12 predicted proteins | sample PanSoiMetaPlot_6_FD_92762 | JGI IMG/M metagenome (GOLD analysis project Ga0126372, IMG submission 92762) | Tropical forest soil microbial communities from Panama - MetaG Plot_6 | ecosystem: Environmental > Terrestrial > Soil > Tropical forest > Bulk soil | place: Panama | collected 2016-02-17
GAGCAATGGAACTTCCTGAATCACCTGCGGGTCGATGCTGCCGCGGAGTTCGGCATTTTCGTAGTTAAGAGCAGATGCATCGGCGCTGACTTCCACCCTTTGCACATTTGCCTGCAACTTCAGCTGGATGTTTTGACGAATCGGATACCCGACTCGTACCAGGATGCCTTCTTGCACATATTCGCCGAAGCCCTGTGCGGTTACGCTCAGTTGATACGTGCCGGGCACGACATTACGAAACGAGTAAAGGCCGTCCGCATCCGACACGAAAGAGGATGACTGCTTCGTGTCCATGGAGGTGAGGACTACCTTCGCCCCTGGCACTACTGCTCCGTTGGGATCGGTAACCGCGCCGTCAATCGAAGCGTTGTTGCTCTGCGGGAACGCGAACGCTGTTACGAAAAGCGTGATACCCAGCAGGCGGATCATCCTTCGCGCAATCTTCAGCATGTTTCGACTCCCGTACACCCTGGATTTGCTGTTCTCGGGCTCCCCACTCCAAGCTCACGGCGTTGTGCTCCATCCCGGTACGGCTGCTCACGCGCGCACGTGAACACCTTTCTTGAAGTTGTCCAGAATGTGGTCACAAGTGCGCATGGTGAAGGCGACGATGGGCATCGTGGTGGTCTTGTCTGTGCAATTCGGGAAAATGCTCGCGTCGCAAATGTAGAGGTTCGGGACATCGTGAGTCTGCGCCCACTTGTTCGTCACGTACCTCTTCGGATCGTTGCCAAACCGGCAAACTCCGGTTTCGTGCAAGCTCGTTCCCGGGCGGTCGGGCTGATCGCCGGCTCCCCACATCTCAGCGCCCATCGCCTTAAACAGATCGATCATCACCTGCTTGCAGTGTTCCCACATCAACAGCTCGTTCTGCCCCCACTGAAAATGAAAACGAAGTTGTGGAATTCCAAAAATGTCTTTCTTCTCCGGATCGATGTCGACGTAGTTGGTCGGACTCGGCAGGGTGGGCGCCTGGATCAGGGCGCCGATCGTGGTCGGGTAGTAGCGTTTGATATCGCGCTTGAAACTGGGACCAAATCCTTCGATCTGTCGGTAGTGACCCGGGAACCCCCCACACCCGCCACCGAGGTAGACGGAATAACCGCGAATAAATTTTTCTTCTCGGGGATTCTTCAGGTTCTGCCAGCGTGGCGCCCAGGCAACAGTAGAGTCCGCAATGTTATCCGGCCTTGCCGGCTGTCCCAGAAGGCGCGGAATAAAACCATATCCCGGGTTGCCGTAGAGGTGCTCGCACAGGTTCTTCCCAAGTTCGCCGCTGGAATTTGCAATGCCGGTTGGCCACTGCCTCGACGTGGAATTCAGCATAATGTGCGCCGTTTCAACGCACGATGCCGCCAGCACCACTACCTTCGCGTAGACTTCGACTTCCTTTCTGTTAACGCGATCGACATACGCGACACCCTTCGCCTTGCCGTTCTCGTCAGCCAGAACGCTGCGAACAAGGGCGTTCGTCACAAGCGTCAGGTTTTTTGTTGCCTCTGCATCCGGAATGGTGAACCAGGTGGGCGAGAAGAACGACCCGACATCGCAGCCGCGGCTGCAATTCCCGCAGTAATGGCAAGCAGGCCGCTCATTGTGTGCCACCGTGAGTTGCGCACAGCGATCAGGCAGATAAGGAACTCCAACTTTTTCGCCGCCCTTCTGGATGATGTGGTCAATGCAACGCCAAGGCATCGGCGGCAAGTATTCCCCATCAGGGTTGCTGGGCCGGTTCTGAGTGGTGCTGGCCACACCCATGTAGCGCTCGGCCTTGGAAAACCAAGGTGCAATCTCGGCGTAGTCTACCGGCCAGTTCTCGCCGAAACCGTCAAGGTCAGCGGCCTTGAAGTCGATGTCACCAAAACGAGCCGATGAGCGTCCCCAGAAATTCGCCTTGCCGCCTGTGGCCTTGCACCTTTTCCAATACCAATCGGTTCCCGGCGCATTGGAATACGCGACATCATGTTCGAACAGGTCTCGCCCTTCGCTGTATTCGGATTCTTCCACCGAATAGGGCTCCTGATGCGCCTTGCCTTCCAGGCGCAATGGGTCGCCATACCCGCGATACTTCAAGTCGTAGACTTGCCGATGTCCGCGATAGTCCTGATCCGGGTCGATCCGCGGGCCGGAGTTGAGCGCACAGACTTTCAGGCCTGCTTCGCACAGGATCTTCATCGCAGTGCTGCCGCCCGCACCCGTTCCCACCACAATGGCGTCGTAGATTTTGGTGGGCAAAGGGATCCTCGCTAGCTCCGGCTCTGGTTGGAGACACCCGAATGCACCGGTTCTTGCAGATGGAGGTGCTCGGGATCGTCGGGATGAGGACACGGTGGCATCTTTGGCCACACCGCGCGAAGCCCGGGATAGCCAAGGCTCTGTAGTCCAATTTTCGTCGTGTAATATCCCACGACCGTGTAATCCCTCATCATCTGAAAGAAAACACGTCCGCTTTCCGTAGTGGGTTTGAACTTCGCTTGGTAGGCGAGTTCCTCCAGCAAGCCGGACTGTTGTTCGGAAGCGCAGTCCAGGAAGTCCCGGCCAAATTCGGAGTGGCAACGCGCATTCATCCAATCGAGTCCCGCCAGGAACCTGTTTTGTGCTTCGTTTCCGGCTTCGAGTGCATCGTCGGTGGATCGAATGTCACGAGAACTGCTCACTGGAACGCGATTCGCAACCATGAAGTCGATGAATTCGGCGACTCCAGCTTGCTTTGCGCCGGGAGTGTCATCCTCCGGAATGATCAAGTCAGCGAGGCGCTCCAACATCTTGTAATGCTGAGGCGAAAAGAACAGGGGTTTGTACGAACCGTGCGCACCAGCAGCGTCGCTTGGAGGATGGTCTTGCGGGCAGGCAAACACCCATTGGCTGAAGCCGGGAAACGTGCCGGCGACAGCCGCGATTCCGATATAGCGGAGGATCTCCCGCCGTTCGACCCCTTGACCGCCCAATCGGTCCCCCTCACAGATGAAACCGCTTTCAGATAGCGGTTTCATAGGGCGGCTTTTTAGCACCGCTGCAAACCGGGTGTCAAGCAGAAAACCCTACGCTTGCCGTGTGGACGAAGATGAATGACGATTTATTTGACCTGATTGAACGGCGTGTTAGATCATCTGCTCCACTGTTTCCCCTATGGCCAACCGACAAATCACTCCTTCTTTGCCTGCGTTCGGGAAGTTGGGAAGGACAGCATGTTTCCTTGTCCTACTCCTGGTAATGGCTCAGTTCGCTTCCGCGCAACACCCGAGGCGTGCATTGTTCAACGGAAAGGACTTGGAGGGCTGGCAGCAGGTAGGACCCGGTTCTTTTGTTGTGACCAAAGGCATGATGAAGACCGAGGGCGGCATGGGCATGCTCTGGTACACACGCGAGAAGATTGCTCGATCGACAATTCACGTGGTCTTCAAGCTGACGGCGAAGGAATCGGACTCCGGACTTTTCATCCGCATACCCGAGGAACCAACTGAACCCTGGATGCCCATCAATCGCGGGTATGAAGTCGAAATCGGCGATTGGCCAGACGACTATTCGTGCACGGGAGTGCTTTACACGTTCACGAAAGCGTTGGCGCGACCAATCAAGGCGATTGGCGAATGGAACACCATGGACGTCACTCTCGACGGGCCGCACACAGTTGTCTACCTGAATGGCGCAAAAGTGACCGATTTCAGCGAAGGTCAACCTGTTCCCCCAAAACCTCCAGGGTCGCACGACCCAGACCGCGGCCCTCGACCGGACGCCGGATTCATCGGCTTGCAGAATCATCCCGGATCGGAGGTTTATTTCAAGGAAGTTTCGGTTTCCCGGTTGTCGAAGTAGGCCTCGGCATCGTCTCGTTCTGTGCTACCGTTTCGACGATTTGATGGTAGCGATTGATCTCGAGCGACCGTGCCATCTGCGTCAGGCCACTGGGCCAGACGATTTCAATGTCTACACGGTGGGTCGGCGGCACCTTTCCAAGTCCAAAAAGGACACGCTTGTCGTGCGAGGAGAGATAACTGGAACCCCCGGTTACCCAGCGCACAAGCTTGCGATCGTCCATGCGCAGCGTCAACTTCGCACCCATGGCATCCCGATTACTTTTAGCCCCAACCAGCCGCAGTCCTATCCAGGAATTGTGCGTACCTACGTTGTTGCGGAGAAGAACAGGCCGGTCTCCAAGGCAGGTGAAGATTGCGTCGGCCGCCCCATCATTGTCCCAGTCCCCAATGGCCAATCCGCGCGTCGAATACTCTCTGGAGAACGCTGCCCCGGCTTTCGAACTCACATCCTCGAAGACCGCATTCCCCGTATTGCGCAGCAAGAGCGGTTTCTCTTTGTACTTCACATCCGATTGCAGAGATTCGATTACTTCGATGACATGGCCGTTCACAATCATCAGGTCGAGCAATCCATCATTGTCGAAGTCGATGAAGTGCACGCCCCAACCAACATCGGATCGGGTAAAGCCCGCCAAGTGAGATGCGCGAGTCCAGTCTTCAAATGGGAACTTTTCACGGTTGAGAAAGAGAGAATGAAACTCGAGATTGAAATTTGTAACGACGAAATCCGGGCGCCCATCGCCGTTGACATCGCCAGCATCGACTCCCATGCCCGCCTTGGCGTTTCCATTGGAGTCATACGCGACTTCCGCCTCAAGTCCAACATCGACAAAGGTGCCATCATGCTTGTTTAAGAGCAAAAGGTTGGGGGATGCGTCTCGTGCGACGAAAAGATCGGGCCATATGTCTCCGTCGATATCGAGGGCAACCACTCCGAGTGCTCGTCCCACAAACCGATCCAGACCCGAAGAACGGCTGACGTCTGTGAAGGTACCGTTGCGATTGTTGTGGTAGAGAGTCAATGGTAAGCCGCGATAGGCGCGTTGCTCGCAATACGTCCGAACGTTAAGGTACTCGCACTTCGGAGCGATGCCGGCAAACGAGAATTCCGCGTAATTGCAGACGATAAGATCGAGAAAGCCATCACGATCGTAGTCAATCCACGCCGCGCCTGAGGCCCAGCGTCCCGCATTCTGCAGCCCCGCGTCAGCTGTGACGTCAGTAAAAGTGCCATTGCCGTTGTTGTGATAGAGGGTGCAGTTTGGAAAACCGGTAACGAAGATGTCCTGGTGCCCGTCGTTATCGAAGTCCGCTATGGCGACACCCATCCCATAATTTTTGAGAGAAGCCAACCCAACTTCCTCGGCAACCTCCTCGAATCTTCCATTGCCTAAGTTGCGGTAAAGCGCGTTGTGGAGCGTTTGCTCACTCTTTCCGTGGGGCGTCTCGCCGCCGTTCAGGAGGAAAATGTCAAGCCAGCCATCCTCATCAACGTCAAACAGGCCGACCCCGCCACCCATGGTTTCGATCAAGTATCGATCCGGAGAGATTCCGCTGAAGTGCCGCCAGGTAATGCCAGCTTCGCCTGTTACGTCAGAGAATATAGGCTCTTGAGTTGCGTTGGTCGCAAAAAGCTGAGGTGGGATAAGCTGAACGAGGCCGAGAGCCGACGCAGCCCGGAGAAAACGGCGGCGAGACCAGCGTGCTACTGGATGAATTGGGCCGTAAGACTGGGACCGTCGCATGTGTTGGAGAGGCTCCTACGGATTTTCCGGGGGAACCATAGCTGTAGTCGTGCCGTTTCCTTCGGCCCGCTTCAAGTCCTGATAGATCGCGAACTGTGTTCCTGCATCGTCCGTCCGTCCCATTCTGCGATAGACAACCGACAACGCGAAGTGCGTCTTGCTACGATTTGGACTTTCCTTAATGGAAAGCAACAATTCTGACTCAGCATCCTTCAGCCGATTTTGCTGCATGGCCAGTTGCCCATACTGGTAGTGAGCTTCCGTAGACTGTGGATCGAGCTGAACCGCCTTCTTCAACAGGTTTTGGGCTTCTTCCTGTAAGTTGGGAGAGTCAGGAGAGCCGAGCAACATGGTCGCACACCCAACATAAAAGCGCGCGTCCTTTGGGAACTTGGTGATTCCGCGTTTGTACTCAACGATCGCAGCGTCGTTCTGGCCAGATGCGAAATATACGGCAGCAACGCCTAAGACTGCGTCAGCATTCGAGCTGTCTAACGAGCCCGCATGCATGTAGCTCTGTATAGCGTTGGCGTAGGCATGCGTGCGAAGCGAGGCATTACCCTTCCATATCCATGGCTTGGGATCATCGGGTGCTACCGCCAAAGCTTTGTCAATTAACTTGAAAGCGTCAGCACTCTTTCCCGACTCAAGCAGGAAGGATACTGGATCTTCATAAGACTCAACCCGCGACGGGTCTGCCTCAATGGCGTGGAAATAAGCTTCGAGTGCAAGCCTCGGCTGATGCTCAGCTTCATAACAGTTGCCCAGCAGCGTCTGTAGATCAGCGCTCACCACGCCCTGTTGGACTAGTTGCAGCAGAAGATCCTTGGCTTGCGTTGACAGATTGTGAGCGTACAGGAGCTTTGCAAGTAGAATCCCGGCAGCAGGTCGGCGGGCATCATTCTCGGGAATCAGCACAAACAAAGACTGCGAGGTCTCCAGGTCTCCGCTTTTCGCGGCGATTTCAGTGCAGCGTGCGATGGCGTTCGCCCACTGCGGATCCTGCGAGCGCCGGCTGAGGGCGTCGATTACTCGGGCGATTTTTTCCCCCTGGTGGCTTTCAAGCGCCGAATGGAAAAGTGCGATTGCTCGATCAGGTTGAGCAGTCGCTAGATCGAATTGCGCATCCAACAGCTCCGCCGCCGCCCGATAGTCTCCGGTTTTCTCCTTTACTAAGCCCAGCAGCAAACTTGCTCCAGGGTCGCCAGGATGCTTGTCTAGGACGTAGCGAACATTCTTCTCGGCTTCCGGCATCAGGCCGAGTTGCCACTGTACGGCCGCTGTCTCACGTCGAAAATCGAGATTTTCCGGAGCGAGATTCACTGCCGATTGGAAGTTCCTAAGAGCTTCCGTCCATTTTCCTTGCAGCCCCAGGATCGACCCCAGCTGTGCGCGAAACGATGCTACGCTCGGGGCAAGTTGCACGGCTTGCCGCAGTTCCCGTTCGGCGTCGCCGAGATTTCCAGCTTTGGCCAGCGAGATTCCAAGCTTGGCATGATCTTGCGCCAGCGCGTCCTCTGCTAACCCGAATGGTGTAGCAGCCAAAACCAGGAGAAGAAAAGCAATAAGTGCAGGCATGCAAGTGGGTTTCTTTACGAGCCGAGTTTCAAATTATGCCGCCGAACTGGCGCGGTGGACTTGCGAACGACCAGATCGGTTCCTAGCGTGTAGTTCGAACCTTTGTGACGCTTCAACTGGAGCATGCGATCCAGCGCATGAAACGCCTTGATTCCCAGTTGTTCGCGCGGAACGCTGATCGTAGTCAGCGGTGGCCGCGCCAGGAAGGCAAAAAAGATATCATCGATACCAATGACCGACACATCTTCCGGCACGCGCACGCCCGACTCCTCCAGAGCACTCATCGCGCCCATCGCAATCAGATCATTTCCACAGAACACAACTGTGGGAATCACCGGATGCGACAGGACCTCGCGCACTGCCGAAGCGCCGCCGTCCACGCGGTAGTTGCTTTCCAGCACGCACACCGGTTTCAGTCCGCGGGCCGTAAGCCCAGCGACCAAAGCCTTCTTAATGGTCACGGCCGTGCGGTTGTCAGCGGGTCCGGCAATTACCGCGGAACGTCCATGCCCCAACTCAACCACGTGTTGAATGGCTTTTTGGATACCGTGTTCGTATTCAATACTGATATTCCCAACCAGTTTTCCGGCCGGTTCCTCGTTGCAAAGAATAATCGGGATACCGGCCGTCGTGAGTTCGGATGCCATGCTGCGGTCCACAGAGGAGGTCACAATCGCCACCCCACGAACATCACTTTCTCTGAGTTTCCGTATGACAGACCGGGTGCGCTCACGGTCATACTCGGTATTGCAGATCAGGACGTCAAAGCCGTGATTCCATGCTGTTGCTTGATATCCGCGAATGATTTCGGGAAAAAAAGGGTTGGCAATTTCGGAAATGACCAGGCCAAATAGATCACTGCGTCCAGTAGCTAGGCGACGGGCATGCACGTTCTTGAAATAGTTGAATTCATGCACGACGGCTAGCACGCGCTGGCGAGTTTCCTCTGAGATGTATTGGGTGTTGTTGAGTACGCGCGAAACTGTAGCCAGGGACACTCCCGCTCGCCGAGCCACTTCACGCATGGTGTGAGCCATAGGAGGTCCTCGCGATCAACCCCGAACTGCAAAACCTATCATGACATGATTGGGGAAGGCCATGCGGCTTGACAACGCATTACCCCTCGGATACTTTAAACGCGCTTCTGGAACCGGTTACAGAAATATCTCTCAATGGCTGTCACTCTTTTCTGGTCCATTCTCTCAGGCTGTGGTGCTCCTGTGATTCCTGTGCTTCGGTGCGCGCGCTTGTTGCCGCCCGGCGTGGCGCCGGGGGAGAGCCAATCATGAGCGCTCCCACCCGCTTTCTGCAGGATATCCTGCGCGAGCCCGCCGAAATGCAGAGGACGATCGAATACCTGGCGGGGCCCGGACAGGAGGCGCTTCAGCGGGCAAGCGCCTTGATCCGAGCCGCTCGTCATGTCGTAATCACTGGCATCGGAGCCAGTTGGAATGCGGGGCTCAGTGCCGGCTTCCTTTTTAATGTGGGCGGATGGCCTGTTTACATGCAAGAAGCCGGTGAATTGCTGCACTTCACCGCCATTCCGCGCGGAACGGTGATTGTCGCAATCTCAAGAACGGGACGCAGCATTGAGATTGTGCAGCTGCTTTCCAAGGCGCAAGCCAGCGGCGCGACCGTTATCGGTGTTACGAATTGCGCCGACAGTCCTTTGGCCCGTGAGTCCGCGGTCGCGATTGTGATCCCAACTGAGCTGGATTACGCGATCTCGGTGAATACGTATTCCACACTCTCGATTGCCGCGAGCGCATTGGCCAGTTCGGCCACGACAGGCTTTTCCTCGATCGAATCCCAACTGACAAACGCCATCGTTCAGGCAGGGAAATCGCTCGATTTCTGGCAAGGGCAACTCGAGGAGTCCAGTTGGCTTGCCACTGACGTGCCGTACTATTTCCTGGCCCGGGGCGGCAGTTTAGGTACATGCCAGGAGGCACAGTTGTTGTGGGAGGAAGGCGTGAAATCGCCTGCAACCGCCATGAGCACCAGCAGCTTTCGTCACGGGCCCCAGGAAATTGTCAGGCCCGGGATGCGTTTCTGTCTCTGGCTCGACCAGGCGAAGATACGCGAGCAGGACTTGTCGGTGGCCCGTGATCTCAGAGAACTGGGCGCACTGGTGATGCTCATTGGTGAGAATCTGCCTGCCGATTCGGCAGACCTCGTTCTTCAGCTGCCATCATCTCCAGCACACTGGCAGAGTGCAATTGATGTGCTCCCGATCCAACTTGCCGCCGAGCGACTATCGAGTATGGCTGGTGTGGACTGCGACACATTCCGGATCTGCTCCTACGTGGTTGAGGACGAGCACGGCCTGTTGGGTAAGAAAGCCGAGGCGTCGCGGAATGACTGATCGTTCAAGCGTTCCCACTTGGTTGTGGTACGCCCTGCTGTGCATTTTCTGGTGGGGCTTGTGGGGATTCCTGTCAAAGATCGGCTCGGGAACGGCAAACCCCGCACAAATGCAAATCTTGTTCACTTTGGGCATGCTTCCCGTGGCGCTGGGAATGCTGCTGCAAATGCGATGGAAGTTGGACCGTGATCGCGCAGGCATCACCTACGGTTTACTGTGCGGACTGGCTACCGGACTGGGCACGCTCGGCTATTACGCTGCGTTGCAAAAGCAGGACGCTTCGGTCGTTACGCCCGTGACCGGACTTTTTCCCGTTCTCACGGTGATCCTCGCCTTGGTAGTCCTGCGTGAGCGGCTGAATAAGGTTCAGATGGGAGGAATGCTTCTAGCCTTGGCTTCGATCGTGGTTCTTTCGATTTGAGGAATTCGTGATGCACTGGTTGGCCTACGCCGGCTTCGCCATTGTCTTGTGGGGCATCAATGGCCTCTTCATGAAGCTGGGGACAAACCGCGTGTCAGCTCGATCCATGGTGATCTGGGTCACGGCAGGCTTTGTTGTCTTGCTTCCGGTTCTGTGGAGAGGAACAACTTTGTCCGGCTTGGGGACAAGAGTCATCGCAGTCGGCTTGATTGCGGGCGCGGTCAACGGCTTGGGCAATTGGGCCGTCTTTGCATGCCTGGAAAAGGGAGCGAAAGCGAGTGTCGCGATTCCACTGACCGCGCTATATCCACTGTGTACGGTTGTGTTGGCTACCCTGTTCCTCAACGAGCGGCCTACATCCTTGCAGTGGATTGGCATCGCTTTGGCGTTGGCGGGAGGTGCGATGTTGTCCTATGAGCCGGCACCTGTCGCTGCGTCACCACGGGAGGAGCAAGCCCCGTGCGTCCAATAACAGTCGGGATCGTCGGAAGCGGCAACGTGATCTGGGCCTATTTCCAAGTGCTGGATCGCCTGATTCCGCGCGGCCTCGCGCTTCTTGGCCCCGTATGCGCTCGACGGAAGGAAAAATGGACTGACCTCCGCAGCCGCCGTCCAAACATTAGCCTGGTTGCCGAGCCGCAGGAGGTAATGCAACCGGATGTGGATGTTGTTCTCATCCTTACTCCTCCGGCAAGCCATTCGGCAATCGTGCGGCTGGCATTGGAGCGCGGCAAGCACGTAGTGGTGGAGAAACCGGCAGCGGCTACGCGCTGCGAGGCAGAGCAACTTGCGCAGCTAGCGCGAGATCACCGCTTGCATCTGATGTGTGCGCCCTTCGTGCAGCTTGCCCCGACATTTCGGACCTTATGGGGACGAATCAAGGAAGGCGTCATCGGAAAGGTGCATACAGCCCGCAGTCTTTACGGTAATGCTGGTTCCACGTGGGCTCGCTGGTATCACGATGGTAGCGTCAATCCGTTGTCAGAAGTTGGCATTTACAACCTCAAGAGCCTCACGGCAGTTCTGGGTCCTGTCGTTGAGGTTCAAGCGGCGGAGGCTCTTGTTGTTCGGAAGAGGGACATTGATGGTCAGAGCTTTCAGACATCAGGAGCAGACGTTTCGCACGTCTTGTTGAAGCATGCGGATGGTGCCTTGTCTGGACTCGTTTCCAGTCATTGCATCCAGCGTTATCGGCGACCTGCTCTCGAGTTCTACGGCACGGAAGGTACCGCCAATCTCCTTGGAGATGATTGGGATCCGCGCGGGTTCGAGATATGGCGAAACAGCGAAGGGTCCTGGCAGGAATTCGAACCGATCGATCCAACCTGGCTCTGGACAGATGGCTTGGCTGAGATGATCAACGCTTTGCGCGAGAACCGGCAGCCGCGTCACGATCTCGAGCACGACCTGCATCTTCTGGAAGTGATTGAGGCCAGCGCCAAGGCTGCACAGGAGAAGCGAGCCGTGTCCGTTCAGTCCAGCTTCCGGCCTCTCGACTTGACCTTGCAGGAACGACTGGACCGTCATCACCTCCACGATCACACTCGGCCGTCGGATGAACAGTAGGCAACAATACGGCGCCATCGGCCTGGACATCGGCGGCACGAAGATCGCCGCAGGCATCGTTCTCTGGCCCACAGGCGAAGTTCTGCTCCGTGAGACAATTCCGACAAACCCTGCGCGAAGCGGCGAGGCAGTGTTGGCAGAGACGCTGGCTCTGGCCGGGAGATTGAAAGATGCAGCACAGCGGCAGGAAATCGAAATCGCGGGAATCGGTGCGGGCGTTGCCGAATTGGTGGACTGCGCCGGTAACGTGACCAGCTGTTGCACGATTCAGTGGCGTGGGATTCCCGTGCAGGAGCGGTTATCGACCATTGCTCCCGCGCAAGTCGAGTCCGACGTGCGCGCGGCCGCCGTGGCCGAAGCAATGTTCGGCGCAGGCCATGGACATCGCCTCTGGGTTTACGTCACTGTGGGAACCGGAATCAGCTATTGCCTGATGCTGGATGGCCAACCATTAAAAGGTGTCAACGGCAACGCGATCACGCTCTCCAGCAGTCCGCTCAGTACGACCTGCACGCACTGTGGCGCCAAGTTGCGCCCGGTGTTGGAGGAATTTGCTTCGGGACCTGCCATCGCGAAGCGTTTCGTGCAAACGAAGCTGGTACACGGTGCCAGCTCGGCAACAACCTGCAAAGGTGAAGATGTCTTTTCCGCCGCCTCGAACGGCGACATGGATGCCCTTGAGATTCTGAACTCTTCGGGTGAAGCTTTGGGAGTCAGCGTCGCCTTCCTGGTCAATGTTCTCGACCCGGAGATCATTGTTGTTGGGGGCGGTCTGGGTATGGCGGGTGGGTTGTACTGGGAAGCTTTCCAGCGGAGCTGCCGCGAACATATCTTTGCTGACAACAGTCGTGCGGTGCCCATCGTCACTGCAAAGTTGGGAGTTGACGCCGGCCTGGTGGGAGCGGCCGCCATCGTTTTCGCCCAGCGAAATCGCAGGAAGTCCGAGTACGCTTATGAAACAAACTGAGAACATTCTTGAGCGAATTGCAAAGCAAGGCATCGTCCTGGGTGACGGCGGATACCTGCTCGAACTGGAGCGTCGCGGCTGGGTCGACAGCGGCTCGGGACGAGAAAAGGTGGGGACCGGAAAAGGCAGTGGACAGTTCACTCCCGAAGTGGCCGTCGAGCATCCCGATGCTCTTCGCGAGTTGCATCGCGAATTCCTGAACGCGGGTTCCGAAGTGTTGCAGGCGCTTACCTTCTTCGGAACGCGCGAGAAGTTGAATCGAGCTGGCTACGGCGGGCAAACAGAAGCCATCAATTCGGCCGCCGTGCGGATTGCGCGTGAGGTCGCAGGAGACAAGGCTTTAGTCGCGGGGTCCGTCTCGCGGACACAACTTTTCGAGCGCGAAGGTCGGTCCGCAGCAGGCCATGTGCGCGATCTGATCACAGAGCAAATTCGCCTCCTCGCGGAAGCGGGGGTGGATTTCCTTATCTTGGAAACCTTCTTCCACTTAGAAGAAATGCTGATTGCAGTTGAGTGCTCTCGGGCCAGCAATCTTCCGATTATTGCGACCATGACGTTTCGCCCCAAGCTCACCGAGTGTTCCGACGGTCACTCCCCAGCCGCCTGCGCGAAAGCTATGGTGGATGCAGGCGCCGCAGTGGTGGGAGCCAACTGTGAGCAGGAACCTGAGCGCATGTTGGCAATCATTCGCGAGATGCGCAGGGCGGTCAGCGTTCCCATCGCTGCGCAGCCGGCGGCATTCCGCACAACAGATGCTATGCCATGTTTTACCCGGCTTCCTCAATTCCCCGACTCGATGGAAACCATTCAACTTTCGCGAAACTCTTTCGAGCGCTTTGCCGAAAGCGCCCAGTCGGAGGGCATTCAATTCTTGGGCGGCTGCTGTGGGTGCAATGCAGCCTATGTTCAGGCAGCCGCATGGGGGCTGAAAGCTTCACACGCCGTGTCGCGCTAGAATCTGTCTCAATCGGCTTGGAAAGGGCACGCTTTCAGCCGTGCCGCTCTGAATAGGAAGAATTCGGGCTTCAGCCCGCGGGTTCGCCGCCTTGGAATGTAGTCCGGACTGATGATTGATTCAGCGAACCTCAGTTACGAGATACAGGTTGTCAATCGAGTCCGAGGAACTGGTAGACCTTTCCTACGGGGTTGCCATGTAAAGCTCCGTGATGATTTCAACCGCCAATCTCGAGACAAAAGAAGGGTCCGTTCTCTCCGCATACCTTCCCGCTCTGGTGGCGGCGATTGGCGGGCTGCTGTTCGGCTTTGACACCGCTGTGATTAACGGCGCAATAGTCTTCATCAAACAGCAGTTTGGCTTGAGCGATGCGCAAACTGAAATTGCCGCCAGCAGCCTTCTATTGGGGTGTGTTGTTGGTGCCAGCGTGGCAGCCTTCACCAGTGACCGCTTCGGGAGGAAGCGAGTTTTGCTGGGTTCGGCGGCAATCTTCACCCTGTCATCGATCGGTGCAGCCCTTCCTCGGAATTTGTTTGAGTTTTCGCTTGCACGTCTTCTGGGTGGTGTCGCTATCGGAATCGCTTCAACCCTGTCGCCTCTGTACATCGCAGAAATCGCACCCGCACGAATGCGTGGCCTGCTTGTTTCTTTGAATCAGTTGGCGATCGTCTCGGGAATTCTCCTGTCTTATAGCGTGAATTATCTGCTCACGGGAGCAGGCCCTGCCAACTGGCGATGGATGTTCGCATCGGCCGCGCTGCCCTCGCTGGCGTTCCTGCTGACCCTATTATTTATTCCGGAAAGTCCACGGTGGTTGGTGCAAAAGGGAAGAGTGCAGGAAGCTGAGCAATTTCTGGTACGAATTGCCGGAGTACAGGCGGCAGCGCGAGAAATTGACGCCATGCGTACCGCCATCTCTGAAGAAAGTGGAGAACTCCTGGAC
>Ga0126372_10000451_pt1 | contig 14328 bp, 10 predicted proteins | sample PanSoiMetaPlot_6_FD_92762 | JGI IMG/M metagenome (GOLD analysis project Ga0126372, IMG submission 92762) | Tropical forest soil microbial communities from Panama - MetaG Plot_6 | ecosystem: Environmental > Terrestrial > Soil > Tropical forest > Bulk soil | place: Panama | collected 2016-02-17
CTCGAACAGGTGCGTTTCGCCAAAAAGAACGGCTTGCGCGTCACCTGCGAAGTCACACCGCACCATTTCACGCTCATCGACGAAGACGTCACCTATGATTCGCGCTTCAAAATGAATCCGCCGCTGGCTTCCCGAGAAGATCGTGAAGCTCTCATCGCTGGTCTAGCGGATGGCGCAGTGGATGTTATCGCCACGGACCACGCGCCGCATGAGCCAGCGCTTAAGGACGTCGAATTCGACCGCGCACCTTTCGGAATTCTCGGTTTCGAGACCGCAATCGCGTTGACCTTGGAACAGCTCGTCCACACAGGAAAGATTTCGCTTATGCGGATGGTCGAACTCTTTACGACCGGTCCCGCCCGCGTCTTAGGAATGGAACGAAGGCTGGCCGCTGGTCAACCGGCCGACCTCACACTCTTTTCAACGACTCACGAATGGAAATACAACGTAAACGATTCGCCGAGCAAGTCCCGCAACTCACCGTTTGATGGCCGGACGTTCAAGGGCGTGCCGATGGCAACGATCGTCGCAGGAAAGATCGCCTTCAAGAGATAAATCCAGAAACGAACGGCAGGTTTGTCTAGTGCGCCGCGGGTTCCGCCGCCGGATGCATGCCGTGGTTAGGCAATTCATGAGTCCCGCGTGCAAGAGGTTCGATTTTCAAACGATAGAAATGGTCGAGCGGCACTCTGCCCTTGCCGACGGCATACGCTTTTTCAATCGCCTTTGTGACGTACGCCTTCGCAAGCGTGGCTGCTTCCACAAGGCTACGGCCCGCAGCAAGTTGCGCGGCAATAGCCGACGCAAACGTGCAGCCGGTACCGTGCGTATTTTCGCTTTTTACCTTATCGCCGCCGAGCTGCACCATCTCATTGCCGTCGAATAACACGTCGATCGCGCGTTCCATGTGGCCGCCCTTGACGATCACCGCCTTCGCGCCCATTTCGACAATTTTCCGCGCTGCCGCTTCCATAGCTGCCACATCTTTTATTTCCAAGCCGCTCAAAACTTCCGCTTCCGGTACGTTTGGCGTAATCACGCTAGAGCGTTTCAACAACTCCGTTGCCACGTACTTCACCCCGCCTGCATCCAACAATTCCGTTCCGGAGGAAGATTTCATCACCGGGTCGTGCACGATGTGCGCAAACTTGTGCGCATCCAAAAATTCGCCAACCGCCACGGCATTGCCGCGATTTCCGAGCATTCCGATCTTTACAGAGACGATTTCACAATCTTTTGCCAGTACGTCCAGCTGTCCGCGCAGCTCCGCGCTCGGCGTATTGTGCACGGACTCCACTCCCTGCGTGTTCTGAACCGTCATGGAAGTGATTGCCGCCACGCCGTAGCAACCGTGCGCGGCAAATGTCTTCAGATCCGCAACCGTGCCCGCGCCGCAACTCGGATCGAATCCCGCGATTGTCAGCAAGATTGGCGGCGCGGTGTGTCCGTTGGTGCTCATCTCTACGTCTTTGCCTCGACCCGCGAAGAAAATTGCCGGTCACGCTTCCCGTCTGGCAGAGAAACGCACCGGCATCTCCGAATGTACGCGCACGCTCTCCTGCGCGCAAGAAAAATTTCTCCGTTTTCAGGTCAGAAAGAGAAAAGGAGGAATCCAACCTTTAAGCAAGCGCAATCAAGGCCTGCAGCAATCAGAAATTAGCTTCGAATTCACGGTACCGCTTCTCGAGTTCCCACTGTTGTTGCGCCTTTTCATTCGCTTTCAAGAATTCAGCGCACGATTTTGACGGTTTCGTATTCCCAAGTGATTCTTTTGCGCATTCCTTCACGGCGCGTGTGAAGTTGTCCTGTTTTTCCCACAAGCCTTTTCCAGGGAGGAACGCGTGCTCAAGCCCCGTGCGTGCCGTTTTTTTCAAATCCGCGTACTTGAATCCGTATGTTTCGACTGCCCGCACATATTCATTCGTCAGATCGATGCGCGAAACCCCCTCATCGTCGGTGGAAAGCGCAACAGGCACGCCAAACTGCCGGTACATCGGTAGCGGATGATGATTTCCGGCAACGCCGAGAATCATTTCGTTGCTTGTCAGGTTGATTTCCACCATCACGTGCTTCGCGGCCATCTCTTTTAGTAGCTCGTGGGGCCTGTCTTCAAACATTACGTCCACGCCGTGGCCAATCCGCTCCGCGCCCGCTTCCACGGCAAGCCGGATGTGGCAGCACAATCCGTCCGGCGGCACCATTCCGAATCCCAATTCACCGGCGTGCAGGGTGATATGCACTTTCGGATAAGCTTCGTGCAGATATTTCACCATCTGCATCTGCATCGCGTAGTCCCGCATCGAAATATAGCCATCTTCCGGCATCACAAAGTTAATTCCTACAATCTTCTCGGGATCAGCGCTCGCCGCTTCGAATCCAAGGAGCGTTTGGGCAAATACAATTTCCTTCGGAAATCCTCGCAGCACCTGATAAATGAATCGCACATCCACTTTGCACGCCTCTGCCGCGTTCGCTTCGCCGCAATGCCCGATTTCGCGCCTCTTCTTTTCAATTCCGTCCAAATATTCCGTGGCTGCCTTGACATTTTCTTTCAAATTGTGGGCTAGTAGAGCTTCGCGAAGTTCTTCTAAGTCTTCTTTCCATCCCACTTCGCTCGCCGCTTTTGCGGCCAGCGAAAAATCAGGTGTCTCCATCAATTCCAGGTACTGCTCGTTTTGTGCAGCGGCACGCGAAGCAACTTCATCCACCCATTCCGCTTTGTGTGATGGACTCGTCCCACCAAATTTTCCGAATGTCTCAAAAAAGTGATCATGCGCGGAAACGCCCGCATACGGTACGAAGCTGCGCATTGAAAAAGCGTTGATCAATCGGTCGTAAAGGGCTTGGTCCTTGTAAGCGTTGCTCGCGGGAAAGATTGTTTTGTCTCCGTCGCCGCCGGTGCATTTCGTAAACGCCAATTGCTTCGCGTCCACGCACAATCCATCTTCCACCGCAGAGCGGATGAAAGTCTCCGCGTAGACTCCGCCGCTCAGGTGGTAATGCAAATCCGTTCCCTTCGGCATTTCTTTCAGGAACTGCCGCAACTGCAGCGGATTTTTGCGCGCAGCCGCTAGTTGCAGCTCGCCTTTGCTCTCCGCGCCTGTGCTTGCAGCGGAACTTCCCTTCTTCACCTGCACTTGCGCGCGTGCGGCGCGCACTCCAAGCGAAGCCCACACCAAAACGAGTAGAATCGCGCCAATCCGGCGCACGGCTTTTTCGAGTTTCATTTGGTTAGACCTCGGTGATTGCGTGAAGAAAAATCGCCCAACTCAGGGGAACAGTCCGCGCACTAGCGTTGCTTCAGCAACGCGGCCCACGGCAAGAACCATCGCCCCTGCGCGCGGTGGAACATGGTGTTTGCGCATCGCATCCACCATCTCGTGGAACGCGCGCACCATAATCATCTGCAGCCGGCGGTTCACTTCTTCGGAATCCCACAGCAACCCTTCCTGATTTTGCACCCATTCGAAATAGCTGACGGTCACACCGCCGGAGTTGGCAAGAATATCCGGCAAGACGGTGATCCCTCGCCGCGCCAGAATCTCATCCGCGTGCGGTGTCGTCGGTCCGTTTGCTGCTTCCGCAACGATTCGCGCCTTGATCGCTTCTGCGTTGTTCAGCGTGATCACGTTTTCGAGAGCAGCAGGCACAAGGATGTCGCACTTCATTGTCAGCAAGTCATCATTGGAAATCCGTGAGGCGCCCGGCATCCCCACGACAGTCCCCGAGCGCTCTTTGTATCGCATTGCCTTAATCGGATCGATCCCGCGTGAATTCGTCACGCCGCCGCGCGTATCGCTCAGCGCAACAATCTTCGCTTTTTTCTCGGCCAGCAGCCGCGCCGCCGTTGCTCCCGCGTTTCCAAATCCCTGAATCGCCACGGTCGCGCCGCGCAGCGGAATTTTCTTTAGTTTGCACGCCTCTTCTACAACAAATACCAACCCGCGAGCGGTAGCCTCAGCGCGCCCAAGCGAGCCGCCAATCGATATCGGTTTTCCAGTTACGACACCAGGCACCGTGTGCCCGACCATCATGGAATACGTGTCCATGATCCATGCCATGGTCTGCGCGTCGGTGTACACATCCGGCGCGGGAATATCCTGATCCGGGCCGATGAGGGGCAATATCTCGCTCGCGAATCTTCGCGTCATTCGTTCCAGTTCGCTCTTGGACATTCTCTTCGGGTCGCAGACGATACCGCCCTTCGCCCCGCCAAATGGAACATTCACGACCGCCGTTTTCCAGGTCATCCAGGCCGCAAGTGCCTTCACCTCATCCAGCGTCACGTTTGGATGAAAGCGCACGCCGCCTTTTCCCGGTCCGCGCGAAACGTTGTGCTGCACGCGATAACCCGTCAAGACACGAACTTGCCCGTTGTCCATTTTTGTCGGCAGCGAAACTTCCAGCACACGCTTCGGCGTGCGCAGCACTTGTCTCAGTCCCGGATCCAATTTCAAAAATTCCGCCGCCATATCGAACTGGATCTGCGCGATGCGAAAGGGGTTCAGGTCCTCGCGCGGCGCTATCCGCGGCACCAGGGGAGGTGTTGTGGGCTTTACGACCGTGGCCATCGGCTTTCGGTCCTTTCCGCTGATCAATTTAGGTTCGCTTCGTGTTTCAGGGCCCAAACCACAAATTCAATCCAAATGATTACTCAGCCATTCGCCGCCAATTTCTGCGCCTCGCGCAGGTACCTGTCCCTGCATTCCGTCGAACAAAAATAGACCAGTTGGTTTCCCGTTTGAGTTGATATTGCCAATTCCTCGGCAACATGCATGCCGCAAACCGGGTCCCGAACCAACCTCTTGTTAAGGGACGGGTCGGGAACGGATTGATTCCGCTCAGCCGAGCTTCCCTCGCGCGGCTGCGCCCCAAATAGGCGCCTTACCAGAGAAATGCTCCACGAGAGCACGACCAACCAAAACAAAAAGCGCAGGATACGACCCAGAATCTCCATGAGTTCAGTTGCCCGCCAAGTACGAAAACCCTGTCTTGGGGGATGAGCCGAGTGTATGCAACCGGAAAAGGGTGCGTCAAACGAAAATGTGTGATTTCAATAGTTTGCGGGACGTTCAGTTATAGAGGTAAAGGCCGAGAAAAACGGGCAATTTCAGCCAATCAATTGTAAATAAAAGACTTAGCTTACCATTTTTTCAAGAGAGCGACATTAGAGCGGCTCGAACCTTAAAGTGCCGGAATCCGGTCAATTCCCATATATGGCCGCAAAACTTCGGGGATAACGACCGATCCATCCGCCTGCTGGTAGTTCTCCACGACTGCAATCCAAGTCCGCCCTACGGCTAACCCGGAACCATTCAGTGTGTGAACAAATTCACTCTTTCCGCCGCTCTTCGGCTTGAAACGGATTCCCGCGCGCCGCGCCTGGAACGCTTCGCAATTGGAACAGGATGAAATCTCCATGAATTCATTCGAAGAAGGAAGCCAAACCTCGATGTCATAGGTCTTCGAAGACGCGAATCCCATGTCGCCGGTACACAGCAACACAACTTTGTAATGCAAGCCAAGCCTTTGGAGAATAGTTTCCGCATTTCTCACGAGCAATTCCAGCTCGTCGTAGCTTTTTTCCGGATGCGTGAATTTGAATAGTTCTACCTTTTGAAACTGGTGTTGCCGCTTGATTCCCCGCGTGTCCTTTCCGGCTGCCCCGGCTTCAGAACGGAAACACGCAGTCCATGCGGTGACCCGAATCGGCAGCTCCTCCTCTCCAATGGTTTCATCCCGATAAAGGCTAGTCAGTTGAGTCTCGGAAGTTGGAGCCAGCCAGAAATCGCTATTCTCGATTCGGAACATTTCGCTAGCGAACTTGGGCAATTTGCCATCCGCCGTGAGCGAAGCGGAGTTCACCAAAAAGGGGGGCAGAATTTCTGTATATCCGTTTTCTCGCGTGTGCACATCCAAAAAAAAATTTGCGATCGCGCGTTCGAGTCTCGCTCCCCAACCTCTATATACGGCAAATCGCGATCCCGTGATCTTTATCGCGCTCTCGAAATCGAGGATTCCGGCGTTCTCACCTATTTCCCAGTGGGGCTTCGGCTGAAAATCGTATTGGGGCGAAGTGCCCCATCGTCTCACTTCCACGTTGTCTGCTGCGCTCTTTCCCGTTGGCACTGAAGAATGGGGGATGTTCGGGATCGTCAGCAACATCTCGCGCTGCCGTGTGTCCAGTTCTGTCACTTTTTCATCGGCCTGTTTGATCAGCTCCGAGACCTGTTTCATCTCAGCAATAATTGCGTCTGCGTTCTGCTTCTCTTTCTTTAGCCGGGCAATTTCGTCGCTGGCTTTGTTCCTTTGTGCTTTGCGTTGTTCGTTCGCGGTAATGAATTCGCGCCGCTGCTTATCCACCGAGCGAAATGCATCTAGATCCAGCGTGATTCCGCGTCTTTCCGCCATGTCCGCGAAAATATCCAAATTCTCTCGAAAATAACTCAGGTCATGCATGGTCCTAAGAGGATAGCCTACAGGCCGTCGAACCGAAAAACATTCGTCCTTCCTTCTCCCTGTCCTTCCGGCCAAGTAACCGTTTCGGGGAGTACCCCTTTCTCGCCACTCGAACCAATCTTCGCCGAGTGGCCTACTCATTAACGATGGTACGGCCGGTTCCCGGCTAAAGGAGTCCACATGAAGAAAACAGGTTTCGCAGTATTGATCCTTGCAGCTGGCGCCTCGCTTTTGGCTTCACAAGCTGGCGCGCAGGGCCCTGCGGGGGCGGGCGCGACGCAGGCCGCTGCCAGGAGTTCGAGCGACTCAGGCTCAGGTAGTTCCCACTCCCTGAATCCCATCAAATGGATAAAGAAAGACAAATCTGCTCCAAAATCTACTTCCGACGGCAACAAGGCAAATATGCTTCTCACCGAACGCTTGCACCAAAACGGTGTGCTGGCGGGCGGAGCCGATATTTCCTCGACCTGCTCCACGTTCAAGAATCTCGGCGATTGTGTTGCGGCCCTTCACGCCAGCCACAATGTCGGGCTTGATTTCAATTGCGTCCAAGCGGATGTAACCGGCGTGCACACCAGTGCGGATGTTTCCGGTTGCAAAGGTCCTGTTGGTGATAAGGCTGTTAGCCTCCGGGAAGCGATCAAGCGGCTCAAACCTGAAGTTGATGCAAAATCGGCAGCGAACACGGCAGAGAAACAAGCCAAGGAAGACCTGAAAGAAGTCGGAGCCTAAGAGTAGTTCGGTTTTCGAAGATAAAGGGCGGCTAGGAATTCCTCCTTAGCCGCCCTTTTTGTGCGCTACAAACCCTTTGCTAAATCAGTGACCAACCAACTAGAGTCAGGCCAAACACCAAAGCAAGAATTCCCATAGCGACCAGGCTGAGCACTTTCCCACGGCCAAGCAGCATGTCGCGTGTCTCCGAATTCGCGCAGAGTAATGCGCAAGCAATCAGAATCGCGCCCCAGGAAACCAGCGCTGGCAATCCCGGGTGGCTGGCAAAAGTCGACATGACCCTTTCCGAAGGCTGTCCTGCGGGTATCCACCAAGGCAGAATCGGCGCGAATCCCACTGCCAGGACAAACGTCAGCATCTTTCTGCTGAGCCATCCCTTAAGCTTCGGCATGGGTTTCGCCTTCTTCACCTTCTGCCATACAAGAAGGTCCCATACGAGCAAGCCCAAAGCGATGGGGACCCATCCATAGAGCGACACATTCCGGTCCGCCCACTCCCACGCCGGAAAGAACCGATGTCCGGGATGGTTCGCCGCCATGCGTGGAAGCAGAAACCAAGCCACAAGCGAGTTAATCACCAGCGCAAGCAAAAGCATCAGCAGCCCCGTCAGTTGTACCCAGTAGTACATCGGGCTTACGCCGCACCGACTGCAAACGGGCTTCTGCGGCATTATTTGTAATCCGCAATGCTCGCAATACATCTTGCCCTCTCTTCTTCCCCTGGGAAAAGACACAACTCCCAATGCGCGAAGCGTACTCCGGCGCTTGCCGGAAAACTACTGGTCAGAGGGTCAGTTGCGGGACAGTTACGGCGAGACCTGCGTCGCTTGTACGTTTGTCGCGCTCGTGGTGAACTCAAAACGGAGCAGCCAATCACTTTCCACGCTGCGCCCGGCAACTTCCGGGGCGGAAAACTGCCAACGCTTCGCAGCCTTGACAGCTTGGTCCGAAAAATACTGGCTACCCGCAGGTGAATCGAGCTCTGCGGAATCTACAGTTCCTCCGGGATTTACGTGAGCTCGAACCGAGATCCGCACCGTGCCACGAATAGTCGCGCGCGCCTTGTCAGAAACGTCCGGCAGAACCTGGTCCAGCACTTCCCCTCGCGCTGCATGGCCTTCGGAAGGTTTGCTCGCAGCCTTTTCGGGAGGCGTGATGGCTGCGGCGGCGGGTTGCGAAGTCTCCGTAAGCGTCGGCTCGGACGAGGGGCTCTTTTTCGGCGTGGACACGGCAGTTTTCGGGGTTGGTGTCGTCTTTGGCGCCGCCGGCTTCTCCGCAGAGGCCGAATTCGTCCTTGTTTCCACCGGTGCCGCGTCAGACTTTTGACGAAATAGCCTCGGCAGTGCAAACAACAAAATCACCACCACCACCGCTGCCATAATCGGAAGGACATAGGATGGAAGCAAATAGGACTTTTTATCTGCACTCGGCTGAATCGGTCTCACTTCTGGAATCGGCCGACGCCTCTCTGCAATCGCAGGCGGCGAAACTTTCGACACCGGCACGGTAACGGGATCAATTTTCGCGCGTTCTTTTGCAGCCTCTACCGTAGGTTTTGCGGCAGGCGGCGCACTCGATGGGTTAAGTTTTGCTCGGATTCCTATGATGGTAATTCTCTGGGCCGGATCTTTTTTCAAAGAATCACGCACAATTGATGCAAACGGCTCCGGCACCTCTGCTCCCAATTTCAGCTGGCCATTTTCGGCAAACGTAGGAACATTTTGCGTCAACGTTGCGATTACCGTCGCTCCCAACGACCAGATATCTTCTGCTGAGTTAGCGGGACCCGCGCTCCACTCCGGCGGTGAAAAACCTTCCATTCTCACCGGAAAGCCAATCCCCTCGCCTTTCGGCGAAATCGAATCACTGGAAAGTTTGATCTGATCTCCCGTCGCCAAAATATTTCCCGGATGCAAACGCGTGTGCACCAGGTTCTGCTCATGGAGAAATGCAAGCGTCTCAATGACTGGCTCCATCATAAAACGCGTCTCTTCCGCGTTGAGCGCACGCTGCGGCAGAATGTCTGCCAAATCCTCATCCGCGTGCTCCATCACGATATATAAATACGGGGCGCCATTAAGATCGCATTTCCCGTAGTCCAAAATTTTCAGCAAATTCGGATGTGAAATCGCGTAAAGCGCTTTCCAACGCGACAGTTGCCTTCCAATGACGATTCCGTTTGCGGGAATCAGCTTGATCGCAACTCTTTGCGTGCGCGCGTGAATGATCTCCGTCGCAAAGACCGCGCTGTGGTCCGTCCCGCCAAGATAGTTCCCGAGCAGATATCTTCCGGCGACACTTTGGCCGCACAATTGACGATGTTGTTCGGACATTCCGCCTCCATCTCGCGCAGGTTTGTTCGCGCGGGGAGCTGGGCTAATTCTTGCGGTTTTCCGGCTGGATGGTACCGCTGCGGAGAACGTTCCTTAACTTGCATTTGGGCGGACGGTTCTCTGCCTGTATTGTGCTCCACCTTGCGCAAAGAACAGTAGCCGCATTGCGCGAAAAAGACAACGGGCTCGAAGCAGTTCGCCTCGAGCCGTCGCACAACCCTGTTTTTCCAAAACCTAATTCCCGTGCGGCCCCATCAGGAACATCGGTTTGTTCTCGAATGTCGAATACTCCGGACGCAACCGGTCTATGTTGTAGTGTTCCTCTATGTTCACGACTTTTTTCGTAGAAGTGACCACATCCAGAGGCAAATTGTCGTAGTGACCGTTCTTCAGCACCACCAGCCGCCCGCTAATATTCTTCAGCAATAAGTCCAGCGCCAGGTTTCCATACGCCATCGGTGCAATTGAATCAATCGCGTCCGGGTCGCCGCATCGCACGAGGTACCCCAATTTCTGGTTGATAACTTCAATCTTCTTCCCACCATTGAATTTCGCCGATATTTCTTTCACTCTTTCTCCGACAAGCTCACCAATGCCTCCCAGCTTCTTGTGCCCGTACGCATCGGCCGCTTCGCCTTCGAACACCATCTCTCCACCTTCGAACATCGCTCCTTCCGAAACCAGCGCAATCGAATACCGGCTGGGATTTTTCTTCCGGTCGTGCACCAACAACTCCGTTAGCTTTTCAATGTCGAATTTGTATTCTGGAATCACACAACGGTTTGCGGCCCCCGCCATCGTGGGCAACATCGCTGTAAATCCTGCATAGCGCCCGAACACCTCCAGGATCATGAGCCGCTCGTGGGAACCGGCCGACGTGCGCAAGCTGTTCACTAGTTGAATCGTCCGGGTCACGCAGGTACTGAATCCGATGCAGTAGTCTGTCCCTGGCACGTCGTTGTCCATCGTCTTCGGAATGCCGATGACCTTGAATCCCTCTTTGTGCAACCGCACGCCATAGCTCAGCGTGTCATCTCCGCCGATCGGCACCAATGTTTGAACGCCCAGCCATTCCAGATTCTTCAAGACCTCCGGCGTCAGGTCGTTCTTCTCCGCGTTGAACTTGTCCTTCAAATGGGCAGGCACGCTGGATTTGCTTACTCGTCCAGGGTTGGTCCGCGAAGAGTGCAGAAACGTTCCGCCCGTCCGCCCAGCGCGATCCACAATCTCTTCTGTCAAATGCAGGAAATTTTCAGAATTGTCGTGGGCATTGTCGCGCACCATTTCTACCAGCCCCGCCCAACCGTGTCGGATGCCGATTACTTCATAGCCTTCGTGCAGCGCACGCAACGTCACGCCGCGGATCGCCGGGTTCAACCCGGGTACGTCTCCTCCTCCGGTGAGGATTCCGATGATTCCTTTTTTCGTCGCCATTTCTCAATGCCCTCTGGTTGCCTGCCTGCCGCAGGCGGGGATTTAGAACCCTAAATTTTACACGCCCGCGGCCCGAAACCGCCAGGGTACCGCTCGCGTCACACAAATTTGTTTACCGATCTTGCGACGTACCGTCGCCGTCTGATTTCTATGTAACATCAACGCCTCTAAACTCACTATCCTCTAGGAGGAATCTACAGACATGAAGATCAGAATCCCGGCCATCTTAGTTGTTCTGCTCATCGCAGCAGGCGCCGCCAACCAATGTCGAGCTTGGAACGACCGCGGCCACATGACCGTAGCCTACGTCGCTTACAAGCAGCTCAATCCCACTACGCGCGACCGTGTGGACGCCCTTCTGAAGCTGAACCCCAAGTACTCCGAATGGGAAACGACCATCAATCAGCAAGTTCCGAATGCTTCGCAAGAAAACAAGAACCTTATGATCTTTATGATTGCCGCTACCTGGCCCGACCAAATCAAGCGCGACAAAAACTACACCTCGGACGGCAGCGAAAAAGGCAACCGCCCCGACGGCAGCCCTGACCCCAATCGCAATACCGGCTACGACGACTTTCTTATGCACAAGTATTGGCACTTTATCGACACGCCGTTCACAACCGATGGCACTGCCTTGCCTCCTATCCCCGATCCCAATGCACAGGTACGTATCGCTCTCTTTCGAAGCGTTCTTGCCTCGGACAGCCCCGATGCTTTGAAGTCTTACGATCTATCGTGGCTCCTTCATCTTATCGGTGACGTTCATCAACCTCTTCATGCCTCTACACGCGTCAGTGCCGCCGATCCGCAAGGCGACGCAGGTGGCAACAACGTAAAGCTCTCCTGCACCAAATGCGAACTGCATTTTTTCTGGGATGACCTGCTTGGCACAAATAGCAAACTGAAGACGGTAATGAACGCAGCGCGAAAACTTCCCAAAGCCGATGCAACTCTAGCTGCCAAATCCGACGAAAAAGATTGGATCGCGGAAAGTTTCCAGGGAGCGCAGCAGAATGTTTATGTCTCTCCGATCGCCGCAGGCGATGGACCGTTTACGATTACGGGCGGTTACAAAAGGGCATCCACCAAGTTGGCCAAAGAACGCGTCGCGTTAGCCGGTGCGCGCCTGGCCAATCTCTTAAACAACGAATTGAAGTAGTTGAACTAAATCGGGCGCCGGATTCCCAATTTGCGCATGCGCGCCTGGAGTGTCGTCCTCTTCATTCCCAACAGTGTCGCCGCACCCCTTGGTCCCGCGACGCGCCAGTGCGTCTGCCGCAATGCCCGCAAGATGTGCTGCCGTTCCGCTTCTTCAAGTGTCGCCACAGGAGCTGTAGTCCCTACGACAGGGCCGCTTGAATCCGTGAATGCGATCTCTCCGACGCTTGCTGAGACATTCGATTTCAGTTCTCCCAGGGGAACGCGTAACTCTTTTCCCGGCGAGAGAAGAACCGCTCGCTCCAGCAAATTCTCCAGTTCGCGCACATTTCCCGGCCACGCATAATTTGTTAATGCATCCATTGCATCTGCGGGGACATACAGCACAGTCTTATTGAATCTTTGGCTGAATTTCTGCACAAAATAACGCACCAAGAGAGGAATGTCCTCGCGCCGCTCCCGCAGTGCCGGAATTTGTATGGGAAAAACATTCAGCCGGTAGAACAGGTCGCTGCGAAATGTTCTTTCTGCAACTAGCCTGTCCAAATCCGCGTTTGTGGCCGCCACGACTCTCACGTCCACTCGCTGCGTTCGATTGCTGCCCAGCCGCTCGAACTCTTGTTCCTGCAGCACGCGCAACAATTTCGGCTGCAATTCCAGGGGAATGTCTCCCACTTCATCCAGGAAAATCGAGCCTTTGTCCGCAAGCTCGAATCGCCCCACTTTTTGGCTGATCGCGCCAGTGAACGCCCCGCGCTCGTGGCCGAAGAGCTCTGATTCCAATAAACCGGCTGGAATTGCCGCGCAATTCACTTTTACAAACGTGCGATCCTGCCGCGGGCTCAGGTTATGAATCGCCCGCGCAAACAACTCTTTTCCCGTTCCGGTCTCTCCTTGCAAGAGCACCGTCGTATTCGCGGGCGCTGCAAGTTCGACCTGTCCCAGCGCTTTTCGTAGCGCTGGACTTTCCCCAATGATCTCCTCAAAATTAAATTCGTTTCGAATTTCTTCTTCGAGGTATAGCTTTTCGACCGCCAGCTTGTCCTTCAGCGCATCAATTTCCTTGAACGCAAGCGCATTTTTCACGGCAATCGCAACTTGCGCGCCGACTTGTCCCAGCAACTCCACTTCTTGCGCCGTGAACGCCTCCGGCCTCTTGCTCGCGAGATTCAGTGAACCAAACGCCTCTCCTTTGCTGATCAGCGGAACGCAGCATACCGATGCCAATCCTTCCCCGCGCAGCTTCTTCACAAGTTCCGCCGGAAACTGATCCAGCTCGCTTCCACGAAACACTTCCGCCTTGCCCGTTAAAATGGATTTCCCCGCCGGCGAATTTTCCAATGCCACGCTCAAATCTTTTTCCGCAAGCGGCGCGTGTGGGGTGGCAAAGTCAAGCGACTTGATTTTCAAAAGGTTTGTCGTCGGGTCCAGCAGCGCCAGACTTGTGTAATCGTGGTGCATCACACGCGTGAGCGTTGTCACGATTCCGCTGAATAGTTCCGGAAGCGCGCTGCTCGTTACCAGCACGTTGTTGATGTCCAGCAGAACATGCAGCCGGTCGCGTTCTTGCGAGAGCTGCCTCTGATACGCTTGCGAAGTCTCGTAATTCAGCGCGTTGTCCACGGCCACGGCCACTTGCGCTGCCACGCGCTGCATGAATTGCACCTCTGTGTCCGTCAAGCGTTCCGGCACCAGCCGGCCGAATCCCATCGCTCCGAGCCTCCGCTGCGCGGTCGTTAGCGGCACAATGGCGATGGACCGCACGCCCACTTCCCTGAGACGGCTCGTAAAAGCAGGAAACCGTTCATCCGCCATGACGTCGGGCACAACGTATGGCTGCTGCGTCTGCCAAACTTGGCCTGCTGGATGCTCAGCAACAGGATATTCCGTGTCGTGTGGCGTTTCTCTAGACTCGCGTGCCTCCAGAACGTGGAGCCGCACTACGTTCTTGCTCGCGTCGTAAAGCAGCAGCGTCAAAAAGTCGAAATCCACCACGCTATGCAGCCGGTTCGCAAGCTCATGGAACAACGCCGGCAAGTCGCGCTGATGCGCGATTGCTTCACTGACTTCCAGAAGCGCTTCCAGTTGCCGCCGGACATGATCAATGGGATCTTCCAGCACGCCTTTCGGCAAAACTGGCTCTTGTTCCGCCATATTTGCAGAATACCATTCGCCTTTGCGCCCCCTCAACCTGGCGGGCTGAGCCTGCGTCC
>Ga0126372_10000452_pt1 | contig 14311 bp, 10 predicted proteins | sample PanSoiMetaPlot_6_FD_92762 | JGI IMG/M metagenome (GOLD analysis project Ga0126372, IMG submission 92762) | Tropical forest soil microbial communities from Panama - MetaG Plot_6 | ecosystem: Environmental > Terrestrial > Soil > Tropical forest > Bulk soil | place: Panama | collected 2016-02-17
AAGCTGCCGGAAGATCATTTCAGGTCGAAGTTGAAACGGTAGATGGGTGCTTCATATAGCATGGCGCTCATGCCGTCCAAAACCAAGCCCAAGCGCGCAAGTGCTGATCTAAACTCGATCATCGATCCACGCTTTGGTGATATCGAGGACGACGCGTCGAGCACGAAGCGGCGCTCGCTGCTCTCGCTTGCCGGGAGCATGTTGGTCGAGATCAGCCTGCCCAAGCTCGTTGTAGCCTGGATTTCTCTGCTTATCCTGCCGGGCCTCCTCATCGGACTTGGTCCGATACTGGTCTCTTCCTGGCTGATTGCGGTGACCAACAAAGTTGCCTCTCTCGTCATCGGCGTGTGGTCGGTGCTGCTGATTGCAGGGCTGATCGCGCTTGCCTGGTTTGGCTGGAGGCCGCTCTTTCGCTGGGTCGAGCTCAGCTTCTGGTCTCTGAATTCCGTCGTGGTCCAGCCGGGCTATGCGGCCTGCCGCGAGGTACTGCGACATCTCGCCGAGCGCTTGTTCGCTCGCCGCGTGGGTGATGTCAGGCGGGGCAAATTGCGGGCGACCACCGCTGCAGTCGCCGGCATCTTGGTTTTCTTGATTTCGGCGCTCGTGGTGCTCTGGACGTGGCCTGAAACGCAGTTGTTCGGCCATATCTCGCAGTTGAGCTCCTGGACCCGCGTCGCGACCGCCGCCTTTGCTAACAGCGTCGTCATCGTGGCCGCCTATCTTGGGGTGGCGTCGCTTCTCTGGGGCTTTGCCGATGCCGCGATGGACCAGCCGCACACGCTCGTCGCGTTTCAGCCTGCCCCGAGTGTCGGAGGGCGCTGGCGCATCGCGCATTTGTCCGACGTTCATGTGGTCGGCGAGCGCTACGGCTTCCGTCTCGAGAGCGGGAGGTTGGGCCCGCGTGGCAATGAACGCTTCAAGCGGCTGCTCAGGCAGCTCGATGCGATCCATGCGCGCGAGCCGCTGGATCACATTATGCTTACCGGCGATATGACCGATGCCGGGATTAGCTCCGAATGGGCCGAGTTTCTCGACGATCTCGCAAAGCATCCCAAGCTCACCAAGCTCGTTCTGATGCTGCCCGGCAACCACGATCTCAACATCGTCGATCGCGCCAACCCTGCCCGCATGGACCTGCCCATGAGTCCGAATCGAAGGCTGCGCGAGCTGCGCACCATGTCCGCAATGGATGCGGTCCAGGGAACGCGTGTGTGGGTCGTGGACCGCGCCGGGCGCCGCCTCGGCAAGACACTCGCTGAAGTCATTAAGCCTCACGGCAAAGAGATCGAGAGGTTCGCGGATTCCGCGCGTCCCCGCTTCTCCACCGAGTTGCCTGACCTATGGGCCAAGATCTTTCCCATGGTAGTACCGCCGGACAAGCCGGACGGACTCGGCATCGTCCTGTTCGATTCCAATGCCGACACGCATTTCTCCTTTACCAACGCGCTCGGCATGATCTCGGCCGAGCAAATCGAGGCGTTCAACATTGTCCAGGAGCAATATCCGGAGGCCTGCTGGTTGATCGGGCTGCACCATCACCTCATGGAATATCCCTGGGCGGTCAAAGCCTTGTCTGAGCGCATCGGCACGGCGCTGATCAACGGCAACTGGGTGCTGCGGCAACTCAAGCCTCTGGCCGGGTACGCCGTCTTTATGCACGGCCACCGCCATATCGATTGGATGGGCGAGTGCGCCGGCTTTCCTATCATATCGGCGCCCTCGCCGGTGATGGGCGTGACCGACGACATTGATACCGACTTTTATATCCATACCTTGGCGATCGGGCCTGACGGACGGCTTCGCCTGCTCGAACCTGAGCGCATCGTGGTCAAGGGCCAGAAGACGGAACGGACCGAAAGCGTGCGGGCACAGCGAGCTGCGCATTAGATTCATCTTGCGCCTTCCCACACTCTCTATACCTAAGCGGCATGAGAGCCGCAGTGACCGAGGAAGCGATCGCCGTCCCTGCCGAATGGGCACCGCAGCGGGCGATCTGGACGGCCTGGCCTGCCGATTTCGAGCAGTGGAACGGAGATTTGGAAACGCCGCGACGTGACGTGGCGGCGCTGGTGCGCGCGCTTGCTCCGAAGAACAGGGTGCGGCTGCTGGTGAACGGCGCTGAGGCCGAAGCAACGGCCCGGGCGAGCTTGGGCGGCGCCGCAGAGATCGTGCCAGCGAGATATGGAGATATCTGGCTTCGCGATACAGGCCCCATCTTTGCGGACACGCGAGAAGGCGCCGTTGCGCTCAGATTCAACTTCAACGGCTGGGGCGGCAAGTTCGACCTTCCTGACGACTACACTGTCGGCGACGACATCGCCCGGCTCGCTCGCACGCCAATGCGGAGGTTCGGCTTCGTGCTTGAGGGTGGTGCACTGGAGCACGATGGCGAAGGCACGATCCTCGGCACCCGGGAGGTCCTGCTCAACACCAACCGCAATGGCTGGACAGAACAGGACGCCGAGGCCGCCCTTCGACATGCCTTAGGCGCGGAGAAGATCATCTGGCTGGATGGTGGCCTCAAGAATGACCATACCGACGGGCATATCGATAATGTCGCCCGCTTCGTCGCGCCTGGGCACGTCGTTTGCCAATCCCCTTCCGGCGCGGACGATCCCAACAGCGAAACCCTGGATGCTGTTGCGCGAGTTTTGGAGCGCACGAGAGATGCCCGCGGCCGCAAGCTTCGCGTCACCAGCATTCCGGCCCCTGGCCTGGTGCTGGACGACAGAGGTGAGCCAGCGCCCGCGTCGCATATGAACTTCGTCATCGCCAACGGCGCGGTGGTCGTTCCCATCTATGGGACGCCAAGTGCCGATGCCGCAATCGAGGCTTTGCAGGCGCTGTTCCCCGGCCGCAAGGTGATAGGGCTATCGTCGCGCGGCCTACTCGGCTCTGGCAACGTGGGCGGCGGCTCGTTTCACTGCATCACGCGAGAGGAGCCGGCGTGATGGCGAGGCGGACGATCACCGTCGCGGCCATTCAGACCACCTACGGCCACGACATGAAGGCGAACATCCTCAAAACCGAGGGCTTCATTCGTGAAGCAGCCAAGCGCGGCGCGGAAGTGATCCTGCCCTCGGAGCTGTTCCAGGGCATCTACTTCCCGACGCGGCAAGACCCGAAATGGTTCGCGACCGCCTATCCCGCGACCGAGCATCCTTGCGTGCTCGCGTTGAAGTCCCTCGCCAAGGAGCTGAAGCTCGTCATCCCGATCTCCTTCTTCGAGAAGGACGGCCCGCGCTATTACAACAGCGTCGCGGTCGCCGATGCCGATGGGAGAATCCTCGGCGTCTATCGAAAGAGCCACATTCCGGATGGCCCCGGCTATCAAGAGAAATATTACTTCCGCCCCGGCGATACCGGATTCAAGGCATGGAACACACGCGCCGGGACAATAGGCGTCGGCATCTGCTGGGACCAATGGTATCCGGAGAGCGCCCGCGCCATGGTGTTGCAAGGCGCTGACCTGCTGCTCTATCCCACTGCCATCGGGTCTGAGCCTTACGATCCTTTGCTCGACACACACAGACAATGGCAGCGGGTGATGCAGGGCCATGCGGTCGCCAATGCCGTGCCGGTTGTGGCCGCGAACCGTATCGGCATCGAGGAAAACGATGGGGTGACGCAGAGCTATTACGGTCACTCGTTCATTGCCGATCACGTCGGCGAGCTGGTCACAAGCTTCGGCGAGACTGAAGAAGGCGTGCTCGTGCATCGCTTTGACTTGGACGAGATCGCAAAGTACCGCGCCGAATGGGGCTTCTTCCGCGATCGCCGCACCGACCTTTATGCCAAGTCCATCGTATGAGCGGACCATGAGCGAGGAACGCCCGCCCTTTCCGCCCTTCACCCTTGAGACCGCGATCGAGAAGGTGCGCAAGGCAGAGGACGCCTGGAACACGAGGCAGCCTCAGACCGTCGCGCTCGCCTACACCCAAGACAGCGTGTGGCGGAACCGCGCGGAGTTCCTGCGCGGCCGCGATGAGATCGTTGCCTTCCTGACGCGCAAGTGGAACCGCGAGCTCGATTATCGCCTGATCAAGGAATTGTGGACCTTCCGCGACAACCGCATTGCCGTGCGCTTCGCCTATGAGTGGCATGACGACAGCGGCAGCTGGTTCAGAAGCTACGGCAACGAGAACTGGGAGTTTGCGGATAACGGCCTGATGCGGCGGCGCATCGCCAGCATCAACGACTTTCCCATTGCCGAAAAGGACCGAAAATATCACTGGTCGCTCGGCCCGCGGCCCAAGGATCATCCCTCCTTGAGTGAGCTCGGCCTTTAGCCCTCTCCTCTCGCCGCAGGGTTGTGCCAAAGCCTGCTGTGAAAGCTAAAATCGGACAAACTGTCATCCCTGAGAATTGGCCATGAGCATCATCGAGACCCGCTTTGACCAGATGTTTCCGACGTTCGACGCCGGCCAGATCGAGACCGCTAAGCGTTTCGCGAGCAGCCCTCCGCGGCATTTCGAGCCTGGCGAAACTGTCTTCGACATCGGGGAGCGCAACGCTCCGGCCTGGCTCGTGCTCAAAGGCACGATCGACGTGGTCCGCAGTAATGCGCTCGGAAGCGAGTTGCCGATCACGACCCATCATGCTGGCCAATTCTCGGGCGAGGTGAGCCAGCTTGCCGGGCGTGAGGCGCTGGCTCGCGGGCGCGCCGGCGCCGAAGGCTGCTGCGCCCTGCCCTTCGATGCCTCTCATGTGCGCTCCTTGATGATCGGCTCTGCCGAGATCGGCGAGATTCTGATGCGCGCCTATATCCTGAGGCGCGTCGGACTGATCCAGGACGGCAACGCGGGGTCTGTATTGGTCGGCCGGCCGGGAAACTCAGACCTCAATCGCCTGGAAAATTTCCTCCGCCGCAACGGCTACCCGTACACCGTGTTGGTTGCCGACGGCGAAGAGGGCCGCACTGTCATGGAGCGCTTCGGCGTTCTGCCAGAAGAGCTGCCCATCTTGCTCTGCCCCAACGGCACTATGCTCAAGCGGCCCACCAATGCTGAGGCCGGCATCTGTCTTGGCATTACGCCGGACCTCGATCCGGACAAGATCTACGACGTTGCCGTGGTCGGTGCCGGGCCCGCGGGACTTGCGACCGCAGTGTACGCGGGATCCGAAGGCCTATCGGCAATTGTGCTCGACCAGAAGGCGTTCGGTGGCCAGGCCGGTGCGTCTGCGCGCATCGAGAATTATCTCGGCTTCCCCACCGGAATTTCGGGTATGGCGCTCGCCGGCCGCGCCTTCAACCAGGCGCTCAAGTTCGGCGTCGAGATCGCCATCCCGCTCGAAGTGTCCAAGCTCGATTGCGGCGATGGGCACCCCCACGAGTTGTTTACGCTCGAACTCAGCTCCGGCGCCAAAGTGCGCGCACGAACCGTGGTCATCGCCTCGGGTGCTCGGTACCGGCGCCCTCCGATCGCCAATCTCGGGATGTTCGAGGGCGCAGGCATCTCCTATTGGGCCACCCCGGTCGAGGCCAAGCTCTGCGAAGGCGAGGAGGTCGCACTGATCGGGGGCGGCAACTCTGCGGGACAGGCCGCGGTATTCCTCGCGCCGAAGGTCAAGCAGCTGCATCTCGTGGTGCGCGGCGAAGGCCTTGAGGCCACCATGTCGCGCTACCTGATCGACCGCATCAAGGCGCTGCCCAATGTCGAGCTCCACACCAGGACCGAGATCGCGGATCTCTTAGGCGACCAGGTGACCGGGCTGACCGGCGCGATCTTCCGCGACAAGACCACCGGCGAGACCCACACCTGCCCGTTACGGCATATCTTCTTGTTTATCGGCGCCGACCCTAACGCTAATTGGCTCAAGCAATGCGTGGAGGTCGACGGCAAAGGCTTCGTCATCACCGGCACCAAATTTGCCGACGGCAACGGTTCGATCGGCCGCCCTCCCCTTCCGCTGGAAACGAGCAGGCCCGGCGTTTTTGCCATCGGCGATGTGCGGGCGGGATCGACCAAGCGTGTTGCAGCTGCCGTCGGTGAAGGCGCTGCGGTGGTTGCGCAGATTCACAGCGCGCTCGCGGACTGAGCGGCTCAGGTGGCGAACTACTCCGCTGGAGCCGGCACGCGCGCTTCCTTGCGCGCCCTGGCCTTGTCGCCACCGAGCCAGGACTGCAGTCGACCGAGATAGAGATAGACGATCGGCGTCGTGTAGAGCGTGAGTAGCTGCGAAAGCGCGAGGCCGCCGACCATGGCATAGCCGAGCGGCTGCCGGAGCTCCGAGCCTGCGCCATGGCCCAGCATCAAGGGCACGCCGGCAAGCATCGCCGCCGCCGTGGTCATCAAGATCGGGCGGAAGCGCAGCAGGCAGGCCTCGCGGATCGCGGTGAGATGGTCCGCGCCCTCGCGCTCGCGCGCAATCGCGAAGTCGACCAGCATGATGCCGTTCTTCTTGACGATGCCAATCAGCAAGATGATGCCGATGATGCCGATCACCGACAGGTCGAAGCCTCCGAGCATAAGCGCAAGCAGCGCGCCCACGCCGGCTGAGGGAAGCGTCGAAAGGATGGTGAGCGGGTGGACGTAGCTTTCATACAGCATGCCCAGGATCAGATAGACCACGATCAGAGCCGCGCCGATCAGCAGCGGCTCGTTGGCAAGTGAGTCCTGGAATGCTTGCGCATTGCCCTGGAAGGTGCTTACCAGTGTCACTGGGGCGCCCATGTCTGCGACAGCCTTTTGAATGGCATCGATTGCTTGGCCGAGGGCCATACCCGCCGGCAGGTTGAAGGAGATGGTCACGGCGGGGAATTGCCCCTGATGCGACACCGACAACGGACCAACCTGAGTATTGTCGATGGTCACAAGGGTCGAGATTGGGACCGACGCTCCATTTAATGGCGATTTGAGATAGATGCGATCGAGCGTATTGGGATCGCCCTGCATCGCCGACGGCACTTCCAGGATCACGTGATAGGTGTTGGTCTGCGTGTAGTACTGGGCGACCTGCCGCTGCCCAAAGGCGTCGTTGAGCGTGGCGTCGATCACCTCTGGCTGAATGCCGAAGCGAGAGGCCTGGTCGCGGTTGATGCTAACCATGAGCTGCGGGGCATTGCCCTGCTGGTCGCTGGTCGCGTCGGCAAGCTCGGGCAGAGTCTGAAGTTTGGCAAGCACCCGCGGCGCCCATTCGTTGAGCTCGCCGATATTGGCATCTTGAAGCGTGTATTGGAATTGGCCACGGCCGATGCGCCCGCCCACCGTGATGTCCTGCGAAGGCTGCAGCGTGAGCTTGACGCCTTCGATCTGCGCAAGCTGCGGCCTGAGCCGATCGATGATGGCGCTTGCGTTAGTGGTCCGCTGGTCGCGCGGCTTGAGTCCGATGAAGAACCGCCCGGTATTTGCGGTCTGTGCGCTTCCCGTGCTGCCCATGGCGGAGCCGACCGCGGCGATATCGGGGTCCTTCCCCAGCACTTCGCCGAGCTGCACCATGAGCCGTCCCATTTCTTGCGGCGCGATATCCTGCCCGGCTTCGGCGAAGCCTGTGATCAGGCCGGTGTCCTGTATCGGGAAGAAGCCCTTCGGAATAATGATGTAGAGGTGCACGCTGAGCGCCATGGTGGCGAAGAACACAATGAGCGTGATCAGCGGGTGGCGCAGTACGACGTCGAGCGTGCGCCGATAGAAGGCGAGCATTTCATCGAATCCATCCTCGATGGCTCGCCAGATAAGCCCGTGCTTCGTCGTGTCGTGATGCAGGTAGCGCGCGCATAGCATCGGCGTCAGCACCAATGACACAAAGGCCGATGCGGCGATCGCTGCCGTTACGGTGATGGAGAATTCACGGAACAGCCGCCCGACAATGCCGCCCATCAGAAGAAGCGGGATAAACACGGCGACTAGCGAAATGCTAATCGATAGCACGGTGAAGCCGATCTCGCGAGAGCCCTTGAGTGCAGCATCGAGCGGCTTCATGCCGTCCTCGATATGCCGGTAGATGTTCTCCACCACCACGATGGCGTCGTCGACCACGAAGCCGACCGAGATGGTCAACGCCATAAGCGAGATGTTGTCGAGGCTGAAGCCGCAGAGATACATGACCGCCAGCGCGCCAAGCAGCGATAGCGGCACGACTGTCGCCGGAATTAATGTCACCCGCAGATTGCGCAGGAAGAGCAGGATGACGAGAACGACAAGCGCGATAGTCAACCCTAACGTGAATTGGACATCGTCGACCGAGGCGCGAATGGTTTCGGTGCGATCGGACAGAACGTCGACGCTGATCGCCGGAGGCATCGCCGCCTGGAGACGCGGCAGGGCCTGCTTCACCCGGTCCACGGTTTCGATGACATTGGCGCCCGGCTGCTTATACACCACGAGAAGGATCGCGCGCTTATTGTTGTCCCAGGCGCCGGTGTAGAGATCCTCCGGCCCATCAATGGCTTGGCCGACGTCCTTGACCCTGACCGCAGCACCGTTGCGATAGGCGATGATCACGTTGTTGTAGTCCGAGGCCTGTGACAGCTGATCGTTGGCGGCGAGGGTGAAGCTGCGGATGTCGCTATAAAGCGTGCCCTTGGCGGCGTTGGTGGTGGTGGCGGCAAGAACGCCGCGGATGTCCTCCAGCGTTAGGTTCTTTGCCGCAAGCTTGGCGGGATCGACCTGCACCCTCACCGCTCGCTTCTGCTCGCCTCCGATCGTGACCTGCGACACGCCCTTGATCTGCGAGATCTGCTGAGCGAGGATAGTGTCAGCATAATCGTCGACCTCGGTGAGTGGCAGTGACTCCGCATGCACGCCCATGACTAGGACCGGCGAATCGGCAGGATTGACCTTGCGGTAGGTCGGCGGCGACGGAAGGTTGGTGGGGAGTTGACGCCCAGCTGCGGCGATTGCGGCCTGTACGTCCTGAGCCGCGGCATCGATGTCGCGGTTCAGCTCGAACTGCAAGTTGATCGAGGTCGCCCCGAGCGTGCTGGTCGAGGTCATCTGCGTCACGCCGGCAATGAGCGAGAATTGACGCTCGAGCGGTTGCGCCACGGCAGAGGCCATGGTCTCCGGACTTGCCCCTGGCAGCGAGGCCGAGACGCTGATCGTCGGGAAATCCACCTTGGGCAGGGGCGCCACCGGGAGGAGCGGGTACGCCACAAGGCCTGCGAAGGCCACCGCGATCATTAGGAGGGATGTCGCAACCGGGCGATGGATGAACGGAGCCGAGATATTCATTGCGCGCTCGTCTGCACCGGAGACCCTTGTATCGGGCTCGGTTGAACCTTGGCGCCCGGCTTCAGGCGATACTGGCCGCTGACCACGACCTGCTCACCTGGCTTGAGCCCGCTCTTTACCGCCGTCATGTCCTTGTAGGTCGGGCCGCCGATGATCGGCCGGTTCTCCGCCGTGTTGTCAGGCTTGATGACCCAGGCGAGCAGGCCTTGCGAGTTTCGCTGCACCGCCGCCGAGGGTATGGTTGCCGCGTCCTTCAACGTGTCGATCAGAACGCGCGCGTGGATGAATTCGCCGGGCCATAAGCGCTCGTCCTCGTTGGGAAACGAAGCCTTGAGCCTGATCGTGCTCGTGGTCTGGTCGATCTGGTTGTCGATCAGGAGCAGCTTACCCTGGCCGAGCTCGTGGGTGTAGTCTTGGTCGAGCGCCGTGACCTGCACATCGCCTTTGGCCATCGCTTCCTGCACCGCAGGCAGATTGCGCTGCGGCAGGGTGAAAATGACCATGGTCGGCGAAAGATCGGTGAGCACGGTGATGGGAATCTGATCGCCGGCGTGGACAATGTTGCCGGCGTCGACCTGGCGGAAGCCGACGCGCCCGTTGGTCGGAGCCGTGATGGTCGCGTAGCTCAGCTGCGTTTCGGCATTCTCGATGCCGGCTTGGTCAGCCGCAATCGTCGCTTTCAGCGCATCGACCTTCGCTTGCTGCTGGTCTACGGATTGCGTCGTACCGGCGCCCTTCTTCATGAGGTCCTGGAATCGCGCGAGGTCTTTCGCGTCAGAGACGAGTTGCGCCTCGTCCTGCGCCTTTTTTGCCTTGGCTTGGTCGAGCGCCGCCTGGAATGGCCGCGGGTCCACGATGGCGAGAACATCGCCGGCCTTTACTCGCTGGCCTTCGACGAAATTGACGCTTTGCAACTTGCCCTCGACCTGGCTGTGGACCGCGACGGTGTTGGAGGCCTGAACAGTGCCGAGGCCGTCGAGATAGACCGGCACGTCGTGCTGGCTCACTTCGGCAATCGTGACCGGCACGGCGGGCGCTTGATGCTGTTTCATGGGGGCGTTGGCGGTTTGCTCTGCCGGCTTCTGGTCGACGACGAAGGCTATGCCCACCATAAGTGCGGCGATGCCAAGCAGCCAGACGAAGCCGTGCCGTTTGCGCCGCTTCTCGGGAGCGACGTGGACCTGTTCCGCAAGCGACGAGGGATCGGACGGCTTGAAAGCTTCGTTATCGCCGATGCGCTCGTGCATGGGCGACTCGGCAACTGACGGCTCGTGCAACTCCCCCATGGCTTCGTGCTGCCTTAAACTGCGAGACATCGAGAGCGCGTTCTTAGGGGTCATTACCGGACACTGTAGACGTTGAAATGGTGTCGCTCGGCGCGCCGTGGCACAAGATCGCAAAAATTAAATATACGCAATGTCGGCGCGGATTTGTGACCAAGCTTTAGACGCATTCAGACATATTCAGACACATTCAGATGGAAGAATGTTCTAGCTTGGCGATGTCCATGTCGAGCTATTAACACTGACAGCGGTTTCAAGGCCGGAATACAAGGCGCGGCGGGGGGTCATGGTTTCTTTGGCTGAGGCGGAAAGCAAGAAGCGCAATCGCGATATGGGCGGAGCAATGGCCGCGCGCGTTCCGCTGATCTTCGTGGTGTCGGGCGAGGCCTCTGGCGACAACCTCGCTGGGGCGCTAATGCGTGCGCTCAAAGCCAAGACCGGAAGTCATATCAGCTTCGCCGGCGTGGGCGGCCCGCAAAGCGAACGCGAAGGACTCGAGAGTCTTTTTCCCATGCGAGAGCTCTCGCTCATGGGGTTGGCCGAGGTGCTGCCGCATCTGCCGCGCCTGATCAGGCGGCTCAACCAGACCGTCGATGCTGCGCGGCGCCTCAAGCCGGACGCGATCGTCACCGTCGATTCCCCGAGCTTTTGCCGGCGCGTCGCCCATCGCCTGCACGGCTCGGGTATTCCCATCATCCATTACGTGGCACCGCAGTTATGGGCTTGGCGTCCCGGCCGCGCGAAGAAGCTTGCGAAGGACCTCGATCACATCATGGCGCTGCTGCCCTTCGAGCCTGCCTTCTTTGCCAAATACGGAATCGCAAGCACGTTCGTCGGCCATCCCGCGATCGAGTCTGGTGCGGCGCGCGGTGACGGTGCCGCTTTCAGGGAAAGGCACGTGATCCCGCCTGACGGGACCCTGCTATGCGTCGTTCCTGGCAGTAGGCAGGGTGAGGCGCGGCGTATGCTGCCGATCCTCGGCGGGGCGCTCAACATATTGAACAAGAGGCATCCGGACTTGCGTCTGGTCGTTCCTGTTGCCGACGCGACTGCCGATCTGGTCACGCTGGTCGCGCGCGATTGGCCTTTCCCGGTCACCTTCGCCTCGCCTGGCGAGCGCTTCGACGCGTTTGCCGCATCCGACGTGGCGATGGCGAAATCGGGCACCGTCACGCTCGAGCTCGCTCTCGCCGAGGTGCCCATGGTCATCGCTTATCGCGTCAACCCGGCGACTGCGTTCATTGTCCGCCGCATGATCAGCGTGAAATATGCCTCTCTCGTCAATCTTCTCGCCGAGCGCGATGTGATCCCAGAATTTTTGCAGGAGAACTGTACGCCGGAAAATTTAGCCGCCGGCGTCGACGCGCTACTCGATTCAGCCGAGGCCCGCGACAAGCAACGTCAGGGTTTCCGCGAGGTCCTGCATACGTTGGGAGATCTAACCCCAACGCCGAGCGAACGCGCCGCCAAGGTCGTGCTCGACATCGTCAAGAGCCGGATGGAAGCGGGCCGCTCCGCCGAGGACTAGCGTTCGCCGGCGCCTGCTGCTGAGAGGCTCGGTTCGTCCTGCACTTGCCGCAGATGCGTCTCGATACTTTCGTTGATCATGCTCGCCACGCGAAGCGCTTCGCAACCGGCGCGGCCATCGACGAGCGGCTTGGCCCCGGTGATGACGCAATCCAGAAAAGCGTCGATCTCGTTGCCAAGGCTGTCCTGCTTTTCGATCTCTTGGGTTTCGGTTGTGATTGCAGCGAGGCCCTGGGTCATTGGATCGCCGCGTAGGCGGTAGCCGAAAATTTTGCCTTCGCCGAGATCGCAGTTGAGATAGTGGTTGCGCGCAAAGACGCGCATGCGCCGCTCGGTCTTGTAGCTCACTCGGCTCGCCGTGACGTTGGCGATGCAGCCAGACTCGAAATTGATACGAGCATTCGCGAGGTCGATGCTGCGGCCGAGCACCGGCGTGCCAACCGCATCCACGTTGCTCACCCGAGAATTCACCAGCCCGATGATAATGTCGATGTCGTGAATCATCAGGTCGAGGATCACGTCGACCTCCACGCCGCGATTCTTCCACGGCGAGATGCGGTAGCTCTCGAAATAGAGTGGCTTGGCGATCGATTTGGCGAGGGTGCGGTAGGCGCTCGAGAAGCGCTCGATATGCCCAACCTGGAGCACGACCTTGCGCCGCTCGGCAAGGTCCGCAAGCAAGGTCGCCCGCTCCACCGTATCGGCAATCGGCTTCTCCACCAGCACATGGATGCCTGCTTCGAGCAGGTCGCGGGCAATCTGATAATGCTCCGGGGTTGGCACGGCCACGCTTACCGCATCGACCTTGCCAAGGACGCTGCGATAGTCGAAGGCGGGCTCGGCGCCGAACTCGGCTGCGACTGCCCGCGCCCGGTCCTCATTTGTGTCGACCACGGTCAGTAGCCTGGCGCGCTTGTTGCGCGCGTAGTGATCGGCGTGGAAGCGCCCGAAATAGCCCGTGCCGATTACGGCGACGCTGATCTCGTCTGCCATGCGTTCATCGCTTTACTTGGGCACCAACATGGCGCGAGTCCTATTCGGCCGCTGGCGGAGCGCCCGCCAATCCGGCATGAGCGCCGGAGAGCTTGGGCGGGCGAAGCGCTGCCCGCACCGTCCGGATGACGAGGTCCTGCGTCTCATCGGCAAGATAACCATGCATCGGCAAGCTGATGACACGCTCTGCCAGCCATTCGGCATTGGGCAGACCGCCCGGCGCCGTGGGGAACTCACGATAGGCAGGTAAAGCATGCAGCGGCCTCGCATAGTGAATCGCCGTCGGCACTTTGGCCTCGCGGCAAGCCTTGGCGAGCTCGTCGCGCCGCTCGGTGACGACAGTATACTGGGCCCAGACCGAGCTCGCGCCTTCCATCAACCTTGGTGTCTGCACGACTGCGGCGAGGCCTTCGGTATAGCGATTGGCACTTTTCTCCCGCGCGACGATCTCCTGCGGGAAGACGGCAAGCTTCTCCAGAAGGATGGCAGCCTGGAACGTGTCGAGCCTGCTGTTGAGACCGACCTGCCCGCATTCGGATCCGTCGGAATACCGGCCATGGCAGCGGATCGCGACGAGAAGCTTCGCCTTAGCGCTGTCGTCAGTGAAAATAGCGCCTGCGTCGCCATAGCAACCGAGCGGTTTTGACGGATAGAAGCTGGTCGCCGTGTAGTCCGCAAGCGTCCCGACCTTGCCATTTAGACTGGCGCCGAAGCTCTGCGCCGCGTCGGCAAGCACGAGGAGATTGTTGTCATCCGCGATCCGGCGGATGGCTGTGTAGTCGGCTGGCTGCCCGTATAGATCAACCGGGATGACGCAGCGAGCCTTCAGTCCAACGCTTTCAGCCTCAGCAATGGCCGCCTCGAGACTATCGGGATCGAGATTGAAGCTGTCGCGCTGCACATCGACGAACAACGGAGTGGCGCCAACGAGCACGACCACCTCGGCGGTTGCCACGAAGGTAAAGGCCGGCACGAACACGGCGTCGCCCGGCCCGATGCCCTCGGCCATGAGGACGAGTAACAGGGCATCGGTGCCGTTGGCACAACTGACCACGTGCTTGGCGCCGCAGAAAACCGCAAGCTGCCGCTCTAGCTCGGCCACTTCGGGCCCCAGCACGAATTGACCGTGCTGCAATACGCTGGCGATTGCTCGCTCGATGCGGTCGCCGAGTCTCTCCCGCTGCGCAGCCAAGTCGATAAAGGTCGGAATCAGTGATTTCCCGTTTCTATTCATGCAATCCCTCAAAGCCCACAGATTGGGGCACCCCCGCGCTGGCTTCTATCAGCCTGGCGTGGCGGACGATAGCATGGATTCTTAGGCCGAAATCAGTCAAG
>Ga0126372_10000453_pt1 | contig 14284 bp, 12 predicted proteins | sample PanSoiMetaPlot_6_FD_92762 | JGI IMG/M metagenome (GOLD analysis project Ga0126372, IMG submission 92762) | Tropical forest soil microbial communities from Panama - MetaG Plot_6 | ecosystem: Environmental > Terrestrial > Soil > Tropical forest > Bulk soil | place: Panama | collected 2016-02-17
AGGGCGGTCGACGTGGTGTCGGTTACCTTCGCGGCGACCACGTCGACCCGGTCCCGCCACGGCCGCGCCACAGCGGACAGCGTGCCGGTGAAATCAAGCAGCAACGGCCGGGCGTCCCGCGTCAGCTCGGCCAGCCGCACGGACCCGGCGTCGGTGTGCAGTACCAGGTCGGGAGCCCAGCGCCCGACCAGTGGCCCGTCCGCAACGCCCATGTCGTAGCGGATGTCAGCGCCCGCGAGCAGAGCGGCCACCTGGGCCGTGTTCTCCGGTTTGCTAAGAAGCTCGCCGAACAGCACGCGCAGCGCGGTGACGTCGCTGCCCGGGCTGATCAGCGCCGACTGCGCCTGAGTCGACATGGTCACGCGTTCGGCCACCGGGCGGCGCTCGGCCTCGTAGGAGTCCAGCAGCCCGGCCGGGGCCCAGCCGTGCAGGTGCGCGGCGAGCTTCCAGCCGAGGTTGACCGCGTCCTGCAGGCCCAGGTTCAGACCCGGGCCGCCGATAGCGGAGTGCACGTGGGCGGCGTCGCCGAGCAGCAGGACGCGGCCGGCGCGGTACCGCTGCGCGATGCGGGTGTTGCCGCCGGTGAGCCGGCGCAGCAGGTGCGGCCCGTCGCCGGTGGGAGGTTCCAGCGGCACATCGGCGCCGACCACCCGGGCGGCGCTGTCGCGCAGCTCTGCCAGGGTCATCGGTGCGTCGAGGTCGGTCGAGTCGGGCCACTCGACGGTGGTGAGTAGCGGCGGCCGGTCCGGGAACGGCGCCCAGGCGATCATCCCACGGTCCGTGCGGGTGTGCCGGAACGGCGGGATGGTCCCGTACCCGGGCACGGCGAGGCCGCCGGTCACCGGGTTGATGAACTCTGACCGGACGCTGACGTGCGCCGTGCGGGACACCGCGCGGTCCGTGGTCACGCCGGGGAAATCGATGCCGGCCAGCTTGCGTACCACGCTGTGCCCGCCATCCGCGCCGATCAGGTAGCGGCCAGTGACCGCCGTTTCGTCGGCGAGCCTCACGTGCACCGCGTCCGCGTTCTGGGTCAGGCCGGTGACCTCGTGCCCGCGGCGCACCCGCACGCCCAGCTCCGCGGCCCGTTCCGCCAGCACCTCCTCGATGCGCCGTTGCGGCACCAGCAGCGTGTAGAGCGGGTTGTCGGGCACTGCGCGCAGGTCCAGCGGCAACGCTCCGAAGACGTAGAAGGGCTGTGGCGATACGGGCGACGGGGCGCTGCCGCCCAGCCGCTCGTACAGGCCGCGCCGGTCGAGCATGCGCACGACCTGGCCGACCAGGCCGTTGGCCCGCTGCTCGGTGGCGGGTTCGGTCAACCGCTCCAAGACGACCGGCCGGATCCCGGCCAGGGCCAGCTCGCAGGCGAGCATGAGGCCGTTCGGCCCGGCACCGGCGATAACGACGTCGATCATGATGACCCTCTTTTCGGGCAGGCGCCATCGGCCGGCGCGGACGCGGTCCGACCGGAAGATTCGGGTGGCGCTTTGGTTACGGAGTGGGCAGGCCCGCGGCGACTTGGGCCAGGGCGTCTCGGAGTAACTGGTCCATCGGCACGGGCGGGTCGGCGCGCAGGAAGTGCTGCACCGCCACGTTGGCGGCGGCACCGACGGCGGCCCCCACCAGGTGCGGGTACATGTCGAGCTTGAGATCGGTTCCGGTGCGTTCGGCGACGGCGGCGGCCCACCGCGCCTCGGCGATCGCGCCGGCGCGCAGCATCTCGCCCTGCAGCGCCGGCTCGGCGAGCATCGCCTTGAGCCCGCTCACCCACTCGGCGTGGCTGCCCACCGGCATCCGCTCGACCTCCGGGCCGGGTTCGAACTGTGCCATGGCCGCCGCGGTGATCGCCGCCCACAGCGGCTCGCCGGCGGGCCGGCGGCGCAGCTCATCGGCGACTCGCAGGCTGCGGTCGAGGTGCCGGGACACGATGGCCTCGGCCTTGCTGGAGAAGTAGTTGTTGAACGTGCGCGGGGATACGCCGGCCGCCTCCGCGATGTCCTCGACCTTGACGTTGTCGAAACCCCGTTCCACGGTCAGGTGAATGGCGGCCCAGCCCAACGCCGCCCGGGTCTCGACCTTCTTGCGCTCCCGTAGTCCGCCCACGCCTCGACCATACCCCAAGTTGCGTGCCACGCAAATATACTTAGCGCGCAACTTTGTTAGGTCCGGAACCAGCGGGCTCAGCGCAGGCCGCCGGCCAGCCTTCCGATCAGCGCCGTCACCCGAGCCCGCGTGTTCGGCGAGATGTCGACCGCCTTGCGACTCCCGTAGCTCGATAGGCGAGTAGGCGCGAGCAGCTCGAGATCGGCCGTCGTGGCCATCAGCGCGTTCTCGTCGTCGAGTGCCAGTGCCTGCTCGACGGCGTCCAGACCCTCGTCGACCAGCAGCCAACGCGTCTGATCGAGCCGCCACGAGGTCAGATCGGAGAGGATCTCGATGGTATCCAGCATGATCGGGCTTGACACCGGGACGGACTCGATTTCAGCCTGGGTGGCCGATGCGTCCCTGACGATCCGCTTCGCCAAGGTCTTGATGACGTCGTCACTGTCGTCGTGCAACCGCTCGGCCTTGAACTGGGCCAGGATCTTCGGAAGGTCACGGGCCTGGATCCCCGGCGCCTGCACCGGGATCACCAGGCGCTCCGACCCCTCGTCCAAGGTCTGCCGCAGGAACTGCTCCACCTCACGCAACTGGGCCCGGCCAAACGACTCCCCCACGACGATCACCAGGTTCTGGGAGTCGGCCACGGGCGACAACTCCTCGCCGGTAACGAGATCGCCGCTCGGCAGGAACACCCGCAGCGACCGCTTGGTGAGCTCCGCGGCGATCCGCTCGGCCAGTTCCCGTTCCCGCGGCCCGAAGCTGAGGTACACGTCGTATCGTTCAGCCCCGGCGCCCCGGCGCCCCGCGCGAGCGGCGGCGGCCACGTAGGAGTCACGGCTTTCGGCGAACAGGGCGGTCCGGTCCAACCGGTGCGCGATCACAGCGGCCAGCGACTCGAGGGAATAGCTGATCTTATCCGGTCCGGGTTCGGTCTCGAGGATCGCCGGCAAGTCCTCACCGAAGCTCCAGAACGAGACGTACGGAATCGTCAGGTGATCGAGCAGCCGCTCTATGGGCACCTCCCGCGAGGCCCAGGTGCTGACCAGCGGATGTAGATCCGCGGCGAAACGTTGCTGCCACGACTCGGCACGCAGATACTCCTCGCGAGCGTCGAAACGGCTGGGGACCGGCATGATCATCAGCCCGGCGCGGTCGTAGGGCAGCGCATCGTGGGCGTCGGCCGCGCGGCGGGCAATGTCGAGCGTCCCGCACAGGCTTTGCTCGTTGGCCGTGAACAGCATGACTAGCACATCGGGGAGCTGGGCCGTACAAATGCCACCGATGTCGGTGATGCCGGTCCGACTATCGACCAGCACGACGTCGTAGGCGGCTTTCCAGCGGGTGCGGCAGCGTTCCAAGAACTCACCGAGATCATGCCGTTCGTAGAGTCCGGGCCAGTCCAGCTCCTGGACCCGGCGGACATACTGGTCCCCGCCCGCGCCGGCGGGAAGGAAGTCCACAGGCGTCTGCGACCCCGGCAGCTCGACCGAAATCACGTAGTCGCCGAAATTGGGATCCTTGCCATTCTCTGCGTAATCGGCAATCATATCGACCAGGCCGGCTTCGGGCGGCGCCGACTCCCAGGGCCGCAGGTAGAAACCCAGCCCAGGCGCATCGAGGTCCCAATCGATGCACAGCGTCCGATAGCCCCACCGAGACAGGACAGCCGCCGTATTAGCGAGCGCGAACGTCCGCCCTACCCCGCCCTTGTAGGAGTAGAAGGTAACAACGATGCCGGTCATGATTTCCTACAATCTCGGAAGGCCGGCGGGAACCGGGTCCGACGGTTCCGGCAGCTCGATCGGCCAGTCGGCTCGCCATACCGGCGGGTCATCGAATCGCTGCGCCAGGCGTTCGGCAAACTCCATGACGGCTCGGTGGAAATCGAGATACTTCTGGCTCTCGGCGAACTGAGGATACGGATACCGGTAATCCTTGAAGATCATCTCGTGCTGGATATTGCGGGCCTCGGCAGGGAACCGGTCCCCGTCGGAGAACCGAATAGGGTAGATCAAGCCCAACGGGTTCCCCGGCCCACCCAGACCGAGCGCCTGCTCGCGCCGTCGAATAGTGCGCCATTCGGCCAGACACCAGCGCGACGTGAAGTAAGGCGGCGAGAGGACGGCGAGCAGCAGATGCGACCGCTGCAGTGCCCAGGCCAGGTTCTCCGGCCAGCGGGTCCCGGGATCCTGCGCAACGTCGAGGAAGATCCGCGGATCGCGATCGAGCTCATCGGCAAGGCAGTCGTACAGGCGCGGGACGAGATGATTGCGCACCCACTCCCGGACGTTACCGTTGCGGCGATAGGAGACGAACAGGTCGTACTCATAGCCGTCCACCTCGAACACCTTCCCGGCACGGTATTCGCACCCACCGCGCACCCTCTCAGACCCTACCAGCGAGTCTCCGACGACGACACGGGGCCACAACTTGGCGAGCGGCCGAGCGGGTCACCGGACGCGTCACACGTCACCCTGGAGCGGGGCTACGGATCGATGGACGACATACAGAATTCGAATCAAAGTCACCCTCTTCAACGGGAATCCGTAGATTATTCGACCAAGCGGTTCCATCGAGGGCGCTGTGCCGGCCAGTGCCGGTGATGATGAAGCAACCAGGCGTTGACTGGTAGGCGAGCCGGGCCGAACTGGCCAAGGCCGCTTTTCTGCCCCGCAAGCACCCACTGCGAAGAATGTGCAGTGGTGCCGGCCAGGCGATCGGGCAGGGCGACCGCTATCGCGCGGCCACGTCGGCCGCCCAGCCGCCATCCGACAGATTATTCCACACACACTGCCCGGTAAGCGCCTGTCCGCAGATGACAGCCCGGATCAGTGCGGCGGCGGCCCCTGGCAGCCGGGCCACGATTTGTACCAGGGCAGCGTTGACGTCGACCAACTGTCCGCGCATCTCGGAGAACTCCCCGCGTGTCTCCTCACGAAACTGGCCCATCTCCGCACGAACGGCGCGAGTCATAGCCGTGACCCCCTACCACCCAAGTGCAGTCGGTAGGTAAAAGCGGCCAGCATCCCTACGTCAACCGTTGAAATGCAACGCAAGATACAACTATATCGAGCAGTCCTTGCCACAGGGATACAATCACGGCCGACATCGAACAGTTCGGAGCCTCAGCCGGCCAGTCCCGACACACATCGGGGCCGGACGGGACACACTCGCCCGTACGCCGACTACCGCGATTCTGGAGGCCATTCATCCTGATCGGCGGCAATTAGCGTCCGATCGCCGAAACGCAGCGGAAGCTCGTTCGGACCGAAGATACCGGTCGGCGGTCGCCAGCTGACCGGGCCGGCAACGGAGGGCGGCCCCAGCCGGCCGGCGAGCGCGGGTAGCGCCTCGCAGAGTTCGGTACGGGCAAGCGAGGAGCCGAGGCAGTGGTGCGGCCCCGCGCCGAACAGCAGCAGCGGCACCGTACTGGCGGCCGTAATATCGAACGAGTCGCCATGTTCGAAAACGCGTGGGTCACGCTGCGCGGTATGCACGCACATCGTGAAGAATGTGCCCTTCTTGATGTGCAGGCCCCCGTAGTCGAAATCCTCGGTCGCGCACCGGTAGGCGATGGTCGTCGACGGGAGCCAGCGCATGATCTCATCGACGGCCTGGGCCGCCAACTCGGGACGCCGACCCAGCAGGTTCCACTGCTCAGGATGCTTGGCGAAGGTGACCATGGCGTTGGAAAGCTGATGGCGGGTGGTGTCGTGGGCGGCGAACACCAGCGTCACAAGAAGATTGCGCAGTTCGTCCTCACTGACCTGACCCTCGGCGCGCTGCGCGGTAACCAGCGCGGAAATGAGATCATCGCCCTGGGCCTTCGCCTTGCTCTCCATCAGCGAACCGACGTACCCGTCCAACCCCACGACGGCACTCTCCACGCGTGCGACGATGTCGGCGCCGTGGGCCATACTGAAGACAAGACCGACATCGGTGGTCCACACGCTGAATGTGTCATAGTCCTCGGGCGGCACACCGAGCAGCTCACACATGACCGCGAGCGGCAACGGGTTCGCGAACTCATCGACGAACTCGCACACCTCACCCGATGCCAGCCTCTCGGCCAAGCGCTCGGCCCGCTCCCGAATGAACGGTCGCAGCTTATCGATCATGCGCGGGGTGAAGGCCTTGGCCACCAGGCCACGCAGCCGCCGATGATCCTCCCCGTCGTGATTGGCGATCATCGGCACGAACCAGTCATAGATCGGCCCCTCGAAGACGCCGCTCATCTCCATGTACCCCCGGCCGTTGTGGTCCAGCCTGCGGTCCCGCATAAGGTCCTGGGCCTCGGCGTAGCGCAACACGAGGAGTCCGAGCGGGCTTTCCGCGTACCAGCTCCTCGCCTGGGCCGACATCACCTCGGGTGCGGTGAAGTCGAACGCCGGATCAACGACATTGAGGAACGGGACGTCGGTAGGTGTGGGTACGGAGCTCGCCGTCAGCATGTCGTAACCTCTCTCGAAGATCACATCCGAGCACTGAGGAGCAACCACTCAGTTTGCCCCCAGGACCACGCCCGGCGGAAGCAATTCGCGCTGCTTGAGGGCCTGGACGGCAGCCTCCGGCCGCCGCTCCCACAGCCCGCTCGGTCAATCGGCGGATGGCGTCCGGGGTGGCGGAGTCCGGCGTGGGCTGGCAGAGTCGGCGTGCCCGGGTCGGTTCTTTGGAGGGTGTGATGGCCATGCGTCGCCGCTCCTTCGCCAGCGGGACTGTCGTCGCGGTCATCGCCGCGTTGACTTTGGCCGGACCGGTACCGGTGATGGCCGAGACCACGTCCGCGCCCGTCAAGGCACCCGTTGCCGTCGGGTACGGCGGCGCGGTGGCGACGGTCGACCTTGACGCCAGCCGCGCGGCGCTTGAAGTGCTGCGAAGTGGCGGCAACGCGGCCGACGCCGCGGTCGCGGCGGCCGCCGTGCTCGGCGTTACCGAGCCGTACTCGTCCGGCATCGGCGGTGGCGGTTTCTTCGTCCACTACGACGCCCGCACCGGTGCGGTGTCCACCGTGGACGGCCGGGAGACGGCGCCGGCGCGGATGCGGCCGGACTCGTTCATCGATCCGGTGACAGGCCAGCCGCTTCCGTTCGACCAGGCGGTGACCAGCGGCCTTTCGGTCGGCGTGCCCGGCACGCCGGGCACCTGGCAGCGGGCGCTGGACAGGTGGGGCAGCCGGCCGCTCGCGCGGGAGCTGCTGCCGGCGATCGAGGTGGCCGAGCGCGGCTTCGTCGTCGATCAGACCTTCCACGACCAGACCCTGGCCAACTTCGCCCGCTTCAACGACATCCTGCCGACTAGGGCGCTGTTCCTGCCCGACGGCCAGGCGCCGCCGGTCGGATCGAGGCTGCGCAACCACGACCTCGCGCAGACCTACCGGCTGATCGCCAGGGACGGGGTCGGCGCGCTCTACAACGGTCCGATCGCCGGCGAGATCGTCGACACGGTGCAGCACCCGCCGGTCGATCCCGCCGCCACCAGGCCGGTGCGGCCAGGACTGATGGAGCCGGGCGACCTGGGGGCCTACCGCACGCTGGACCGCGAGCCGACCAGGGTGCGCTACCGCGGCCTGGACGTCTACAGCATGGCGCCGCCGTCGTCGGGCGGCTCGACCGTCGGCGAGGCCCTCAACATCATGCAGGCCCTCGGCGCCCCGGCCGCCGACCCCGTGCATGCCCTGCACAATTACCTGGAGGCGAGCCGGTTCTCGTTCGCCGACCGCAACCGCTACGTGGGCGACCCCGCCTACGTCGACGTGCCGCTGGACGAGCTGCTGTCGCGGGGATTCGCCGGCGAGCGGGCCTGCCTGATCAACCCGGACACCGCCGCCCCCGGCCCCGTCCCACCAGGCTCGCCGGACGGCGAGTACCTGCCGTGCGCCGCCGCGCCGGGCATGGCCGAGGCCGCCTCGGCGCACGAGGGCCTGTCCACGACCAACCTCGTGACCGCCGACCGGTGGGGCAACGTCGTGGCCTACACCCTGACCATCGAGCAGACCGGCGGCAGCGGCATCGTCGTGCCCGGCCGCGGGTTCCTGCTCAACAACGAGCTCACCGACTTCAGCTTCGCGCCACCCGCCTCCGGCCTGCCCGACCCGAACCTGCCGGCCCCCGGCAAGCGGCCGCGCAGCAGCATGGCCCCGACGATCGTGCTCCACGACGGCGCACCCGTGCTGGCCGTCGGCTCACCGGGCGGGGCCTCGATCATCACCACGGTGCTCCAGGTCCTGCTCAACCGCCTCGACGGCGGCATGACCCTGCCCGACGCGATCGCCGCGCCCCGCGCCAGCCAGCGCAACTCGGCGACCAGCCAGGCCGAGCCCGCGTTCCTCGCCGCCTACGAGGCACCGCTGCGGGCCAAGGGCCACGCCTTCGTCCCCATCGCCGAACTCGGCGCAGCGACCGGCCTGGAATTCCTCGGCCACGACCTGATCCAGGCCGCCGCCGAACCGACCCGCCGCGGCGGCGGCAGCGCGCTCGTAGTCCGACCCACCGGCTAGCCAGATCGGGGTTGTCAGCGGGTCTCGGGGTTACGCCGAACCCGCTGCGCCGCCTCCTACGGAGAGTCGGGCAGCCGGCGCATGCGCCACCGGACGATCCACAGCGCTACGGCCGTTATGGCAAGGAAGATGCCGGTTTCGATCAGCCGAACCCTGCCGAGTCGGTTGCCGGGTTGATAGTCGGTGAATATGTAGACGGCGCCATGCTCACGGACACATCCCCAGAAATCCGGGGAGCCCAGGCAAACATCGTCGGAAAAGCTGAATTCTCGGCCGGCTTCATCCGCGTAGCCCTGCCGACTCACTAACGCATCGAAGCCATAATTGGCTCGGTTGTCCCCGACGGGTTCCAGGCTCCGCACCGGGGAGAAATAATGGTGACGTAACTGGATTGCGATGACCGACACCACCACGCATAACGCGAGCGTAGCGACCATCGCAAGCACGGTCTTACGCAAGATGACACTCGCCGCCAGCCCGAAAGTGAACATGGCCAGCACGTGCACGACGAGGACCAACGGTGCCACATCGAAGTTCGGTGTCTCAAACCTACTGTACACGTTACGATGCTGTAGACTTAATCTCGCACGCATCGGGCTCGCCAACACCCCGGCCACCAACGCAAGACCGACGGCAAACGCCACTAACAATCCCGCTTTGGCAGCCAGCCACCGTTGCGGCGACACATCCTGACCCCACGCCACGATATAGGTGCGCTGCTCATACTCACGCGACACCAACGGCGCGGCCCAAAACACGGCAACGACCACGGGCAGCACCGCCAACAAGGCCGTGGAAACGCGACTACAGGGAGCTGTCACAGGAAACAAACTGGGCGTCGGCAGGAAACATATCGAATTTGGAAGCCTGATCATTCGGTCCACGAAGTCTCCGGACACCATCACGCTGAGCAGCGCAACCCAGACTGCGGTCACCACTAATTGCCAGCGGTGTTGCCGCCAGGTCAACCAGAGCATGCGCCGACCTCCTGCCTGGACAGGTACGCGAGCACCAGATCCTGCAGCGTGACCGGTTGACTGGTCCAGCGCGGGTCGTTGACAACCTGCCGGACCATCGGGGATGACCGCATGAGGAATCGGGACTGCTGCTCGAAGTGTCGCGCCCAGAGGACCTCCCCTGGTCCTGGCGGTCGGTGTGCCCTTGGCCCGGTACGCAGCACGTGGTTGGCAAGCAGGTCATCCGTCTCGCCGGCCATCAGCAACCGCCCAGCGCGAAGCAACAGCAAATGGTCGGCGACTCCGTCGAGCTCGGTCACCACATGGGTCGACATCACCACGGACACGCCGTGATCGGCGACTTCCACGAGCAGTTGCCGCAGCACCTCGCGGCGAGCCCACGGATCCAGGTTGGACAGTGGCTCATCCAACAGCAATACCGATGGACACGAGCCCAAGGCGACAGCGAGGGCCACCTGCGTCCGTTGACCGCCGGACAGCGTCCCGCATCGCCGGTCCCGCGGAATTTCGAAGCGACGCAACCACCGCGACGCACGTTGCTCATCCCACACACGATTGGTACGCCGGCCCAAACACAGCATGTCGGCGACGCTGAAGCCGCGGTACAGCGGCCTGTCATGAGCGAGGAAGGCCACTCGACCTGGCCTACTCCATGACAACTCGCCCTCGTTCGGCCCAAGCAGCCCCGCCATAATGCTCAGTAACGTGGTCTTGCCGGCGCCGTTGCTGCCGACCAGCGCGGCCACACTGCCGGCGGACAGCGCGAACGTGCAGTCACGCAGTGCCCAACGGTCGCCATAGCGCTTGCCGACCCCTCGAACGACAAGCGCACGATCCGGCTCTTCCGGTACCTTCGAGACCAATCGGCGCAGCGTGGCGCTGGTGCTCATGCGATCCCCTCCACCCTCACCTCCGCCAGAGCAGTACTAAGTAAGGCGCGGATATCCTCGTCATCCAGCCCAGCCTCTCTGGCCCCCTGCACCCACTTGGCGAGTTGTGCGCGCAGTCGCGCCATGACCGCGGGATCAGCCGAACCAAGCCCGGCGCTGACAAACGTTCCCGCGCCCTGCCTGGCCTCCACCAGACCGGCCAACTCCAGTTCCCGGTACGCCTTGAGCACCGTATTCGGGTTGACCCCGCAGCTGGAGACAACCTCACGCACAGTAGGCAACCGGTCGCCCGGCTTCACCCAGCCCAGCCGCAGCGCCTGCCGCACCTGTTCCACCAACTGCAAGTACGCCGGAAGACCACTGCCGCGCTCGATCCTGAACTCGATCACCACACCCACCAAATTGTTACTGTCAACTAGTACATTAGCTTACCGTGTCAAGCGTGATGCGAGAGACCTCCTGGACCAAGGCTGCCTCGATCGTCTCGCCGGGCTCGACGGTGCCGCCGGGAAATGTCCACCGCCACCGATCCCAGGTGACCACGACGGCCAGGCCGGCAGCGGTGAACCAGATGCCCGGCGCCTGGATTGCCCGTTCGGACCACCTCGGGGTGCGCCTTGCGTACAGCAGGCGGCTGGCTGGCAAGGGCTAAGCCAGAGCCGCAAGCGATGATCGATGCATGGTCGACACGCCGCCTGAGATCTTGGACTGGATGCACGGGCGGCCCCACGATGGCGGTGCGAAGACCGTTGCGGTGGCCACCGGAGTGCACAGCGCTGCTGCGCATGCCGCATTGGGTGCGGATGCGGTGCTGGAGAACCTTGCCGACCCTCTCAGCCTTCGCTGAAACCTTGGTTGCCGTGCGCTTGGTTGCCGTGCGAACGAGAGACCAAACCTAACCGGGTTCTTTCAGCGTGGTGAATAGGCGAGCCCGCCCGCTGTCGGTGCTGCGATCGTGATCAGCAGCTCGCTCTGGCCGACGTACTGCCAGTACTCGACCCTAACTGGAATTACGAAGGCCAGGACCACACAACGTCGACGGAGACGGCGACTTAATTTATTTACGACACGACCGAGCCGCCGTCGCTCGCGATCCACGATGGCACCATCGTCCTTTATTCAGCCCGGCTGGCCTCATTGGCGGGTTGGCTGAGGCAACCGACTTCGCAGAAGATCTCGCGTAGGTGGCCAGCGAGCGGGAGTCCGGCTGCCGCCGCGCGCTGGCCGCATAGTCCGGGTCCCGTTCAACATCGACGCCCCACTCGCCACGCGGCGCGGTGATCCACCATTTCTGTAGAGAAACTTTGTGTTCCGCTACTCGGCGGGATCGCCTGAAAACGGATCGGGATAGCCATGTTTCATGGCTATCCGCCGTGACCGTGCTACGAAGTCCGGAGCTATAGCCGTCAAACGTTTTATGTCGTCACCGGTTCCCCATCGTTGTGGCGGTTCCCCCGCAGGAAGACCGCGTTCGACCAAGCCAGCCCAGAGCGCGATCTCAAGGAAAGAGGACCCTGGGTCGACCTGTCTTCGTTCAGACAGGCCGAGCCGGCCGAGCAGGCCGAGCCGGTCGAGCAAGTCAAGCCGGTCGAGCCGGTCGAGCAGGTCGCGCAGGTCGCGCCGTCCGCGCAGGTCGAGCAGATCGAGCAGTCCGAACGGAAGTGCCAGGTCGCGTCGGTCTGTGTCATTGATGTATATGTGGGCGAGAATGTCGAGGTAGGCGCTGATGTTCGTCCAGGCATAGCCACGCACCACGTCTGCGATGTGCGCCAGTTCGGTAGGGGGAAGCCGATGGATGTCGTCACAGAGTCGGCCGAGGAGCAGCCTGGACTGGCGCAGTCCGAGTCCGCTCGATCGGTCGAAAAGTCTCCCTGTAGAGGCGTGCCCTTTGGGGCATGTCCTCGGTGGGGTCGACGAGTAAGGCAATCATGCCGCTGGCCTTATCGCCCAGTTGGAATGCAGTGGCCGCGCTATCCAGGCCGAGCGCGCGCTGGTAGGGCAGCAGCGCGGCGCAGGAGTCCAGGTATCCGGGCGAGTCAAGCAGTGCCGCTTCACGAAACGCCTGGCCTGCGGGGTCTTCAAGCCAGATAGGGGCGTCGTACACGTCCATGTCAGGCCGGCGGTAGGTGCGGTAGCAGAGCGCGGCCGCTGATCGGCTGATTGTGATCGGCTGGCTTCCATCGGGTCACCCGGAGTCGCGGCGCCGTACCGACGGCTGTCGCGTCGGGTGGGTGGACCCGGCCAAGACGGATGACGTCGAGCAGGCTGTTCCATTCCTTGGCGTTGAGTTGGGCGTGCCAGAGCCGTGTGATGGAACGCCAGCGAGTGCGCAGCTGGTCGGGTTCGGCCTCGGTGGCGCCGGGTCCGTACAGCTCGGCGAGGGTCAGTCCGGTGCGTTCAGGCTGTTCGCCGACCTGACCCTCGGCCTCCGCGATGAGCAGGAGCAGAAGCAGGTTGGCGCTGTAGACGGCGTAGGTGGCTGGTGCATCGTGCTGGATCGGCCGGTACTGGGGGTAGCGATCCGGCTGGCGTGGTCGGAGGCAGCGGTGGAACAACGTGTTCACCAGGGTGCGTAGCTCGGCCAGGTCGGTGGCCGGCATGCGGGTGAGCAGTTGCGCGAGAAAGCCCAGTATGCGTTGCTCCCGGGTGCTGAGCACGGCCATGGACAGCATGGCGTGCAGCCAGGCGTCGTCGGCGGGTCGCGGGTAGGGGTCGTTGGCTGCGCGCCGGGCCTGGTCGGCGAGTCTGGTCAGCTCACCGACTACCCACCGGGCGATGAGGAACTCGCCGAACGAGGTGTGCAGGAATTCATAGGCTCTGTGCTGGGTCTGCTGTCCGTGCACAGCCTGGGCCTGCTGCACGAAGAGCTTGAAGAAGAACCGGCCGGCGAGTTTCTGGACGATGTCCAACGCTCTGCCTGATGGTGCCGGCCCGGCGGTGGGCTGGCCCGCCATGTTCAGTGCGGTGAGGTCGGCGAGGAGATCGGTGTCGGTGACCGTCTGCTGGCCCCGGTTGAACATGGCGAAGGCGACCATGGACAGCAGGTCCAGCTCGTGCTGGACGGCCCGCCGACACTGCTGGCCGGAGAGCTGGGCGTGGTGTTTGGTCACGTCCCGTTCGGCGAAACTGACGAACAGCCGCTCGTAGAGCTGCGCCTGACTGAGGTCCGGGGTCAGGTCGCCGCCGGCGGTGTGGAACAGGGCGAGCATGAACAGCAGCAGCAGCGGCTGCCGGGCCAGCTCGCCGTGGGACAGTGCGGTCGGCGCGGGCAGCGGCCGGGTGGGGTTGGTGTGGTTCCAGGTGGCCAGCCAGCGGCCGACCTGGTCATCGTCGAACTCTTCCAACTGGACCACGGCGGTCCCGTCGGGGTACCGGACCTGGTCGGCGACCGCTATGCGGCTGGTGACGACCACCGCCACCGGCCGTCTCAGGGTCGCTTCCCGTTGCTGGAACGCCTGGACGCGTTCCAGAAAGTCGAACTGGCTCACCCCGATGGCTTGCAGGAGCTCGTCGAAGCCGTCCAGGAGGATCACCGGTTGGGCGTCCCCGGCGTCCTCGATCAGCTCTGGCCAGGGCAGCCGGCGGCCGGTCAGGCGCTCCAGCGCGGTCTCGATCTGCCGCTGGAGGTCGGCGTCGGAGGCCACCGCGCGCAGCTCCACCCGGACGACCAGGTAGTCGCGTGGGTCCAGCTCCGCGGCCAGCATCTGGGTGAACACCGATTTGCCTGCACCGGGTTGACCCAGCAGCACCAGCGGCGCTGCGGCGGCGCCGGTGGAGATCAGATGCCGCACCACCATCGCCCACAGATCGTCACAACA
>Ga0126372_10000454_pt1 | contig 14279 bp, 12 predicted proteins | sample PanSoiMetaPlot_6_FD_92762 | JGI IMG/M metagenome (GOLD analysis project Ga0126372, IMG submission 92762) | Tropical forest soil microbial communities from Panama - MetaG Plot_6 | ecosystem: Environmental > Terrestrial > Soil > Tropical forest > Bulk soil | place: Panama | collected 2016-02-17
AGTTGCCTGGCCATCGGGACGTACAGCGCGGTGATCACCGCGGCGCCGAGCCACCATGACGGTGACAGCAGCACCGGCACGCCCAGGATCCGGCCAAGGGGCAACCCGCTGGAGCCGATCGCTCCCGCTGGCTGGTGGGCATGCATGGTGTCACGTTACGGGCCACCGCGTTGGTTGCCCGTGATGCCACGCCAGCCCGGCGTGGGGCGGCCGGTGCGCTGTGGTGTCGGGCGCTGTGGTGTCGGGCCCTGGGCTGTCGGTGGGCTGTCCTAGCCTTGCCGGTATGTCGGTGGCCAGTGAGCAGCACGGCGAGGCGCCGGTGGCTGGCGCCGAATCGACAACGCGACGTCCGGCGCTGTCGCCTTCGCGTGCCAGCGACTTCAAGCAGTGCCCGTTGCTGTACCGGCTGCGAGTGGTCGACCAGATTCCGGAGACGCCGAGCCGGGTGATGGTCCGTGGCACCGTCGTGCACGCCGTGCTCGAACGGCTGTTCCAGCTGCCGGCGCCGCAGCGGGTGCCGGCGGCGGCCGCGGCGCTGGTCGAACCGGCGTGGCAGGACCTCATCGAGGCCGAGCCGGCGCTCGCGGCGATGTTCGACGGCGACCCCGCCGAGCTGACGCGGTGGCTGGCATCGGCACGGGAGCTGCTGGCGGGCTACTTCGAGTTGGAGGACCCCAGGCTCCTCGCGCCGCAGGCGTGCGAGCTGCGGGTGGAGGCCCAGATCGTGCCCGACGGCGGTGACGAGCCGGTGCTGCTGCGCGGCTACATCGACCGGCTCGACGTCGCCAGGACCGGTGAGATCCGCATCGTCGACTACAAGACCGGGGCGGCGCCGCGCGAGGTCGGCGAGGCCAGGGCGCTGTTTCAGATGAAGTTCTACGCCGTCGTGCTGTGGCGCACCCGCGGCGTGGTCCCGCGCCAGCTGCGGCTGATCTATTTGTTCGACCGGCAGCTGCTCACCTATGCCCCGGACGAGACCGAGTTGATTCGGTTTGAGCGCACCCTGGCCGCGATCTGGGCGGCGATCATGCGTGCGGCGCGCACCGGCGACTTCCGGCCGAATCGAAGCCGGATGTGTGATTATTGCGACTTCCGCCCGCTGTGCCCGGAATTCGGTGGGACCCCGCCGCCGTACCCCGGGTGGCCTACCAGCGGCGCGGCAGCACCCGATCCGGGCAGGGAAACCGCACTTGACCGCGCCGACTGACTAACTCGGCGACAAATCTCGCCCAGGGTCTGGGATAACGCGCTACCCACGGGCATACTGGCGCGGCTCATGCCCGAACCAACTTAGGCGCCAAAGGGGTTGATCCAGGGGATGAAGGTAGTGATCATTGGTGGTGGAATTGCCGGGCACGTCGCGGCGCTCTATCTGCACCAGGCGGGGATCGACTGCGAGATCTACGAGCAGGCCGACGGCATCCGCGAACTGGGGGTCGGCATCAACGCTTTGCCCCACGCCGTCGCCGAGTTCGTCGACCTCGGCCTGCTGGACCAGCTGGACGAGGTCGCGATCAGGACCCATGAGCTGATCTACACGAACCGTCAGGGCCAGCGGGTTTGGCACTCCCTGTGCGGCGTCGACGCCGGCTACGACGTTCCGCAGTTCTCCATTCACCGCGGACGTCTGCAGGGCGTGCTGCACCGTGCCGTGGTCGATCGGATGGGCGCGGCGGCGGTGCACACCGGGCACCGGCTCGTCGGGTTCGACCAGCAAGCCAGCGGGGTGACCGTCCGGTTCGCCGACCGCGACGGTCGCCCCATCGGCTCGGTCGGCGGCGACGTGCTGCTCGCCGCCGACGGGATCCACTCCACCGTGCGCGCGACCCTGTTCCCCGAGGAGGGTCCACCGCGCTGGAACGGCGTGATGATGTGGCGCGGCGCGGTCGACTGGCCGCGGTTCCTCAGCGGCCGCTCGATGATCATTGCCGGTGGGGTCGCCGCCAAGCTGGTGCTCTACCCGATCGCCGAGGGCGCCACGCCCGGCACCAGGTTGACCAACTGGGCGGTCTGCGTCAGGTCCGGCCAGGCCGGCACGCCGCCGCCGCGCCGCGAGGACTGGTCGCGCCTGGGCAACCCGGCCGACTTCGCCGATGCGGTCGAGAAGTTCAACGTCCCCGAGGTCGACGCTCGCGCGCTGATCGCGGCGACTCCGCGGTTCTTCGAGTACCCGATGTGTGACCGGGACCCGCTGCCGTACTGGACCCAGGGCCGGGTCACGCTGCTCGGCGACGCCGCGCACCCCATGTATCCGATGGGTTCCAACGGCATCGGCCAGGCCACCCTCGACGCCAAGTGCCTGGCCCAGGTGCTGTCGCGGCACGCCGACCCGGCCGCCGCGCTGCTGGAGTACCAGAACGAGCGGCTGCCCAAGACCGCCGAGGTCGTTCGCCGCAACCGCCAGGGCGGCCCCGAGGGCGTCATCGACGAGGTCGAGCGCCGCGCTCCCGCCGGCTTCGACCGCCTGGAGAACGTCATCACCAACGAGGAACTCGAGGCCATCGTTCTCGGCTACGCCAGGACCGCCGGCTTCGCCCGCGAGCAGGTCAACCGCTGAACCCCACGCCGCGTCGCGGCGGCACCGGGTCACGTGGGCGTCTCACGCTGTGCCTATGGGCACGGTCGTGAGACGCCCACACTTACAGGCGGCAGGCGCGGATGTCGGAGGCGAGGATGGCCTTGGCGCCCAGGGCGGCGAGCTCGTCCATCATCTGGTTGGCGCGCTTGCGGGGGACCATCGCGCGGACGGCGACCCAGCTCGGGTCGGTCAGCGGTGCCACCGTTGGCGACTCCAGACCCGGGGTGACCCTGGTGGCCTTCTCGAGCAATTCGCGCGGGCAGTCGTAGTCGAGCATCAGGTACTGCTGGGCGAACACCACCCCCTGGACCCTGGCCGTCAGCTGCGCCTTCTCCGGGCTGTCGGCCGAGCCACGGCGTTCGAGCAGCACCGCCTCCGACACGCACAGCGGTTCGCCGAACGCCTCGAGCCCGTGCTGGCGAAGCGTGCGCCCGGTGCCGACCACGTCGGCGATCGCGTCGGCGACACCAAGCTGCACCGAGATCTCGATGGCGCCGTCGAGCCGGATCACCTTGGCGTCGATGCCGTGCCTGGCCAGGTCGGCCCGTACCAGCCGCGGGTAGGCCGTGGCCACCCGCCGGCCGGCCAGCTCGGCCACGGCGTGCGGCTTGCCGGCCGGCGCGGCATACCGCAGCGTTGAGCCGCCGAAGCCGAGCGCGAGCCGCTCGGCCACGTCCGCGCCGGAGTCCACGGCCAGATCCCGGCCGGTGATGCCGAGGTCGAGGTCGCCGGACGCCACGTAGATCGGGATGTCCTTGGGGCGCAGGAAGAAGAACTCGACGTCGTTGGACGGATCGAGCACCGCCAGCTCGCGTGACTCGTGGCGGCCTCGGTAGCCGGCCTCGGTGAGGACTTCGGACGCGGGTTCGGCCAGGGTGCCCTTGTTGGGCACCGCCACACGTAGCACTCCGGGGCTCCTACAGGTAGCGGTAGACGTCGGCGGGGGTGAGGCCGCGCGCAAGCATGATCACCTGTGTGCGGTAGAGGAGCTGGGAGATCTCCTCGGCCAGCCGGTCGTCCGGCTCGTGCTCGGCGGCGAGCCACACCTCCCCGGCCTCCTCCAGCAGCTTCTTACCCTGCTCGTGCACGCCGGCGTCGAGGGCCGCGACCGTCGCCGAGCCCGCGGGGCGATGCCGCGCCCGGTCGGTCAGCTCGGCGAACAGTTCGTCAAACGTCTTCACGGTCGGCCATCTTCACAGACGGCGAGTCCGGTCAAAACCCGCCGCGGCCAGGCGGCGGCTAGGCGACACGCTTGGCGAGCAGGGTGGCGAGTTCCTGGGGGGTCAGGCCGACCAGGGACTCGCGGAAGGTCCGGCGTTCGCCCGGTGGCACCGGGACGACACCGGCGACGACCAGCACCGTGCAACCGGCCGCGACCGCCGAGGCCACCCCGGTCGGGGAGTCTTCAACGGCCACCGTCGCCGCGGTCGGCACCCCCAGCAGCTCGGCGGCGCGCAGGTAGACATCCGGCGCCGGCTTGCCGTTCGCCACCTCGTCCCCGCACACGGTGGCCTCGAAATGCGCCCGTCCCAACGAGTTCAGCGCCAGCTCGGTGAGCTGGCGCTCGGTGTTGGTCACCAGCGCGCACGGCACGCCGGCGGCCCGGACGGCGGCCAGCGCCGCACCCGCGCCGGGCCGCAGCGGCACCTCGGCGCTGAACAGCTGCGAGGTCCGCCGGGCCAGCCACTCGACCGCCGCCGCCATGCGGGCGGGATCGGGAGCCAGGCCCAGGTCGGCGAACATGAGCGCCACGCTCACCGGCATGTTGGTGCCGACCATGGCCTCGCGCGCCGGGTACGACAGCTCACCGCCAAGGTGGGCGGCGAGGTCGCGCAGCGAGATGCTCCAGACCCGTTCCGAATCGACCAGGGTGCCGTCCATGTCCCAGAGCACGGCCCCCAGTCCGGCTACAGCAGACAGCTGGCCCTCCCCCGAGTCAACGCCCGACTCAGACACCGTGCCCAACTCTAGGCGTTGAAGTACTTGGCCTCCGGGTGGTGCAGGATGATCGCGTCGGTCGACTGCTCCGGGTGCAGCTGGTGCTCCTCGGACAGCTCGACCCCGATCCGGTCCGGCCGGAGCAGGCCAACGATCTTGGTCCGGTCGTCGAGGTTCGGGCACGCGCCGTAGCCGAGGGAGAACCGCGCGCCCCGGTAGCCGAGCTTGAAGAAGTCCTCGATGTCGGCCGGATCCTCCTCGGACATGCTGTGCCCGTCACCCTGCCCGTTGCCCTGCCCGCCGCCGTGTTGGCTGAAGCGCAGCTCCTCGCGTACCCGGCGGTGCCAGTATTCGGCCAACGCCTCGGTCAGCTGCACCCCCAGGCCGTGCACCTCCAGGTAGTCGCGGTAGGCGTCCTTGGCGAACAGCTCGCTGGCGTACTCGGCGATCGGCTGGCCCATCGTGACCAGTTGCAGGCCGACGACATCGACCTCGCCGGCGTCCACGGCCAGCGAGCGTGGGCGGAAGAAGTCCGCAAGGCACAGCCGCCGGTCGCGGGCCTGCCGCGGGAACGTGAACCTGGTCAGCTCCGGCGCCCGCGGCGACGGCGATTCCAGCAGCACCAGGTCGTCGCCGTCGGCCAGGCACGGGAAGTAGCCGTAGACGACGGCCGCGTGCGACAGCACACCCTCGCTGGTCAGCCGCTCCAGCCAGGCGCGCAGCCGGGGCCGGCCCTCGGTCTGGACCAGTTCCTCGTAGGAGGCCCCGGCGCCGCCGCGGGCACCGCGCAGACCCCACTGGCCCAGGAACGTGGCTCGCTCGTCGAGCATGGCCGAGTAGTCGCCAACGGCGATGCCCTTGACCACGCGGCTGCCCCAGAACGGCGGCACCGGGATCGGCGCGTCCACGGCGACACCCGAGCGGGCCGGCACCGGTTCGGGCTCGGCCTGCCCCGCGCGGGCCTTGCGGGCCTCGGCGATTCTCGCCGACCGCTCGTGGCGTGCCTTGCGTTCGGCGGCCTTGTCGGCCTCGTCCGGGGAGAGGGTGTCGACGCCACCGCGTTTCCGGGTCATGATCGCGTCCATCAGGCGCAGGCCCTCGAACGCGTCGCGGGCGTAGCGCACGTCGCCCTCGTACAGCTCGGACAGGTCGTTCTCGACGTAAGAGCGGGTCAGGGCGGCCCCGCCGAGCAGCACCGGCCAGCGCCGCGCGACGCCGCGGGAGTTCATCTCCTCAAGGTTCTCTTTCATGATCACCGTCGACTTGACCAGCAGCCCGGACATCCCGATCGCGTCGGCGCGCTGCTCGTCGGCGGTCTCCAGGATCGTCGAGATCGGCTGCTTGATGCCGAGGTTGACCACCTCATAGCCGTTGTTGGTCAGGATGATGTCGACCAGGTTCTTGCCGATGTCGTGCACGTCGCCCTTGACCGTGGCGAGCACGATGCGGCCCTTACCGTCATCACCGCTCGAGTCGATGTGGGGCTCCAGATGGGCCACGGCGGCCTTCATCACCTCGGCCGAGGTGAGCACGAACGGCAGCTGCATCTGGCCGGAGCCGAACAGCTCGCCGACGGTCTTCATGCCGGCCAGCAGGGTGTCGTTGATGATTTCCAGGGCGGGCCGCTGGCTCAGCGCCTGGTCCAGGTCGGCCTCCAGGCCGTTACGCTCGCCGTCGACGATGCGCCGTTCCAGCCGCTCGAACAGCGGCAGCCCGGCCAGCTCCTGCGCCCGCGTCGCCCGCGCCGAGGCCGCCGAGACGCCCTCGAACAGCTCCATGAACCTGGTGAGCGGGTCGTAGCCGTCCTTGCGCCGGTCATACACCAGGTCCAGGGCGACGGCCCGGTGCTCGTCGGGGATGCGCGCCATCGGCAGGATCTTCGACGCGTGCACGATCGCGGTGTCCAGCCCGGCCTGCACGCACTCGTGCAGGAACACCGAGTTGAGCACCTGCCGGGCCGCGGGGTTGAGGCCGAAGGAGACGTTGGAGATGCCCAGCGTGGTCTGCACGGCCGGGTAGCGGCGCTTGAGCTCGCGGATCGCCTCGATGGTCTCGATGGCGTCGCGGCGCACCTCGTCCTGCCCCGTGGAGATCGGGAAGGTGAGGGTGTCCACGACGATGTCCTCGACCCGCATGCCGTGGTTGCCGACGAGGTCGTCGATGGTCCGCGACGCCACCCGGACCTTCCAGTCCCTGGTGCGGGCCTGCCCCTGCTCGTCGATGCACATCACCACGACCGCCGTGCCGTGCTCGCGCACCAGCGCCATGGTCCGGGCGAACCGCGATCGCGGGCCGTCGCCGTCCTCGTAGTTGACCGAGTTCACCACGCACCGGCCGCCCAGCCGCTCCAACCCGGCCCGCAGCACCTCCGGCTCGGTGGAGTCCAGCATGATCGGCAGCGTTGACGCGGTGGCCAGCCGGCCGGCCAGCTCCGACATGTCCGCGGTGCCGTCGCGGCCGACGTAGTCGACGCACAGGTCGATCAGGTGCGCGCCGTCGCGGGTCTGCTCGCGGGCGATCTGCACGCAGTCGTCGAAGCGCTCGGCGAGCATCGCCTCGCGAAACGCCTTGGAGCCGTTGGCGTTGGTGCGCTCGCCCACCATCAGCACGCTGGTGTCCTGGTGGAACGGCGTCGCGGCGTACAGCGAGGCCACGCCCGGCTCCGGGCGCGGCCGCCGGGCCGCCGGGCTCACGCCGGCCAGCGCCTGCGCCACCGCGGTGATGTGCTCGGGTGTGGTGCCGCAGCAGCCGCCGACCAGGCGCACCCCGTACTCGTTGACGAACCCGGCGAGCGCCGCGGCGAGCTCCCGCGGCGACAGCGGGTACACCGCGCCGTCCGGCCCCAGCTGCGGCAGCCCGGCGTTGGGCATGACCGAGATCGACACCCTGGCGTGTTTGGCCAGGTGCCGCAGGTGCTCGCTCATCTCGGCCGGCCCGGTGGCGCAGTTCAGCCCGATCAGGTCGATACCGAGCGGTTCGAGCGCGGTGAGCGCGGCACCGATCTCGGTGCCCAGCAGCATGGTCCCGGTCGTCTCAACGGTGACCTGCGCGATGATCGGGACCTGCCGGCCGTGCTGGGCCATCGCCCGGTGCGCTCCGATGACGGCGGCCTTGGCCTGCAGCAGGTCCTGGCAGGTCTCGACGATGATCGCGTCGACGCCGCCGGCCAGCAGGCCCCGGCATTCGGCCAGGTAGGCATCGCGCAGGTCGGCGAACGGGGCATGGCCCAGCGTCGGCAGCTTGGTCCCCGGCCCGACCGAGCCGAGCACGAACCGTGGCCGGTCCGGCGTGGAGTACTCGTCGGCCGCCGCGCGGGCCAGCCCGGCCCCCGCCTGCGACAGCTCGGTGATCCGGTCGGCGATGCCGTACTCGGCCAGGTTCGGCAGGTTGGCGCCGAAGGTGTTGGTCTCCACCGCGTCCGCGCCGGCCTCCAGGTAGGCGTGGTGCACCGAACGCACGATGTCCGGCCGGGTGACGTTGAGAATCTCGTTGCAACCTTCCAGGCCGTCGAAGTCCTCCAGCGACGGCGACGCGGCCTGCAGCATCGTGCCCATGGCGCCGTCCACGATGACCACACGCTGTTCGATGGCGGCGAGAAATGGCGAACTTGGCAACCTCGGCATGCCGTCAGACTACGGACCCCGAAGGTCAGGCGGTTACCGCCATAGGCTGACCTGGCGAGCAAGCAGCAAGAAACCGGGAACCCGGCAACCTCGGCATGCCGCCAGGGTACGGACTCCGAAGGTCATACGGTTACCACCGTAGGCTGACCTGGTGAGCACTCCGTTCCATCGCGAGACCCGTGACGCGCCAAACGAGCTACCGAAGCTGACCGACCCTGTCATGGTTGCCGCATTCGAAGGCTGGAACGACGCCGGCGACGCCGCGAGTACAGCGATTGAGCACCTGCACCTGACCTGGGACGCCAAGCCACTGGCCGAACTCGACCCGGACGATTACTACGACTTCCAGGTCACCAGACCCACGGTACGGATGGTTGACGGGATCACCAGGCGGATCGTGTGGCCGACGACCCGGCTGGCGGTGTGCCGCCCGCCCGGGTCGGAGTTCGACGTGGTGCTCGTGCACGGCATCGAACCGAACATGCGCTGGCGGCGGTTCTGCGCGGATCTGCTCTCTTACGTCGACCGGCTCGGTATCACCACGGTGGTCACGCTCGGGGCGTTGCTGGCCGACACCCCGCACACTCGCCCGGTGCCGGTCACCGGCACCTCCTATGACGCCGCCTCGGCGGCCCGGTTCGGGCTGGAGCGCTCCCGCTACGAGGGCCCGACCGGCATCGTCGGCACCTTCCAGGACGCGTGCGTGCAGGACGGCGTGCCGGCGATCTCGTTCTGGGCGGCGGTGCCGCACTACGTGTCCCAGCCGCCCTCGCCCAAGGCCACCCTGGCGCTGCTGCACCGGGTCGAGGAGGTGCTCGACGTCGAGGTGCCGCTGGGTCAGCTGCCCGAGCAGGCCGAGGAGTGGGAGCGAACCGTCTCGCAGATGGCCGAGGAGGACGAGGACGTCAGCAACTACGTCCGTTCCCTCGAGGAGCGCGGCGACGCCGAGCAGAACCTCACCGAGGCCTCCGGCGACGCGATCGCCGCCGAGTTCGAGCGTTACCTGCGCCGCCGCGGCAACGGCGGCCACGGTTTCCCCCCGCCCCGCCCCGCCCGCTGATTCCCACCCCTCGGGCGTGTGGCGCGTTCCGCCCCGGCGTGTGGCGCATTTGGTCCCGGCGTGTGGTGCGTTTCGCCGGGCGTGTGGTGCGTTTGGTCCCGGTGTGTGGCGTGTTTGGGGACGCCCTCGACAGGGGGCCGCGTTTAGAAAGTGATGACGCCCAGGGAGGCCGACGCCGAGGACGGGGGATTAGAGGCTGACGCCCAGGAGGGCGTCGATGGCGGTCCTAGCCAGCAGCGGGGCGGCCATGTCGGTGCCACGGCGAGTCAGGGCCTCGGCGGCCCAGGCGTCCGCGGCGGCCAGCATCCGCGGGGAGTCCAGATCGTCGGCGAGGTGATCGCGAAGGCGCTGCACCAGTTGGTCGGCCGGCGGCCCCGACGGCAGTGCCACGGCTTGGCGCCAGCGGTCCAGCCGGACGTTTGCCTCATCCAGCAGGCCGGTGGTCCAGGTCCGGTCTGAGCGCCAGTGCCCGGACAGCAGCGCGAGCCGCACTGCCATCGGGTCAGTTCCCTCGCCGCGAAGCTTCGAGACGAACACCAGGTTGCCGCGTGACTTGGACATCTTCTCCCCGTCCAAGCCGATCAGGCCGGCGTGGCAGTAGTGCCTGGCCAAGGGGTGGCTGCCAGTGAGCGCCTCGGCGTGGGCGGCCGAGAACTCGTGGTGCGGGAAGATCAGATCGGACGCTCCGCCCTGCACGTCGTAGCTGGTGCCCAGCCGGTTCAGGGCAATGGCCGCACACTCGATGTGCCAGCCGGGGCGCCCCGGCCCGAGGCCGACGTCCCACGACGGCTCACCGGGGCGGGCGCAGCGCCACAGCAGGGCATCCAGCGGGTGCCGCTTGCCCGGCCGTTCGGGGTCGCCGCCGCGCTCGGCGAACAGCGCCCGCATGGTCGGCTGGTCGTAGTTGGACTCGTAGCCGAACTCCGCGGTCGCATGGTGGTCGAAGTAGACGTCGGCGTATTGATCGTCGGCTACCCGGTAGGCCGCGCCGATGGCGAGCAGCTTGGCGACCGCCTCCCCGATCTCGTCCATCGCCTCGACCGCGCCCACATAGTCGTGGGGCGGTAGCACCCGAAGCGCCGCCATATCCTCACGGAACAGCGCGGTCTCGCACATGCCGAGCACGACCCAGTCCTGGCTGTCGCGTCGGGCCCGCTCCAGCAGCGGGTCGTCGATGTCGGTGACGTTCTGTACGTAACGCACGTCGTGGCCGTTGTCCAGCCAGCACCGGTGCACCAGGTCGAACGCGAGGTAGGTCGCGGCGTGCCCGAGGTGGGCGGCGTCGTAGGGCGTGATGCCGCAGACGTACATTCCGGCCGTGCGCCCCGGCGCGGTCGGGCGCAGCCGGCGGGTGGCCGTGTCGAACAGCCGCAGCGGTCGCGGCGCCCCCGCCAGCCTGGGTACCGGGGTACTCGGCCATGTTTGCATGCCTAGAGCCTATTCGTATGAGCGGCTCGGCCGACGTCACGTCCAGTGGACCGCCGTCTGCCAGGGTTGCGAGGTGAGCCAACCACTCATCGTCACCCCGTACCAGCCGCGGTGGCAGCACCGCGGCGCCGAACTGGCCGAGCAGTTGCATGCGGCGCTGGGCCCGCTGGCGCACCGCGTCGAGCACATCGGCAGCACCTCGATACCGGGCATGGCCGCCAAGCCGGTTTTCGACCTGCAGGTCAGCGTGCCCGACCTGGACGCGGCCGCCGCCGCGTTCGACGAGCCGCTGGTCACGTTCGGGCTCGTGCGCCGCCCGTGGGAGCACGACCACGTGCCCGCCGGGCGCCCCGACGACCCGCGGCTGTGGCGAAAACGCCTGTGGGGCAAGGCCGAACCCGGCGGCGAGCGGATCATCGTGCACGCGCGGCTGACCGGCTCGCCCAATGAGCGGCTTGCCCTGCTGTTTCGCGACTGGTTCCGCGCGCATCCGGAAGCTGTGCCCGCCTACGGCCTGTTCAAGCTGCGGCTGGCCGAGGCGGTCGGCGATCTGGCCGTCTACACCGACGTCAAGGACTCGGTGGTCGACCTGGTCGTCGTGCTGGCTGAGCCGTGGGCGACGCTGACCGGTTGGATGCCCTGATCGGTTGGACGGCCTGACCGGCGGCCGGATCCCGCGTCGTTGGCCGCTGTCGCGGCGGGGCCAAGACGCCGAGACGGCCTTAGCGGCCGTCGAGCGCTCGCACCAGCAGGTCTTTGACCTCCGCGACGTTCTCCTCGATCGAGCGGACTCGTGAGTTCGTGTCGTCCAGCTTCGTTTCCACCCGGTCCAGCCGGCTCTCCACTTTGCCCAACCGACCGTCCATGTGGTCCAGGCGCTTCTCCACGCCGCTTAGCCGCAAGGCCTGTTCACGCTGGTTCTCCCCCAGGGCGTTCACGGCCGTCAGCACGGCCCGGTAGTCGGCGCGATCCGCCTCGAGCGCGGCGACCCGCGCCTCCAACTCGGCCAACGTAGTCGTCATGCGCGGCATACTATCCGCCTGGCGGCGCCTGCACCGTAGCGTTCGGCGTGGCAGTTCTGACGCAACGCTCTTGGGTGTTGCCCGCTTCAGCGGCCGTCGAGTGCCTGGATGAGCAGGTCTTTGACCTCGGCGAGGGTCTCTTCCAGCGAGCGGACCCGCGAGTTCACGCCGTCCAGTTTCGTCTCCACCCGATCCAGCCACAGGGCGGGTTCACGCTGGGTCTCCCCCGGGGCTGGGTTCACGACCGGGTGCGAGCTCCCACGCTCGACTTCGAGCGCCGCGACCCGCGCCTGCAGTTCGGCCAACGTCAGCATGGTGTCCCGCTGTCCGGCGCTAGGTTCGGCCGTCGAGTGCCTGGATGAGCAGGTCTTTGACCTCGGCGAGGGTCTCTTCCAGCGAGCGGACCCGCGTGCTCGTGTCATCCAGCTTCGATTCCAGCCGGTCCTGCTGGTTCGCTACGTGGTCGAGCCGCACGGCGTGTCCACGCTGGTTTTCGACCAGGGCGTTCATGGCTGCCAGCACGGCCCGGTAGTCGGCTCGCTCGGCTTCGAGCGCGGCGATCCGAGCCTCCAGCTCGGCCAACGTGGCAGTCATGCCGGCATGCTATCCCGCTCGGCCATCCGCGTTCTGGGGCGCTAGCGGCGGCGGTTGCGTAGGTAGTCGCTGACGACCGCGGCGCCCAGGCCGTCGAGGTCCGGGGCGATGACACGGCCGCCGGTGCGGCGCGCGAGGAGGTCGACGAACTCGGCGAGGCGGGGGTTCTCGCCGAGCATGAAGACGGTGATCGAGGCGCCGAGGCGGGTCAGCCGGTCGGCCTCGGCCAGGGTGCGCGCCAGCGACTCGGGCAGCGCCGGCCAGTGGAAGATCGCCTCGCCATCGGGTTCCAGGTGCGCGGTGGGTTCGCCGTCGGTGACGATCAGGACGGTGGGTTCGGCGTCGGGTTGGCGGCGCAGGTGCTGGCCCGCGAGCAGCAGCGCGTGGTGCAGGTTGGTGCCCTGCTCCCAGGCGCCCTCCAGCGCGGTGAGCTCGCCGATGTCGACCGACTTCGCGTGCCGGCCGAAGGTGATCAGTTCCAGGGCGTCGGTGCGGAACCGGGTGCGCACCAGGTGGTGCAGCGCCAGGGCGGTGCGCTTCATGGGCAGCCAGCGGTCCTCAGTGATCATGGACCAGGAGGTGTCGACGCACAGGGCGACGGCGGCCCGCGAGCGTTGCTCGGTCTCGATGACCTCGACGTCGTCGATTGCCAGCCGTATCCGGCGGCGGCCCGGCGTGCCGGAGGCCGCGGAGCGCCGGACGGCGTTGGTGACGGTGCGTGGGATGTCCCACGGCTCGGTGTCGCCGAACTGCCACGGCTTGGACGCCCCGCTGGGTTCCCCGGCCGCGCCGGCCAGCCTGGCATCGCGCTCGCCGCGCCCGGACCGCAGCCGCCGCACCACATCGGCCAGGGCCGACTCCCCCAGCCGGCGCAGCGCCTTGGGGGACAGCCGCAGCGTGCCGTCGGGGGCTCGGGTGAACACGCCCTGGCGGCGCAGCTCCCGTTCCAGCTCGGCCAGCCGGCGGGCGTCCACGGTGGCCTCGTCGCCGAGTTGGCGGTCCAGCGCTTCAAGGTCCAGGTCCTCAAGCCGCGCCCCTGGGTAGCCCTGGCCGAGCTGCTCGGCCAGGGCGTCGAGCTCGGCCAGGTCCTGCATGGCCTGGGCGCCCTCGCCGAGACCAAGCGGGTCGTTGCCGCGGAAGCGCTGCCCGGACGTCCAGTCCTGGTCGGGCCGCAGCACCCGCAACGCGCTGTCCAGGGTGGCCAGTTGGGCGGCCAGCCGCGGGTCGCCGAACGCCTGCTGGGCAAGGGCCATCAGCTCGGCGCGTTGCTGCCCGGTCAGGGAGTTGAGCATCCGTTGGGCGGCGGCCGAGCGGGCCGCGAGCAGGTCGATCAGCTCGTCGACGGTTCGCGGGTTCTCCGGGAAGAACTCGCCGTGCTCGGCCATGAACCGCTCGAACAGCTGCGGGGTGTTGCGGTCACCGCGGGCGTGCGCGGCGAGCAGTTCGTTGAGCGCGGCCAGCATCCGGCCGACGCGCTCGATGTCGGCCCGGTCGACCTGTTGTAGCGCCTGCCTGATCCCGCGGAACCTCGATTCCAGCAGCTCGGTGCCGAGCAGCTCGCGGATCCGCTCGTAGTCCTCGCGGGCCTGCGCCGAGCGCCACTGGTAGTCGGCCAGCTCGCTGACGGCGGCGGCGGTGCCGGTTGGCAGGGCGTCGAGCCGGGCCTCGGCGAACCGGGCGTCGTCGGAAGGGTCGGCGAACAGCTCACGCCGCTCCGCGGCCAGCGCCCGGTCGAGCAGCTCGCGGACCTGCTGCAGGGTGCCGTCGAGCCGGTGCCTGCGCAGCAGCTGGGAGCGGCGTCGCCACACCCTGCGGGTCAGCTCGTCGAGCCCGGCACGGTCGCCGACCCCGCGGCGCAGCAGCTCACGCAGCGCGGCGGCCGGACTGGAGCCGGACATGACGTCCTCACCGAGCGCGTCCAGCGCCGCCCGCAGATCGACCGGAGGCGCGAGCGGGTCCGGCCCGCCGGTGAACGGGCCGTAGGCGTACCGGTCTGGGTCGAAGGGAACAGTCATGATGGCTTGTAGGTCACCGTG
>Ga0126372_10000456_pt1 | contig 14237 bp, 12 predicted proteins | sample PanSoiMetaPlot_6_FD_92762 | JGI IMG/M metagenome (GOLD analysis project Ga0126372, IMG submission 92762) | Tropical forest soil microbial communities from Panama - MetaG Plot_6 | ecosystem: Environmental > Terrestrial > Soil > Tropical forest > Bulk soil | place: Panama | collected 2016-02-17
CACCGCCTAGTGGGTGTTGACGGTTCAACAAATGTCTTTGAGCTACTGCCGCCTACAAAGCTGTAGCGCATGCATAGGACACTCAGGGGGCCGATGAGCGTCGTGCAGCGCCGCCCCATGTGCTACTAGTCCTCTCAAGCGTTTGGCTGCAGAGAAATGTCCCTGCGCCCAGCAACCTTGATGTTGTGCGCCAGCAGCCGATCAGTGGAGGCCACCTGCAAACACCACCGATCACGGGAACTCACGTTTAGGGCTTTCATGGCGCCACCCGGCGGGTTTCTGCAAACGGGGGAATTCTGCATGCCTACGACGTCTCCAATGTTGCTCGAGAGCTTTACAACAGCAATCAGACGGGAACGCGAGACTAGTTTGGGACGATCGTCAAATTTGTAGTACCAAGGGTCGCGAATGGAAGAGTATACGTCGGGGCGAAAGGCAAGCTGGTCGTTTTCCGGCTTTTACCATAAGACGATCATTCATTCCGTGCGAAACCTACATGACCGCGGTGTGGGGCGGCTGTTCCTTCTCAAATTTTAGTCGGTGAGCGTTAGTGATCAGTCTTACGAGGGCGCGGCAGGGCCCTCGGGCGGTTTCCCTAGGTCATGCGGCTGCAACTGGCTTTCTTCTTCCCCAAGTTGCCTCCAGCGGTGCAGGAAAACTTAAGGTGCCCGCGTGGCTAGAAAGGAGCAACCTCCATGTCAGTTCTTTGGAAATATCGATTGCGGGACAATTGTTAAATCAGGTATTCCCTCAAAACACTTAATGGAGTAGTTTAGGGCGTTCATATAACTGTCTGTAGACACTGGCATTCCTCAAGATAGCCTGGACATACTCGCGGGTCTCGGTGAAGGGAATTGACTCGACGAATTCCTCGGGATCGCGGAAATTTCCCGCCGAAAGCCAGTCCTTCACTCGATCATCGCCGGCGTTGTAAGCCGCCAGCGCATACTCGAACGACCCGAACCGCTGCACCTTGGTGCGAAAATACTTCGTGCCCAGCTGCAGGTTTACCGAGGGCGTCAGCAACTGGTTCGCGCGGAAGTGTCGCATTTTTTCTTCCTTGGCCACCAGCTTCCCTGTTTTCGGCAATAGCTGCATCAGCCCGACCGCATTCTTGACGGAGACCGCTCCCGGATTGAACTCCGATTCTTGACGAATCAAGGAGGCTACCAGATAGGGATCCAGTTCATTGCGTGCCGAAAATCTCTTTACGTCAGTCCAGTACGGCAGGGGAAACAGCGCCTCCCAATAGGCTCGGGGCAAAGCCGGTAAGTCCAGGGCAAAATAATTCGGCACCGCATGTTTCACCACTTCGATTTCTCGGTTGTACAGCTGGTTCTGCTCAAAGATGCGGGCGGTTTCCGGGGTCACCCATGCGCCCTTCTCGTCTTCGGCCGCCGCCTGCAATTCCCTTGCGGCTAAGTCCACCATCGCACCGTTAGAGAGCAGACTTGCTTTCTGCACGCGCAGGTTATCGGCTGGGGCCTCGTCTTCGGCGATATTCTGATTCAAATCAATGCCGGGAATCTTGTCGAGCAGGGCGTAGTCAGGTGGATCGCCACCATCGGGAAACTTCTTCAATTCCTTGCGGGCAAGATCCGCGTAGTAGTAATTGCGGAAGCGATCGGAGAGCTTCTGGAAGCAGGCCTGCGCCTTGGTCGCGTCGCCGTCATCCTCGGCCAGGCGCCCGCGCCAGTAAACCGCTGCTGGCACCTCGTTCGACGCCGGATACAGTGCGATCTGCTCTTCAAATTCCTTTTTTGCTTCGTCTTTGCGGCCTTGCCGCAGAGTGAGCCAAGCTGCTTTCCAGTGGGCATAGGAAGCCCGGCCGCCATTAGGAAATCTCTGCTGCAGCTCGCGGTAGGCATCAATGGCGTGATCGTAATCCCGCCGCAACAGATAAATATTCCCTTCACTTAGCAGTGCCTGTTCCAACCACCGACTGTTGGGCGATTGCTGTCGCAGCTGTCCGACTACGCTCAGGAATCCGTTATCGTCATCGGAAGCGCGCGCCGCTTCTCCCAGCAAGTACAGCCTCTGCGCGCTCTGGTCATCATTCAGACCTGGTAGTGATTCCAACAGATGCTTGGCGTCTGGGGCATGTCCACTGCGCATTTGTGCGCTGGCCATCGCCATGATGACATCGGGCCGCTCCGCCGGATTTAGCTCATCGATCAGATCATGGTATTCGCGAGCGGCATCAGCGTAGCGTCGTCCTCTGGCTAGAAGGTCGGCACGGCCCTTTCTCTCCTCCGCACTGAGGGGCGCGACCGCAGTGCTCGGTCCCAACTTTTTCAATTCTGCCGCCGCCAGATCCGCTTCTCCCGCTAGTGGCATACTCAGATAAACGTTGCGGAAAACCGTTGCCGCCTCCGCTGTGTCGCCCGCGGCTTCGTACGCCCGGCCGAGGTTCCATTCGACATCCACGCGCACCGGCTCACGATCCTGTTCCAGCAGTGCTACAGCCTCCTGTGGCCGGTGATCCTCAAGCAGAGCGTTGGCGTAGATCACATGCGAGTCGCGCACTACCAGTGAATCCGGGTACTTGGTCTCGAAATGGTTGAGTGTGGCGATTGCCTCGGCGGTTCGCCCCGTCTGCATGTAGGCCGTTCCGAGGTAATAGGTAACGTAGTCGCCGAGCTCGCCAGCATGCACCTTAGCCCGAGTCAGCGGAACAAGAGCTTTCGCGTAATCATGATCGAGAATGCGGGCATATCCTACAACCAGCCAAGCCAGCGCGCCTGCCTCTTGATTGGCATGGCGTCGGGCGTAGGCTTCGACACCCCCGTAGGCTGTAGGCGTGCGATTCTGCAACAATTGCCGCGCCATGGGCCGCAGGCTCGCCGAAGCCACAAACGCCTGTCTTATCCGCCGGACCCGCGGCGACACTGTTTTCTTCCGACGTTTCGTCGTGCGATACTTCGTCGCACTACTCTTCTTGTGAGTCGAAGGCTTTTTCTGAATCTGCGGCGGGGAAGACTTTTGCTCAGCGGTCGGGATCGAGGATGCCTGCCCGAAGCTATACAGGAACACTCCCGTCAGGAGGCAGAAAACCAGAAGTAAACGACGGCAATTCACGACCACTACTTAGTTTATCGCGGAAAGTTGCCGCCTAGAAGGGATACGTCGTCTCAGGCCAGGCTGCGGATCAGTTCGTCTCTGAAAGAGCCCACCGCCCCGGCAAGCGTCGACCGTAAGGCTTTTTGGTAGGTAGGTGGGCTCTTATCAATGTTCTTGCTTGAGTCGATCGTACAGATCTTGGCTTTTCCGTCCTTCGACCAGCTTGGCTTTGGTTATAAGGCGTGATCTCATCTACCAGGATTCGCAAGCCACATCGCTTCCTGTATATGTCAGCATCTGCTGCGGACACGCCGACTAGCGAACGAGGCGCCGATTGGTATGGCGATCCACCACCTTGGAGAGGGCCTTTTCTAAGATTTGCTCACTTCCGGCTTTCCTAAACATCTTTCGGAGGATTACCTTGTCCCATCTGACGCGGATACCCGCGTCAAGTGGTCATTATAGGGGTACTTGCGTCAGATCCCTACGAGTTAACTCGGTTACCTCAACGGGCACTGCGGACCGGCCTGCCCCAAAATCCTGCAAACGCCGTCGCCGGTATTGCGTCAAACAGAGGGGAAAGTGTGGGTGCTACAATGAGTCAACGCCTCGGCCTGCACAGCCCAAAATTGTTGAATCGGCGGAATCATGGGAACCATCCAACCAAAAGTAAGTGAACCGGTCAGCGATGAGCTGGCGCTGGTTCAGGCAGCCAAGGCGGGTGACGTCGGAGCTTTTGAAGATCTGGTTCGACGTTACGACCGGAACGTATTTCGTATTGCACAGCACATCACGCAGAACCGCGAGGATGCCGAAGATGTGGTGCAAGATGCGTTCCTGAAAGCTTACGGCAACCTGGCACAGTTTCAGGGTCAGTCGAAGTTTTACACCTGGCTGGTGCGTATCGTGGTCAACGAGGCGCTGATGAAATTGCGTCGTCGCCGGCCCGAGCGCATGGTTTCGCTTGACGAGGATGTCAAGACCGAGGATGATTCGGTACCCCGCGAAGTCGCGGACTGGTCGCCGAATCCCGAGCAGCTTTACTCACAGTCGGAGTTGCATGACATCCTGAGCCGAACGATCCAGGGCTTGCCCCCGAGCTTCCGCACCGTGTTTGTGCTGCGGGACGTTGAAGGTTTGTCAACCGAGGAAACCGCCGAGGCCTTGAGTCTTAGCATTCCCGCGGTGAAATCGCGATTGCTGCGGGCGCGCTTGCAATTGCGGGAGCGGCTCAGCCGCTTCTTTCAAAAACGCAAAAACGGCGGCGACCGCAACGGTGGAGACCACAACCAGTGAAATGCTCTGACTTCCTGCAAGAGCTGACGAATTATTTAGATGGCGTCCTGGATGCCCGAACCAAAGCTGAGCTGGAAGATCACCTTGCTTGGTGCCACAACTGCTATGTCGTCTGCGACACCACAAAGAAAACCATCGAGATCTACCGCGACTCACAACTCTACGAGCTTCCTGACGACCTCCGCACTCGGCTGCGTACTGCCATCATGTCGAAATGCAAGCAGAAAAAGGCAGAAAGTAGCTCGTAGCGGTTAGCCCATATTTCGTGACGGTCCTCGTCCCGACGTTTTCTTTCCTCCCTCCTCTACCCCTCCGGTACCTGATATTGACCCGAACTCAGGTGTGTGCCGCCAGTTCCCCTTGCTTGGGGCGAGAGCGCCACAGCATCGGCCTATACATCCTCTCGGACTCGGTCGAAATGTCCACTCGGTTTACTTCGGAATCTGAGCTCACCCACAGGGTGGTTCATCTCTTCGGCATGCGCCTGCCTTCTTTCGCGAGGTTGCCGCATTCCTCTCGAACTGCCTGTGCCAGCTGACGAAGCTCGGTTGAATTGCGTAGCGGTCCCTGGTCTAGGATGAGGCGAACGACTCAAGCACACGAATGCGCCGTCAACCGACCAGGATCTAGCACGCTAGCAGTTTTTCCCTACGGCTGTGTGCCGTCGTTGCGCTTGAGGGTCGGGCGAGAGTCGCCGGGATCGCTGCCGCTGCCGGGATTCTCGGTCTGGGTGGCACGGCGCAGGGTGGGCCGGTCTCCTTCCTTCTGGTCGTTGACCTTGTGGCGATTCTCCAGCCGGGCAAGGCGGGCTTTGATGTCTTCGAACTCGGAGGTGTCCAGCTTGTATTGCGGCTCGGCCGGGAGAAGCGTGTTGATCTCGTGCTGCGTCTTCTCGAGGCGATCCGGCGTTTGCGGGTGAGTATCGAAAGCTTTCGCCAGTGTTCCAGGCTTCTTCTTCTCCATAGCCTCGACTTTTTCGAAGAAGGCGGTGAAGGCTTGCGGGTCATAGCCGGACTTATACAGGTATTGCACACCGAGGAAATCGGCTTCGGTTTCGAACCCGCGTGAGAACTTCATGAACCCCATGGGGACGGCCAAACCCGCGGCAGTCTGAACCGCGTAGCCGATTCCGCCTCCAACAAAGATCAGAGGAATGGAAGCGAGGTTCAGCAGCTGGCCGCGGGTATTCTCACGGGCGATGTGACAGGCGGCAACGTGGGCAATCTCGTGAGCCATGACTCCGGCCAGCTCGGCCTCATTGTCGGCGGCCAGGATGAGTCCGGCATTGACATAGAAGAAGCCGCCGGGAAGTGCGAAGGCGTTGACGTCATCGGAGTCGACGACCTTGATGGTAAATGGGACTTGCGAATCGGAGTTGCGCACCAGGTTTTGGCCGATGCGGTTGATGTACTCGGTGATGACCCTGTCTTTGATCAGCTTGCTGCTCGATTCGATTTCCTGAGAATACTGTTTCCCCATCGCGATCTGATGGTCGAGGGTATACCAGTTGGTGATGCCACGGTTGCAACCCACGTTTCGGTTTCCGATCGCGCTAATATCTCGGATGCTGCCGTCGTGGTAGGTCTTAACCTTTTGCTCTGAGGTAGAACTGGAATTGTCGGCAGCCAGCGCTGGACTGGCAAGCAGCAATGCGCAAAACAGAGCTGCGAAGCTTCTGGCTAAACCACTCATGGGACACCCCGGCCGTGACACTATCTCTCTCTTACTACGACTAGATGCGGGATGCAACTCGGATGGTTACCAGAGTCGAAAGCTCCGTATTTATGCGTGGGCTTTCGATCAGCCCCCGTAAAGGGTCCAGACGTAGGCAAGGCTGAGCAGGATCATAACCCCGGCCGTCAGCCAGGACAGGGCATTGTAAAGGCGCGAGTTGACGAATTCACCCATAAGCTCCTGCTTGTTGACCAGTAACAGCATAAAAATGAGCACAAATGGAATGGCAATCCCATTGATTGCCTGCGACAGGATGGAAATGCGAATGAGCGGCAGATTCGGGATGAGAATCACCCCTGCGCCAGCGGCAATCAGGATCGTGTATAGCCAATAGAAGACCGGAGCCTCGCCGAACCGTCTTCCCACTCCGGATTCGAAACCCAAGCCTTCGCAAACGGTGTAAGCGGTGGAGAGTGGCAGAATGGATGCGGCGAATAACGAAGCGTTGAAAAGGCCCAAAGCAAACAGTATGTAGGCGTAATCGCCTGCCAGCGGGCGCAGGGCTACGGCGGCGTCGGCGGGCTCGCGGATATCGCGAAGTCCGTGGACATAGAGCGTCGCAGCGCAGGCAACGATGATGAACCAGGCGACCAGGTCCGTAAAGAAGCAGCCCGCAATCACGTCAAGGCGGGATAGTTTGTAATCTCGACGGGTGACGCCTTTCTCGACGATGGAAGCTTGCAAGTAGAACTGCATCCAGGGGGCTATGGTGGTGCCGACTAGCGCGATGGCCATGTAGAGATAATCTTTTTGAAATAGTTGCTGCCGGTTTGGGGGTACGACCGTCGCGACCAAAGCGTTGGTCCACGCTGGCCGCGCGAGAATACCCGCGAAGATATAGGTTATGTAGAAGAATGAAGCGGCGAGAAAGACCTTCTCCACACTCTTGTACTGCCCCTTGACTATGATTAACCACACGATAACTGCGCAGATGGGAACTGAGTAGATGCGCTTAAGACCGAATAATTCCATGCTGCCGGCGATGCCGGCGAATTCGGTGACCACATTGCCGAAGTTGATGAGCAAGATGGCCAGCATCATCAAGAAGGTGACGCGGAACCCGAACTCCTCGCGAATCAGATCGCTGAGCCCTTTGCCGGTAACCGCTCCCATGCGGCCCGCCAGTTCCTGCACGAGGATCAAGGCCAACGTTACCGGGATCAGAGTCCACAACAAACCATGCCCGAACTGCGCCCCGGCCTGGGAATAGGTCAGAATGCCGCCGGCGTCGTTGTCGACGTTGGCCGTTATGATGCCCGGGCCGACTACAGCCGCGAAGATCAGGATCCGGATCTTCCAGCGTCTCAGGAATCGTTTCATTGGGGCTGTTCGCGGTCATAATGCTTGAACGACCGAACAGAATAAATGTCATTGCGCGTTCTGACCAGATGAAAACAAGGATCAGCGCATCGGCTCTTAGCAGAAGCAGGTCAGATCATCGATCCTGATTTCCGTCGTCGCCCTGGGCACCTTTTCCGACACAACGGATTCACCATTATTTTCCGGGCTCCAAAGGAACATTCCTCGCCATGCTAATCGCTTTAACACGCGTTGTTGGTGCCGATCTTGATAAAGAACTTGAAGTTCCACTGCTTTTTCCCTGAGTGGAGACAGGTTCACCACCATCAATTCTCCTATTGCACTTTCACCCGGGTCATGCGCCATAAACCACGAAAACCTGGACTGCGGTTTCGTTGGCGGGGTCGCCAGCATGGATTGTGCTCAAACAGGGGAAGTACACTTCCATTGAGGCTCCCCCGGGCACTACTGGCGGCGGGGAGATCGATCCCCGCAAGGATGTATTCCGGCGTTACACCCGAACCTGGCAGTACGCATGCGTTTTTCTGGCAGACGATCCATGGCGATTCGTATGTCCATCGAGGTAAGGAGAAAAGCGCTTCAGTGGCCAGAGCTGGAATGGAGCTGCGGTTGGCTATCTCGATCTCCGCCACGGTTCATCGGGGCGAGCCGGAAGAGGGGGCGAGACTCTGTCCTGAGCGGCCTGGTGAATCTTCCGTTCCCTATAGATTTCCGAGATGCGGACGTAGGCAACATAGGCCACCAGTGCGAGGTTGATGATCAGAGCTGCCCAGCGGAAGGGAGTGGAACGATGGACCAGGGCGCGTACTTCGAAGGGGAGATAAACCAACCCGGAAAATATGGCCAGCCATTCACCCCAGATCCGGGTCTTCCACAGGCCGTAGGCTTCTAGAAAGCGGATACCGGAGTAGGTGAAGGCCAAGGCTGCCAGTGTGGACAATTGTCCTTCGGTGACCTGGTCGGCAAAATCGAGTAGAACCTGGGCAAAGTGACGGTCCGTGTTGATGCGCAGAAACTCAAGCAGTTTATCCGCCACATCCCACATGTCCTTGTGGCGAAGGACGAGTAGTGCTATAGCCACACCAATGCCGATGACACCTTTCAGGAACTCGACCGATGCGACTGCGCGCAGGCCGCGCTTGTGAGCCGGATCAGTCCCGCGAATGATGTTGGAATGCTGCTGCTGAGCGCGCGGGCTCGGGGTATCGATGAGCATCAGTCTTAAAGAATGAGCTGGTTTCATCATACCGTAGGCGGCAAAACGCGAGTCGAAGCCATGGCTCGGTCAAACACTCTGTGATGAGATTTCCTGGGTCCGCGATAGCTGAAACTTTATTCCAGAGCCGAAGAACAAGAAGTCGCTTCAATTCGGCCAGACGCTCGTAGCGAGCATCTCGCCTCCGCTCGGGATACCGGCAACGCTGACTTAGCGGCCATTGTTGCGGACGCTAGCGCGAAGCTCGTTGACGATTTCGCGGGCGGCTTTTCTGGCGGCTTCCTCTTGTTTCACGTCAAACGAAATCGCACCCACCCGGGCATGACCGCCGCCACCGTAGCGCTCGCAGATTTTCGCCAGGTTTAACAGACGATCTTCCCGCGCCCAAGGGTTTGAGCCTACGGACACTTTTGTGCGGAAACTGCTCTTGCTTAAACCAACACTGTAGATTGAATCCGGGTAGAGGTAATAGGGAACGAACTTGTTGTAACCCTCGAGGTCCTGGTCGGTAACGTCGAAGAAGATCGTACCATCCTTGAACTCGGTGCGTCCTTTCATGAGTTCGATGGAGTGCTCATGACGCTGCATGAGGGGAGGCATAAGCTCGGCCACGAAGGGTTCCTGCAAAATTGCGGAGAGGGGCTTAGTCGCCAGCAGAGGAATTAGACGGGGGACAAAGTCCGGGTCCTTGGCCGCTTCGATCACCATGGTCAGCTTCATCGCCGGGGCTTTCATCTCGACAGCGGTTCTGGGATCTTCGTAGAGGGCGCCGTCAATGATGTCCGCCCATTCGATCAGCTCAGAAACGGGTCTGGGATCGAAGCCGAAGCGCTGCTCAGCGATGGTGGCCAGAAATTTCGTACAGGAGCGAAAGTCGGGATCGTAGAACTTGCGGTTGCTCTGGTCCTGCTCGAAAAGGGCGGCATCCTCCGGGCTAAGGAAGGCGCTTTGGTGATGATCGAACCACCAGGTTACTTTGGGTGAGCTGGAGTATTTGAAATCGACAATGGCATTCTCGTCCCCGTCGAATTTGGATTCGTCGAAGAGGGCGCCGGCACGGTGGAGCAAGCCACTGAAGGCAAATTGCGCATCGTCTCGGATGCGCTCCCGGTAAAACCGTGAGAATAGGGCGGCCGAACAGGCACCGTCGAAGCATTTGTCATGATAGAAAACTTTAACTCTCAAGGTCTGATTCCCCGTCGCATGATGAGGTGGCGGCAAAGATTTCCTAGGATACCGGAACTTGCGCGCTTGGACAAAAGGATGGTTTTAAGAGGGAAATGTGACATTTTCATCTAGGTTCGGCAGGCTTCTTTTAGCTTTTATCTGCACGTATGTATTTAGTGCTGAGCAGGTGTCTATATTATCCTCCTCAAGTCCTCACACCTGAGTCTCTGCCCGAAGTACTCGATAGCCGTAAATGGCCTCTTACAGGAACTCTCAACTCGGTGATTTTCAGCACTGTGCTCCCGGAATATCTGTCGACTACTTGCCATCGCACCTGAGGGGTCGGGAACGTAAAAAAAGGGGGGAAATACTCCATGCAGGAAAATCGGCCGAGAATAGAGCATTTTGCTCGAGCGGATTTTCTGCCCCTTCGAACACAACAGAAGCGTATGCCTTATCACCAATTTCGCAACCAAGGATTTATTCGCGGACTCGTGGGGTCCGGCTGGGTCGAAAAAGCCTGTTGTGCGGGCTCTACCAGCCATGTTCTGGACCTCGCACCGCCCATTCGATCATCGCGCTTCGGTGCCATCTAAGGGGAAAATTCGAGGACTATTGGGAGTGCCGTCGAGCCGGAGCCTAACTGTAAACCAGCCCCACCCGTTCAAGATCGGCGGGCCCATTTTTCGGCCCACGCTCCCATGAGTGGCAGCTTATAGGCCTCACGCTGGTATGCCTTGATCATACACACGAGCACCAGCAATGCAATTCCGATGGCAGCTATCAGCGAGATCGGAATCAACAGCAGGTTGATTGAGGCAACATTGGCGAGCACGAGGAGTACCAGACCAAGAGCGACACTCGCCAGGGCAAGGGCAATCGACTGGAAAGCGTGAAAGCGCACGAATTCGTTCCGGTTATAGCGCTTCGCCTTGAGAAAAACGATTGCAGGGACAATCGTTGCATAGGCTAATGCGGCGGTGAAATTGTCTGGCAGGCCGCCTGACGATCGATAGGTAGGCGCCACGGCGCTGTTCACGACAGGCCTACGGGTGCCGCGGTCACCACAATTGGGACACTTTGTCAGTTCATCTGAAGTGGGCGCGCCGCACGCGGCGCATACTGCGCTCATCGTCTCCTCCTCACAAATCAGACTCCTGACTGCGCTCGGGACGACAGTCGCGGGGATTACGGTATCTATTTGCCAGCGGCTCTCTTGCGGCAGTCTTCGCAGACGCCGTAAATCTGGAACGTATGGCGGGTGGTTTCATACTGATATTTGCGGCCAATTTCCTGTTCCAATTCGTCGATCTCTGGCGAAAAAAATTCTACGGAGCTGCCACACTCAGTGCAAACCATGTGGTGATGGCTGCGACGATTGTATTGGTGCTCGTAGCGGGCAATACCATCGTGAAAGGCGACCTCGCTGGCTAGCCCACACTCGGCCAGCAGTTTCAGGGTGCGATAAACGGTGGTGTAGCCGATTCTTGCATCTTTCCTTTTCACCAGCCGGTATAGCTCGTCAGTGGAAAGATGCTCACGGGTATCGAGGAAGGTGCGCAGTATGGTGTCACGCTGGCCGGTGTGCTTCAGGCCAACGCGTTTCAGATGCTCATACAGAATGCCTTGAGCCTCGCGGACCATCTCGCGCGAGATCGTGGGCTGATCGTCAATGCGTTTTTGGAGACTGGTGGGCACAAGACCTAGAAGAATCATACCGGCCTTCTAGCGGGCTGCCAACTGCTCAGCTATCCAGGTTAGGAGGCTCACAATACGGGCTTTCGTACTTTCTTCGTGTCTTTCACGGTGTGCGGCTTGTATCTTCGATAAAAGCAAAAAACGACAGCCCCGATGCGAGCCAGTCAATTGTGCTCCACCGTCAAGACACCCTAAAATCAGTTTCTTCCGATGACGACAACCATTCTTACTCCTAATCGACAACCTTCCCATTGCGTTTTCCGCAGACTTACGGTGGTGGTGTTTTTGCTAGCGCTGGCGGGATTTATTGCCGCGTCGGGGTACTTGTATAGGGTAGCGCGTGCGGCGCTGCCCAAGTTGGATGGCGAGGTCCGAGTTTCCCCGGTGAGCGCGAAGGTGACGGTTAGCCGTGATGAGCATGGAGTGCCCACCATTGATGCGGCCAACCTGGAAGACCTATTTTTTGCCCAGGGATATGTCACAGCTCAGGACCGGCTGTGGCAGATAGATGCGATGCGGCGTCATGCCGCCGGCGAACTGGCTGAGATTCTTGGCGCCAGCCTGGTGAAGCGCGACCGCGAGCAGCGCATTCTGGGGCTACGAGCGGTGGCACACCGGTCGGTCGAATTGACGCCCTTGCGAGACCGACAATTCATGGAAGCCTACGCGCGCGGAGTGAACGCTTACCTCGAGGCACATCGCCAACATCTGCCGATCGAGTTCCGCATTTTACGTTATGCGCCCAAGCCTTGGACCGCCGATGATTGCGTGCTGATGGGTACGAATATGATCAAGGACCTCAGTCACGGCTCTTACCGGGCTGCGCTCCAGAAGGAAAAGATTCTGGCGAAATTAGGACCGGAGCTGACGGGAGATCTCTACGTGAATTCGTCCTGGCATGACCGTCCTCCTTCAAAAAGACCTGGTCGGATGGATGTACGGCAGGAGGAAGACAGCGACGCGCCGGAGGACAACGCGGTCACCGAGAGCACACCGATGTTCCTCGCGCCCCTACCGGAGAGCCACGATGTTCCGTATCTGTTCCGGCCCGGATCGAACAACTGGGTATTGTCAGGGTCCCATACCGTCTCTGGCAAGCCGTTGCTGTCCGATGACATGCACCTGGTGCATCAAATGCCTAATTTGTGGTACGAGGTCCACTTGCGGTGCGGGAACTTCGATGTAGTCGGTGTGAGCCTGCCGGGTCTACCCTTCGTGATCGTAGGGCACAATCAGCGAATCGGGTGGGGATTTACGAACACCGGAGCAACGGTTGAGGATCTCTACGTCGAAACCTTCGATGACAAGGGGCAGTATCGTACACCGCAGGGCTGGCGCTATCCGGAACATCGGCGAGAAATCATTCACGTAAAGGGAGAAGCCGATCAAATTGTGGATGTTTCGAGTACCCGCCACGGACCGATCATCACGGAGTTAATTCCTGGTGAAAAACGACAGATTGCACTGCGCTGGACATTGTACGACGGTATGCGCAACCCATTTTTTGATGTCGATGCCGCACAAACTTGGACCGAATTTAAGCAGGCGCTAGCCGGCTTCAACAGCCCCCCGCAAAATGCGGTTTACGGCGATGTGGACGGGCATATCGGGTACCATGCGACAGGCAACATTCCCATCCGGGCATCGGGCGATGGCAGCCTTCCCCAAAATGGTAGTGATGACGCGCACGAGTGGACCGGATACGTGCCCTTCGACAAATTACCGAATATCTTCGATCCGCCATGGGGAGTAATCGCCACCGCCAATGGGCGCATTACCCCCAACCAATATCCCTATACGCTGGCGACTGAGTGGGGAGCTCCGTGGCGGACTGAACGCATCTACCACGTGCTGGAGTCGGGCAAGAAATTCTCTTCCGCTGACATGCTCGCGCTCCAGACCGATGTCTATTCCGCATTCGACCGCTTCTGCGCCGAACGGTTTGTCCATGCGCTGGACCATGTGAGTCAGCTTTCCCCGAGGGCGCGCCAAGCTCGGGATCTGATGCGCGACTGGGATGGACGGCTAATCAAAGAGTCGGCGGCGGCCACCATCGAGAATCGTTCCCGACAGGAGCTGAGCCGCCTTCTGCTCGAACCAAAGCTGGGGGCTGAATCGGAGAATGGGTCGCTCAGCTGGAAGGATTATCAGTGGTTCATGAGCTCGGTCTGGCTGGAAGAAGTTCTGTTGAAGCAGCCTCGGCGCTGGCTGCCCGCAAGTTTTGCGGATTACGATGCCCTGCTCGTCTCTGCAGTAGAAGCTGCCGTCAAGCAACCGGAAGCGCCTCCAAATTTGAGCCAGTGGCGGTGGGGGCAGGCTTCGCCGCTCTATATTCAACATCCGGTGCTGGGCCGACTCCCGCTCCTCCGGCGGTGGACCGGACCGGGGCTGGTCGAACAGTCAGGCGGCAGCTTTACGGTTAATCAGGCGAGCGGAGAACTGGGGCCCTCCGAGCGTATGACTGTCGATTTCTCTGATCTGGACCACACAACGTTGAATACCGTCACGGGCCAGAGTGGCAATTTCCTAAGTCCCTATTACATGGATCAGTGGAACGCCTGGTATGAAGGAACCACAATCACGGTGCCCTATTCTCCAGCGGCGGTGGCAAGGACAAACAGACACCGACTGGTGATCGAACCGCTCTAGCTTCAATGGGTCACACTGCAAGCCAAACCTGGGTCTCTCGCCGCCCTAGGATGCCAATTGGACGAGCTTGGAGGTGTTTTGGAGTACCTGGGAGACG
>Ga0126372_10000458_pt1 | contig 14214 bp, 12 predicted proteins | sample PanSoiMetaPlot_6_FD_92762 | JGI IMG/M metagenome (GOLD analysis project Ga0126372, IMG submission 92762) | Tropical forest soil microbial communities from Panama - MetaG Plot_6 | ecosystem: Environmental > Terrestrial > Soil > Tropical forest > Bulk soil | place: Panama | collected 2016-02-17
GACGTCTTCGACGGCTCGGGAGATGCCAAAGTCGGTGATCTTGACGAGCCCGTCGTCGCCGAGCAGTATGTTGCCTGGCTTGATGTCTCGGTGGACCACGCCGGCGGCGTGGGCGGTGGCAAGCGCGGCCGCTACGTCGGCTCCGATCCGAGCGACCTCCTGGGGAGGGAGGGTGCCTTGCCCGGCGAGAGTGTCGGCGAGGCTTCTCGACGGCAGGTACTCCATGATCAGGTAGGGCTGGTCGCGATCCTCGGTCACGTCGTAAACCATGATCGCGTGTGGATGCTGCAGGCGGGCGGCGATCCGTCCCTCGCGTGTGATCTTCCGCTTGGCCTGGGTGGCTTCGTCCGAGCTCAGGCCCGCGGGTAGGAGTAGCTGCTTGACGGCCACCTGGCGGTGGAGGCGTTCGTCATAGGCTTGCCATACTACGCCCATGCCGCCAGTGCCAAGCTTGCTGGCGAGGCGGTAGCGGTCGGCCACAAGCCGGTTGTCTCCATCGGTCTGCATGGTCACCGCCAATGGTGTACCACGGCAGCGGCGAGGGAAACAGCGGGTGGGTCACGGGTCACTGAGGGTGCAGGTTGTGCGCGAAGCCCTACCATCTGTTATGCCTCCGGTGTACGAAAACCTGCCTGTGCGGGGTTTTGGAAGGGGACAACGGGGATGCCTCTTACCTGCGGTGAAGGGCACAGAGGATGATCAGGGTCCTGCTGGCCGAGGATATGCACATGGTGCGTGGCGCGTTGGTGGCGCTGCTGAACCTCGAACCTGACATCGAAGTGATCGCCGAAGTCGCCTCCGGCGATTTGATCATATCGACGGCGCGTGAGGTGAAGCCGGACGTCGCGGTGATCGATATCGACCTGCCTGGAATGGACGGCCTGACGGCGGCGAGCGAGCTACATGAGAAGTTGCCGGAGTGCCGGACGCTGATCCTGACCAGCTTAGGCCGGCCGGGGACGCTGCGCAGGGCGCTTGCGGCCCGTGTTGGCGGCTTCCTGCTCAAGGACGCCCCGGCGGCGGAGCTGGCCGATGCGATCCGTGGTGTGGCGATCGGGCGGCGGGTGGTGAACGGGCAGCTGGCGCTGGCCGCGTGGGACAGCGAGGACTGCCCGTTGACGGCGCGAGAGATCGAGGTGCTGCGGCAGGCCGCGAACGGAGCGGACGCGGTGGAGATCGCGGCCAGCCTGTATCTGTCTGCCGGCACCGTCCGCAACTACCTGACCACGATCGTGAGCAAGCTGAATGCGCGGAACCGGGTCGACGCGATTCGCATCGCGTCGGACGCGGGGTGGCTCTGACGCATCAGGCTGGCAGGCGTCTTCAGGCTGGCTCAGCCCTGACGGGTCCGATGGGTGCCCATGCGTGCAACCCGTACCTGCCGTCGGCTTCGATTCCGGCGACGAGCTGGCCCTGGAGCGCCGCGATGCGCGTGGACAGGTTTCGGATGCCCGAGCCGCCGCTGGACGGTGGCCGGTTGGTCTGCACCCCGTCGTTGACGATGTCCAGCCAGACCCGGTCGTCGACCTGCCGCACCGAGATTTCGCAGCGTTCGGCCTTGCTGTGCCGCAGCACGTTGGTGATGCCCTCGCGCAGCACGGTGGCCAGCACGGTCTTCACCGGCGTCGGCAAGTCCCCGTAGTTCAGATCCATGGTGACGTCGACGTCGGCGGCAAGCAGCACCGACCGGGCCGACTCGGACTCGTTGTCCAGGGAAAGTTCCCGGTAGCCGCTGGCGACCGAGCGCACGTCGGCGAGCGCCTTACGGGAGATGTCGAGGATCTCGACGAGCTCGCTCTGGGCCTTGTCCGGGTTCTTGGGCACCAGCCTGTGGGTCAGCTCGCTCTTGAGCGTGATCGCGGAGAGGCTGTAGCCGAGCAGGTCGTGCAGGTCCCTGGCGAACCGCAACCGCTCCTGGGCCACGGCCATCTGGGCGAGCTCGGTCCGTGCCTCGTGCAGCTCGATGACCAGGCCGTACAGCCTGGTCAGGCCATATACCACAAGGCCGCTGATGGTGGTCGTGACAACTGCGAAAGCAATTTCGAGGGGGCTGGTGGTCAGTTTCGCGTAGTTCACGGCCAGGCTCGTGATGACCAGGACGAAGGCGGGCCAGGCCAGGAGGGGCGGCAACGTCAGCAGCGCGCTGCCGGCCAGGAAGCCGGTCAGCGAGAGCCACGCGGGGCTGTAGGCAATCGCCGCGTAGACCAGCACGGCCTGGCACAGCAACGCGGCGTACATGACCGGCCGCCTGAACTGGACCTGCGGCCGGCCGAAGACGTACAGCTGCAGCCACAGCATGGGGATCAGGTACGCGGTGCTCCAGACTATGCGTGACGGTGGGCCAAACCCCTGGTAGAAGATGCGCAGGAAGGCGATGAGGGTGTACGAGCCGAACACCACCACAACGATTGCTCTGGCCAGGTTCGGGGCCAGGTTCGTCGCTGGCAAACGGCGAGTCGTCGAAGGCGGAGCCACTTCAGTTAGGACTGTTGTCATATTGGTCTCCGACTCAGGCGGGTCTGCCACAACGACGCCTAGTATCGACGCAGGTGGCAGCGGTCGCGCACCGTGCTTTCAGTTCAAACACCGACGAGGAACTCTCCTACCCTGACTTCGGCTGGCCAGCCCAGCCGAAGGACATCGCCGGTGGTATCACCACCGTCGCTCATCGCAAGCGGGTACGCAACGATACCCATGGCAATCGCGACGGCAAGCGCGGTCCGCGGCGGCACGCCGGGCGTGTTGCGGCGGTCGCCGGTGCGAGCTCTACCAGCACAGCCTCACGCAGACCACAGCCCTGCCCGCTCAGGCAATCGAGCGGGCAGGGCTGCATGCGGTTGTTGCTCAGATGAACATCGGGATTGGGTTCAGCTCCTCGTATGACGTGGGTGCGGTGCGCAGGCCCAGGCTGACCGGGACGTCGTAGAGGCGCCCCGGGGCGTAGCGGGCCCAGAAGTGACGCAGCCCGGGCACGATGACCTTCACGACCGGCAGGCCGATGTCCGGGCGGGTCTGGTCGAGCACGAGCAGCTCGAGGCCGGTCGCCTCGATCCTGGTCTGGATCGACCGCACGCCAGCGGCGATGTCGCCGGTCCGCTCGAAGCCGGCCCGGCCGCCGCCCGGCCGCAGCGGCCGCGCGGCCGGGTCGGGCAGCAGGTAGGGCTGGTCGGCGATGGTCGCCGCGTCCAGCCACCGGGCGGCGTCCGGGTCGTCGTCCCAGCCATGCCGGCCGGTCTGACCGACATCGAGTACGGCCGGCATCATCTGGTTCATCTCGGTCAGCGCCCGGCGCAGCGCGACCGCGGGGTCCAGATGCGCGCCGAACCCGAACATGATTCGTTCCGTGCGGCCGGTGGTCTGCCGCGACAGCGCGGCGACCGCTGGAACCCGCAGGTCGGAGGTCAGGTCCAGGGCCCACACCTCGCGGCCGAGCTCGCGGTACACCTCACGCAGGTCGGCCACCCAAGGGTCACCGAACGAGTCGAGGTCTACCGCGGGCTGCCGGGTGCGGTTGTACCACCACAGCGAAACGGCGTCCCGCTCGATCAGCTCGAGCAGGCCCTGAAGTACGGCGTCCTCCAGGCTCGCGCCGGCCGCGTTTCCGTTGGAGTCGGCGCACCCGTAGCGGGCTCCGGCCTCGACAGGCGCGCCGAAGTACAGCAGGCTCGTTGGCAGCAACCGGTGGCAGCCCTTGGTCAGCGACCAGACCGGCGTCCAGTCGATGGCGGCGTTCTCGTCGAAGGGCATGTGCACGTACTGGAACGGTGAGTGTGCGGCGTTCCAGGCGTCGCGGCCGCTGAACTGACGCTCGTGGAACAGCTGGTAGGTGTTGGGGTGGATGGCCCGCTCGCCGAGCGAGCGCAGGCTGCGACGGATGCGTTCCTCGTCGCCCTGGAAGTTGCCGCTGTGCCGTTCCAGCGCCTCGCACAGCGCGCTCACCTCGGCGTCGAGCGCGGTGACGCCCTTGCCCCCGTTCTCCATCTTCAGGGCGGAGCGCAGGCCGCGCAGGCTTCGCGGGCCGCTGGGCAGGTCGGTGCCGGACCGGAACGCGTTGAAGAAGGCCGGGCCGCGTGCGTCGCGCCCGATCTCCTTGAGCACGCCGGTGACCGGGCTGACCAGGTGCCGGTACCGGTCGAGGACCTGTTGCGGCGTCATGGCGCGGTACCCGCCATTGCTGCCGTTGGCCCTGCGCCTTGCGGCGAGCACGACCGGTTGGCGGGATTGTCTGGCCACCAGCGTGGGGTCGCCGCAGTCCGGGCACTGCGGGCGGGCACGGAACTCGTGGCGGCGTCCCCGCAGTTCGAGGCTGTCGAAGGTCCACACGCTGTGCTGCCCGTCGTAGCGGTATCCGCTGAGCCACTTGCTGGCCTCCAGCGAGACCAGGTGCATGGCCATCGCGCCGAGCTGGGGCACCGAGGCGACACAGCGCGGCGCCGGGCCGACCCGTCCGAGGGCGCGCTGCACGTAGTCCTCGGCCATGCGGTGCTTGGACAGGCGGGCCGCAAGGCAGCCCCAGCAGCCCGAGGAGGGCGGCTGGAAGATCGGTCCGACCCAGATGGTGCTGCCGACCGGCCGGGCGAGTAGCCACGGCCGGCCGGCGGCACGGTGGGCGGTGTCGATCTGGTGCAGTCGCGGGTCGAGATAGTCCGAGCAGAGGACCACCGACAGATCGGTGGTTTCGGCCGGGCCGGTGGTTTCGGCCGGGCCGGTGGTCACGGTGAGCCCCGTGGCCCGCAGGGCCTGCGCGGTCGCCTCGCGGTCGACCGAGCCCACCGTGATGAGGGTCAGCTGGGTGCCGAACAGGTTCGCCACGGCGGTTGCCGGATCCAGACCGCTGGCGTCCCAGTAGGCCAGGGACTGCTGGTCGGAGCTTGCCGTGGGTTCGGATCTGGTAGTCACCAGGCCGGCACCGGTGAGCCTGGCGACCAGGTCGCTGGCCTGTCGCGGCGGGGTGCCCGCTGGCAGGTCGCGCAGCAGGGCTGGCAGATCGCGGGTGCCGTCCAGCAGCGGCGCAAGCACCTCGATGTGCCTGCCCGCCAGGGCGGTGACGCCTCGTTCGGAGAACAGGTAAACGGCCTCACCGGGGACTACCTCGGCATGCAGGTGCCGCCTGAATCCGATAAGGTGGGTGCTCGCCTCCACCAGCCGCGTGGTCGTCATTGCCGGCAGGCCACTGCCAGCGGGTCCGTCTGCCACCGTTCTCACCGCATCACAAGTTCGGCTCATAAACTCGACAGCCGATGCAGACCCCGCTGCTGTTGATTCGCGGGTGGTCGGTGTGGGTCCATTGATCGAATTCGACGATCAGTAGGTCGGTCGCTGACACGTCATTGGAGTACTCCGCTGCAGGATCATCGATAATAGGAGTGAACATCGCGATCTCCAATCGGATGGCTCCGACGGTGGGAGCACCGTCATGAAAAGTTTGTGACTGGTTTCTGTTCCTGCACAGTGCCCTCTTCACGCGCAGAATGTGTACTTTTCACCCCTGGTGCATGGTCCGGTCACTGGCCGGGGACCCACCTCTGGTGTCAGCGTGTTCATGCAGGGACCCTAGAGGAGGAGGCCCGCCATGGAGCTCAAGGTTCTCGGGCCGCTGGAAGCCAGGTTGGACGGGAAATCGATCGTGCCATCGGCGGCCAAGCCGAGACAGGTTCTTGCGATGCTCGCCTTGGACGCCGGTCGCGTAGTATCCGTTCCGCTGCTCATCGAGGAGCTGTGGGGCATGAGACCTCCGCGCAGCGCGCTCACCACCCTCCAGACCTACGTGATGCAGGTTCGCCGCCACATCGAGGCCGCGCTGACCGACGGGGACTCGCGGGCCGCCAAGGACCTGCTCGTGACCAGGTCGGGTGGCTACCTGCTCGACGTGGAGCCCGCTGTCCTGGATGTGCACAACTATGAGCGGCTGCTGGCCGGCGGCGCCCGCGCCGCGGAGCTCGCCGAGTACGAGAGCGCATCGCAGCAGCTGCAGTCGGCGCTGGACATCTGGCGTGGCCGGGCGCTGGTCGACGTGCACACCGGGCCGCGGCTGTCCGTCGAGGCCATCCGGATGGAGGAGAGCAGGCTCGGTGCGCTGGAGATGCGCATCGACGTGGGATTGCGGCTGGGACGGCACTACCTGCTCCTTTCCGAGCTGGCCATGCTGACCGCCAGCTACCCGATGCACGAGAATTTGTGCGCCCAGTTCATGCTCGCGCTGTACCGCTCGGGCCAGCAGTGGCGCGCACTGGAGGCTTTCAAGAGGCTGCGTGACACGCTGATGGGTGAGCTGGGAGTCGATCCGTCGGCACGGTTGCAGCAGCTGCACCGGGCGATTCTTCGATCCGACCCGGTGCTGGACGACCACCATGTCAGGAGTCGCGAAAAACTCGCGATGTGAGCTTTCGACCTGCCGTTCCCGCGGCGTGGCCGGGCCGGTGCGCGACAGTGCCGGCCCGGTGCCGTTTCCGGCCCCTCCCGGCCCCTCCCGGTCGCTGGCAGGTCAGAGCGCGGCGGAGATAGCGATGACCAAACGATACCGAGCAGTGGCTCGGGCACGGGCTACCAGCACCACACAGACGATTTTTGTCGCCGCCCCGCCCAGGGCCGTATACGATCTTGTGGCCGATACGGGTCGTTGGCCGTACATCTTCACGCCGACCGTGCACGTTCAGCGGCTGTACGGCACCGAGACCTACGAGCGGCTGCGGCTTTGGGCCGTCGCCGACGGGGCGGTGCGCAGCTGGATCTCCCAGCGCACCTTGGACCCTCGCGAGTTGCGCATCGACTTCCGCCAGGAAAACCCGGCGGCGCCGATTGCCGCGATGGCCGGTGAGTGGGTGTTCGCTCCGCTGCCCGGCAACGCCACGTTCGTCGTGCTGCTGCACAAGTTCCGGGCCGTGGACGACGATCCCGGCGACATCGCGCGGATCGCCCGTGCCGTCGACCGCGACAGCGGGGCGAAGCTGGCTGCCCTCAAGAGCATCGCGGAGCTGGGCAGGCTGTCTTCGAACCTTGTGTACTCGTTCGCCAACTCGACGACAATAGCCAGCGACCCCGGCCCGGTGTACGACTTCCTGTACCGCGCGCGGGAATGGCCGGGACGGCTGCCGCACGTGAGCCGCCTGATCCTGGACGAAGCCGTGCCGAACGTGCAGACCATCGAGATGGACACGCGCGAGCCGGACGGGTCGGCGCGCACCGCTCGTCTGGTGCGGGTGTGCTTTCCGTGCGAGAGCATCGTCTACAAGCAGACCCCGCCGCCGGAGCTGATGTCGGCGCACGTCGGACGGTGGCGGGTGTACCCGGTCGCCGGCGGGGTCAGGGTCACTTCCCACAACACCGTGATGATCCGCCCGGATCGGGTGCGCCGGCTGCTCGGCGGCGACGCCACCGTCGAGCATGCCTACCAGTTGATCCGCGACGCGGTGAGCAACAACAACTGGATCACGTTGCGGCAGGCCAAGCGCGCCATCGAGGGCGACCGGGCGCAACGCGTTGGCCAGCTGCCGGCGCTACCACCGCACGGCTATCCGACGCCGGCATCGATCATGCAGGTCGACTGAGTTTCCGGCCGGGTTCCAGCGCGGGTTTGCATGCTCGTCGGTAGGCATCACAGGCCTACTTGGCGCCCGCAGATTGGAACCGCCATGCCGGCAAGCAATGAATCTCGTCGCCGCGCGGTGATCACCGGTGTCGGCGTGGTCGCACCTGGGGGAATCGGGACCAAGGCGTTCTGGGCGCTGCTGGCGGAGGGGCGCAGCGCGACCAGAGCCGTCAGCAACTTCGACGCCTCGGGGTGCAACTCGCGGGTCGCCGGCGAGTGCGACTTCGACCCGCGCCGCGAGGGGCTGTCCGAGCAGCAGCTGTCCCGGCTGGACCGGGCCTCCCAGCTCGCCGTCGTGGCCGGCCGGGAGGCGGTCCGCGCCGCCGGTCTGGACTTCATTCGCATGGATCCGCGGCGGATCGCCGTGGCCATCGGCTGCACCACCGATCAGCAACAGTGGCGCCACCCGATGGCCGTGGAGCTTGGCCAGCTGGTGGAGGCCGCCGGACCGGTGGACGCGGTGTTGACCGGCTGCACCTCCGGCATCGACGCGGTCGGGCACGCCGCCGCGCTGATCACCGAGGGCAGTGCCGACGTCGTCATCACCGGCGGCGCGCATGCTCCCCTCACGCCGCTCACGGTGATCTGCTTCGACGTCATCGGGGTCAGCACGCACAGAAACGACGATCCGGCCGGCGCCAGCCGGCCATTCGACCGGACCCGCGACGGCATCGTCCTGGCCGAGGGTGCGGCGATCCTGGTCGTCGAGGAGCTGGGACATGCCTGGATGCGCGGCGCGCACATCTACGCCGAGATCGCCGGCTTCGCCTCGCGCCGAAACGTCTACCACATGACCAACCTTGACCTCGACGGCAAGGAGTTGTCCGCGGCGATCGACTCCGCACTGTGCCAGGCTCAGCTCGACCGGTCCGGCGTTGACTACCTCAACGCGCATGGTGCCGGCACGCAGGCCGACGATCTCTATGAGACGCGGGCGGTCAAGCGCAGCCTGGGCCAGCACGCCTACACCACGCCGATCAGCGGGCTGAAGTCCATGATCGGGCACTCGCTGGCGGCGGCCGGCGCCCTGGAGATCGCCGGCTGCCTGCTCGCGTTCGAGGAGGGTGTCATCCCGCCGACGGCCAACCTGCACGAGGCGGATCCGAGGTGCGATCTGGACTACGTGCCGCTGGTCGCCCGCGAGCGCCGGGTCAACACCGTGTTGACCATCAACAGCGGGTTCGAGGGGTTCCAGAGTGTCATGGCGCTGCGCCGCTTCGGCGCGGCCTGAGTTCTGTCAGGAGTCTTTCTCAGCATGTGGATGGCGGTAGAACGCGGCATCGGCGCATGGCATGATCGGGCCGTGTTCGCAGCGACTGAAGTGTACCTTGTGGCGCGCCGCCACGTGGACTTCCGTCGTGTCTGCAGCGCGATGTGCCGGCTCGTTGGGTAACGCGCCGGCATTTCTGTTGCATCTCAGCCGGTGTCGGGGCCGCACCTGCTGACCATCGTCCGTCCAGGTCGGGTCCGGTGCATACCCAACGCCCAGACCACGAAGGACTTCAACGGTGGCACCTACCCGCATCGACAGTGTCTTCGCGAGGTCTTCGCGAGCGGACGCTCGCGAAGGCTGGCGGTGCCGCCGCGCGGTTACAACGTGCCTCTGGACACGGAACGTGTTCGAGCTATTGCGGACTGTGGTGATAGCTTCGCGGACCGCCATGGCTGTCCCGTCTCCGGTCGTTCGGTATGGAAGTTTGCAATTCAAGCAGGCGGATCTCCGTGGGTCCCTGAACCATCGAGAGAGGTCAACTCGAGTGAGTATCGCTAAGCAGTTGTCGTTCCGTTCCGATCGCAGTGGCGGGACCGGCATGTTCAGATGGGCGATCACGGCGGCCGTGCTGGCGATGGTGGTGTCCGTGGTGGCTGGCTGCGGTGGGTCGGCGGGTGCGGGTAGCGACAAGATCGAGTTGGCGCTGGTGGCGTACTCCACCCCGCAGGCGGCGTATGAGCAGATCATCAAGGCATACCAGAAGACCCCACAGGGCAAGAACATCGCCTTCACCAAGTCGTTCGGTGGCTCCGGTGATCAGAGCCGGGCGGTGGAGGCGGGTCTGCGGGCCGACATCGTGGCGTTTTCACTGGAACCGGACATGACCCGGCTGGTCAAGCCGGGGCTGGTCGCCCAGGATTGGAATGCCGGCCAGTACAAGGGCATGGTCACCGACTCGGTGGTGGTTATAGCCACGCGGAAGGACAACCCGAAGAACCTGCGGACGTGGGACGACCTGGCTAAGCCGGGCGTTGAGGTCATCACACCGAACCCATTCACGTCCGGCGGGGCCCGGTGGAACGTCATGGCGGGATATGGGGCGAAGTCGGCGAAGAACACCGACCGGACGGCCGGAGTCACCTATCTGAATGCGTTGTTCAGGAACGTGCCGGTGCAGGACGAGAACGCGCGCAAGTCGCTGCAGACGTTCACCTCGGGTAAGGGCGATGCGATCCTCGCGTATGAAAACGAGGCAATCTTCGCCCAGCAGAGCCACCAGCCGCTAGACTATACGGTGCCGGACGCGACGATCCTGATCGAGAACCCGGTCGCGGTGACGGCGAACAGCGCGCATCCGGCCGAGGCCAAGGCATTCCTGGAGTACCTGTACACCCCGGAGGTGCAGAAAATTTTTGTCAACAACGGCTACCGGCCTGTGGTGGACGGCGTGGCGGCGAACTTCCCGACCCCGCCGGGTCAGTTCACGATCACCGACCTGGGCGGCTGGTCCAAGGTCAACAGCGAGTTCTTCGATTCGAAGTCCGGCATCATGGCCGATATCGAGCGCTCCATCGGGGTCTCGGTCAAGTAGGGATAAGCGATGTCTAGCAGCATCATTGCGTTTGACGGCCAGGAATCCGGCCCGGCGTCACAGAGCACCGGGCCACCGGGGCCGAGTCGGGCATCGGCCAGGACGGGTATGGGATTCGTCCTGTCCGGCCGGGCCGGTACTGGCCTGGGGCTGGGAACGGCGGTGCTGTTCCTGAGTCTGGTCGTGTTCATTCCGCTCGCCGCGGTGGTATGGCGCTCCGGTGCCGAGGGGCCTGGTGCGTTCTGGCAGGCGGTGCGGACGCCGGACGCCTGGGCGGCGCTGCAGCTCACCGTCGGGGCGTCCCTGATCGTGGCGTTTGTCAACCTGGTGATGGGCACGCTCATCGCTTGGGTGCTGGTTCGGGACACATTCCCCGGAAAACCCATTGTGGACGTGCTGATCGATCTGCCGTTCGCGTTGCCGACGATCGTGGCCGGCCTGGTGTTGCTGGCACTGTACGGGCCGCAGAGCCCGATGGGCGTCAATATCGCCTACGGCCAGGTCTCGGTGGTAGTGGCACTGCTGTTCGTGACCCTGCCGTTCGTGGTGCGCAACGTGCAGCCGGTTCTGCTCGAGCTGGATCGGGACATGGAGCAGGCCGCCGCGTCGCTCGGCGCCGGACCATTGGTGATATTTCGGCGAATCATCCTGCCGAACCTGCTTCCCGCCATGCTCTCCGGCACGGCGTTGGCCTTCACGCGGGCGATCGCCGAGTTCGGCGCCACCGTGCTGATCTCGGGGAACCTGCCATTCAAGACGCAGGTCGCCGCGGTCTACATCTTCGGCCAGATCGAGACCGATAACACCACCGGTGCGGCCGCGGTGGCGACCGTCCTGCTCGTGGTGGCATTGCTGGTGGTGCTGGTCCTCGACGTTCTCCAACGATGGGGGGCCAGCCGTGGCTAAATACGCGATCCGCCTGGTCGCACTGGTCTACCTGCTGTTCCTGCTGGCGCTGCCGGTCGGGCTGGTGGGCTGGCGTACGTTTGAGAACGGGATAGTGCCGGTCGTCGAGTCGTTGTCCTCCCCGGAGGCGATGCACGCCTTCCAGATCACGATCGTGGTGGCGGTGTGGGCGGTGGTCATCAACACCATCTTCGGCGTCGGCATGGCGGTGCTGCTGGTGCGTCACCGCTTTCCGGGTAAGCGACTGCTCAACGCCACGATCGACCTGCCGCTGGCGGTCTCACCGGTGGTGGTCGGCTTGGCCCTGATCCTGGTGTACGGCCGGTTTTCCCCGGTCGGCGGCTGGCTGGACGAACGAGGCGTCCAGATTATCTTCTCCACCCCGGGCATGGTGCTGGCCACGGTTTTCGTCTCGCTGCCGCTGGTGGTGCGCGCGGTGGAACCGGTGCTCGCCGAAATGGGCATCGAGCAGGAGCAGGCCGCGCACACCCTGGGCGCCAGCGGCGTGCAGACGTTTCGCCGTATCACCATTCCCGGCATTCGCGCCGCCCTGATCTATGGCGTCGTGCTGTGTCTGGCAAGGGCGCTCGGCGAGTACGGCGCGATCGCGGTGGTCTCTGGGCGGCTCGTCGGCCAGACCCAAACATTGACGCTGTTCGTCGAGGAACGGTTCCAGAACTTCCAGGAGTCGGACGCCTTCGCGGCGTCGACCGCCTTGGCCCTGCTCGCGGTGCTTACCCTAGTCGTGTCCAAACTGCTACGTCCGAAGGATGCCGACTAATGGCTATAGAAGTGCACAACGTAACCAAGACCTTCGGCGTCACGCCGGTCCTGCGTGATGTCTCCATCACCGTGGCACCCGGCTCGCTGACCGCACTGCTGGGCCCCAGCGGCGGCGGGAAATCCACGTTGCTGCGGGTCATCGCCGGTCTGGAGAACCCGGATTCCGGCACGGTGACCATCAACGGCGTCGACGCCACCCGGCTGACCCCGCAACGACGCAACGTCGGATTCGTCTTCCAACACTACGCCGCGTTCAAACACATGACCGTGTTCGACAACGTCGCGTTCGGGCTGCAGATTCGAAAATGGCCCAAGGCCAAAATAAATCGGCGGGTCACCGAGCTGCTCGAGCTGGTCCACATCGAACAGTTCGCCAACCGCCGCCCGGCGCAGCTGTCTGGTGGGCAACGCCAACGCATGGCGCTGGCCCGTGCCCTCGCGGTCGAACCGCAGGTCCTGCTTCTCGACGAGCCGTTTGGCGCTCTCGACGCCCAGGTCCGCAAGGAACTACGCACCTGGCTTCGACGGTTGCACGACGAGGTCCACGTCACCACCGTCTTCGTCACCCACGACCAGGAAGAAGCCATCGAGGTCGCCGACGACATCGTCGTTCTCGCCGACGGCGTGGTGGAACAGGCCGGCAGCCCGCACGAGATCTACGACAACCCGGCCAACCAGTTCGTCATGCGTTTCCTCGGCCCCGTTACGGAGATCGACGGATACCTGATGCGACCGCACGACATCGAACTGTCCGCAACGCCCAAACCGGACAGCAGCTCGGCGACCATCGTGCGGGTCATGCGTCTGGGCTTCGAGGTACGCGTGGAAATGACCCTGGACGGCCAGGATGCCTGGGCGCAGATCACCCGCAGCGCGGCCGAGCGTCTTGGCCTCAAAGCGGGTGACACCATCCATATCAGGCCAATCCCCAACGCGAAGCAGCTCCCCGTGGCCGTGGCATAACCCCGGCGTAAGCCAGGGCCGCTTCAACCTGACTTCGGCTCTTGGGCCGAAGCCGTGTTACTGGTCGCCGGGTAATGGGTCGCTGATGTAGTGCTGAATCACCGGGCCGATGGCTGCGATCAGGGTCTCGGTGTTCGTCGCTACCAGCGGCGGCAGGCCGACCACCTGGTGTGCGAGGAGCAGTCCCATGATCTGCGACGCGCACAGCGCGGCGCGCAGCCTCGGCTGCGGTGTGTCCAGCGCGGCGGCCACTTTTTCCAGCACCGCGCTGGTGAGGAACTCACGCAGCATTCGCGCCGCGTCGGGGTGCGCCGTCGCCGAGCGGAGCAGGCCGAGCATCGGGTTCGCGTCGCCCTGCTCGCGTATGGTGTGCACGAATATCGTCACCAGCCGTTCGCCCGCGCCGTCGATACCGGCCGCGACGACCTGCGGGATCACCTCGGCGGGGTTGATCGGCAGCCGCATGGCCGCGATGAACAGCCTGTCCTTGGTGCCAAAGAAGTGGTGGACCAGCGCCGGGTCCACGCCGGCGTCGGTGGCGATGCCGCGGATCGTGGTGCCCTCGTACCCGTGCTGGGCGAAACGCGCGCTGGCCGCCTCCAAGATTGCCAGGCGGCTGCCGGACTCGCCCGGGCGGCGGCCGATCCTTCTGGGTTCCGGTTGTACTGTCATGCCGCTCCGACAATAACTCATCATGCGTTGACTCTCCATTGCCGGGAATCGAGCCCGCCGTGCCGAGCCGGCCGGTTTCACAGGACGCCGTAGCGGCGTAGCTTGGCGTCCGTGGCGGACTACTCGCACCTGATGGTCAAGAACACCGTGCTGGTCGAGCACGAACATGACACCGTGCGGATCACCATGAACCGCCCGGAGCGGCGCAACGCGCTGTCCGCCGATCACCTCGCCGAGCTGCTCGCGGCCTTCACCTCGGCCGGCGACAGCTCCGCGACCGGCATCGTGCTGGCCGGCACCGGGCCGGTGTTCTCCGCCGGGCATGACTTCGCCGACGTCGCCGCCCGCGACCTGGATGGCGTGCGCGAGCTGCTGGAGCTGTGCACCTCGCTCATGCGCATGATCCAGTCGGTGCCCCAGGTCGTGATCGCACGCGTGCAGGGCCTGGCCACCGCGGCCGGCTGCCAGCTGGTCGCGTCGTGCGACCTGGCCATCGCC
>Ga0126372_10000459_pt1 | contig 14199 bp, 17 predicted proteins | sample PanSoiMetaPlot_6_FD_92762 | JGI IMG/M metagenome (GOLD analysis project Ga0126372, IMG submission 92762) | Tropical forest soil microbial communities from Panama - MetaG Plot_6 | ecosystem: Environmental > Terrestrial > Soil > Tropical forest > Bulk soil | place: Panama | collected 2016-02-17
TCGACCTTACAGCCCATGTCGATTTTGGTGAGATGAAGCGATCCGCCAAGTTACTCGGGCTCGACACGTATGGCCCCATGCCGCAAGGCGAATTCCTGCTGAAGCTCGGGTTCGAAGCGCGGCACGACAGGTTGCTTCGCGAAGCGAGGCCCGATCAGAGGGAAGCGATCGTATCGGGCGCCGAGCGGCTCGCGAGCCCAAGCGCCATGGGAGTCCTGTTCAAGGCGGTTACGCTTGCAAGCTCCGGGCTTGCCTCTCCGCCGCCGTTCGGAGAGATTTAGCTGCGGGCCGGCTTCTTTCCATGGTTACGCCCGACAAAATGATGCTATGCGCCTCGAGCCTCGCGGCCATCGACGGCGTGCGCCACGGATTTTTCACCCGCCAGGGCGGCGTGTCTGGCGGCATCTATGCCTCGCTCAATTGCGGTCCAGGCTCGCGCGACGATGCGGCGAATGTCGCCGAGAACCGCGCGCGTGTCGCCGAGATCCTCGGAGTCAAGCCTGACCGCCTGCTCTCGCTGTCGCAGCAGCACAGCGCCGAGGCGGTGGCCGTCAAGAAGCCATGGGACGGCGGAAAGACGCCGGAAGCTGACGCCATGGTCACCTCGACGCCTGGTCTCGCTCTCGGCGTGCTGACCGCCGACTGCGCGCCGGTGCTCTTCGCCGACGGCGAGGCGGGTGTGATCGGCGCGGCCCATGCCGGCTGGCGCGGCGCGCTGTCGGGCATCGTCGAGGCAACGGTCAGGGCGATGGAGAAGCTCGGGGCTAGCCCCGCGCGCATCGCAGCCGTGATCGGCCCCACCATCTCGCAGAAGGCCTATGAGGTTGGCTCCGAATACCTCGAGCGGTTCCTTGCCGAGGAGCCGGAAAGCGGGCCGTTTTTCATCACCGACGAAAGCTCGGGCGAACCCCATTTCGATCTGCCCTGCTATGTCGGCGAGCGGCTGGCGCGTGCCGGCGTCGGTCAGATCACCGACCTCGGGCTTTGTACCTATTGTGAGGAAACCCGGCTGTTCTCCTATCGCCGATCGCAACATCATGGCGAGGAAGACTACGGCCGCCAAATTTCCGCCATCGTGCTTGCCTGACTCCTGTTCACCATGGCTGCTATTGGGTGGGAAACCGGTTCACGCTAAATCTGGACGCGAGCGGGCCGAGGCAGGTAATCTGTTGCGAGGGAAAGGGTTGAGAGTCCCCTTGCGGCAGATTGGTCGCGAGCGGTGCTGTGCGGCCAACAGAGGGAGTGTTTTGTTGGGCGCGGACTCACGACACATGCGCGGGTGGTTCAAGCGTTTCGCATCGACGGCTCTCGCCGTGCTCGTGCTCACTTGCCTCAGCGCCTGCGGCGGAGGACCCGGCAGCCCGAGCGGCAGCAGTTTCTGGAGCAGCGCAACCAGTCTGCTCAGCCGCTCCACCAAGGTCGCGGTGGCGCCCATCATCGGCACGCCTCCGCAGGTGGCGACAGACCTCACCGAAGCCCTGGTCGCCGCCGGCAAGGACCGCAGCCTCACGCTTATCCCCGGTACCTCCAGCAGCGCCAACTACACCTTACGCGGCTACCTCGTCGCGACGAACGAGCGGGGCGGCGCGAAGATCTCTTACATCTGGGATGTGACCGACGCCCAGGGCGGACGGGTGGCGCGGGTCTCCGGCGACGAGATGATCTCTGGGCATGCGAACGGCGATCCTTGGGCCGGTGTCGATAGCGCAACGCTCAGGGCCATCGCCGGAAAGACCACCTCCCAGCTCGCCGCAACCCTGTCGCGAGGCGGCAGCGCGCCAAGCGCCGTGGCGGCCTCCGACGCAAGCCCACCCGCGACGGCATCGGCTGCTGCGCCGGCACCTGCCGCGAGCCTCAAGTCTAATGGGGTGGTGGTGGCGCCAGTGGCCGGCGCTCCCGGCGACGGGCAGAGATCGCTGACCACGGCGCTGAAGAAGCGGCTCTATGCCGGCGGCATCAAGCTCGCCAACGGCACGACCGCGAACGTGTACATGGTCAAGGGCAGCGTCGTGATCTCGGACGCGAGCAGCGGCAAGCAGAGCATCCGTATCGACTGGCTGGTGCTGGACCCGAGCGGCAGGAAGCTAGGCACCGTGTCGCAGCAAAACACCATCCCGCGCGGCTCGCTGAACGGGCCATGGGGCGCCGTGGCCGACGCCGCGGCAGGCGCCGCCGCCGACGGTATCATCAAGCTCCTCCCCAAATCGAGCTGACGGGCTGACGCTAATCCACAAGTCTGCGGCAGCTCGCGAGTTTACAGCGCCCACAAGCCCTTGTTAAAAGCCGCCCTGGCGCGGGGAGCGAGCCGCCGCATGGTTAAGCTCGACCGGTTACGGAGCGATCGATGAAACTGGTTGCAGGCAATAGCAACCGCCCTCTGGCTGAGGCGATCGCGACCTACCTCAAGACACCGCTCGCGAAATGCGTGGTGCGCCGCTTCGCCGACATGGAGATCTTTGTCGAGGTGCAGGAGAACGTCCGCGGTGAGGACGTGTTCGTGATCCAGTCGACCTCTGCCCCCGCCAACGACCATTTGATGGAGCTTCTGATTATCATCGATGCGCTGAAGCGCGCCTCGGCACGGCGCATCACGGCAGTGCTCCCCTATTACGGTTATGCCCGGCAGGACCGGAAACCTGGACCGCGCACGCCGATCTCGGCCAAGCTCGTGGCCAACATGATCGTCGAGGCCGGTGCCGATCGCGTGCTTACCCTCGATCTGCATGCCGGGCAGATCCAGGGCTTCTTCGACATCCCGACCGACAATCTGTTCGCGGCGCCGGTCATGGTGCAGGACATCAAGCAGATGTTCCCCACCGACAATCTGATGGTGGTGTCGCCGGACGTGGGCGGCGTGGTGCGCGCGCGCGGGCTCGCCAAGCGTATAGATGCGCCCCTCGCCATTGTCGACAAGCGCCGCGAGCGGCCTGGCGATTCCGAGGTGATGAACGTGATCGGCGACGTGTCGGGACGGACCTGCATCCTGGTCGATGACATCGTCGATTCCGGCGGCACGTTGATCAACGCGGCAGAGGCGCTGCTCGATCACGGAGCTTCGCTGGTCACGGCCTATATCACCCACGGCGTGCTCACCGGCGGCGCGGTCGCCCGAGTCATGTCTTCGCCGCTCAAGGAACTCGTCATCACCGACTCGATCCTGCCAACCCAGCCGGTGAAGAATGCGCGCAACATCAGGGTGCTGTCGATCGCGCCCCTGCTTGGCGAGGCGATCGCGCGGACCTCTGAGGAGCAGTCTGTATCGAGCCTGTTCTACTAGCTTTTCAGCACGATCTTGCCGCGCGGCCTCGTGCGCATGTCTTCCACCATCTCGTGCGCCGTGCGAAGCTCTGCGAGCGACAGGACAGCTCCGACGGGACGTCGCGATCTCTCCTGCGTCGACCAGACCGGCCGCGGCGAGCTGATCCTTGGTGAGGTATTGCGCGCCGCCCTCGGGCTGAAGCTGATAACGCGCATAGGTGACGTCGCCATTGGCGTTGGTGAGCTTGAAGGTGTTGACGCCGAAATAGGGCAACGTGCCAAAGCTGACTGGGGCGGGCTTCTCGGATGTGAGGAACGTCTTGGCGATCGGATGCGTCTCGAAGAATTTCTCGAGCGGCGTCGGCTTCGGAGCATCAGGCCCGCTTGCGGCGATGGCGAGCAGGAGGTCGCGGAATTCAGCCGCGGTGGCGGTGGGGAACCCGTTATAGGAATGGGTGACGAGATCGGTATCGGTGCCGTCGGGAAGATGGAACTTCACCGCCAGGCCGCGCGGGCTGGCCTTAGGATCGGTATCGGGGATCGCGGGAACGCCAGCAAAGTCGGAAAACCTGATGGTGACCGGGACCGCCGTGCTTTGCAAATGGGGCGCCTTGCTGAGACTGGCCGCCTCCGGACTCGGCGTGAATTTGCCTTCGAGCGGCTCGCCGCTCAGTTACCGCCTTCATATTTGAAGGAGACCGTGAGCTTGGTGCGGTAGGCTTCCACCTTGCCGTCTTTGGTGAGGACGAGGTCCTGAGCGACGACCTCCGCCACGCGCAGATCGCGCAAATGCTCGCCGGTGAGCTCGACTGCGTTCTTGGCGGCCTCCTCCCAGGATTTCGGACTGGTGCCGATGATTTCGATGACTTTATAGACACTCTGCGGCATGGGGATTCTCCCTTGGAAGCGAAAGAGCGTGCGGCCACCGGCGGAGCGCATAGCGCCATTGGGGTCGGCTTATCCTACGCGGATCAGGAGGCGATTGTCAGGGCCACGATTTAGGCGCTATAAGCTCCTCGATTTTCGCGCTGGGCTGAGCCCCGCGCCCGACCTTACGGGGCCGCTTTCCGGCCCCTCATTATTTAGTGAGGCTTGGAAGGCTATGGCTGAAACGACCGAACTCAAGGCATGGGCGAGGCAGTGCTCGGGCAAGGGCGGTGCGCGCGCTACGCGCCGCGAGGGGCGCATTCCCGGGATCCTCTACGGCGACAAGAAGGAGCCTGAGAGCATCTCGGTCGACTATCGCGCGATCTCGCAGCAACTGCTCACGGGCCACTTCCAGAGCACCATCTTTACCCTCAATGTCGAGGGCACCAAGACGCGCGTGATCCCGCGCGGCGTGCAGCTCGATCCGGTGCGCGACTTTCCCATTCACGTCGATTTCCTGCGGGTGAGCAAGGACGCGCTCGTCACCGTCGATGTGCCGGTGCGCTTCCTCAACGAGGCGGCGTCTCCAGGCCTGAAGCGCGGCGGCGTGCTCAATATCGTGCGCCACGAGATTCCGGTGCGTTGCCCGGCGGACGCCATCCCAGACCATTTCGATGTCGACCTGACCGGGCTCGAGATCGGCAACTCGGTGCATATCTCGGCAATCAAACTGCCGCCGAATGTGCGCCCGACTGTCGCCGAGCGCGACTTCACGGTGGCGACCATCGTCGGACGCACGGCTGAAGAGCCCGCGCCTGGTGCTGCGGTCGCCGCCGAGGCTGTCGAGCCCGGCGCCGAAGGCGCGGAGGGTGCCGCTCCCGCCGAGGCTGCCGCCGCCGGCGCCGAGGACAAGGAGAAACCCAAGGAAGAGAAGAAGAAGGAAGAAAAGAAGAAGTAACCTCTTCACTTCGCGGGCGATATCCTTCCGGGCAATTCCGCGCCCGGCGGCCTTATCAGGAATGATGCAATGAAGCTCTTTGTCGGCCTCGGCAATCCGGGGGCGCAATATGCGCTGAACCGCCACAATGTGGGCTTCATGGCAGTCGATGCGATCGCCGCGACGCATGACTTCCCCGCCTGGCGCAAGCGCTTCTCTGGTCTCGCCGCTGAGGGGCAGCTCGGCGGCGAGCAGGTGCTTCTGTTCAAGCCGCAGATCTTCATGAACGAGTCAGGCCGCGCCGTGGGCGAGGGTGTGCGCTTCTACAAGCTCGATCTTGGCGATGTGATCGTGTTCCACGACGAGCTCGACCTCGCGCCGGGCAAGGTGCGGGTGAAGGCTGGCGGCGGCGTTGCCGGACATAATGGGCTGAAGTCGCTTACTACCCGTATCGGCAACGATTATGTGCGGGTGCGCATCGGCATCGGCCATCCTGGCAACAAGGCGCTGGTTACCGGGCATGTGTTGCAAAATTTCACCAAGGAGGAGTTTGTGTGGCTCGAGCCGTTGCTTGGCGCTATTGCCGAGGAGGCGCCCTACCTTGCTCAAAACGCCAACGACAAATTCCAGTCGCGCGTGGCCTATGCAATGCAGGGCGAAACAGAGGCTGTGGCCAACGCTGAGGAGGAAGAGTCTCCGGCGAAGCCCGCGCCGCGGCGCAAGGAAGTCTCTGAAAAGAAAGACGAGCAGCCCGTGGCGGAGGGGACGCTTGCCGGCAAGCTGCGCCGCTGGTTCAGCTCGTGAGGCGCATTGCATCGGCCACGACTTCCCCCTCTCCCCTCACGAATGACGGACTGAAACGATGGGATTCAAATGCGGCATCGTCGGGCTGCCAAATGTCGGCAAGTCCACGCTGTTCAATGCGCTGACGCAGAGCGCTGCAGCGCAGGCCGCCAATTATCCGTTCTGCACCATCGATCCGAATGTCGGCGAGGTGCCGGTACCGGACCCGCGCCTCGACAGACTCGCGACCATCGCCAAGTCAGCGCAGGTCGTGCCGACGCGGCTCACCTTCGTCGATATTGCCGGGCTAGTGCGCGGCGCCTCGAAAGGCGAAGGGCTCGGCAATCAGTTCCTTGCCCATATCCGCGAAGTCGACGCCATCGCCTGTGTGCTGCGCTGCTTCGAGGACGACGATGTGGTCCATGTCGAGGGCCGCATCGACCCGATTGCCGACGCCGAGACCATCGAGACCGAGCTGATCCTCGCGGACCTCGACAGCCTCGAGCGGCGCGTGCCGATCCTGGAGAAGAAGATCCGCGGGCAAGACAAGGAAGCGAAGAAAACGCTTGCCTTGCTCGAGCGCGCTCTCGTCCTCCTACGCGAGGGCAAGCCGGCGCGTCTCGCCGCGATAGAGGAGGAGGAGCGCGCTGAGTTCCGGAGTCTCGGCCTGCTTACTGCCATGCCAGTGCTTTATGTCTGCAACGTGGATGAAGCTTCGGCCGCGACGGGGAACGTGCATTCGGCGCGCATCGAGGCGCTCGCCAAGTCCGAAGGCGCTGGCTGCGTGATCATCTCGGCCAAGATCGAAGCCGAGCTTGCCGAGCTGCCCCGCGACGAGCGGCAGACCTATCTCGCCGAGCTTGGTTTGCAGGAGCCTGGGCTCAACCGTCTCATCAATGAAGGTTATAAGCTCTTGGGACTAATCACTTATTTCACGGCGGGCCCAAAAGAGGCGCGGGCCTGGACGGTGCCGGAGGGAACGCGCGCGCCCCAGGCTGCCGGCGTGATCCACACAGACTTCGAGAAGGGCTTCATCCGCGCCGAAACCATCGCCTATGACGACTACGTGGCGCTGTCGGGCGAGGCCGGCGCGCGCGACGCCGGCAAGCTCAGGCTGGAAGGCAAGGACTACGTGGTGAAGGACGGCGACGTCCTCCACTTCCGCTTCGCAACGTAGAACCTAGCCGGTGCTCTTCGGCGTCTTTGCAGTGCTGGACTTCGCTTTCTTGGCGCGCGCGTCGGTGATCGAAGGCATCGACTCTGGCGGGGTGACGCCCATCGACACATAGACATTCATCAGCCGCTCGACGCCGCCGTCCGCCGGCTTGACCCAATCAGTTGGCACATAGATCAGCGCGCCGCCGAACGGCACGGGCGCGGAGGGGACGAGCAAGCCGACATAACTATGCTCGCCGATCTGAACCGGGTCAGGCGACGGCATCAGCCCGAGCACCGCAGCGCCCCCTCCCCGCCGAAGAAGCACCATACCGGGCGCATGCTTTGCAGATTGTTCTTGTTCCCGCTGCGATCGACGATGGCAACGAAGCGCTTGGACAATTCGTAGACGTTGGAGACGAGCGGGATGCGGCTGATGAGCGAATCAAGGCCGGTCTGCACCAAGGGCCACAGCCTCGTCTCGACAAACAACCCAAGAAGGAAAATGCAGCCGAGGATGATGAGGAAGCCGAGGAAGTAGGCGCCTGTGTCCGAGGAGGCGAGATTGAGCCCGAGCAGGACGATAAGCCTGCCGATCAGGCTGTTGGGTCCGGCGTAAGTCTGGAGCAGTTGCAACCCAAGCCGTGACGATGACGGTGACGAGGATCGGCAAGAGCACGAGAAGCCCGGCCAAGAAGATGCGTGCGATACGCGCCAAACGAGAGCCTCCCTCGATCGTCTATCCCAACCAGCGGCCGAGCGTCACCGCGAGGCTAGCGGAGCGCAGCGGCGATGTTGCCACCGTCGACCGTTTCGATATGGCCGGTGGTCTTGCGCGCTTTGGCGAGCGCGACAAAGGCCTGGGCCACATCCTCGGCGAGCACCTCGCGATTGAGCAGGTTGCCGCTCATATATTCCGCCTCGGTCACGCCGCGCGCTTTGGCCCGTGCGGCGATCATGGCGTCGGTCAACAGCCCGCTCCTGATGCGGTCGGCATTGACGCCGTTCGAGCGAATGCCGTCGGCGCCGTAGTCGACAGCATATTGGCGCATGAGCAGCATGGTCGCCGCCTTGGGAAGGCCGTAAGGCCCGAAATTCGCGCCCGGGTTCACCGCCTGCTTCGACAGATTGAACAGAAGCGCTCCGCCGGTGCCCTGCTTCAGCATGATGCGCACGGCTTCCTGCGCCACGGTCTGGTGGGCGAAGAAGTTGAGCTCGAACGTCTTGCGCAACAGCTCGTCGGAAACGTCGCCGATGCGTCCTTGCCACGCCGCGCCGGCATTCGACACAACGATATCGACGCTGCCGAAGCGCTCGCAGGTCGCGGCAAACGCCGCCCTCACCTGCTCCGGCTTGGTCACGTCGCATTGCATGCCGAGTCCTTTGACCTCAGCCGCAGCCTTGATCGCGGCCTCGCCGTCAATATCGAGGATTGCTATGGCAGCGCCCTCCGCCGCGAGCGCGCGTGCCGTAGTGGCGCCGATCGCGCCAGCGCCGGTCACGAACGCGACCTGTCCGGTGAGAGGCTTGACCACGGCGCCTTTGAGCTTCGCCTGCTCGAGGCTCCAATATTCCAGCGCGAACAGGTCACTCTCGGGCAGAGGCTCGTAACGGCCGATTGCCTCCGCGTCGGTCACCACCTTGACGGTGTTCTCGGCCAGGTCGGCAGCAATCGACGCGTCCTTGGCGGTGCGGCCGAGGCCGAACAGGCCGACGCCTGGCACCAGCACCACGCGCGGGCTCGCGTCGAGCTTGGTCTTGGTATTGCCGGTGGCTTCATTCTCGCGGGCGAAATAGGCGTCATAGTCGGCGACGAACTTCGCGACAGCCACGCGCGTGGCATGGGCGAACTCGTCGAGCTTGCCGGCCTCAGGCTGCGGCAGAACAAGGGGCTTGTTCTTAGTGCGGATGATGTGGTCCGGCGTCACCACGCCGCGCTGGCTGTAGGAAGCGAGCTCTGCGCCATTCACGTAAGCAAGGATCTCCGGACCGGTGCGGAAGTCGGCGATGAAGCGGATCGGCTCTTTTCCGTGCTGCTTGATCGCGCAAGCGCCGCGGATGATCGGCGCGATTTCCGAGGCTTGCGCCGTCGCGCTGGCGAGCTTGCGCGCCGGGAAGACGATGGGCCGGCCCTGCCGCAAGCGGCTCTCGGCAAGCGACACCATCTCGATCATGCGCTCATAGGCTTCGCGCGCCGTCTCGCCAAAGGTGAAGATGCCATGCTTGTGGAGGATCAAGCCCTCGACGTAGGTCTTCTCCTCGAAGACCTCGGCAGCTTCCTTGGCGAGCCCGAAGCCCGGCGCGATATAGGGCACGATGCCCATGCGGCCGTCATAGACCTCGCGGGCCAGCGCCTCCCCATCAGGCTGATCGACGAGGGAGAGCACGGCCGCGGCGTGGGTGTGGTCCACGAATTTGTGCGGCAGGAAAGCGTGAAGCAGCGTCTCCACTGATGGGTTGGGCGCAGAGGAGTCGAGCAGGTTGAGCCGCTGAACATTAACCATGGCCTCGTCCGACAGCGCGTCGAGCGCGCGAAGCTGCCGCAAGGGCCCAAGCTTCACCGCCGGCAGGCCCCAAGGCTCGATGTCGGCCATGTCGGCGCCAGAGCCTTTCACCGCGATGACCTCGTGCTCGACCCCGAGGTCGTCACGTGCGCGCGTCTTCACTGAGGTGTTGCCGCCGCCGTGCAGCACGAGCAAAGGATCGCGACCGAGAAGGCGTGTGGTGTACACCCTGAGCGCGATGTCTGGGCCCACACCCTTCGCAGCATAAGCGGCGACCACTTCCTGGGCCGCCGCGTCGTTCCATTGGCTTTTCATGGCGCGCGTTCTTGCAGAGATGGTCTTTTGCTGCAAGCCCGGAATTCCCATCTTTTCGGCAGGCAATGGCCCATGTTTGCGCGGCTCCAGAAATGACCCCCTTCCCGCCACGCTTCCTTACCGATTTGCAACATATTTGCCTGCATCCTCTTGCGGTTGCGGGCTCCTTTCGGTGAGGGAAAAAGGTGGGAACCTTCAGCAAGTCGTACCATCCCGAGCACCACTATATGCGCGGGCCCGGTCCCAAATGGCACGAGAAGCACAAGGCGGCATTGCTTGAGGCCGCGAGCGCGCAGCCAAAGGACGCGCAGGCAGGAGCCGAAGCAGCGCCTGGCGTTTGGTCGCGGATCGCCGCTGGCCGCATTAAGGCGCGGTATGATCTTGGCTTCGCGCGCTGGATCGTGCCGCTGACTGCCGCCGCGCTTCTGGGCTTTGTGGTGGTCTTCGCGCTCGCCTAAGCGCCGCTAGTCTTTCGCCTGGTTTTCGGCCGTGCGGATCACCACAAGGCGGTCCGTGCCGGACTCCGCACCCCAAACTTCGCCTGGGCGTCCGTTAAGCTGGCGTACTGCGGCGTCAGGCTTGTCGCTCGGAAAGCTCGCGAAGCTCTTGCTGTCAGGATCGAACTTAAGAATTGCGTTGGCACCGAAGTCGCTGACCCACACCTTGTCCCTGCCGTCAACATAGACGGCATAAGCGTGCGGCGAATCGCCGGGCAGCTTGTAGACCTCCCAGCTCTGCGAAGCAGGATCGTAGATGCTGAGATTACCGGCGTTCCATTCGCTCACCCACAGACGGCCCTTCGAGTCGGACCAGACGCGCCGCGTGCCGGCTTTTGGCGTTTGCGGCTCGATGACGGTGGTTTCGCCGGTTTCAAGGTCAGGCTTTCCGAGGAATGAGCCCGCCAACGAGACGTAATAGATCGCGCCGTGGGGCGTGGCAGTGATGCCGTAAGGGCCAACGCCCCTCGGCGCATCCCAAACCTGCATCTCGCCGCTCTGCGGATCGAGCCGGCCATAGATGCCGGACTGCCCGGTGAACCAGATGCGGCCGTGGCCGTCGAAAACCGGCGTATTGAGATTGGCGTTGGCGCGGTCGTTCGGCAGCTTCCAGGTCTTCACCTCGCGCGTGGCTGGATCGACCCTGACAATGGCATTGAGCCCGCCGTCGGTGACCCATGCCGCACCGTCAGGACCGATAATGACGCCATGCGGCACCGATCCTCGCCCTAGCGGAATGCGCTCGACCTGTCCGGTATTGGGATCGAGCCGCCCGACCACGCCGGCGCGCTGGCCCGTGTACCAGACCGTTCCGTCAGGTGCGGGCGCCACGTCGTGCGGATGGTCGCCCTGCGGCACATTGAAGTATTGGACCTCTGCCGCAGCCGCCGGCGACGCAAGCACCAGAAGCAGAGCAGCGAGGGCTAAAGGCTTCGGCCGCATCTAGCTTAGCTAGTGTCTCGGCACGGAGAGGTGAAGGCTTAAAGCAGGAACGCCGCAGCGAGGCCCAAGATCAGAGTCGCTGCCGTGGCGACGGCGAGCGGCTTGCCGAGCGCAGGGCAGGACTCCAAGGCCGATTGCCAGCTCCTGGTCGTCGAGCATGACCATGGCGCCGAGCAGAAAGACAATTGGCTCCGCCACCTCGGTGGTCACCCCCTTTGCCGTCAGGGCCTGGCTTGGCATTGACGAAATAGCCCGCAGTGATGAGGGTGCCCACGACGAGGACGGCGGCAGCCAAGATCCACGGGGAAGACGTCTCGCGCGACAGCCAGCCGGCGACCGCGCCTAACAGGGCGAGCAAGGTGAAGGTGCGCAGGCCTGCGATGTGGCCGGTGTCCTCCTCTTCGCTTTTGCGCTTCTCGCGCTCGACGCCGACGAGAGCGCCGAGCAGGATGGCAATAGCGAAATTGCCTGCCGTTGCAAGGAGCTGCTGGTCCTCCATGGGCTCCACCGGAGGTCCTTCATGGTCTCGCCGGTTGGGGCGGAGATGCAGTAACTCCTGCGCTAGATATTACGAAGGCCGGCGGTTACTGGATGCCCGCTTTCGCGGGCATCACAAAGAAATGCCGATCAAACTCACGCTGCAGAGCGCTTGGCGTGCTCGGGGTAGAGTGTGGCTAGGCCGTCGCGGGTTGCAGGCGTGACGCCTCGCTCGGTGATGAAGCCCGAGACGAGCCGCGCCGGCGTGACGTCGAAGCCGTAATTCGCGGCAGGCGTCGCTTCGGGAGCGATGCGCACGGTGGCGACGCGGCCATCGTCGAGCCGCCCGACGATGTCGGTCACCTCGTCAGGGTCGCGCTCCTCGATGGGGATGGAGCTACCATCGTCAAGACTCCAATCGATGGTCGAATAGGGAAGCGCCACCAGGAAGGGAATGTCGTTGTCGCGCGCGGCGAGCGCCTTGAGATAGGTGCCGATCTTGTTGGCGACGTCGCCAGTGGCGGTAGTGCGGTCGGTGCCGACGATGCAGAGATCGACGAGTTTCTGCTGCATCAGATGGCCGCCGGCATTGTCGGCAATCAGCGTGTGCGGCACGCCATGCGCACCGAGCTCGAAAGCGGTGAGCGAAGCGCCCTGATTGCGCGGGCGCGTCTCGTCCACCCACACATGCAGGTCAATGCCCTCATCGTATGCACGGTAGATCGGCGCGAGCGCGGTGCCCCAATCGACGCATGCGAGCCAGCCGGCATTGCAATGGGTGAGGATGTTGACGCGCTTGCCGCCCTTCTTGTCGGAATGCGCGCGGATCAACCCGAGCCCGTGCTCGCCGATCCTGCGGTTGGTCTCCACGTCCTCGTCGCAGATCTCGGCGGCTCGGGCGTAAGCGGCGGCGATGCGCTTGTCGCGCGGCTGATTGCGCACCGCCTTCTTCATCTCCTCGAGCGCCCAGCGCAGATTGATGGCGGTGGGACGGGTTACGGCGAGTTGATCGCAGGCGCGGTGGAGCGCCTCGTCTGAGGAGTCATCGCGCAGCGCAAGCGCGACGCCATAAGCGGCGGTGGCGCCGATCAACGGGGCTCCCCTCACCTGCATTGACTTTATGGCACCCGCCGCATCGTCGAGGTCACGCAAGATGACGGTCTCGAGCACGAAGGGCAGCTTGGTCTGGTCGATGATCTCGACCGACCAACCGTCATCGTTGAGCCAGATGGTGCGGTAGTGCTTGCCGTTGATGTTCATGCCGTTGACCTTAACCGTCATGCCCGGCCTTTGAGGCCGGCTTTTGCGAGATAGCAGGCGCAGGTCAGCCCGTTACGGCCAGCGCCAACAATGACCGCCTCATAACCGCCCGCCATGACGCGACGCCGCCAGTCTCGTCCGAAACTCGCGACCTATTAGTCGCCCTCGAAGGTCATCAGCGTGTGACACTCGATCCCGTGTCTTACGAGCCGTGCCGAACCGCCGAGATCGGGAAGATCGATCACGAAAGCGGCTCCAACGACATCGGCGTTAATTTTGCGCAACAGCTTGACCGCGGCCTCCGCCGTCCCCCCGGTGGCGATCAGGTCGTCGACCAGAAGGACGGGAGCGCCCGCACTGAGCGCATCTTCATGAATCTCGATGACGTCGATGCCGTACTCGAGCTCGTAGTCCTGGCCGATTGCTTTCCCCGGCAGCTTGCCCTTCTTGCGGATCGGCACGAAGCCGCAGCGGAGCCGATCGGCGACCGCGCCACCGAGAATGAAGCCGCGTGCCTCAATGCCGGCGACGGCCTGCACCCGGCGATTGGTGAAGGGGCGGGCGAGCTGCTCGACGCAGGCGCGGAAGCCGTTGGCATGGCCGAGCAGCGTGGTGATATCGCGGAACATGATGCCGGGCTTCGGATAGTCCGGTATTGTGCGCACGAGGTCCTTGAGATCAATGTCGGCAATCAAGCTCATCCAGGACCTCCGCTTTAAAGGCTAGAAGCTGCGCCGCACCCGCGGGCGAGAGAGCCTATAGTCGAACAGAGCGGCTGACTACGCCAATGCGCGAGCACGAGCGAAGGGGGACAATTCCATGACCAACGGCTCCAATATCGTGACCATCCGCGACATCGACGTTCCGTTCTGGCGGATCGTGTTGATCCTGGTGAAATGGTCCATCGCGGCGATCCCGGCGATGATCATCCTCACCGTCCTCGACTCACTTCTCGGCGCGCTGATGGCTGAGGTGCTCGGCGTGTTCGGCCCTCGACCTCGCCGCACTAGCCCTCAGCCCTTCAGCACGCGGCCGGCCACCGCATCAAGCTTCTTGAGGAGCTCGGGGTCGCGCGCCTCAGGCGCAGTGATGATCGCGCTATCGAGCGCGCGGTCCGAGCCGACGGGACAAAACTCGTGCTCACGCGGGAAGTCGCGGGCGAGCCGCGCTACGAGCCGGGCACCCTTATCGGCATTGTCCAGCA
>Ga0126372_10000460_pt1 | contig 14162 bp, 9 predicted proteins | sample PanSoiMetaPlot_6_FD_92762 | JGI IMG/M metagenome (GOLD analysis project Ga0126372, IMG submission 92762) | Tropical forest soil microbial communities from Panama - MetaG Plot_6 | ecosystem: Environmental > Terrestrial > Soil > Tropical forest > Bulk soil | place: Panama | collected 2016-02-17
AATGAGCCATAAAGCCGTTTTTCGGATAGAGACGGCGGTGCGACATGATGGTATCCAGCTCAGGTAACTCGTTGCGGTGAGACTCGACAAATGCCAGTTCGTCCGGCGTGATGTCGTCTTTGAGGAAGATAGGCTGATACTGCGGCATCCATGCCGACTTGCGAATCCGGTCCCGTATCTCATCGGGACTGAGATGAAGCCCGCGCGCAATCAGATCTGCGTCAGCAATCAGATCGCGGGGCTGGTCACGCAACAGTAGCGCCGAGAAGGATGGATAATTGTCCACAATGATGCGGCCTTCGCGGTCGAGAAGCTTGCCGCGTGGCGCCAGAATCGGAACGTTACGGACTCGGTTTTTTTCAGCCAGACTGGAGTACACGTCACTGTTCATCACCTGCAGACGCCACAAACCATAAGCCAACAGCAGAAAAATCCCGACGATCATGTACTGCACGGCGGTGAGGCGGAGGGGAGAGACTTTTTCGTCGCGACCTAACATCAGGTATCGGTTCTCATTTCTCGGTTTGTGGCTCGACGGTTCCGATCTTCAACACACGTCCAATTTGGCCATTCTGAAGTGAGAACGGGATATGTTGTGATTGTAACTCTACTCTGGCGGGGAAATTTAGCTCGCCAGACTTGGGCCTAACGAAAGTCACAACTTCAGTTCTCTCAGCTCTAGAAGGATTGGATCGAAACTGACCCGCAAATAGCTGCAAGATTTTTACTTCGCCCACTGTGGAACTGGAAGCCGCGAGTGGTCTTCACGTCCTTTGCTTCAGCCGATCGAGCACCGCGAAAAGCAACACGGCCAGAAACCCATTGGCCAGGCTGGCTAGAGATTCGTGCGACCAGCTCCAATGCAAGTCCAGCTGTGCCATGCCTCGGGCGACGACGAAATAGATGATTTGGTGTACCAGATAGAAAAATACTGTGCCGAGAAAGCGGGCTCCAATGTTCTCCACATCTATCTTCACGCCCAACGACGAGGCACCGAATCCCACCACCGTTTTTGCGATGCCATACAGCCCGATCGGCTGGTGCGTAAGCGAGTCCTGAAGCAGCCCAATCACCGCTCCGGTTAACAAGCCCGATATCTGACTGCGGCGTGCAATGGCAAAAAAAATCACTACCAGCAGGGGCAGATCAAACACGCCGAACCAGGGCAAGCGTAACGGCACAAAAGCCTGCAAGAACAGCGCCGCCAAGGGTATAAAGATCGCAGTCAGGAAACTGAACCTGTAGACCTCAACTTGCTCCTGCGAATCGTAGAAAACCGGCACGCTACTGGGGGTTATCCTCCAGCGGCGCCGGTCCCGACCGAGACTTGGCCGGGATCGTGCTCTTATTTGCAGGCTGGGCAGCAGGGTTGCTCGTCTCCGATGCGGGCTTAGACGTTAAGGATGGTTTTGCGTCGTGCGTCAAGACTGGAACGGACGCACCGGTCGCCGGCTTGGCGGCATTTACGACGGCCGAAGCGCCTGCGTTGTCAGGCCGCTTCGTGTCGCCGGTGGCGGCACCGGAAGGATTCCTGGGCGCCTCATTTAGACCGGCATCTACCCCAGGCTTCGGGCTGGTTTCGGACTTGACCACCAAGGCGGAAGGGCTTGCGTCGCCAGTCGCCGCTTGTCGCGATGCTGCCCTGGGGGCGGCTGGCTTAGCAGACTCGCTTCCATGTGAAGGCCGATTCCCTGCAGTTACATTTCCCGGAGTGCTAACAATTACGCCGGCTGATTGATTCAGGTCAACGGCCGGTTTAGGCGGGACCGACGGAAGCCGTTCAGCAAGAACGTCAGCCGCACGCAGCCGCCCTCCGGTCTCGGCCAGGGAGGGTGGACGCGTGTCCACCTGGGTAACGACGAGAACCTCTTCCAGCTTGCTCAGGTTCGTGGCAGGGCTTAGGCGGATGTTGAGGAACGAATCTGAGCCCGGTATAGCCTTAATGATTACACCGACATTAAGGCCCTTGGGAAAAATTTGGTCGCCGCCGCTGGTAAGCACCCGCTCGCCTGGCGGCACCGATTCGTCGCTCAGAATCTTCTCCACTACCAGTTCGCCCGAGGCAGTACCGCGCAAAATACCTTGTAAGCGCGACTTCTCGAGGACGACGCCCACTCCGCTGCTCTCATCGTTTACCAGTAGAACCTTTGCGGTATGATCCTGCTCTACGTCGATTACCTTCCCAACAACGCCATCGGCGGTTATCACGGCTTGGTCGGTCTTGACCCCGTCCGCTGAACCCTTGTCAATGTAGATCGAGCGAGATTGCTCGCTGCCGCTGGATCCGATCACCTGGGCAGCCACGGTCTTGGCGATGAATTTCTCTTTGAAGCTCAAGAGACGCTGCAGCCGGCGTGCCTGTTCGGCGTCTTCAGAGAGGCGTACCTGCGCAATGCGCATTTGCTCGATTTGCTGCTTGAGTTCGCGATTCTCGGCGCGCACGCCCCGTAGATATAGGTAGTTGTGCCAGGTTCCCGATAGGCCGTGTTGCGTCCACACCAACGCCTTTTCGAAAGGGGCGACCGCGCTGACTGTCCACAGGCGAATCAAGCGCGTCTCTTCCGACTGCCCGGAGCGCTTGACCTGCACCGCCAGCCCAAGTACCTGGGCAAATAAAACAGCCACCAGGACGCTTACATTCCGGTGGCGGGTGATCAAGTTCTCCATGACTGCGGTTTCCAGCTTCTAGTTTCCGGTTTCGATGGCCTTCACAATTATTCGGTTGTTTGATTACTGCGGGATTGCAAACTAGAAACCCCGAAACCCGAAGCTCGAAACTAATCGATCGAGATCTTCCTCAGCAGCTTGAAATCGCTCAGCATTTTACCAGTGCCCAGCACCACGCTGCAGAGCGGATCATCGGCAATCGAAACCGGTAACCCGGTCTCCTCACGAATGCGCTTGTCCAGATTCTTCAAGAGTGCGCCACCGCCGGTCAGGACGATCCCTCGATCACTGATGTCGGCGGAAAGCTCGGGTGGCGTACGTTCCAGTGCTACGCGAATTGCGTTCATGATCGTGGAAACACACTCGCTGAGGGATTCGCGAATTTCGCTGTCATCGACGGTAATGGTTTTCGGCACACCTTCAATCAGGTTGCGGCCTTTGATTTCCATTATCAGCGGCTTATCCAGAGGATAAGCGGAACCAATTTCAATCTTGATCTGTTCGGCGGTGCGCTCGCCAATCAGCAGGTTATATTTCCTCTTCAAATAGTTCATGATGGCCTCATCCATCTGGTTGCCAGCCATCCGCACCGAACGCGAGTAAACAATTCCGCTTAAAGAGATAACCGCAATATCGGTAGTACCGCCGCCAATGTCGACAACCATGTTACCGCTAGGCTCGGTAATCGGCAGTCCCGCGCCGATCGCCGCTACCATGGCCTGCTCCACCAAATGCACTTCGCTGGCTTTGGCGCGATACGCAGAGTCCATAACAGCGCGCTTTTCCACCTGTGTAATCTCGGAAGGCACGCCGATCACGATGCGCGGGTGCACCAGCATCTTGCGGTTGTGCGCCTTCTGGATGAAGTAGTTCAACATCTTTTCGGTGACTTTAAAGTCGGCGATCACACCATCTTTCATCGGCTTAATGGCGACGATATTTCCCGGCGTGCGTCCCAGCATCTCTTTCGCTTCCTTGCCCACGGCTTCGACCTCACCGGTGTTCTTGTTAATCGCCACGATGGAAGGTTCGTTGACGACAATGCCCTTGCCGCGCGCGTAGACAAGCGTGTTGGCGGTGCCCAGGTCAATGGCCAGATCGCTTGAAAAGACGCTGAACAGCGAGCGCAGGTTGTGAATCCGCGAACCGTTGGTGTGGAATCCGTTGGATGACATGCTCAAACTTCTCTCTATTTTAGTTTTTCAACCGCCGCATTCCGGAAATTACCCGCTCTCGACCGCTTGTCTGGGAAAGCTGCCACTCTCATTGTATATGGAAATTTCCAGTTTCGGCCTAACACCAAAGTCCCCGCCCTCAGGTAGCGTGCCTACTGAATTACTACCATCTTCTGCCATGGATTGACACCACCGCCGCTGTTTTGCTGAGTGATGGTAATCACGCTCTCGCCGAGCTGGAGCGGCGGGGTGAAGTAGCGGAAGCTGCCGTCGTTTGCCGTGATGGGGAGCTCGAGACCACCATAACGCGAGGCCCTGACTCAGCCTAGCCAGTCACTTCAATAACATACCGAATCGTGTTGAACAAAAGGATCAAGCTCGAGGTTCAAGGCCTCATTCCCAGCAGCCTTCATCGCAGTCTAGGAGAAGTCGACGTCCCGGCTCTCACCCGCAGTTAAGAGACGGGAGCCATGTTGGCGGAGGAGATCGGCGTAGGCGGTGCCGCTTCCTTTAGCTTCGCCATCTTGCTCAATTCAGTCTGCAAGTTCACTTTCTCGTTCGGCCAGATGGACAGTCTCGCCATTCCGGTTAACCTCGCCTGCACCTTTCTTGAGCAAAATTTCATGAGTGTCGGATTTCGGATCATTGTGGATTATTGCCGCGTTGTCTCAGCGGCAAGCAGTAGTCGGCTGTCGACCAATTGTTACGGCTGGCCTTTTTGACCCGTACCGTACCGCCTCAAAGGATAGGCGGAAAGCGGCCGTCCGCGCTGTCCACATTGCTCTTTCGAGTCTCCCGTAGCTTCTGCCAGCGGAGTTTTGCGCGAGATTCCCACGGATTTGGCAGCTCTTCGTGATTACGGGCGGTGAGAAGAGCCAGGAACCGTTGCGCCTCATCTTGCGATCAAACTTTGAGACTTGTTCGATGCGTATCGAACAAGTGCGAAGCCTAGAGCCTTTGATAGACTTCGTCGCATGGATCGAAGAGAGTTCCTGATCTGTACCGCGGCTGGCGCGGCCGCCATGGCAGGCAGTGCGCGTAACGCAATTGCGCAGGAGGCGCGACCCCCGGCCACGCCCCTCGACAATGGCATCCTCTCGCCGGTGGTTTCGTCCGCGGCCGCGCAGGGGCGGGTGGTTGCAGTCAAGATGTTGACTCCTCCTCTGGTACCGGTAGCGCCCGTTGTCGAACAGTTGCACAAAGCCGGGATCACCGCGGTCTTTGCCCGCATCGACGATTTCTTCGCTGACACGACGGTCGAGCGAAACGTGCGAGAGTTTCGTAAGCTGCTGCGAGACGCGGGCATCCAGTTCTACATCACCGTCCCTGTTTTCCTGAATCCAGACGCGCTGGCGAAAGATCCCAGCCTTGTCGGTTACGGGAGTATGGGCAACCCGAGCAAGTCAACGGAGGCCGCTTGGTTGCAGTTTGTCTGTCCCACGCGTCCTGATTACCGCAAGCAGCGCATAGCCTGGTTCGTCTCCCTGGTGCGGGAAGTACACCCCGACGGCTTAAGCCTGGATTTCATCCGTTATTTCATTTACCGGGAGGCAGTCGCGCCTGACCGGACAGGGGATTCGATCGAGAAATTCTGCTTCTGCGATTATTGCCTCCGCCTGATGACCGCCGAACTGGGCTTCCATTTTCCAGCGGATGCCGTTACCCGGCAGGCCAAGGCCGCGTGGGTCCTTGCCAACCATCGCGAGGAATGGACCGCATGGAAGTGCGAGAAGATCACCAGCATGGTTCGGGACAGCGCCGCGGCGGCAAAAGCCATGCAACCGGAGCTAAAGATCTCACTACACGGAATCCCTTGGATGGAGAACGACTACGACCACGGACTGCGGGTGATAGTCGGCCAGGATCTCGAGAAGTTGGCGCCCTATGTCGATATCTTTGGCCCGATGTGCTACTTCCAAATGCTGCACCGGCCCCCGGAGTGGGTCCACGACGTGGTGCTGGACTATTTTCGGCTGACCGGCAAGGCACCGCTGCCTTCGGTCGAAGCGAGCGGGTCTAGACGGAACCCGGTGGCTGTGGAAACGATTCGCAAGCATTTCCTGGCAGGGTTTGAGTTGCCGTCTGCCGGCGTCAATGTATTCGAGTGGAACAGTCTTCGGAACGATCCCGAGAAGATTGCCATTCTTCAGGAGGCTCGACGGGGACGTTGGCTTGCCGAGGCACCCGAGCGTTAACCTACCAGCACTCTATCGCTAAGTGCTCGGACCAACCTAGGGTTATACCCAGAGAGCGGTACCCAGATCCGCCAAGGGACTCGGAAAACAGGAGCCCAATTCGTCCCCTGCAGCGGCTCTCTTCGCTTCCGCACTGACTTGCCCGGCCCTATGCCGGGCTGTACGATAAATTGTTCATCAGTGAAGCAGGAGGCTTTATGAGTACCGATACACTCAGCGCTCCCATGCTGGGCGAGACTACCCGAACGCGAGTTTTTAAGAATTTTATTGACGGCGAATGGGCAGAGAGCAGCACGGGAGAGACCTTCGAGGACCGCAACCCGGCGGACACGCGGGAGGTGGTGGGAATCTTTCAAAAGTCTGGGAAGGAAGACGTCGACGACGCCGTTGATGCGGCTCAGCGGGCCTTTGCCAAGTGGCGCCTGGTTCCGGCACCTCGCCGCGCCGAAATTCTTTACAGCGCGGCTGCGATGCTGGTCGAACGCAAGGAAGAATATGCTCGCGACATGACTCGCGAAATGGGTAAGGTTCTAAAAGAAACCCGCGGCGATGTGCAGGAAGCCATCGATTCCGCCTATTACATGGCGGGTGAAGGACGCCGTTTGTTTGGGCCCACCACCCCTTCGGAGCTGCCGAATAAATTTGCCATGGCGGTACGTCAGCCGCTTGGGGTCTGCGCCATGATCACGCCATGGAATTTCCCCATGGCGATTCCCTCCTGGAAGTTGCTGCCTGCGCTCGTTTGCGGCAATACCTCGATTATCAAGCCTGCCCAGGATACACCTCTATCGACCTTCAATTTAGTCCGCGCGCTGACGGACGCGGGTGTTCCCAAAGGCGTTATCAATATTGTGACCGGTTTTGGTTCCTCGATCGGCGGGCCACTCACCGAACATCCCGAGATTCGCGCCGTGTCGCTGACCGGATCCTCCGATGTTGGTCGAATCGTTGGCACCTCCGCCGCCAAAACCTTCAAGCACTGCTCGCTTGAACTTGGCGGCAAAAACCCCATGATCGTGCTCGATGACGCCAATCTCGACCTGGCGCTCGAAGGCGCACTCTGGGGAGCGTTCGGTACAACCGGCCAGCGTTGCACCGCCACCAGCCGGATCATCGTGCAGAAGGGTGTCTTCGGTGAGTTTGTGCACCAGTTGGTGGAACGCGCCAAGGCTTTGAAAATTGGCAACGGGTTGGATGAGGCGGTCGATATGGGTCCTGCCATAAACGAAAACCAGCTCCACACCGATCTGAAGTATGTTGAGATCGGCAAGACAGAGGGCGCTAAACTGATGTGCGGCGGCAACCGACTGGACTCGGGCGCTTACAAGTACGGCTGGTTCATGCAACCAACCGTGTTCAGCGATGTCGCGCCGAAAATGCGAATCGCCCAGGAAGAAATCTTCGGACCTGTCGTCTCGGTTATTCCTTGCGACGATTTGGAAGAGGCCATCGCCATTGCCAATGACATCCCCTACGGTTTGTCCTCGGCTCTGTACACCAAGGACGTAAATAAAGCATTTTCAGCCATGCGCGACCTTTATGCCGGCATCACTTATATCAACGCTCCCACGATCGGCGCCGAAGTGCACCTGCCGTTCGGCGGAGTAAAAGCCACCGGCAACGGTCACCGTGAAGGAGGCATCGGGGCCATTGACTTCTATACCGAGTGGAAGGCGGTTTATGTAGATTACTCGGACAAGTTGCAAAGAGCTCAGATCGATAGACCCGAATAGCCGTCCGACGGCTGAAAACAACGCACCGCCGTTCGCAGCCAACGCTGAGCAATCTCTCCGGTCTCGGCGTTCTCGGTGGTGGGTCAGAATTTCTGGAGCGTGCCTGTTGCCCGCGACCGAAACGCGCGAAATCACACCGGCAAGCCGAGTGGAGAAGGTTCGCTATGCCATTCGCGATCTTGCCTGCATCGCGGACCAGCTCGCGACCGAGGGGCACAAGATCCTGCCCTTGAATATTGGGGATCCTCTCAACTTCGACTTCCAGACGCCTCCGCACCTGATCGAGGCGGTTTATAAAGCCATGTGCGACGGCAAGAACGGCTATGCGCCTTCTGCGGGTATCAAAGAAGCAATAAGCGCCATCCGGGCGGAGGCGGAGCGCAAGGGGATCAGCAACATTCAGGACGCTTTTGTAACCTCGGGAGTGAGCGAAACTGTCGATATCTGTCTCACGGCGTTACTGAATCCAGGCGAAAACATTTTGACGCCCAGTCCCGACTATCCGCTCTATTCGGCGGTCTTGGCGAAAATTGGCATTGCCCTGAACACCTACGAGCTTAACGAAGACGACGGTTGGCAGCCCGACCTGCTGGACGTGAGCCGGAAGATCACTGCCCAGACACGCGGTATTGTTCTTATCAATCCCAACAATCCGACCGGAGCCGTGTGCTCCCGGCGAATGCTAGAGTCAGTCGCGGAGCTGGCGCGCCGGCACAATCTGGTGATCTTCGCTGATGAAATCTACGACAAGCTCATCCTCGACGGTAACGCCAAGCACATCGCTATCGCGGCGCTAGCACCCGACCTGCCAGTTGTAACCTTGGGAGGTTTATCCAAGAATTTTCTGGCTCCCGGGTGGCGCATTGGGTGGGGTGTCGTCAGTGGAGCAAGCAGTGCGGTAAAACCCTACGTCGAGGCAATCAACCGGTTGTTGCGGGCACGCCTCTGCGCCAATCATCCCGAACAGTACGCCATCAGGCCTGCTCTGGAAGGCCCCCTAGATCATCTCGTGCCGGTCATTGCCAAGCTGCGTTCGCGGCGGGAGCTGACGATGAAGTGGTGCAACTCGACCCCCCGTGTTCGTTGCGTTCCACCCCGTGGAGCCTTTTATGCCTTCCCCAGCCTCGACATTCCCGAAACCGACGATATCTTCGTGAGGGAATTGCTCGTCGAGAAGCACGTCATGGTGGTGCATGGATCGGGCTTCGGGCAGAAAGCAGGCACGAAGCATTTCCGCGTCGTGTTTTTGCCTGATGAGAGGACACTTTCCGCGGCTTACGCGGCGATTGGCGAGTTGCTGCGCGAGCGTTATCACTGATGCCTGATCCGAACGACACGACAAGTGGTCGATATTCGTCCTCACCTCACTCGACAAGTTGATGATGGACCGAGTTCTGGGACTTGGCTGAAGAGAGGTGTCGCATGCCATCCAAATGGTGTCGCGCCCCACAAGTTCAAGCTTGTAGGGACGATTGCACACGACTCTGCCTTTGAACTCAGTTCACTGCCTACGCGCCGTCTGGAGTTGCGCATTCCTGCGTGGCCGACGAAAATGGTTAACGCTCCTATGAAAACTGAACTCTCGCTATCTAGTCCTGCCGAAGTCGAAACTGAGTGTCTCGTTGTGGTCGCGCTTGATCGCGGCGAGAAAGACAAACCACAACCAAGCCTCGAGACGACAGATGGGGCGGTTCAACGGGCTGCCGCCGAGGTCCTCGCCAGCGGAGAAGTAGCTGGAAAGATTTTCGAAACCACTCTCCTCTATAACCCTGCAAATCTGAAAAGCAAGCGGTTATTGATCATGGGGGGAGGCAAAAGCCAGAATTTTTCTGCTTATGAATTACGTCGTCTGGCAGGTGCCGCAGTCCGGAGTCTCAAAACGCGCTCCATTCGAAGCTTCGCCTTTGTTGCTCCCAGCAATGGCCTCGTCTCTGAAGACGCTGCCCGAGCAGTTGTCGAGGGTGCATTCGTCGGTAATTTCGATCCGGACACCTACAAGAGCGATCGCCAGGACCAGAGCATCGAAGCGGTGACCGTAGTCGCCAGTGGCGATCAACGACGCCTGCGTCAGGCGATCGAAGAGGCTGAGATTATCGGCGAATCCCAGAACTTTACGCGGCAACTGGTGAACGAGCCCAGCAACCGCATGACGCCGAGCGTGCTCGCCGAGCATGCGCGAAAAATGTGCTCGGAAACCGGCCTGCAATGTGAGGTGTATGGCGCCGAGAAAATAAAAGACCTCAAGATGGGCGCGTTTTGGAGCGTGGCCCAGGGCTCCGACGAGCCTCCCGCTCTGATCGTCATGCGCTACGAGCCCGCGGGCGCGCCGCAAAAACCCATGCTTGGGCTGGTGGGCAAGGGTATCACCTTCGATACCGGCGGGATTTCCATCAAGCCCGCCGACGGCATGGAAAAGATGAAATATGACATGGCGGGTGGCGCCGCCATGATCGGCGCCATGCGCGCGATTGGCCTGCTCAAGCCAAAGGTGAAGGTAATTGGCATTGTTTGCGCCACGGAGAATATGCCTTCCGGACACGCACAAAAGCCGGGGGATGTGCAGATCGCCATGTCCGGCAAGTCCATTGAAATCATCAACACTGACGCTGAGGGCCGGCTGGTCCTGGCCGACGGCCTCTACTACGCGCGCCAGCTGGGCTGCACCCACCTCATCGATGCCGCTACCCTGACGGGGGCATGCGTAGTGGCGCTGGGATATGTGAATGCTGGCGTATTCGCCAACAATGACGAAATGTATCAGCTATTCGAACGGGCACTGGAGAAGGCGGGCGAGAAAATGTGGCGATTGCCGCTCGACGAGGAATACAAAGAAAGCATCCGCTCCAACATCGCCGATATTGTCAACTCCGGCGGACGCTGGGGCGGAGCAGTTACCGCCGCCATGTTCCTCAAGGAGTTTGCCGAAGATACTCCCTGGCTGCATCTCGACATCGCCGGCACTGCCTGGATGGAAGATAACAAAGCTTGGATCGCGAAGGGGCCATCGGGAATTGGGGTTCGCTCGCTCGTACAGTTCGCGAAAGACTTCGCCCCTTAGAAGAACCAGGCACGGAAACGCGGATCCTTTATCCCGGGGCAGGCGTGAGAATCCCGGGCACGCGGGATCACAAGATTACATCACAGGTGGGACGCTGATACCCATGGTGGCCAGCAAGCGAATCAGTTCGCGCCGCACCACAGCAACAGTCGCCAGGAGGAAGCGCTTCCTTTGCTCATTAGCTTCGGTCAGAATGTGATGGCGATGGTAGAAGTTGTTGAATAGCTGTGCCAACTGAAAAGCGTGCTTCGCCGCATACGAAGGTTCAGTAGTCGCTATGCACTGGTCGACGATGTAAGAAGTCTTGGAAGCGGCCAGCCATAGCTCCCAGATTTCCGTCCCGGACGCACCTTCCAGGTATTTGGCAAAATCCATGGAAGCCAGGTTGCTTCGAACGTCACTCCCGAATGTCTGGGGATCCACTTCAGCCTTGCGAAAGATGTTTGTTGCGCGAACAACCGCATACTGCGCATAGGGACCGGTTTCCCCCTCAAAGCTCAACGCATCTTCGAAGTCAAACGCGATCACCGACGGCTTTGTGTACTTCAACATGAAGTACCGTAGCGCGCCCACCGAGATCTGGTTGGCGATCGAGGCACGCTCGGCCTCGCTGAGCTGCTCATGCCGCGCATCCACTTCCTTGCGGGCGGATGCAATCAGGCGGTCAATCAGATCGTCTGCCTTAACTCCGAATCCCTTCCGGCCAGACACTTCTATGTAAGGGCGGGCCTGGTCTTGCTCGGAGAGCTGGTAACCGAGCTCCGCGGCGCAACGTGGCGTTAGCGCCACCATCTCGTATGAAAAATGCGTATAGTGGTCGGCCAGATCCTTGTGTCCCAGCTCGCTTAACGCTTCGATGACGGTGTTCTGCGCTTCCGACTGACGCGCGTCGATCACGTTGTAGATTGCGCCGACACCACCGAAATGCGGATGTTCGGAGTCCCCGTCGGTCGAGGAAATCCAGCACTCGTGCTGATTGGGATACCTATAAAACTTGCTGTATCCGAAGTCCTTGCCGAGTAGCCCAAATTTCCAGAGGTGATAGGCGATGTCTTTGCCGACGTATCCAACCGTTCCATTAGAGCGGACGATCACTTTCTGATCTGCTTCGGCGAGCTGAGCGTCATCGCCGTTAGAGCTCACCCCGGCTCTTTTCATGACCCAACAGCCCTTGTTCTTGCCCTCTGTCTGGTAAGTGAGCACATCCGCTTCTTTGAGCTGCTGGAAGGCTGCATCCCAAAAATGCAGGTGCAGAATTTCACTTTCCCGAGGAAGGAAATCGTACTCAATATCCAACCTGTCCATCGTCTGTAAGTGCTGGCGCAGCACGGCAACGGAGATCAGGTCGGCAACCATTGCGGTTTCGTTATTACCCGCTTCAATCGCGTGCAGTGCCTCGATTCGTGCCTGCTGATGCCGCTTATCCTGTTCGTACCACTGCGCCACGCGTGCATAGAGATCCCAGCAGTAGTAGTCAAAACGCGGCTGACGCGCCAGTTGCTCGATTTCCGCGCGTGACTTTTTCTCCAGCTGGAGGAATCCGACGACTACATCCGCTACCTGCACTCCCGTGTTGTCGATGTAGTTCTGAACATCAACTTGCCTCTTCGTGTACCGCAGCAGGCGCACGAAGGTATCACCCAGGATCGCATTGCGGAGATGGCCGATGTGCGCCGCCTTGTTGGGATTGATACTGGAGTGCTCGACCAGAATCTTGTCCCGCGGAGCCTCGGACCGTGGCTGGTGATCGGCCGCCAAGGCCTCGGCCAATTCCGCCCTTTTGACCCGAGCATTGATATATCCTGCGCCTGCTACCTCAAGGCTTTCGAATCCCTTGATCTCGCCTATTCCCGCGACGACCTCTTCGGCAATCTTGCGTGGCGGCTTGCGAAGCTTCCTGGCCAGCTCGAACGCCAGCGGCAGCGCATATTCTCCCATGGCAACTTTGGGAGGCTGTTCGATCACGATATTGGCCAGCTCAAGATGGTAGGTGCGACGCAGAAAATCGCGGACAGCTTCGGCCAGCCTGAGCTGCAGATGGCGGTACAAGGAACCTCGCTATGCTATTGAGGAAAATAGCGATTTTAACAGACAGGGGCAGGCGTCAGGTTTGACGGTACCGTACAGCTTCCCTATGATGAAAATCGGCTCTTCGTCCTTAGTCGTTGCTCTTCATGCATGGCGTTTTCTGTTGACGACTCATGCAGGCAACGCCGGCGACTGCTCTTAAATATGCGGATCGCTTACCTAGACTGCTTCTCCGGCATTAGCGGCGACATGTTCCTGGGCGCGCTGCTTGATAGCGGTGTGCCGGCGCAGATTTTTGAACGCACAGTGGCAGCCCTGGACATAGGCGCTAGTTTGCAAGTCTCCCGGGTAGACCGGAGCGGGATTGCGGCTACCAAGGTGGATGTTCTGGTCCGCGGAGAGAAAGAACTGCCGCGGGAAGTTTATTGGGAACAGCACACACACCGACACGACCACGCACCTGCCCAAGTCGGGCATGAGCCGGCGCGGCACGAGCACCAACATCATGGCCCTGAGAAACACGCGCACGATTCCGGTGCCAGTCTCAGCTTGAGCGAGATCAAGCAAGTCATAGCCCGCACGTCCCTTAGCGACACGGCGAAGACGACAGCCACCGCCATTTTTGATGCCCTGGGTATGGCCGAGGCCAAGGTTCACAATGCGGATATCAATACCATTCATTTTCACGAGGTTGGGGCCGTGGACGCCATGGTGGATATCGTTTGCGCTGCTGTGGGAGCAGAGGCGGTGGGAGCCGATGAGTGGGTGTGCTCGCCTTTGAATGTCGGCGGCGGTATCGTCCAGTGCGCCCACGGAACATTTCCCGTGCCTGCACCGGCAACCGTAGAACTTCTTCAGGGAGCTCCAGTTTATTCCTCCGGCTTGGCCTTGGAGCTGGTGACACCCACGGGCGCAGCCATCACCAAAACGCTGGTGAAGCGGTTTGCATCTTTTCCGGAGATGATAATTGAAAAAACCGGTTATGGTGCCGGGACCCGGGACCTTCCCGGACACGCCAATGTCCTGAGACTTACCTTTGGAGAACCGCAACCAGGGCGGTCGGCAAAGGTGATCGAAGAAACGATCACGGTGCTGGAAGCCAGCTTGGATGACCTCAATCCCCAGGTGTTTGGATATGTGCTGGATCAGCTGCTCGAACAAGGTGCGCTGGAGGTGTTTGGTATGCCGGTGCAGATGAAAAAAAATCGTCCGGGCATGCTGCTGACGGTGCTTTGTCGACCCCAGGATTCGGCCCGGCTCTCGCAAGTCATCTTCGCCGAGACGACGACCCTGGGCATCCGCAAAC
>Ga0126372_10000461_pt1 | contig 14139 bp, 11 predicted proteins | sample PanSoiMetaPlot_6_FD_92762 | JGI IMG/M metagenome (GOLD analysis project Ga0126372, IMG submission 92762) | Tropical forest soil microbial communities from Panama - MetaG Plot_6 | ecosystem: Environmental > Terrestrial > Soil > Tropical forest > Bulk soil | place: Panama | collected 2016-02-17
AGAGTCCATGCGCAAGGCGCTCCAACCTTGGAGTTTGAACTCGAAGCGGGCGATGTGGCCTATATTCCTCGAGGCATAGTGCATGATGCGCGATCAAATGATCATCTGTCCCTTCATATCACTCTCGGAGTTTTATGCTATAGGTGGGTAGATTTCCTCTTAGAATCGGTTGCCGAGGCCAGCTTAAACGATCCCGCTTTTCGAAAAGCACTCCCTCCGGGATTTGCCCGCGAGGAATTCGATGGAGGGCAAGCAAAGCAAATTTTGCAGGACCTGGTCCAGCGAATTACGACAGGGTCGGATTTAGAAGCGATCCGTGGCCGTTTCATTGATCAATGGATTTCTTCATGCCCGCCACTGCTGACAGGGCAGATGCATCAAATCGCGTTGCTCGACCAGTTAAGGATGGAGAGCGTGGTGGGCGCACGGACAGATGTCGTTTCTCGGATTCGAATCGACGAAAACACATCTTCAATCTATGCCTTCGGACGAAAGATCAGCTTCCCGGCTCATGCAACGGAAGCGGTCCGCTTTGCGTTGAAGCAACCACGATTCTGTGTCCGCGAACTGCCCGGTGATTTGGACGACCAAGGTCAGCTAGTCCTAGTTCGACGGCTGATTCGGGAAGGATTAGCGGTCGTGCTTGCGGTGTAGGTATTCGCCAGATCAAAGATGGCATTGCCCGCGCCCGGTCCAGAAAGACCCCGAATGTTTGATCCTACCCAAACGGATTACGCCAGGAGCCTCGATTACGCTCGAGCCCACGAACAAGCTTTCTTCGGAAACTTGGGATAGCGCATGCGTTGGTTGTGTTCGAAATAGTCGGTTTGGTCGAGACTCTCTGCCAACTCAGGATCCGGCGAGAGACTCTCGATAATTGCTCCGAGGAAACTCAGCCGTCCTGAAGTATTAAGACGTCAGCAAGCTAACGCCAAAAGAAACCGCACGGTATTCACTTTCACCTCGCAACACCAAATCTAGCCTAGCCTTAGTCTAGGAGTTGTCTTACCGACAGTCGTTTGCTGTAGGTGCACCCGGAAGCCAAGTCAGTGCTGGTTTCCCGCTGCGCTCAGAATGACAGCTGCGCGCGCTGTTATGCCTATTTGCGGCGTGAAGCGCAAGATGCAATGATCGACAATGAAATCGCCTTGGCTCCTGGACTGACGCGAGCCCTTGGGGCAAAAACTTCGTTTGAGGTCAAGATTCGGATAGCCCAAGCGAGCTGGCGAGCCTATGTTTAGCCCATGACTGATACGATACTCGAATCACAGGAAACGTTGGCAATGGCAACTCGCGAACGAAACTGGTGGCAGGCCGTGATGAACCGGGATCGAGCCCAAGACGGTCATTTCGTTTTTGCCGTCTCGACCACCGGAGTATATTGCCGGCCCTCGTGCGCCGCCCGGCGTCCGCGGCGCGAGAATGTAGCCTTTTATCTTACTCCCGACCAGGCCGAGCGAGCGGGCTACCGCGCCTGCCTGCGCTGCCGTCCCCATGCGGCCTCTGGCAATGGGCAGCTCGAAAGGGTCCGTGAAATCTGCCGCTACATCGAAGGCAACCTCGACGAGTCTATCACCCTGGATCGACTGGCTGAGGCCTTTCATCAAAGCGCCTTTCACCTGCAGCGGACGTTCAAGTCTGTCCTCGGCGTTACGCCGCGCGCCTATGCCGAGTCCTGTCGCATGATCCAGCTCAAGCGAAACCTGCAGGCGGGACACTCGGTCACGCGTGCCATGTACGACGCGGGCTACAGCTCGAGCAGCCGCCTTTACGAACGCACCTGGGCACACCTGGGCATGACTCCGGATAACTATCGTCGCGGTGCCATCGCCAAGCGCATCCGTTATACCTTCGCCGATTCGCCTCTAGGACGCATGCTGGTGGCGGCCACTGATAAGGGACTTTGTGCGATCCAGTTCGGCGATTCGGAGCCAGAGCTGGAGCAGGACCTCAAGCACGAGTTCCCCTTTGCCCAGCGCCAGCGCGATGACCGTAGCCTGCGCGCCTGGAAACAGGTTCTGCTCGACCGCCTGCGCGGACACAAATTAAACTCGGCGCTGCCACTCGATATTCAGGCCACGGCGTTCCAACGCCGCGTCTGGGAATACTTGCAAACCATCCCCTACGGCGCCACACGCTCCTACAGCCAGGTGGCCGATGCTATCGGCGAACCGAAAGCGACTCGCGCCGTAGCGCAAGCCTGCGCCCGGAATCGCATTGCTGTAGCGATTCCCTGTCATCGAGTGATTCGCCAGGATGGAGACCTGGGCGGGTACCGATGGGGAATCGAGCGCAAGGAGAAGTTGCTGGCCCTCGAGCGTCAACGTGCATAAGCTGCTAGCGCACCGTCCGTCTAAGCGGCGTCGGCACATTCGTCGTCAACCTCAGTCGGCGACAGGCTTGGCAGGCCCACACGCAACGGCTTCTAGGCGGATAGATCGCGCTCGAGCAGCGCTTCCACTTCCTGCCTAAAAGCTCCTGAATGGTGAGCGCCGCCTCGCTCGATAGTCCGGCGAAGGCGCGCCCGCCTGCAAGGAGCTGCTTGCTTGTTGGCGAACTCCTGATGGTCGCGACCAAACGGCCGAAATGCCGTACCTTAAGCCACGCCGCGCCAGCAAGGTCGCGCTGCGCGTGCAGTAATAGCTGCGCGCTGCGTCATTGCCTCCGAGGCGTGAACACTGCGCATTTCTTCACAGCTCAATCGGAAGCGGGGAACGCCGATAAAGTCGGCGAGCTTGTCCACAAAGTCTTGGGGCGAATCCTGCAGATCGTCGTAGAGCGTCGGCAAGACGCGATCCACCCCGAACTCTTGCTGCCACGATTTGAGATACGTCGCATACTTGCTGGTTTCGGTCAATTCCGGATCACACAGAATAGCCTCCTCGAAACTCAACGGGATTATGCCGTATGCTCGTTTTACCCGATACTAAGGAGAGAATCCGCTCCACCGGGTGACGAAAGGTACAGACAATCTTCGCGTTCGGAACCAAATTCTTTAATCCGTCGGGGAGCCTCTCGGGAAGCAAAATAAGTCGGGGCGATTTCGCCCTGCAGCGATTTCCGGTTTGGGCTCTCGAAATGTGCCCAGTACCAATCGATCCCCGTTGGAAATGGGCATCGAAAAGCGCGTCTCTTTGATCAGACTTGGCAGGACAGTGCGCTCTTTGAGTATTTGGTATAGCCAACTTGTTCCGGTGCGAGGCGGACCTATAACGAAAAATGAGGGAAGCAGCAGGCCGGGATGCATTCCGGAGCGGGAGCGACGAAGGGTTTGCGCCCATTTCGTCCATTTCGCTTTCTGAGTGTCGATCGGCTGCAACACGCCTATTGTTCGCCTCGGAGGGCAGTGTGAAAAATGGAAGCTTCTCTGTCAGCCCCAAACAAACTGAATCCTCAACAACGCCGAGCAAGTCGTCGTCTTCGAGTCCTAGCTGCGATAGGCGCTAGCCAAGCAAAGGTTGTAAGTTATGGCCCGAAATTCTCCCCTGCGCCAAACGGCTCCGTTCAAACCATTCCGAGTGGCTGAATCCGGAGTGTTGGATGACAGGTGTTACACACTCTCGGTCGTAGCCCCGCACCCTTTTTCCTTGCCCATTTCTGCATAGGTTAGACTCGTGTCCCAAACGATGACCTCGAGGCCGCAGGCAGAAGTGCTCGCGCCCTTGCAAGCAGGTGTCAAGCGCCGATTGTCAAAGAGCACGAGCAGCGGGGGTTCGCTCCATCCTGTCGTAAGTCCAGGTGACGGATGGGGTTGGGTTAATAAGACCTTTTTGGGCAAGCATTTGACTCAGCGACAGAAATTTAGGCCGGGCTTTGGGAAACGGCGAGCTTGATAGCGTTTGGCCGGCCCCCAGCCTTACGAATGACGCACATGCGCGGGCCGCTCCCTAACAGACATTCTGTTTCATTAGAATGTTGCTCGGCGATCTTTGAGGTGAAATTACTATGCAGCAAGCCTACGGATTAAAAATTCCACAAACCTTGGAAGAGGTTTGTGATCCGACGCAATTGGTACTGATCGTTTACGACATGCAAGTTGGCATTGTTAATCAGATCGAAAATGGCTCCGAGATAACCGCCCGAGTTGTTCAAGTTCTCGCGGCCGCCCGCCAAGCGGGAATTCGAATCGTTTTCACCCGCCATATGTCCCTCCCCAAGGAAATGATGGGCGTCTCCCAGTTGCGAATGGCCATGTCCTGGCAACACGCAAAATCAGTGAATGATGTCAAGCCTTGGTTCCTGCGGGACTCGCCGCGGTTCCAACTAATCTCCGAGCTGAATCCTCTCCCTAGCGAGGCAGTATTCGACAAAATCACTATGTCGGCGTTCGAAGCCACGCCGCTGAATATTGCCTTCCGCGATTGCGGCATCACTACCTTTGTCATCGTCGGAATTGCCATGGAAATTGGCATTGAGCCCACCGTGCGACACGGCGCTGATCTAGGCTACATCCCGATTGTGGTTACCGATGCTTGTGGCTTTGGCCAACGCGATGCAGCGGCGCGCTCGATCGCCGGCCTTCAATTTGCGGGCGATGCCTTGCTTACCGATGTCCAGACAATCTGTGCCCAGTTTCGCCGCATGCACTCCCAGCAAGTAGAAGTTAGGGCGGGATGAAAACCGGGCTCGTCACCACCGACCGCGCCGCTTGAGATGTCAACCCTAGCTGGAACTGTACTTGTACTAGCATCTGAAGCCAGGAACCGAGACTAACTAAGTGCTGAGACCTCGACTTGAGATCGGTGCCGACGCAGAGAGCCTGCCAACACCATTGCCGCGTGGGAAACTCGACAATTCACGATATCGGGCGGGCACGCTCGCGTCAGGTCGAAATCGGGCGACGGCAGTGGGTTGATTCGGCTGGTGGGACGGTCGACCTCGAGCCAGCCGCCCGGCCCCATTCGCGAGACGGCTTGTGGCCAGGCTAGGGCACCGTTGAGGCGAAGCACACAAGCGACGGCGAAGACATGTTTCGTGTCATCGTAGGCTGTCCGGCGGTGTACTCCTTGAGCCTTCCGTGCCCATAGATCGGGTGGATACGAATCTAAACCGCGATATTCTCCCGGTCGGGGTACCACTTGACCGGCTGCCTCTCGCAAGTAAATGATGCCTGTATTGGGGCGGCGATGAATCTGACCTGGCGCTCTTCGCGGCCGGTTCCTAACGTGGTCGCATGGGGATGATCACTTGCTTTCGCATCCTCACGCCGACCAGCGGTTCGGTTTGCCGTCGACGGGATCTACACAGCCGTGCTGCGCTCTACAGAATTATTGCGGTGTGTGCCCCACAAGCAGTGCAATTTAGCTACAATAGGACCACTTGTAAATTGGGTCGGCTCTGACGCCAGATGGACTTCCAGGATCATACAACTCCCGGCCCGAAACTCGATTCCTATGCGGATATGGGCAGGATACTGTCAGCCCGGAGGCGATCGCCGCGCGTTTTAGTGGTGGACGATAATCCTGACATCGTCTTGCTCATGCAGGAGCTGTTGGCCAGCCGCGGCTACGATGCCGTAGCGGTCTCGAAGGCAACTGAGGCGGAAGAAGAAATACGGCGTCATCCTCCTGACCTGGTCTTACTCGACGTGGTCATGCCTGGCAAGTCAGGCTACGAACTTTGCCGGGAGATTAAGGATAATCCGGCCACGCGGCTTATCCCGGTGGTTTTGATTACCGGTCTTAGCGATCGCGAAGACAAGTTGCGAGGGATTGAAGCGGGGGCCGACGACTTCCTGAATAAGCCCATTTTTGCCGAAGAACTGTTCGCGCGGGTCAAATCTCTCCTCAAGCTGAAGGAATTTACGGACGAGCTGGAATCGGCCGAGGACGTGCTTTGTACCCTGGGACTCAGCGTGGAAGCCCGCGATCCCTACACCGAGGGTCATTGTGAGCGGCTGGCGCACTATGCCGCCGATTTGGGGCGGCACCTTGGGCTGGATGAGGAATCGCTGGTCGCGCTTCGCCGCGGCGGATATCTCCACGATTTGGGCAAAATTGCCGTGCCAGATGAAATTCTCAAGAAGGGCAGCAATCTCACCCCGGAGGAATGGGAGATCATGAAGAAGCACCCGGTAACGGGAGAGGCCATCTGCAAGCCGCTGCGCTCCTTGCGTCTGGTGTTGCCTATTATTCGGTCACATCATGAACACCCGAATGGAAGCGGTTATCCCGACGGCTTGCGCGAGGGAGAGATTCCGTTGCTGCCGCGAATCCTCCAAGTTGTGGATGTCTACGATGCGCTGCGCACCGCCAGGCCATATAAGCCGGCGCTCAGCCATGAGCTGTCAGCCGTAACCATGCGCGACGAAGCTCATGCCGGGCTTTGGGATCTGGAATTGGTAGGGGAATTCTTCGATATGCTCGACAAGCAGCGTCGGGTGGCGTAAGAGCCTCAGTTGTTTCGCTCTCGTCTTCTTTTCAGCTACATTGATAAGCTTATATCCGTCTTCCGGTAATTTTTACCTATGGACGGCGGTGGACGTGGCCTTACCTGAGATCTGAGAACTACCTTTGCGCTACAGCATCGTTATTCCCGCGTACAACGAGAGCCGACGGATTAAACCGACCTTGAGGAAGGTGTTGGCTTATGTTGCGAATCAGGGCTGGGATGCGGAGGTCATCGTCGTCAATGATGGTTCGCTCGACAATACTGCGGACATCGTCCGCGGCTATGCTGAACAGAATTCAGCGCTGCGTCTAATCGAGAATCCGGGGAATCGAGGCAAGGGTTTCAGTGTGCGAAACGGAATGCGGCATGCCCGCGGGGAAGTCATGTTGTTCAGCGATGCGGATCTGTCGGCTCCTATCGAGGAATCCGCGAACCTCTTCCAGGCAATCAGCGCGGGGGCAGACGTGACGATCGGTTCGCGATGGCTGCTGCCGGATTTGCAGATTCAGCCTCAGTCCCTACATCGGCAGCTGTTTGGGCGCATCTTCAATCTCGCGCTTCGGCTGGCGCTCGGCCTTCGATTCAAAGATACGCAGTGCGGGTTCAAAGCCTTCAATCGGCGGGCTGTGGATAGCATCTTCCCTTTGCAAAGGATCGAACGTTGGGGATTTGACCCGGAATTGCTTTTCCTGGCCGAAAAAAGAGGGCTGAAGGTAGTGGAAGTTCCCGTGCGGTGGGCACATGAGGCAGGGGGCAGCATTCATCCGGTGCGGGATGGTCTACGCATGCTATTCGAAGTGTTGAAGATTCGCTGGTATTGGATGATGGGAAAATATTCCAACCGCACGCCGTCGCCGTTTGAGGCAACCTCATAGAACTCCGCCTGGCCTCTTTACAAAGGCTCTCCAACCGCCGGCATTAACTTGCGACTTGTTGCCGTGCGTTGGTGGCGAGCGCGGGAATCAGTTCCGAAACTTTAGAGCCCATCTCCGAGGTGCTGAGGGTGGCTTGCCCGGCGCGAGCCAGGTCGGGCGTGCGATGTCCGGACTCGAGTACCGCCGCGACCGCACCTTCGACACATCGCGATTCGCGTTCCAGGCGGAAGGAGTGGCGCAACAGCATGGCGGCAGAAAGGATTGCGCCCAGAGGGTTGGCGATTCCCTTAGCGGCAATATCCGGAGCCGAACCATGGACCGGTTCATAAATACCGACTCTTCCACCAATGCTGGCCGAGGCTAACATTCCCAGCGAGCCGACAACCCCGCCCGCTTGGTCGGAAAGAATGTCGCCGAACATGTTTTCGGTCACGACAACATCGAATTGTGCTGGGTGCATGACCAAGGCCATCGCTGCGGAGTCAACGTACATGTGGGAGAGTTGAACGTCGGCATACTCCCGCCCGACCCGGCTGACGACTTCGCGCCACAGGCGTGAACATTCCAGAACGTTCGATTTATCGACCGACAACACCTTCGATCGACGATGACGGGAGAGATCGAAGGCCATGCGAGCGATACGCTCGATCTCCTGTTCTCCGCAACACATGGTATTGACGGCAGTGCGGGTTCCCTCCGCGCCGTCAATGGAGCGCGGTTCTCCAAAATAGAGCCCGCCCAGCAGTTCGCGAACGATCAGGATGTCGGTTCCTTGTACGATTTCGCGGCGCAGGGGAGAGCAATCGATCAGAGCTGGAAAGCAGTTGGCAGGGCGGAGGTTGGCGAAAGCGCCTAGTTCTTTCCGAAGCCGCAGCAGTCCGGCCTCGGGACGCAAATGCCGCGGGTAATGATCGAAGGCCGGTCCGCCTACGGCCCCGAGAAGAACCGCTGTACCCGAGAGGCAGGCGGTGATCGTGTCGCGGGGGAGGGGATCGTTGTTCGCCACCAGGGCTGCGCCGCCGATGTTCTTTCTGGATAAGCGTAGCTCGTGATCGAATGCTTGGCTGACAGCAGCAAGCGTGCGAGTCGCCTCGTCGGTGACTTCTGGGCCGATGCCATCCCCGGGTAAAACCGTGATGTTCAGGAGCATGCGGTAGTTACTCTAAAGCAAGATACCCGTGGCATGCGAGTCGCAAGCCGCTGGCTCCGTCCCGCCACCGCCCGGACTGCTTCCATTTTTCACCGAGACCACGGCTTCGGCCCGGGCCCGGCATTCTTGCGCTGCTCTTGGACTACAAATCATGAGTCTTGCCCGGCAAGTCCGCCATGCCAGTTCTCACCCGGACTCTTACGTCCTGACTTGTTACGCCCAGCAGACTGATTGTTTTATGGCTGAATCTCTTCCGAAGACGCTCAGATTCTAGACGCCCCAGAGATAGTCCTCTTCGTAATGATGTTCTGCCATCGGGTGAAGAGGCAGGTCTGAAGATTTCCTGTCCCCATGCAAGCCTGGGAACGGCTTTGCGGGTGCCGTCCGTTGTCCCGATCCCGCGGCAGCTGCGGCGAGGCTGATGGGCACCTGGACGGGAACTGGCGGGATGCGAACCTGGCTCTCCCCAATGAGCTGTAGGAGGTGATGATCTTCGACTTGCTTGATTTTGTCGGCCAAAGCAAGGAAACGGCGATAGACGTCGTCTAGCTGGTAACGATCCAGTTCGAATCCCAGCGCGGCGCATTTCAAGCCTAGGGCATGCCTTCCGGAATGCTTACCCAGCACAAGCCGGCTGTCGGGGACGCCGACAGATTGAGGGGTCATGATCTCATACGTGAGAGGATTCTTGAGGACACCGTCTTGGTGGATGCCAGCCTCGTGGGCAAAGGCGTTGCGGCCGATGATGGCCTTATTGGGCTGCACGGCGACATTCGTGATCTCGGTCAGCAATTGGCTCACCGGGAAGAGTCGCTTGGTGTCGATGTCGGTAGCGTAGGGATACTGCTCGGGGCGAACGCGAAGGGCCATTACGATCTCTTCGAGAGAAGCGTTTCCGGCGCGTTCCCCAATTCCGTTGATCGTGCACTCGACCTGGCGTGCACCGGCGCCAACCGCCGCAAGGCTGTTGGCCACGGCCAAGCCGAGGTCGTTGTGACAATGAGCCGAGATGACTACGTTATCGATCCCCCGTACCCGCTGGCGAATATTGCGGATTAGTTCGCCAAACTCGCTGGGAGTGGTGTACCCCACAGTGTCGGGGATGTTGACGGTCGTAGCACCTACATCAACGACAGTTTGCACGATCTCGACCAGAAAATGAGGGTCGGTGCGAGTCGCATCCTCGGGAGAGAACTCAATGTCCTCACAGAGCGATTTCGCCAAGACTACGGCGCTGCGAGCCTGCTCGAGGCATTCTGCGCGCGTGATTTTGAGCTTGTACTGGAGGTGGATATCGGAGGTCGCAAGGAAAATATGTATGCGGGGCCGGGCGCCCTGCTTCAGCGCCTCCCAGGCACGTTCTATGTCTTCACGGCGGGCGCGGGCCAGGCCCGCGATAATGGGGTGCCGCACCGACGCGGCGATCGCACGTACCGCTTCAAAGTCGCCATCGGAGGCGATAGGGAATCCAGCCTCGATGACGTCTACGCCCAGCCGATCCAGCTGGCGCGCCATGCGGAGTTTTTCTTCCACATTCATACTGCAGCCGGGAGACTGCTCACCATCGCGCAAGGTCGTGTCGAATATCGTGATACGAACCCGTTCCATTTAGCCTTGCCTCCGAATCGTTGACGCGCCGCCAACTATGGCTCCGCCGCCCTGGCGCTGCGAGGCTGCTCGAGCGGCCGCCGGTCGGCAGTACTGTATGGTTACGTGGAAACCGGGATTAATCAAGCTTATAATCTTGCAGTTATCATTAGTATTTCTTAACCATAGCAGCGCACCTTATGGGGCGAGAAGTTGCGCTTAAGGAGGCCCGAATGGATTTAGGCCAATTGGAAGTGTTTCTTGCGGTAGCGCGGGAAGGGCGGTTTTCGCGTGCTGCCAACAAACTCTTCCGTACCCAGTCGGCCGTGAGCCAAACCATTCGCAAGCTCGAGGAAGAACTGGGCGAGCCGCTGTTTGACCGCACTTCGCGCGAAGGGGTGCTCACCGATGCCGGGCAGGTGCTACGCGAATATGCGGAAAAACTGGTGAATTTGCGCAGCGACGCTCAGGAGGCGCTAGTCGAGTTACGGCAACTGCACAAGGGCAAGCTGGTGATTGCGGCCAATGAATTGACGGTGCTTTACCTGTTGCCGATTCTGGCCGAATTCCGACGGCTTCACCCGATGATCAAGATCACCGTACAACGAGCGCTGGGGAGCCATATACCGGATGACATTCTAAGGCATAACGTCGAACTGGGATTGCTGACCTACGATCCGCAAGAGGGGCTCTTGCATTCGGTGGTGGTCTACCTGGACGAATTGGCTTTCGTCGTCCCCCCCAATCATCCGCTTGCTTCGGCGAAACAGGTGAGCATTCGCCAGCTTGGGGCCGAGTCTTTTGTGGCGCATATCGTGTCCTCCCCCTACCGCGAAAAGGTGATTCAGACTTTCAAGCGGCACAAAACGCCTTTACACATGGATGTGGAACTGCCAACGCTACAAGCCATCAAGCGTTTTCTGGTGATGGGAAATGGAGTAGCCCTAGTGCCCGAGATCAGTGTGCAGGAAGAACTGGCGCGCGGTGAACTAGTACGAGTGCTGGTAAGGGAATTACAGCTGCACCGCAGACTTCGTCTCGTGTATCGCAAGGAAGCGAGTCTGTCGCATGCGGCGCGCGCTTTTTTGAAAGTTGCCGAAGTGGCCGCCGCTGAACGACAAGGACGCTATCGCTTCCAGCGGGAAAGCTAACTCAGGTGGCGGAGCACGCGTTCAGTGCTGCTTCCTGAGTGGGAAAGATTTCAAATACCGTAGCCAGATTGGTCAATTCCAAAAGATAGAGAAGACGGCTGCTCAGGCCAGATAACTTCAGAGTGCCGCCGCAACCTTGTGCCCACATGTGCAGGGCGACTAGTTCGCCCAAGCCGCCGCTGTCGATTGCGGTGACCCCCTGTAATTCCAAAATCACATGTTTGCTGTCCTCGAGAACGGCGGCAACGGCACGCGATAGCGCAGCGGTCTCCTCGCGAACAACAATACGTCCCCGGCAATGAATGACGGTAGTCTCTCCCAACTTGCTAGTGTCGAAACTCAAAGACAACTCTGTCTCCCTAGTGACACACGCCAGCAGTTTCGCCTGTTTTCGCTCTACGGTTTCCGATTTCATAATTGCAGCCTACCGGGAGCCCATTTCACAGCGATTTCGGAACGATGAAAATCTGATGAATTTTGATTCGACCGCGTAACCGGTAAGAGGCGGCAGGAGTCAGATGGTAGCCTCTGCCACCCGGTTGACCTGTAGGCGAGGCGATGAAAACGGCTCTCCCGGAAGGATACCTACGGCTATGGGACGGTGGTAGAAATTCGCTGAGAGCCCGTGGTCAAGGAGTCTTCGTTTCGGCACAAGCATGACAACCGGAATCGGAAATTCGGGAGAGATCGTGCTTAGCTTCGAGAGGGGGGAACGTACTCCTTGGGTAAGGCGGATCCCTCGCCGAAGAAGTACTGTTCTAAGTGCTGGACAATGACCTGTTGATCCTCTTTTCGCGCCGGGTTTAGGCGGTACTCATTAAGCAGCATCTTGCAGTGTTCCATCCACATGTTCCACGCGTCCCTGGAAACATTGTCATAAATCTTCTTACCCAGATCGGTATCGAAGGGAGGCTCGTTGAGCCCTGGTAATTCCTTTTGCAGCTTGATGCAGAAGACTTTATGACCATTACTCATGCTATTTCCCTCGAAAAGAACTATTATTGCATAGTCGAGTAGGTGTGATTTCCATCCTACTCTGGCGTACATTGCCTTAGCTAACGCATTGGCTTCATATCTCTCCGAAATGGCCATTGTACTGATCGGTATTCTGCGCCGTTCTAGACCATTAGTTGGGTGGTAAATCCTTACATGCATCGAAGGGACCACAATAGAGAACCAATCCGGGGAGCAAATCCGGACGGGCGGTCCGACGCGCGCCGCCGAACATTGCAGGAAAGTGTGGAGTCTCTGGAATTGCTGCTGGGACAAGCAGCCAAGCTGCAGGAACAGGCGGAACTGCTGGATCTTGCCAACGACGCCATCTTCATACGAAAACTCGATGGCACAGTTTGCTACTGGAATGAAGGCGCAGAACGGCTGTATGGCTGGACCCGCAAAGAGGTACTCGATCAACCTCTCTCGCAGTTCTTAAAAACCGAATACCCGCTTCCGTTGATGGAAATCAAAGAGGCATTGCTGCGAGAGCGGAAGTGGGAAGGAGAGCTGGTACATACCCGCCGTGATGGTAGCAAAGTAACCGTGGCCAGCCGTTGGACGCTTTGGCGGGACGAGCACGGCAAAGCCCAAGGCTGGTTACAGATCGATAGCGACATTACCGAGCGTAAGCGCGCCGAAGAGCTTCTGCGCATGCTCTCGGCGCGGCTCCTGCAAACCCAGGACGAGGAGCGCCGCCGGATTGCCCGCGAGTTGCACGACAGCGCCGGGCAGTTGTTGGTCGGCCTCGATATCAATCTTGTCACCGTTCAGCGGGAAAAGGGCAAGCTGAGCCCGAATGCCGTCCGCGCTCTTGCCGAGAGCATGGGGCTGATAAAGGAGTTGTCGACAGAGTTGCGCAATATTTCGCATCTGCTACATCCTCCGTTGCTCGACGAAGCGGGTCTACCGGCAGCGATTCGCTGGTACGTGGAGCGCTTTTCGCAGCGCAGTAAGATTTCTGTCCAGCTCGACTTGCCAACGAGGTTGGGGCGCCTGCCGCGTGAGATCGAGACCACCATTTTTCGCATTGTCCAGGAATCCTTGACCAACGTTCATCGTCACTCCGGGAGCAGCACCGCGGAAGTGCACTTGATGGGCGACTCTGAGGGGGTGACGGTGGAAATTTGCGATGCCGGCAAAGGACTGGAGGCGAGGAATTACCGGACTTACTCGGGCGTGGTCACTCCCGGCGTGGGTATTCAGGGCATGCGTGAACGGGTGCGGCAACTCGGCGGGCATTTTGATATCCGGTCAGGAGCGGTGGGCACGACCGTGGTCGCCAGGTTGCCGTTGAATGAAGTGACGGCGAAGAGTGCGGATTGACACAGTCGCTGGGCGTTGGTACTTGGTCGTTGGCTTAACACCGACGTGGACATGGAACTATGTGGCGAAGCAACAAGGACTTCCGACTAAGCTTCCCCTTCGATCAGGATGACAGATGACAAATGTGTCGTTGTTTTCCGGCGTTGCCAATAATTAACCGGCAATAACCCTAGATTTCTAAGGCAGTGCTGTTTTCTCATGAATGCCTTCTCCCTCGACAATCGTATAAATAAAATCCGCAGGAACCGTCCTCAGGACCTGCGTTGCCCCGCTGGGCCACTGGATAGTTACTTCGTCCATCATTTCCGAGGCGCCCAGGCCGAAGTGAAGCCGAAGATCGTTCTGGGAGAGATAGCTGGAACCAGCGCGCACCTCGTCGAACTGGACCAACTTTCCAGACTTCACAGTAACCCGCGCAGCGATTGCCAGGCGATTGCTTTGCCTCCCTTGCAGCCGGAACAGAACCCGGTGATTTTCCCTGTTGCAGTGGTTGAACAGTAGCGATGGGGGAGCATCGGCGTTGAGAACGACGATGTCCACGCAGCCGTCATTGTTGACGTCTCCGAACGCGGCGCCGCGGCGCGAGGCTAGAGGCATGGAGGCAATACCGGCGGCGGACGAGACATCCTCAAATGTGCCGTCGTGGCGGTTGCGAAACAGCAGCATC
>Ga0126372_10000462_pt1 | contig 14134 bp, 12 predicted proteins | sample PanSoiMetaPlot_6_FD_92762 | JGI IMG/M metagenome (GOLD analysis project Ga0126372, IMG submission 92762) | Tropical forest soil microbial communities from Panama - MetaG Plot_6 | ecosystem: Environmental > Terrestrial > Soil > Tropical forest > Bulk soil | place: Panama | collected 2016-02-17
GCGGTGCACGAGCTGACGGCCATGGCGTGCCTGGCCCCCACCCAGGCCGCGAACTCCTGCTCGAAGGCGGCCGACTCCGCGCCCATCGTCACCCAGCCGTCGGCCAGCACTCGCAGCGCCGCCCGCTGTGCGTCGGGGGTGATCTCGGTGCGGCAGAACGGGATCTCCGGGCGTGTGGGCGCCGGCGCCGCCGAGCCGGGGATGGTCCCGGCGGCGCCGACGGGCCTGGCCGCGGCGACCGCGGGGGCAATCGCCGGGCAGGCCAGCTGGTGCCCGGCCGTCATGGCCGGACCAGTTCGGGCGGTGGTGGCAGGGTGTTCCCGGGAGGAGGCGGCGCGCGCCGCACATCCGCGGGGGGCGGCGGGCGGTAGGTCTCGTCCAGGATCTGGCCGAGCGCGGCGGGGGCGAGCTCGGCTCCCAGGTGGGTCCGGCCCGCGCTGCCCAGCTGCGCGGCGAGGGCAGGGTTGTCGAGCAGGTGCCGCAGCGCCCGGCTGAGCAGCTCCGGCCGCCCGGGCGGCACCAGCAACCCGGTCTGGCCGGCCACCACGATGTCGGGGACCGAGTTGACCGCCGTGGCCACGACCGGCAGCCCGGCCACCATCGCCTCCACGACCGCGCACGGGAGCCCCTCGTAGCGGCTGGCCATCGCGAAGACGTCGAGCCCCGGCAGGAGCATGGGAACGTCGGAGCGCTGGCCGGTGAAGCACATCCTCCCGGCCAGGCCGCGCCGCGCGGCCAGCTTCTCGGTGCTGGCGCGCAGCGGGCCGTCCCCGATCCACACGCCGAACACGTCGTCGGCGTCCAGGCGGGCCAGCGCGGCGACGAAGTCGTCGGGCGCCTTCTGGTAGTCGAGCCGGCCGACGGTGCCCACCACCCGCATGCCGGGGGGGACGCCGAGCAGCCGCCGCGCCTCGGCCCGGGCCATCGCCTGCGGCGGGCGGGCGGCGGTGTCCACCGCGACCCCGATCGTCCGGACGCTCTCGGGCGGGACGATCCGCCGCCGGACCGCCTCCGCGGCCACGGCCGGCCCCACGGCGAGGAACTGGTTGGTGACCCGGGCGAGCGCACGCTCGATGCCCACGTACACCGCCCGCCGCAGCGGCGACTGGAACTGGTGGAACGGGAAGCCGTGATAGGTGTGCACGATGCGGGCGACGCCGACCCGGCGCGCCGCGACCCGGCCCAGCGCCCCGGCCTTGGCGCTGTGGGTGTGCACGACGTCGAACCGGCCCGCGTGCAGCCGCGCCACGAGCTCGGCCACGCCGCGGCGCTCCTGCGCCGGGGCGATGTCGCTGCCCAGGTGCGCCAGCATGACCACCTCGAACCCGGCCTCGCGGGCCTCGTCGATGAGGCGGTCGCCGCCCCCGGTCAGGAACGTGATGTCATACCGGTCGCGGTCGAGGGCCAGCGCGCCGCGCAGCGCGACGCCCCCGGCGCCGGCCATGAACCGGGTGACGACCTGCGCCACCCGCAGGCGCCGGGTCACCGGTTCACCCCGATGCGGTCCGTCCCGTCCAGCAGGGCGCCCAGTGACGCGGCGTGCTTGGCGCCGAGGGCGACCTGCTGGCAGGGCAGCTCCTGGGTCAGGGTCCGCGCGGCCCGCCAGATGGGGGGGTGCGGGTCCCCCAGCCCGGTGCCGAGGGCGAGCGTCGCGGCGAACGCCCAGTACCGGCGGAGCTCCCCGGCCATGTACGTGCCGGCCACCAGCACCCGGGCCGCATCCCGGGCGGAGATGGCGCCGACCGCGGGTGCCGCCGCGCTTCCCCGGCGCAGCACCACGACGACGTCGGGATCCAGCGCCTCCGCCCGGCCGGCCCAGGGCATCTCCCTGCGTCCATACGTCATCCGCCGGCCACGCCCGGCGGGCACGCGCTGCCTCATGGGGGCGGGCAGGTCGGCCGGGATGCGCCGTGGCTCGACCACGCCCCAGGCGGTGTGCCCGTCGCTCACGCAGAGGTTGTCGCTGGCGGCCCGCGCGCCGCAGGCGAGCTCGGCGGCCAGGAGCGTCGACTTGCCGATGCCGCCGGGGCCCGCGATGAGAACGGTCCCCTTCCCCGGCGGGGCCAGGGTGCACACCGAGGCATGCAGCGGGACCCCGCCCCGCTGCTGGCTCCACCACAGCGCCGGGTACTGCAGCAGCACGGCCCGCAGCAGGAGCGCCGACCGTGCCCGCAGGACCGCCGACGCGGCCCGCACGGCCACGCTCGGGCGGTGCCGGGCGATGACCCCCAGGGTCGGCCCTTCCGCGGTGACCAGCAGGTCGAGCCCCGACGAGCAGGTGTTGTTCATGATGACCTGCCCCGGCCGCCGCCATGCCTCCCGGGTCAGCTGCTCCCACCCCGACACGTCGAAGGCCGCCGCGGTCCGCTGGACGGTCACCCGGATGTCGGGGCGGCGCCCGTTCACCGGCGCCAGCTCCCCGGCCGCCCCCTCCCGGATCACGCGGGCCAGATGCCGGTCCGCGCAGGCCACGTCGACCTGGAGTCCGGCGGTCCGCAGCGTGGCGCGCATCAGAACTCGTCCGGGTACGGGACGGACAGGGCTGCCGCCAGCTCGTGCTCGTCGGTGGGAGGCGGGCGGTAGCCGGGTACCAGGTCGCTCAGCAGGGCGCGCACCCGCGGGGGGTCATCGGCCATGGCCGCGGCGTACAGGTCGGCCAGGCGGGCGCCGAGATCATCGGGGAGCCTGGCCGGCCGGGCCGCCCAGATCGCGGAGCAGGCGGTCGGGAGCTGTTCTTCCCGCTCGCCGAACAGCGTCTCGTGGAGCTTCTCGCCCGGGCGCAGGCCGGTATAGCGGATCTGCACCCCGGGCAGATGCAGCTCATCCGCGTAGCGCCGGACCAGATCGACGATCCGCACCGGCTCGCCCATGTCGAGCACGAACGTCTCCCCGTACTCGGCCATCGGCGCCGAGGCCAGGACCAGCCCGACCGCCTCTTCCACGGTCATGAAGAACCTGGTGGCCTCGGGATCGGTCACCGTGACCGGGTCGCCGCGCTCGACCTGCTCCGCCACGACGGAGAGAAACGAGCCGCGGCTGCCCAGCACGTTGCCGAAGCGGACGGAGCAGACCCGCGCCGGCCCGCCGGCGCTGGCCTGCACGATCATCTCTGCCAGCCGCTTGGTGGCGCCGAGGACCGATCTCGGGTCAGCCGCTTTGTCGGTGGAGATCAGCACGAGACGGCCCGCCCCCGCCTCCAGGGCGCCGCGAACCACGTTCTGCGTGCCGAGCACGTTGGACTTGACCGCCTCGCACGGGTGGAGCTCCAGCAGCGGGAGGTGCTTGTGCGCCGCAGCGTGGAAGACGACGTCGGGCCGTGCGCTGGCGATCACCTGCCGGATCCGGGCCGCATCGCGGATGTCGGCGATGATCACCTCGTGGCTGTCCAGCAGCGCCTCGCCGTCCAGCCCCAGTTGCAGGCCGTGCAGGTTGGACTCGTCGTGGTCCAGCATGTGCAGGGCCGACGGCCCGTGACCGCGGATCTGGCGGCACAGCTCCTGCCCGATCGAGCCGCCGGCGCCGGTGACCAGCACCCGGGCCCCGCTCAGCGCGGTGCGCACCGACGGCCGCAGCACGCGTCGTTCATCGCGGCCGAGAAGGGCGGAGACCCGTACCGTCCGCATGTCCGCGGCGCGGGCCGCCCGCTCCACGGCCGACAGGAACGAGGGCAGGAAGCGCACATGGGCAACCGTGTCGGCGGCCTCCCGCATCAGGGCGTTCAGGGCCGTCGGCGGCAGCGACGGGATCGCGATGATCACCGCCTCGACCTGCCATGTGCTGGCGACGCGGCGCAGGTCGGACAGCCGCCCGAGGACCGGGATTCCCGAAACCCAGCGGATCCGGGGGTCGTCGTCGAGGCACCCGACCAGCTGCAACCCGTAATCGGGCGATCGCCGCAGGTCCCGGGCCAGCGTCCGGGCCGCTGAGCCGCCGCCGACGATCAAGGTCCGCATCCCGGTGCCGACCGGGCGCGCGGCCCGGAGGCGCGCCGCGCGCCAGCGCTCGCGCCCGGCCTGCCCGACGGTCTTGAGATTCGTCATGCCATCCCCTCGGTCTCAGCCCTGGTCCCGGTCCGCCGCCGCGGCGGCCCGGCCCTTCCTGCCTCGCCTCCGGCGGCGTAGGCCCAGCACGCCCAGACAGGGCCAGCCCGTGGTCGCCCGGAGATCGGCCGCCCGGTCGACCGCGGAGTGCGGTGCGAACGGGGGAAGCACCACAATCAGCGCGGGCATCTTGGGACGGGCGCCGGGCGGCAGGCCGGCCAGCGCCACGGCGGTGAGCCCGGGTGGGGCCGACGCGCCCGGCCGGTCCCAGCCCGCCACGGCGACGGCCACCGCCGAATGGTTGCCGTCGGCAGACGGCGCGGCGTCCCGCTCATCGCGCATGCCCGCGGCGCGGTCGCCGGCGAAGGCACCGGTCCCGGCCGGCTGGCCGCCAGACGGCGCCCAGCAGCCAGCGCCGACCATGTCATGGGGCGCGGGCCTGGCGCCCGCGCGGAGCGCTGCGTTCAGGCAATCGGCCGCCGCGGCCAGCCTGGCGGGCGGCACGGGCCCGGTAAGGACCAGCGTCCGGGCGCCGGTGCGCTGCGCCGCCAGGTCAATGCGTGCGGGCAGGTCATCGTCCAGCACGGTCATCTGCCCGCCCGCGGAGATCCCCACGTTCCCGAGCAGCGATACCCCCAGCTCAGTGGCGGCCGCCCCCGGCTCGGCCACCGTCGGCCGGGCCAGCTCGTGGATCGTGGCGATAAGCAGCCCGAGCACCAGGCCCGCCAGCCCGGCGAGCGCGGCGTACACCACCGCGCTCGACGGGACCGCGGTGGCGATGACCGGCGCGCTGATCACCGCGGCGCCGCCACCCGCGCTGCCGTTCACGACGAGCTGCTGCTGCGCCGATATCACGGCCGACAGCTGCGACTCCACCGCGGTCAGCTCCGTGAGCAGCGAGCTGACCGCCGGGCTGGAAGACCCGCCGGTCCGGGCCTCGGCGGCCTGCAGCTGGGAGAGCAGCCGCGACTTGTTGATGGCTAGCTGCCGCTGCTGTCTGGCGAGCGCCGACATCTGCGGTGTGAACGCGGGCCCGCCCAGCCGGTTGAGGGTGCTGACCACCTTGGCGGCCAGCTGGGTGGCCAGCCGGATCGCGACCGGCCGGCTCGGGTCGGTGACGGTCAGCTCGACGACGGCGGAGGTGCCCAGGGATGTGGCCGATACCTCGTGCCGCGCGACGTCGAGCGGGTTCCGGTCGGCGTTGGCCCACAGGAGCGCGGTATGGACCACGGCCGGGCTGGTCGCGACGGCTGAGACGCGGCTCAGGATCGCTTGCTGCTCCGTCTGGACCTGCAGCGGCGCGCTCTGGGCCTGGATGCTCGCGGTAGCCGCGTACGCGGGCGGGCGGGCCGTCCGGAGGGCGGCGACGCCGACGGCGGGCAGGACCAGGCACAGGATCAGCAGCCACCGGTGCCGCCAGAAGATGCGGCGCAGTGCCTCATTTGCTTCCACCGTGGCTGGCCCCCATCGCTCCGCGAGCTACTCAAGCTACGGCCGGGGGATTCGGTACCACCTCCGCTATCTGGCGTGTTTGTCCTACGTCATTTGCGTGAGCCCGACGGCTCCTGGCGCTCTTTATCCTCGACGGGTGCATTGCGGAAGAGGGTGGGGGCCGCGCCGGTGAACGTCCGCATGTGGGGTCGCGCACCCGGCGGCCGGGTCGTGTTCATCGGCGCGGTGCACGAGGCCGTGCCGGCGCTCGCCGCGGTCCTGGCCAGCCCGGCCGAGGTCGTCGGGGTCGTGACGCTGCCCCGGGAGCGAGCGGCGCGGGCGTCGGGCTACGTGGATCTGGAGCCGGCCGCCGCCGCGCGCGGCGTGCCGCTGCTCCGCTGCACCGACATCAACGCCGCCGGGCAGGTCGAGCGCATCGTCAGGCTCGCGCCCGACCTGATCGTCGTTGTTGGCTGGACCCGGCTGATCGGCCCGGAGCTGCTCGCCGTCCCGTCCCGGGGCTGCGTTGGCTTCCACGCGTCGCTGCTGCCGCGGCACCGCGGCCGGGCGCCGGTCAACTGGGCCATCCTCCGCGGCGAGACGATCACCGGGAACACGATGATGTACCTGGATGCCAGCGCCGATACCGGCGACATCATCGACCAGCGCCCGGTGCCGATCGGAGCCGCGGACACCTGCGCCACCGTGTATGCCAGGGTGGCCGAGGCCGGCGCCGACATGCTCCGGCGGTACCTGCCCGCGCTGCTGGCGGGCACCGCCCCGCGCCATCCGCAGGGCCCGGCGGATGAGGGGCCGCTGCCCAAGCGCACCCCGGGGATGGGCATCACGGACCTCAGCCGCCCGGCCCGGGCCGTTCACGACTGGGTCCGCGCGCTGACCGCGCCCTACCCAGGCGCGTTCGCGTTCTGGGCCGGCCGCAAAGTCATGCTGTGGGCGTCGGCCGTCCCCGGGCCCGGTCCCCGCGCCGGCCCACCCGGGCCGCCGGGGGAGGTGACCGGCAGCGGCCCGGCCGGCGTCTGGGTTGGCACCGCCGACGGGAGCGTCCTGCTGACCGCGATGTCGGACGAGGGCACACCGCCCGAGCCGGCGTGGTCCTGGGCGCGCCGGGCCGGGCTGCGGCCCGGTGCCCGCTTCGACCCGGTTGACGAGGCCACGTCGCGGTGGGCGCTGGGGCTCGGGCCGGCGCCTGCCGATGCGCCCGCCGGCGGCCTGCCATGACCGTCACCAGGGTCGCTGTGATAGCAGCGCACCCCGATGACGAGCTGCTTGGCGCCGGCGGGACCCTCGCCCGGCACGTCCGCGCCGGGCACCAGGTGCATGCCATCGTGGTCGCCGACGGGGCGGGCAGCCGCTATCCCGGCGAGATGATGGCGGCGCTGGAAAAGGACGCCCGCCGCGCCGCCGAGACGATCGGTTTCGTGGCGGTCCGCTTCCAGGCGCTGCCCGATCAGCGCCTCGACTCCATCCCGCTGATCGAGCTGACCCAGGGGCTGGAGGCGGCGCTCGACGATATCGACCCGCACCTCGTCTATACGCACTTTCCTGACGACGTCAACGCCGACCATGGCCTGGTATCCCGGGCGGCCTGGACCGCCTGCCGTCCTTACCACCGGCCGGGCCTGCGCCGGTTCGCGGTCTTCGAGACCCCCTCGTCCACCGAGTGGGCCTGGCCGATGGACGGCACCGGGTTGCAGCCCAATCTCTTCGTTGACATCACCGACACGCTGGACATAAAGGTCGAGGCGATGGAGTGTTACGAGACCGAGCTGCGCGACTATCCGCACCCGCGGTCGAGCCGGGCGCTCAGGGAGCGGGCCGCGTTCTGGGGAAGCCACATCGGGCGCCTGGCCGCCGAGCCCTTCCGGGTCCTCCGGGAGGTGGAATGACCCCATCGCGCCTGGCATGTCCCGGATGGCGGCGTGCCGCCGGGTTCGCCGCGGCCACCGTGCTTGCCCTGATCACGGCCTGCCAGCCAGCGACGCACTCGACCCGGGATGTGGTGCGCGGCCCGGATGTGGTGCGCGGCGCGGATGTCGTGCGCGGCGCGGATGTGGTGCGCGGCGTGTTCCGCTTCAGCACGCAATCCTGGGCCGAGCTGAGGGCCGCGGGGTTCAACACGGCGACGGACGGCGGCGTCCAGCGGTATGGCGCCGCGCAGGCCACCTTCGGGCTGAAAGGGTCGGTCTGGCTGGACGTCTACGACAACCGGACCTGCCGGCGGCTGATGAGCGATGCGCAGATCACGGCGGCCGCCCGGGCGAACGTGGCCGCTGGGAGGAGCGGGCTGTACTACGAGCTTGGCGACGAGCCAACCAGCTACGGCTGCCGGGCCGAGGCCGTCTACCGTGCCATGACCGCCGCCGTGCACCGCGGCGACCGGGCCGCCCGCACCTGGACCGTCGACGACCAGTTCGACCAGCGGCAATTGCGCAACGGGCCGGGCGGCGTACCCCTGGCCGGCACCGTCGATGTCCTGGCGTTCGACGTCTATCCGTGCTTCTACCCGACGACCGCACCCTGCGATTTCGCCATGATCCGCCGCGCGGTTGCCCACATCCGGGCGGCGCGGCTGCACCAGCCGTGGTGGTTCGTCATGCAGGATTTCAACCGGGACGGCGGCGAGTGGCGCTGGCCGACCCCGGCCGAGCTGGCCAGGCAGTACGCCGAGTGGCAGGGGGCTGGCGCCTCCGGCTACCTCGTCTACGCCTGGGATGCCGACGGGTCGGTCACCAGCCAGCCTGGAAACGTCGCCATGCTGCGCCGGCTGAACGCCGCCCCCTGCTGCTGAACGCCGCCCCCTGCTGCTGACGGCCGGCGTTGCTCCGCGCTGCCGGCAGCCCGGTCAGCGGGCCTGGCTCAGTAGGCCGTCATCTCGTCGGAAGGCGGATTGTCCAGCATTGGCCGCGCCAGCGCGACTGCTTCCAGCGCTGAGTGCACGCCCAGCTTGGCCATCAGGTTCTGCAGGTGGGTCCGGACGGTGTTGGCCGACAGGTTCAGATGCCGGGCCACGTCGCGGCGGCCAGTCCCTTCGGCCAGGCAGACCAGCACCTCCCGCTCACGCCGGGTCAGCGTGGCGAGCAACGGGCCATCGCCCTCTTCCTGGTCACGCTCCCGGAGCAGCAGCCGCAGCACCTCCCCGGTCTCGCTGGGGGGAAGCCAGGTCTCCCCCCTGACGACGCCGCGGATGACGTCGATCAGGCGGCCCAGTGACTCGTCCTTGCGGACCCAGCCGACCGCGCCCGCCGTGATCGCGCGCACGATCCGGCCCGGGTCGGCTGAGCGGCTGATAATGACCACGTACGGTGCCTCGCCGCGCTGGGACACTGCCTCGCACAGGCGCAGAGAAGCATCATCAGGCAGGTCGCCATCGAGCAGTATGACGTCGGCCTGCCCGCCCATGATCACGTGCGGCGATGGAGCCCGCGCGTGAACCGCGGCCAGAACCTGCACGTCGTCTTCGGCTTCCAGCCGGGTCGCCAGGGCGTCCGCGAAAGTACGTTCTCGCACAAGGATGAAGACCCTGACCTCCATGTCAGGAAGCCTCCCGCGCCCTCGGCGCCATCAGAACCCCAGCTTGTCGTGCCTGATCTACGCCGAATGGAGGAGCGCGTGCGCACCTCGCTGCGGCATCGGATAGGGGACGGGCATGTCGGCCAGCAGTTTGTCCCGGCTGGCCATGGCGGCGGCTTCCAGTCGGCTATGCGCCCCCAGCTTGGCTAGGACGTTCTTCACGTAGGTCCGGACGGTGCTAATCGATATGTTCATCTCACGGGACATCTGCAGAGTGCCCTGGCCCGCGACGATCCGGTATAGCACCTCCGCCTCCCGGGGTGTGAGCACGAACAGTTGCCCCCTCGGCGGGGCCACAGGACCGGGAATACCTGGTGGCGGCCGATCGAACACCCGTTCACCGTCCATGACCATGTGCAGCGCGTCCACGATCTGGCTGACGCTGCGGTCCGTGCATAGCAGCCCGGCGATGCCCATCCTTCTGGCCCGTTCCCGGATGCCCGGATCGGCGAGATCCGAGATCAGCAGCACGGCCGTGCCCGCGGCGCGCGCCCGCATAGCTCGGATAGCCTCCAGCCCGGCCCCGGGATCTGGCGCGTCCAGGTCGAGTATGCAGATATCAGGCTGATAACTGGTGACCGCTGTGACGCCCTCGCTGGCGGTGGTCGCCACGGCGGCCACCTCGTGGCCACGTGCCTGGAGGGTAGCGGCTAGCGCTTCACCCAGAATCCGGTTGCCATCGCAGATCACAAGACGCATCGCCACCCCCGCTTGGCCTAACGGTTGCCTTGCACTGACAGGTCCGGGAAACAGGCTTTAACCAACGCCGCCCACAAGCAAGATGCCAGGTCCGAATTGAGCGCTCAGGTTCCTAAGCGCCCTGGGGCCTATCGGGAGCCACGAGCGTAACGGTCGTAGCTGTGGATAAGACCCGCCGCTGCCGGCGGAAGATCGCGGCTGCCTCAGCGCGGTCCTTGACGCCGAGCTTGCGCACGATCGCGGCGGTGTGGACACGGACGGCGCTGGCCGACAACACCAGCTCCTGGGAGATCCCGGTGGTTGACAGTCCCTGCGCGAGCAGCTCGAGCACCTGCCACTCCCGGCTGGTCAGCCGTCGCTCCGGGTGCGCCATCCCCGCTGGCCGCCGCCAGCGTGGCTCCCGGACGTGGAGGTGCTCGACAACCCGCGCGACGAGCTCCCGCGGGATGGCCGCCTCACCGTTGCAGACGCCGATGAGCGCATCGGGCAGTCGGCTCAGGCTCATCGTCTTCAGCAGGTACCCATGCGCGCCGGCCCGGAGAGCGGCAAACAGGTCGGTATCGTCCTCCGACACGGTCAGCATCACGATCTTGGCCTGCGGCAGCCTGGCGGCGATCTCCCACAGAGCGGCCAGGCCGCTGCCGGGCATCCTTACATCGAGCAGGCAGACGTCGGGTTGCTGGTCGACCGCGGCCTGCACGGCCTCTGCGGCATCGGCCGCCACCGCGCAGACATCGAACCTCCCGTCGTTCTCCAGCGTCGCGCGCACGTCGTCGCGCGTGCGCGCATGGTCGTCGGCGATCATGACGCGAAGCAGCCCCAACCTGCCGTTCAAAGGGCAACCTCCACGTCGCTGCCCCGCCCGGGGGCAGAGCGGACCCGCAGCTCGCCGCCGACTGAGCGGGCGCGCTCCCGCATCGAGGTCAGGCCGAACCCAGGGCCCGTGAGCGCGGTGTCGAAGCCCAGCCCATCGTCACTGACGCACAGGTGGATCCGTTCACCTGCGCGGTCCATGCTGACCCGTACCTGGTCGGTGCCGCTATGGCGGGCGGCGTTGGAGATCGCTTCACAGGCGATCCGCACCAGTGCCTCCGAGCGGGCGGGGGACAGCTGGACCCCAGGAGTCAGGTCAAGGTCGAGCTGCACGTCGAATCGCTCCGCGATTTCCTGCACGGCCCCGGCCAGCGCGAGGTCGGCGGGGCGCCCGTCGCTGGCTGCGAGCCCGCGCAGCGCCCGCCGTGACTCGAGCTGTGCCCGCGCTGCGGCCGAGCGAAGCCGCGCCAGCTCGTCCTCGTCGATATCTCCGCCGGGAGCGGCCAGATGGCGCGCGAGATAAGCCAGCTCCTGCGCCAGCCCATCATGCAGATCGCCTGCGATCCGCCGTCGCTCCCCGAGCACGGCGGCCTCCGAGAGGCTGCGCCAGTAGGACGAGATCTCCCGCGCCGAGCCGGCCAGAAGAACCAGGCAAGACAGGCCGCGGAAGATGTCCCCGGTATAGAACCATCGCCCGTCGATGGGTGGATCAAGAAAGTAGTTGACCTGCGAGACGGCGGCCAGGCTGGCGGCGGCGGCAAGCCAGCCGAGGAACTCGTCGCCGCCCAGCACGGCACGCCTGAGGAAGACCGTCGCGGCCAGCCCGTACAACACCGCCACCAGCAGTTGCAGCGCGTATAGCGCGAGGTGTCCGTGCAGCTCCAGGCCGCCCATGACCGGGGACGCCAGGCCCGGCGGCCCACGATGGCCGAGCGCGGCATCGAGGATGCCGGTCAGCAGCAGGCCCAGGGCCACGGCGGCTGACGCGACCGCCAGCGCCCGGCCCGGATGCGCCATCCGGCGGGCCGGCAGGACGGCTCCGAGGGCGAAGAGCAGCGCGCCGAACGCCCGGCTTAAGAGCGCCGCCCATCCGGTCAGGTACGGCGGTAGCACCCCCGTCAGCATTGGCGCCACCACGAAGAACACGTTCGACAACGCGAGCGCGGCGAGCCCGGACGCCAGCAGCAACTCGTTCAGGCGGGTGCGCCGCCGCAGCCTGCCGAAGGCCAAGAAGGCGACGAGCAGCCCGGTGAACGAGACCGCTGTCTCAAGCGCCACCTTGGTGGTCGGCCATCGGTAGGCAAGATGGAAGTGCGGCAGCAGCACAACTGCGGCCGTGGCCGCGCTGGCGGTTGCTGCCGTCGTGACGGCCACGACCCGGATCACGCCCGGGTGCCCCCCGCCCTCAAGACAGCACCCGCTGCTGAACTGCTCCGTCTGCCGGTCGCTAACGCCTGCGTCTAGCTTTTGCGATCGCGCATCTACCACCTGGGTCCCGCTCCCCGCTCCCCCGGTGGCCCGCTCAGGCCGTCACTGCACACGGTGCGAATCGCGCTCGGGCCCGACCATGACCTGCGATTCAGCCTAGATCAACTTCAGAGTGAATTCAAAGCCAAGTTCCAGCAAACGCAACCAAAATGCCTGGTAAACCCGGGACTAGATGCGATTGAGGGGCGGGGTATCCTCAGCGACACAGTCCACATCGCCATCTTCTGCCCGCTAGAGTGCCAAAAGACTCTCTATTAATATCAACAACAGGCACTGACCTCAGCACCAGAAGCAACAGCGGTTTAGGGGTTAGTGACCCGGAAACACGCACGGTTGAAGGCAAGGACTGCTCCCTGGCCGGGATGCGTGCGGGATGGGCATCGACTTGCCCGGTGGCCCGGCCGTGGCGACCGCATCGGAACTTAGGCGATGTCCCGCCAGGCTCCGACCACCTTTCGCGGCCGATGCAGCAGGGTTACTTCACAAAGCCGAGGTAGACGATGCTGCCAAGACCGACCACGATGCAGTAGATCGCGAACGGGGTCAGCGTCCTGGTGCGGAAGTACTTGACCAGAAAGCGCACCGACAGGTAGGCACCGACGCCGGAAAGCACGCTGCCGACCAGGACCTGGCCCTGAATGCCTTTCCCCAGCGGGCCCGTCAGGTCGGGCACCTTGAGCACGCCGGCGGCCAGGATGACCGGGGTGGCGAGCAGGAAGGCGAACCGGGCGGCGTCCTCCCGGGACAGCCCGCGGAACATCCCCGCCACCATCGCGACCCCGTCCCGGCTGATGCCCGCCAGCAGCGCCAGGATCTGCGCCGTGCCGATGAGGAAGGCCGACAGGTAGCCCTGCGTCGACAGCCGCTGATCCGACTCGATCGCCAGCGAGTACTCGGCCGCCCGCTCGGCCTGGTGGCCGGAGGCGTGCCGGGAACCGCCCGGCCGCCGCGCACCGCTGACCACAAGCTCGCGCTCATGCGCGATCTCCTCGTCCGCCCGCACCGACGCCTTCCGGCGGAAGAACTCCCCGGCCAGCAGGATCAGGCCGTTGATGACCAGGAAGATCGCGGCCCGGACGGGCTTGCCGAACAGCACCCGGAACTCGTGCTCGAACACGAGCCCGACCAGCCCGACCGGGATCGTCGCCACGATGATCATCCAGGCGAGCCGCTGGTCGGCCGTCTGCAGCTGCCACCGGCCGGTGCCCGGCTCCGGCCGGGCGAACTGGCGGAGCGAGGAGAAGAAGCCCTTGACGATCCGCACCCAGTCGCGCCAGAAGTAGATGAGCAGCGCGATCGCGGTGGCGACGTGCAGCCCGACGATGAAGGCCAGGTACGGCGACTCGGTCGCGGCGACGTTGAGGTCGGTGGCCCAGCTGCCGCCCACGATGGCCGGGAGCAGGACGTTGTGCCCGAGGCTGGAGATCGGGAACAGCTCGGTGACGCCCTGGACGAGCCCGACAACCGCAGCCTCAAGATAGGTCAGGTGGGTCATAACGGCCTTTCACGCGAGGGGTCCTGGCCCGGCGCGCTGTCACTGCGGGGTCGGGACCGGCGCGCAGCTCACATGCTACGGACTGCATGGGCCTGCTAGGACATCTCCAGGTAAACCTTTGCCGCCGCAACGCTGCTAACGCCTAGGGCCGGGCACGGCGGGCGGGTCATGACCCAGGGCCGGGCACGGCGGGCGTGTCGTGGCGCGGGCGCCGGCCGATCTTGGCGCCGAGCCAGACCAGCGGGTCGTACTTGCGGCCGACCACGCGTTCCTTCATCGGGATCAGCGCGTTGTCGGTGATCTTGATGTTCTCCGGGCAGGCCTCGGTGCAGCACTTGGTGATGTTGCAGTAGCCCAGGCCGAAATCGTCCTGGGCGATCTCCCGGCGGTCGGCGGTGTCGGCCGGGTGCATCTCCAGCTCGGCGATGCGCATCAGGAACCGGGGGCCGGCGAACGGCCGCTCGTTCTCCGGGTGGTCGCGGATCACATGGCAGACGTTCTGGCACAGGAAGCACTCGATGCACTTGCGGAACTCCTGCGAGCGCTGCACGTCGACCTGCTGCATCCGGAACTCGCC
>Ga0126372_10000463_pt1 | contig 14131 bp, 17 predicted proteins | sample PanSoiMetaPlot_6_FD_92762 | JGI IMG/M metagenome (GOLD analysis project Ga0126372, IMG submission 92762) | Tropical forest soil microbial communities from Panama - MetaG Plot_6 | ecosystem: Environmental > Terrestrial > Soil > Tropical forest > Bulk soil | place: Panama | collected 2016-02-17
AACGACTCCGCCGGGCACTGGCATCCCCACCTCATGTTTTACGTTCCCCTGGGAGACGCTAAGACTTGGGGTGCAGGCGAACCCGGCTCCCCGATTTATGTGGCGCCTCGCTTTAATGGTGCTCCGGAGCCAGTGACCGAGCTCATTATTGTGGTGTCCGAATGGTCGGACGGAACGCCGGATAATCACTGACGTCCGTTCTTAACGCGAATTTAAGTCATGACCATGCGAAATCTTAAGGCTCGGGTCCCGAGCGGTCAGCCAAGACGTTTTCTTCTGATGGAATAGAGATCGATGGTGACTGGAAACGATGCGTGTGTTGATCGTGGATGACGAGCCTCTGGCCCAAACGGCTCTGGCAAATATCCTGTCGGCAAGGAGAGACGTAGAGCACTACGATTCTGCCAATGATGCGATCGAAGCGCTCGAGAAATTGGCCACAGACTCTTACGATGTTTTGCTTCTCGACATCGATCTGGACCTGTCGGGCTCTAAACTCGTAGACCAGCTTCGGGAACGAAACCTTCCGTTGCCGTCTATCGTGTTTGCAACGACACACGTTGAACACGCGGTCGCAGCCTTCGAGAAGCACACCGTAGACTACGTGCTAAAGCCTTTCTCGAACGAAAGCATCAACGAAGCGTTGGATCGCGCCGCTCGGAGAGCACAGGGCGAGCGAGCCGCGCTTTGCTGAATCTTTTCAAGGCAGTGATCGCAAACAACCGCGCCGGTGGTTGGCGCCGGCTGATGCGTGCGGCAATCCTCGACGTTGGTAGCCACATATTTTTCCAGCATATGGGTTCTGATGCCCAACAAGTCGCGAGCGCGCTTGATGGAGGAAGTCCGCTTGCCGAGCTCTTGAAGAACCTTCCTCGCCGGCACATGGTCGTGAAAAGCGGATCCGAGCATTTTCAGGAAGTCTGCACGTCACGAGTCGATGATTCTCGCACGGGCTATGCCGATCTCTACGAGCGCACGCAAGAGCCCTGGGCCCGAAAACGAAATGAGGTCGAAGACGCAATTGCCTTGAGGCACGCGAGCCTTATCCATACTACTGATGACGTTCTCCAAGGCTGGCAATAGCCAGAGAGGATTCGTTCTTCAAGAACGAGACAAGCACCTGCTTCGCGAGTTGTCTCTCATGCGAGTAATTGAACGAGAGCAGGGGAGAGTTGTTGCGGGGTTCCAATCGGTAAGGCGCGTTAACAGGCGGCTTTCCGTTCCGCGTTCCCAGCTCGTTGTGTTGAGAGATTTCCGGATCAACTCGCCTTGAAAGGTTCCCATCGCCCAGACGGGACACTTGCAGCGGCGGAAGTGAGTGCTCGTGTGCGGGCAGGATTTTAAGTGGCGTCTCCACAGATTCAGCATGGAGACTTTCTAAATGATTGCCCGTGTATTACACACAAGCAAGATTATCACTGTAAATTAGTGTAAACAAATAGGTTTGCATGGTGGAGGCGGCGGGAGTCGAACCCGCGTCCGAAAATGTCACTGGTCAGGAGCCTACATGCTTAGTCCAGTTCCTGCCCCAGGCATTACCCTGGGACGTTCGCAGCCCTCGCTCAGAACGGACAAGAAACGGTTGCCGCTAGCCTGAAGATCTCGTCTCCCTGCTCCAGACGTAAGTAGGAAGACCAGCCCGCTGTGCGACGTCCTTCGGAGGCCCACGGGCAAAGCCTCCGGGAACGGCTACCTACAATTAGGCAGCGTATGCCATCTGTTGATTGGCAATTGTTGTTTTGCACGCGATTGCGGGTGTGTGCACCCCGGCATGCCTCCTGGCCGCAAGCATCTCCGTCGAAGCCGTGACGCCCCCACTGGTGGGATGGCCATTGTAAAGAGCCACTTCCAATCTAGGTTGCAATTCAATGGAAGTCAAACACTTGATTAGATGCAGCTCGGTGCCCATCGGCATCAGAAAGTCAGGCTGGATCAGCTGCACTTTTCCCGCTAATTGACTTTCTTATGAACAATCCCGTGCCCGTATGGCCCCGCATATCTTTGAATCTCGGCGTGAATTTGGTGAATCTCACGTAGCTGCGCCATATTGGCTGATGGAGTGCTATACCGCATGTGCAGTTGCTGCTGTCAGAACGAAGGAACCGGCTCGTGAAAGCGGAATGCCTGCCCTTTAGCCAGATTCCTCATACCATCAGGCTCTTCGCCGACTTTCTCACCTATTCTGCCGATGTCCAGCGCTTCTACCATCGCTCTCCGCACTTTCGCGAATGGCTCAAGCAGGAAACACCGAACCACGCCTATCCTTCCGAACGCCGCCAACGCGTTGCTGACATTCTGGAGCGGCAGAACCGCGCCTTCGGGTCGTCCTCCAAAACTCACGCAAACATTTCACGTTTTCGAAACGGAGCATGCGCAGCGGTTACGGGCCAACAAGTCGGGCTGTTCGGCGGACCAACTTTTTCTCTTTATAAGGCGTTAACTGCTGTCCGACTCGCTGAGCAGGCACAGGCAGCGGGGGTGGATTGCGTGCCCATTTTCTGGCTGGCGACGGAGGATCACGACTTTGAGGAAGTGAACCACACATTTCTATTCGGACCCGAAGGAGGTCTGGAGATAGTCGAGGTGTCGAGCTCGGGACCGAAGGATGCGCCTGTGGGCACAGTTCGGTTCTCGGCGGAGATCGAAAAGGTCGTTGAAGTTGCCGCCAATCTACTCGGGGCCGGAGAGCTGGCAGATATCCTGCGGGAAACGTATCGCCCCGGCGAAACCCTAGGCAGCGCATTTGCAAAGCTGTTTGCGCGTCTGTTTGGCGAGTGGGGAGTGATTCTGCTGGACGCCGGCGATCCCGAGATCGACGCCATCGCTGAGCCCTTGTACCGCTCGGCGATCGAGCGAGCGTCGGAGCTCGACGAAAAACTCCTCGAGCGCGGCAAGGAGCTTGAATCCGCAGGCTACCATCAGCAGGTGAAGGTAACCGAGTCAACCACTCTCCTCTTCATGTTTCGCGATGGTGTCCGTGTTCCCGTGCACAGGCACGGGAATGGAGATGGGGAAACGCAGTTTAAGGTGGGAGAAGAAAAGCTGTCGCGCTCGAAACTTCTTGAAAAGATTGCATCAGATCCTCAAAACTTCAGCGCGAATGTCCTGTTGCGACCCGTGGTTCAGGATTATGTGTTGCCGACGCTGGTGTACACCGGCGGTTCGGCCGAGGTCGCGTACTTTGCTCAGGTAGCGGTGGTATACCAGGAATTGTTAGGTCACGTGACTCCAATCGTGCCCCGCTTTTCTGCCACTATCATCGAGGCAAAATCGCAACGCCTGATGGAGCGATACGGTCTGTCGATACCCGATCTTTTTCGCGCGCCTGACGCATTGCGGGAGCTTCTGGCAGCGCGCGCTTTACCGCCCGATCTTCAGGAGGCGTTTGATCAGGCGAAATCTGCGATCGAGAATTCGCTGAGCGCGATTCGCGCATCCCTGGAGCGCCTCGATGCGACACTGGTAGACGCGGCAAAGAACACCGAAGAAAAAGTCAGTTATCAGCTCGGCCAGCTTCAGGCCCGTGCTGCGCGCGCCGAACTCCGCCAGACCGAAGTTCTGGCCCGTCACGCGGAGTTTCTCAACAACGCCCTGTATCCGAGCAAGGCTTTGCAAGAGCGAGAGCTTGCCGGCGTCGCTTTTCTCGCCCGTCACCAACTTAACCTGCTGCGGGATCTCTACTCACTCATTCACACCGATTGCCTGGATCACCAGGTAGTCCGGTTGTGAGGTACGGCTGAAATCGAGCCTGGAATCCTCCAAAGAAACATGTGATCCAAAGGTTAGTGTGCATCGCTGGCCGCGAGGTAAGTGCCAAGACCAATCATGATGATTCCGGTTGCGGTCCGTTGCCGGCGCCGAAAGCTGACCGATTTGCGGATCTTGTCGCCTAAAGGACCGGCCAGCATGGTGACGACGATGTCGGCCGAAGTGTTGAGCAGAACGGAAATGGTTCCGAGTAGCACGAATTGAACGAAGACGTGACCGGCTCCCCGATTGACGAATTGAGGAATGAACGAAAGAAAAAACAGCGCAGTCTTTGGATTTAGGGCCTCGGTCGCGATTCCTTGCCAGAACGGGTTCCGAGCCGGCGCGATTTCGAGACTCGCCGCGGCCGTGTCCATGCGTGCGTCGAGAATCATTCGGATTCCCAGAAAGCATAAGTAGGCGGCGCCGGCGTACTTGACCGTCGCAAAGGCTAGCGCCGACCGCGCGAGGATTACCGAGACGCCCGCCGCGGCCGCGACCACATGCACGAGGCCCCCGAAAAAAGTTCCCAGGGCTGACAGGACTCCTTCGCGTTTGCCGCCCGCCAGGGTTCTCGACAAAACGTACAACATGCCGGGCCCGGGCGCGATCGCAAGTAGCAGCGCTGCTGACAGGAACAAAAAGAGTTTTGTGGAATCAAACATGATCTTGGATTGTAAAGGAAGTCTTCCGCCCGATGCCTAGTTCAGTAACCGTGTCCGGAGTTCCTGAAGTGATTCGACCCGCGGCAATCCTGTTTCGCGATATGCCCCCGCGATGTCGAACAAAATCGCTTTCATCCTTGCCCGTGTTGCCCCAACGTAGTCCACGCAATAGACATCTCCGACATAAAGGCTCTCTTCCGGACGAGCTCCCACTGCGTTCAAGGCCATCTCGAAAATGGCGGGGTGAGGTTTTTCGTAGCCCACAGCTCCAGAGTCGATAACCTGCAAGAAGCAGTCGCCGATGCCGCACCGGTCGAGCACGCGCGCCACGCCTCCGTCGGAGTTGGAGATCACGGCCAGCTGAAAACTCTGACCAATGCCCTCCAGCACTTCGCGGGTACCGGGCCGGATCTGGTTCCAGTTGTCGGACTTGGCCATCGCGGCAATTAAGGACTCAAGCAGAGATTCATCGGAAATCCCGAGCGATTCCAGCAGATATGAGTGAAAACACCGCCAAAAACCGATATTCGGCGAACCTGCGCCCGCTGCCGACTCGTCAAAATCTTTCCGTGTTTTGCGATCGATCGCGCGAAGTTGCTCAAGGGTAGGCTCGCACCCGCGCTTCGTCAGAGGCTGGAGAATGAATTTCCAGTCGGGGAAGAGGAGAGTATGGCCTACATCAAAGAAAATGAAACGCAAGGCGCTCGACATTCGGGAGGACTCAGAACTGTTACCAAAACAAGTACCTTAGTGTAACAAGGGACAACGTTTGCTGCTGACCGTCGCTGCTTAAAAATAGTAGTATTTGTTCAACTCTTCGGCCCTGCCGATTGGTACCGCGTCCGGGCTCCAAAATCCATGAACTTTGTGTTCTCCACCCTGAAAACTGGACTGGCCTGCGCCGCGAGGCCTGGGCTCGCTGCTCTTGCTCGTATGCAGGAGGCGCTGCTCCTGGCATCGATCTTCTTGATCCAGTATCCCGGCAAGAAGGGTCAAGCCTACAATATCCTCTGGGTGCTGGTTTTCGGCTTTGCCACCCTGAACATCCTGGGGCTCGTGGCGAGAAAGTTCGAGCCCGACCGCAACCGCATGAGCTTTGGAGAGTTTCTCGCCATCATGGTCGTAGTTATATCCGTGATTATGCTTGCCCTGGAATTGTTGAATATTCTGCACATCTTCCCCATAAGGCTAAAGCCGCGCTGAGTCTCTGTTTTTGCGGTATGATGCCTGATGATGGCGAAGGACAAACCTGCTTACGAGGTTACCTGCCCGTGCTGCAACGCTGTGCTGAAGGTGGATCCTTCCACCAAGGCGGTTATCGCGCACACCGCCGCCGTCCAGCCGAAAATGTTCAGTGACATAGAGGCGGCAGCCCGAGCGATGAAGGAGCAGGACAGCCGTCGCGATTCGATTTTCCGCCAGTCGGTTGAGAATCAGAAGCACGCCTCGGATCTTCTGGAAAAGAAATTTCAGGAAGCCTTGAAGAAAGCCAAGGAATCTCCCGATACAGGCAAGCCTATCCGGGACTTCGACCTGGATTAGTCACCAGCCCATCTCCGCTCCATATCGCTACAATGAGGCCGGATGCCTGATCACCCTCTCTTGCTCGGTCATCGCGGACTGCGAATGCCGCCGGGTCCTCCCGAAAACACGCTGTCAGCATTCGATTTTGCTCTGGAATGCGGCTGTGACGGCTTTGAGTTTGATGTACGTCTTACCGGCGACGAACGCGCCGTTATCTGTCACGATCCCCGTGTAAAAGGCCACGTCGTTGCCGATGCGGGATGCGGGCAGCTTGATGAGCTTCCTCAACTCGAGCAAGTGTTGGAAAAGTACGCCAGCCGAGCTTTCCTTGACATCGAGCTGAAAGTTCCAGGCCTTGAGGCCACGACGCTCGCCCTGTTGAAAAGACATGCACCGCAGCGCGGCGTTGTCCTTTCCTCATTCCTGCCAGAGGTGATCCGTGAGCTGCATTCGCAAGATCCGTGCGTGCCGCTCGGCATCATTTGCGATACTCGCGAACAGCTCGTGCAGTGGAAGGACCTTGCTATCGAGTGGGTGATTCCCCAGTACCGGCTTTTGACAAAAGAATTGGCTGACGAGGCCCACGATTCCGGTGTTCGGCTGATGGTGTGGACCGTGAACCGGCCGGTAGATATGGAGCGCTTCGCCGGAATGGACGTGGATGCGATTGTTTCGGATGATCCTCGGCTGCTCGTAAAAACATTGGCCGCAAAAACCCCATAGCGAGACGGAGTCCCGTCCTCGACTTTTAAAGCAAGAATCTGGGTCGTTGCCCGCCTCTCCGTCGCTCATTTAGATTACAGTCGATGCCCGAAACAACTGGAGAACGCTTCGAGCGTGCCGTTTCCATCATGGCCCGGCTGCGCGCCCCGGGCGGTTGCCCCTGGGATCGCGAACAGACCTTCGATTCCATCAAGCCATACACGCTCGAAGAGACTTATGAAGTTCTGGAAGCCATCGACAACCGTGATTGGGAAGAGCTAAAGGGCGAGCTGGGTGACCTTCTGCTACAGGTTCTCTTCTACTCCCAAATGGCGACGGAGGACGGATCGTTTTCGATCGACGAGGTGCTCGATCGTCTGTCCAACAAACTTGTCGATCGTCACCCGCACGTGTTCGGCGATGTGAAGGCCGAGACTCCCTCAGACGTGCTGCGAAATTGGGAAGCCATCAAGGCGGAAGAGAAGAAGAAGCGGCTGGCGGCCGGGGAAGGGAAGGGAGCTAAGGCCGACGCTCAGGCAGACTCGGTTCTGGCCGGCGTTTCCTCGGGCATTCCCGCTTTGCTGGAGGCCGCCAAACTCAGCGCGCGGGCTGCCCATGTCGGCTTTGACTGGCCCAACATCGAGGGACTGTTCGACAAGCTACAGGAGGAAACCGAAGAACTGCGCGACAATCTGAAAGAATTTCCGCCTCCGGGCCCTCAGCCAAAGGCCCGAGGCGTAGCCGGTTCAGGCAGACCAATGATTCCCCAGGAGCTACGGGAGCGGCTGGAGGACGAGGTCGGCGACTTGTTCTTCGTCCTAGTGAACATTGCCCGATATCTTTCGATCGATGGCGAATCCGCGCTAAGGAAAACGAATCGCAAGTTCAAGCGGCGGTTTCAATGGATGGAACAGCAGCTGCAGACGTCAGGGAGCGGTCCGGAACAGGCGTCAATGGAACAGCTGGAGTCGTTGTGGCAGCAGGCGAAGCAGCAGGAAAAAGAAAAGTTGTGACGGACGCCCGCGTCGAGATCCGCAAGTGTCAGGGACTCGACGAAATGCGGGCCTGCGTCGCGTTGCAGAAAGAAGTGTGGAAGTTCGGTGACCTCGATCTGATTCCCCTGCGCATGTTTGTCGTAGCCGACAAGATCGGCGGGCAGGTGATCGGCGGCTTCGACGCCAACGAACTGGTCAGCTTCGCGCTGGCAGTTCCCGGCGCGCGCGGCGGGCGGTCTTACCTCCATTCCCAGATGCTGGCCGTACGCGCCGAATACCGCAATGCCGGTCTGGGGCGGCGCATGAAGCTAAGTCAGCGCGAAGACGCCCTGGCGCGCGGGTTCGAGTTGATGGAGTGGACGTTCGACCCGCTGGAAATCAAGAACGCCTACCTCAACAATGAGAAGCTGGGCGCAATTGCGCGACGCTATTCCATCAATCAGTACGGGATTACGACGTCGCCACTGCACGGCGGGCTCGCCAGCGACCGCCTGATCGCAGAATGGTGGATGAAATCAGACCGCGTCGAGAAAGTCCTGGGAACAAAGGCCCGTCCCGAAGTCAAGCCAACCATGTCGATTTCGGTACCCGCCCAGGTCTACGACTGGAAAGAGAAGCCGGAGTCGCGGAGCAAAGCCCGGGAAGTGCAGGACCACAACCGCGAGCGGTTCCTGTCGGCGTTTACCCAAGGACTCGCCGTTCTGGGCTACGAACGCGACTCGCAGGGCAACGGCAAGTTTTTACTGGGCAAATGGGACGAAAAATGGTCTTATGATCCACTCTGATTTCCGCTCTCCGCGGGCCGTCTGCAGTCGTAGGGCTCGAGGTTAGCATTGCTCGATCGCAATCCCCTTTAGTTATGAAAATTGAAGCTATTACTTTGCGTGAAATCCGCATGCCCCTCGTTCACTTTTTTGAGACGAGTTTCGGGCGGACCACGGACCGCCGCATTCTTCTGTTAACGGTACACGGCCAGGGCATCGATGGGTGGGCCGAGTGCGTTGCCGGCGAGAATCCGTTTTACAGCGGCGAGTGGATTGAAACCGCCTGGCCTACCATCCAAACTTACCTCGCTCCGGCTCTTCTGGGGAAGACGGTGCAACAGGCAAGAGAGTGCGGTGCCTTGCTTGCGCACGTCCGCGGGCACCGCATGGCCAAGGCTTCCGTCGAGAACGCGCTCTGGGACCTGGAAGCTCAGGAGAAGAAGCAGCCGCTTTGGAAGCTGTTAGGCGGAAACCGGCGAGAGATTGTATGCGGCGTGTCGATCGGAATTCAGGACACAGTCGAGCAACTGCTGGAAAAAGTCGAGAAGGAGTTGGCCGCAGGCTACCGACGCATCAAGGTGAAGGTCAAACCAGGTTGGGATGTAAACGTGCTTGAGCGAATTCGCTCGCGGTGGTCCGACACTCTTCTCAGTTGCGATGCCAACTCCGCCTACCGCCTTGATGAAGTGGAGCATCTTCGCCGGTTCGATCAATTTAATCTGCTGATGATCGAACAACCGCTGTGGAACGATGACATCTATTTCCACGCGCGCCTGCAGAAGCAGATCCGCACAAAAATCTGCCTGGATGAATCCATTCGCAACGCGCGCGAGGCGGAGGCCGCGATTGACCTGGGCGCATGCGGCATCATTAATATCAAGGTTGGGCGCGTGGGCGGCTTCACGGAGGCGAAGAAAGTGCACGATGCGTGCCTGTCCCGCAACATTCCCGTCTGGTGCGGAGGAATGCTCGAGTCGGGCGTGGGCCGGGCGCAAAACGTGGCGCTGTCCACGCTCGAGAACTTCCGCTTGCCTGGCGATGTTTCATCCTCCAAGCGCTACTGGAAAGAAGACATCATCGATCCGGAAGTAGAGGTTTCAAAAGAAGGAAAGATAACGATCAACGACAAACCCGGCACCGGCTACCGCGTTCGCACCGACCTGATCGAGAAATTGACCGTCCGCAAAGAAACTTTGCGAGCCGCGGCTGCCTCCCGCTGAACTGCTTCGCGTGCGAACTATGCGCTAACCTGGTTAACGCTGGGCCGCAACATGGTTGCCGCTCGCCGTCATTTCCTGCTGTTGCTTCTTGAGCAACGCTACTCCTTGCGCGAAAGTGAGATTAGGGGGTACCGGCTGGAAGTCGCGATAAGTCTCGGTGGACTTGATAAGAAGACTCTTGAACAAGAGAAGCTTGCCCGTGAAGCTTAGGCTCATGCGGGTAATTTCGAACGCGTTTTCTCCGACATTACCTTGATCCACCTGGAAGCGTCCGCCCTTGTCAAGGTGACCGAGAATTCCCCAGCCGAATCCTACGTCCCTAAACAGGGTGCCGTCGATCTGCGCAATACGCAATTGATCCTTGTCTATCAGCAGGTATCCTTGCATACCGGTAAGCACCTGCTCAACCCGGGTAGGCGGATCATATTTTGGATTTGGACGAAACTTCAGCCGGACGAGTTCGTCGCCGGGCTTGCCTACTCCTGGCCTGCTTTCCTCGGAGCCCACATACTCATAAAGAAAAGCATAGGGCAACGCTCGAACGATGCGGCTGACACGGCCGGCATCCTCTTTTTCGCGCTGTCCTTTCTTCTTAAGTTCATCCGGATTATTTGCCAGGAATTGTAGGTGCCCTTCTTCCGCCTGCCTCTGCTCCGGTTGTAAAGGCTGATCGTTGATCGCGATCAACATCCCCGCCATCGCATCGCGGGTCTGCACATAAAGGCGAGTCTGCGAACCCCGTGGAGTTTCCTTGCGCGAACGAAACAGGAATGCGGTGGGGTCTGTCGAGGCCTTGATCTCATTGGCAGTGCTCTTGCTTACTAGTTCATCCGGCGACAGGACCGGATTTTCCGCTGCTAGAGCGGCCGTGGCCAATAGAATGACGGCAAGCGTTATCGTCTTTGTGTGTTCCTGAATCCCCAGCATGTTTCCTCAAATATAACAACTAAGATGCCATATTCGACAAAACTGCTGAAGCGGAAGTACAACGCACTGCAAACGGCTCTTGCCGTCATTTTCCTGCTCCAGTATAGTTTCGAGATCAAGAGATTTTTTTCCGGCCGTCCTCGCGCTCCTTTCTGGCCAGTGCGAAGGCTGGAATCGCCAGACAAAAGCCAGACATTCCGCTTACTTTTTCCTCAAGGAGGCGCGGCTCATGGATACCCTCAAACCGCAGGATTCTGCCCGCGGTGAGATGGCTCACCTCGGGAAGTCGGTTGTCGTAAAAGGGGAACTTTCGGGGAGCGAGGACCTGTATATCGATGGACACGTCGAAGGCGCCATCGAATTGAAGGGGAACCGGCTCACCTTGGGTCCGAACGGTCGGGTTAAGGCCAGTGTCAACGCACGCTCCGTAGTGGTGCAAGGGAGGCTCGAAGGCAATGTTCGTGCCACCGATCGGGTTGATCTCAAGCAGTCCGCCGTCGTGCTTGGCGACATCGCAACTCAGCGCATCTCCATCGAGGAGGGGGCATTCTTCAAAGGCGGAGTCGACATTCAGAGGGAAGAGCCCAAGCCGGAGGCGAAAGTTGAAGGTAAGGCAACACCGGCTGCCGCCGCGGCGTCTGCGTCCGGTCCGTTGCCTTCTCCGCCGGTTGCCGCGGAGCGAAGGAAGTAAATGCCCGGTTTTGGGCATGGAGATAAACTGACGGCGGACGCCTCAGCCGTCGGACTCTGAACGGCGTTCGTCTACACCTCATGAAAATTTTTCGTGGGTCTTCGACCGGATCTGGCCAGAGTGCTCCACCCAGTGCGCCTCGACGGCTGACTCGCCGCTCCAGCGGAATGGGCGCGGTCTCCCGAACCTTGGCCGCCGAGGAGGGATTGTGCATCCTGGACCTTGGCGCTACTTCGCCCGCCAACATTCACTGCTTCACCGAACGTGGGCACAAATCCTACAGCGAAGACGTTTTGCAGTCCTCACTCGATCCCTCGCTCGCAGTCCGAGATGAACATCAAGACCCGGTCCTCGAAGACGGCAAAGCGGTCCTCGACAGCCAACGGTTCCTGGCTAAGAACCTCGTCTATCAGACTGGGCTGTTTGACATCGTTTTCTGCTGGAATCTGCCGGACTACCTCGATGAATCGCTGGTGAGGCCGGTGATTGGGCGCCTATGGACTGTGATGAAACCCGGGGGCATGCTGTTGGCCTTCTTCCATACACACGATGCCGGACCGGACGCGCCATGCTACCGCTATCACATCCTCGATACCGACACGCTCGAGATGCAGCTCATCACCGCGCATCCGCAAACTCGGCGAGGTTCACATTCCAAGTCGCCGGAGTCGTCTTCGCAGAAGGTTAATTTCCGTCTGCAACGCGTCTTTAACAATCGTCACATCGAAAATCTTTTCCGCGACTTCGCGTCGATCAAATTCTTCCTTGCTCGGGACAATGTCAGGGAAGTGCTCGTCGTGAGATAGCCGCTCCGGTTTCGCGCCAGCTGCGCTCCGTTTTCATCCAACAAATGAGTCAGCGCGTTTTCTTTACCAGGTAGCGCGTGAGCGCCGGCGCACGCTGGAAGAGAAAGAGCAGTCCCGCCCGAACGGGAGCGGGCAGCCCAAACAGGCGGCGGATCGCAGACGAAGTGCGGAATACTGGAAGTAGCTGGCGCCGGTATTCCACCGTGTACCGCTGGGTTGCTTTTGAGAGCGGGATATTTCCCTGAAGGAAGTCCTTTAACGTATCAGAGGCCAGTGCGCCACCACGAAGCGCGAGGGAGATTCCGTCGCCCACGAAAGGATCCACGAAGCCGGCCGAGTCCCCAGCTTGCAGGACGCCATTTCTCACCGGGACCGGAGCGTCGAAAATCAACGGCGAGGTCGCCACGGCTTCGCCAATCTGCTCCCATCCCCGACTGCGCTCGCTCAGTTCAGGATGGGATTTCACTGTTTCCGGCAGCGAGCTTGCGACATCAGACCGCACCATCGCGCAGACGTCGACGATCGAGTGCGTATCACTCCGATCGCTGGAGCTCAATGGGGTAACGCCACAATATCCACCTTCAAAAAAATACAAGTCGACTGACGGCGAAGGATTGTGTTCGCCGAAGTGCGCCTTGAGGCCAATCCACTTTGCGTTTCCATTTCCGTTGCGCGAATCCTTGCCGCGCAAATTCGACCAGCGACCCGATGCATTGATCACGCTCCGGCTCTCAAACGTGCCCGCGGAAGTAACCACCGAAAATGGCCCGACACCTTCGATGGATCGGACTGTGGTTTCTTGTCTCACCGTCGCGCCGTTGACACACGCTGCCTGCCACAGCGTTGCGTCGAGATATTCCCGCGAGATTCCGGCCGCGGGGGGATCAAGAGGAGCATTCACGTGGCCACGGTCGACAAAAAGACGCCCGGCGGGGATGCGGCGTGCTCGATGAAGCATCTCGAGTGATTGCGGATGAGCCGAAAGCAGGGAAGCCAGCAGTTCGAGGGACTCTGCCGAGACAAACTCGCCGCATACTTTTTGTCGGGGGAATTTTCCCCGCTCGAGCAGAAGCACGCTTGCCCCGGATCGCGCGGCCGTAATCGCGGCCGACGATCCCGCGGGTCCACCCCCGATAATGATGACGTCATACATGATTTTTGGGCGGCCAGCTTTTCCAGACAATGATTCCCATCCGAAAAAGGTAGTGCCTGGTGAATTCCACGCGCGCCGCTGCCGTTCGCGTGAGCATCTCTTGCATTTCGACCGGCGTGTATGCCTGCCGGACAGAAGCCGGTGCGTCATGACGCGACAGCCGGCTACGATAAAACACAAATCCTGCGTACGCCAGTATGAGATGCAAGGGATGCCTGATGAGGTCATTGATCAGCACTGCCGTGGTCGCGACACGCAGCGCCTCGTTCATAAATTGCTGGAACTCCGGGGGATTCAGATGATGTACGAAGAGGTTGCAGCTGACCACATCGAAGCTCTCCGTGCGACAAGGCAGCGCTAACACGTCTCCTGCGATGGACGGCGTTGGCAACAGCAGGTGGGAAGGCGCACGGTCGAGCAGCATAACATCGAGAGTGAGGCCCTTCTTCCTAACCCGCTCGGCCACCGTCTCCGGAACCTGGCTTGCGCCCGCGGCGACCTCCAGCACGGAAAGGTGACGTACTCCTGCTTTTTCGGCGATGCGTTCGATCAGCTTCTGCGTTGTCGCTCGGCCCCCGAACCAGCGATTGATAAACCGTAAGTCGACGAGATTGGCAACGACCTGCTCGGGTGTGCCGGAATCGCTGTCCAGCAGTTCGGCGGTGGGAACACGTTTCATCGGCAGGAGATTATTGGGCCGACACCATGGCGGGCCTCACGATTGAAGAGTTCACACTTCGGCGAGCTCTTCTTCGAGCAACTGCTTGTTATACAGATCGGTGTAGTAGCCGTTCAGCGCAATCAGTTCGTCGTGGGTTCCCAGTTCAACGATGCGCCCGCCGTGCAACACCGCAACCCGGTCGGCATTGCGCACGGTGGATACACGATGCGAGATGAAGATCGTGGTGCGTCCCTGCATCACCTCGCGCAAATGATT
>Ga0126372_10000469_pt1 | contig 14049 bp, 12 predicted proteins | sample PanSoiMetaPlot_6_FD_92762 | JGI IMG/M metagenome (GOLD analysis project Ga0126372, IMG submission 92762) | Tropical forest soil microbial communities from Panama - MetaG Plot_6 | ecosystem: Environmental > Terrestrial > Soil > Tropical forest > Bulk soil | place: Panama | collected 2016-02-17
TGCCCGGCGTCCCACTGCCTTTTCGAAATGCGGTCACTCCAATCGCGCTTCCGCCTGTTTATACCTCAGCAGGACAGTTGCTATTTCCTTACGGCCGAAGCACGGTTGTTCCCCCCAACACGCAGCTCGACTTGGATCGTTTTCAAAATGATCTGGCGGCGCTCACGCCCGGTCATCAGCCGCAACTGCTTTCGGTCGAAGGCATCGCGAAGGAGTTTCGGAACGGTTACATCGCCACGTACAGGGGGGGCGTGGAACACAATTTTCGGGACATCACTGCGGGTGCTTTTTTTGTGTCCACAGCTGGAGTTCACCTCAGCAGCGTATTCTCGCCGAACAGCTATGGCGGGGCGACTGAAGCCTTCGCGCCGTTTACGCGCTTCGACTCTGCCGGGCATGCGATTGGCGGGTTCGGACCAGAGATACTGATGACAAGTGGCTCGCATTCGACATACCACTCGCTACAAGCGAGCGTGGGCAAGAACTCCGCCCGAGCTGGCTTGGGTATTCAAGCCAGCTACACCTTTGCCAAATCCCTGGATGACACCAGCGCGGTGCTGGGGGGCGGGTTCATCAGCGCCGGCCCAGTCTTGCAAACGCTTCCCCAAGATCCTTGGAATCCGAGCGCAGATAAAGGACCTTCCACCTTCGACGTCACGCACGTGTTCACACTGAATTGGATACAGATGCTGCCCCTCTACCGGGTTAATTTTCTGCAGCGGTTGGGTCGTCCACTCACAACGGGCTGGCAGTTCCTGAATATCACCACGCTCATGAGCGGTTCTCCATTCACGGTCTATTCCGGGGTACAACAGACCGGCGCGGGAGCGACGGGAGCGGATCGTCCAGATCTCATTGGCCACCCCGACCTTTCCACCAGTCGTTCTGTGCGTGAGGACTACTTTGGCAGGGGCGCCGAAAACTCATTTTTTTTCTACATTCCGATTGGGATACCGGGAGGAACGGGCCCAAATGAAGGCCGCTTTGGCACGCTCGGACGGAACTCATTTCGAGGCCCTGCTTTCCACAACATGGATGTCGCACTGGTGAAAGATACAACGTTTGGTCATAGGGGGAATGGCGAATTCGGAACCATCGAGTTTCGCGCCGAGTTCTTCAACATCTTCAATATTGTCAATTTCGGCTTGCCCTCAAATATCGTGCGAGGAAGCGGTTTTGGGATTATTAGCAAAACGGCAGAAAACTCAAGGCAGATACAATTCTCGTTGAAGCTAATCTATTAGCATCATACGTACAATACGGGAGAAGTGATTAATGCGAGTCATTCACCTGAGTTGAGGCGCGACATCTTCCATTCCATTCCCATATTGCGCTGTGGCGCTGGGGTTTGCAAGAACTACTCGAATGGCACAAAACTTCACCACAAAGTTCATCGGAACCAACGGCGAAAGAGCCCAAGATGTACTTAACCGGTGTGTAAAATCGAAAAACGGGAGAACACAAAGGCAGTGATTGAGAAGAAACAAAGCAACCACCTGGAATAGTTCTGCCGAATGACGGCAAAGAGTCCTTGACCTGTGACCTGTCCGAGTTTTCAACAGAGATAAACGACCGCAAACATCAGGAGAACGTAGCGGGCGCCGTTCATAGGAATGACGGTCCAATCGAGCTCCCGCCGCGTAGGTCTTAATCGCAGATTGATCGTTGTCGGATGCGCCAGTGATGAGTCCTAGCGCTTGCTTTAAGGAAAAGATTCGGGAACTGACACGCCAAACCCGTGGCATCAGCCTCCGCGTCGACGAAATATCCAATTCTCATTTTGGATGAGACCGGCACTGGGAAGAAATTGTTGGCGCGTTTCATTCATCGATTGAGCGTGCTCCGGACAGATTTATACCCGTCAACTGTGCCGCGATTCCAAAGGATCTGGTAGAGAGCACGTTGTTTGGCCATCGGAAAGGAGCTTTTACTGGAGCTCATGCCAATCAGACCGGGAAGTTCGATGCCGCTCACGGAGGCACATTGTTCCTCGATGAGCTGGGTGAGCTGTCGCCGGAGTTGCAACCGAAATTGTTACGTGTGCTCCAGGACGGGGTCGTAGAGCCCGTTGGCTCTCCATCGGGTCACAAGCTCGATGTTCGCCTCATTGCCGCGACAAATATAGATGTCCAGAGCGCAATTAAAGAGGGCGATCTCAGGGAAGACCTGTACTATCGTTTGAAGGTTGGAACCTGCCACCTGCTACCCCTACGACAACGTCGGAGTGATATTCCGCGATTGGCCCTGTCTTTTCTTGATCGTTTCAACACTGTACACGGGAAGGGCGTCCGGTTCTCGGCTGAGGCAATGACCTGGCTCAGACACCAGCCCTGGCCAGGTAACATTCGGGAGCTTCAGAACACGGTCGAGGCAGCGGCATTGTTCGCTGGTTCTGGAATCATAGACGTCCAGGACCTGGATGCTGCAGCGGAAACAACCCGCGATGAACGTCAGCGACATACCGGAGCCTGTGGATGGATTCGACATGCTGGAGTACCTGGGCGGCATCCCGCAAACCGCTAATCGACAGAGCGTTGGAAATAACAGAAGGAACGCAAAACAAGGCAGCGAGACTGCTTGATGTCACACCACAGGCACTCAGCAATTTCCTTCAGACGAAAGGAACAATAGAAGTTGATAGAATTGCAACCACGTTTGAGTCGTCCGCCGCGGAGCAATACGGAAAAGCACAGCTAACGTCAGCGGCTCCCGGATTTGTCGTGCATTGTGAAGCGCTTGCTACTGCCAGCCGGCCGGATAGTTCCGAAGGTCAAAGCTTTAAGAAATATTTCCTTCCCTACAGTGCTTATGCGTTCGCGGAGACCCAAAGCGGAACTTGCGAAATAGTGCCGCGCAAAAATCGGCCTGAAAATAGGTTGCGATAATGTTGATGATCGCGACCCATTTCGCCTACATCGCTCGTGAATCTCTGGCCTTGACGACCTGCTAAATCGCTCAGCCCTTGACAATCGCTTGAAGCACAACGGCGAATTCAGCCTCGACCTCTTCGCCCTTCGTGGTCCGGTAACCAAGTTCCTGCGCTAGGCTTTCCAGTTCCAGCCGCCACTCCACGGGGAGCACTGCACTAGGTGGAAAGGAGTGCGCTGCGCGCTTCGCGAAAATGCGCTCCGCAGCGGCCCGCGTCCGCCGATAATCTATCTGGCCCAGCATGGCGAGCAACAGAATATCCAGTACATCACGTGCGCGGTCTTCTTTCTGCGGACCTGTGCAGGCATGGAGCTTTTGCGCCACTTGCTCGGGAATGCTGATGCAACGCACATTTGGCGTGACAGGCAGGCCCATCTCGGCAATACCGGTGATAGCAGGCGCGACGAGATCTATTTCGCGCGCCTCCGCCGGGCCAAGATCGATCCCCACCGTTTGCCAGGACCGGGTTTTGTATTGAACCGCGACTTCGACGCGTACCGTATCCGCCAGTTCCATCTGGTGAATCTCTGGTTTCAGGCGGAAAGTAAAGGCATCGAACGCCAGCTTCAAGACCTCTTCGAGTTTGCGGATACGTTCCGCCCGATTGCCGACAAGCCCGAGGTCGAAATCTTTGGTAGTCCGGGCGGCGCGGGCGAAACGGAGTTCCATCGCTACACCGCCTTTGAGGGAGTAGGTGTCGATCACGCCCCGCTCGACAGCTTGTTCGAGTACACCGCAGAGAGCAAGAAACGAGACCCAACGCCGCAAGCGTTCCTGTTCCAGGCCCTGCTCGCGTGCAACACGGGCAAGAATTTTCTCAAGACGCTGCGGTGGTTGTGGGCTCACGCTGTCGCCTGCCTCGTCTGAGCCCTAGTGCGCGCGTGCTGACTGAGTTGCCGGGTTAGCCGCCGCAAATCCGCCGCGCTAATGAAGCCTTCTCGGCGCGCATCTTTGATGGCTCGGCGGGCCAGTCCCAACCGCCCCGTCGTTTCTATTACGTCCATCACACTCTTGGCAACCGTCGTGACTGGCAGGCCTTCGTGGGTCGTCACATCGCTCGTCGGCAAATCGCCTCGATGAATTACGACCCATTTCGGTTTCTGGCGCCGGAGTCTCGCGTGCTTCGGGACAGTGAGATGGATGCGCGCGGGATTCACATCGGAGATCCCATACACACCCAACGCGGTTTCGTGCGAGAGCGCAACCCGCTCGGGACCGTGGCTCGCGAGCGCCCACAAGACCGCCTCCCGGTACTGTGAGAACGGGTCCGCAGGAAAGTAGGGGATGCGATAGACGCCGCGCGCGACCCGTTCCAGCTTCCCGCGCTGCGTGAGCCGGGCTAAGACTGAGTCCGTGATGCCCAAAGACCGGGCCTCGGCTGCGGTCACCAAGCCATCGTTTTGCTCGGCCAGCGGAAGCAATTCGGCGATTCGCGATCGCATGACCTTTAGTATGGGCACTTTTGGGGGCGATGTCAATATAGTTCCATAATAGAACTAAACTGACAATTAGTTCCGCCGAGCTCCAGATGCTGCGAAGCAACCTGCGGTTGCTATCCGGTAACCGACGGTAACAAAAGACAGCAACTAATTCGGTTGCTGTGTGGCAACTTTGGTACTGGCGACAATGGCCGTTGCAAAAGAGTGGGACACCGAAAAGAGTTGTTGTATTGTCACGTGAAAGCAAGGGCAAAAGTCAGAGCCTCCCCATTTTTCTGCCGCGAGGTTATGGAGCACGGGAGCCACGTCAAGGGTCTTCGCTTCACTCCGATGAAACGCGCAGAAAGCCGCGCGCCCTTGACTCGGCTCCGTTACCGCTCCTGTTCTGCGACCAGTAGGAAACGATAGCGTTGAAAAATCAGGCGGCAGGAGACGACGGTTGCATGAAGCCCTACGACAAAAGTCCTTGTGTCCCGCGGCCCACGGTAAGGACTTCCACGGTTCCGTGCTGCAGAGCCTTGAATCGTGGCTACGCCGCGGGCTTCTCTCGTTGGTGTGGAAGCAATGGAAACAGCGGCGAAAGCGCTTCCGCCGCTTCGCAAACGGGGCGTGGGTAAGGACCTCGCAGCGCAAACCGCTGGTAGTCCTCACAGCCCGTAGCGGATCGCGAATTCACCTGCTCTTACCATTGCACTGTCTAACGCTACTTGCTGCGCTTGGGCTTCCCTGTGGTGGTGCGGTCTTCTCCCGCTTAACGCGCCGAACCGCCGTATGCGGAACCCGCACGTAGGTGATGAGGCAGGGCAGAGGGATGATGCTCTCCCCTATGCCGATTCATGCGGTTTCGCAGCATCGCCAATTGCTTTTATTGTTGGACCCCACGGTGTCGGTAATTGAATCTTCCGTGCTACCGCGAATCCGTACTCGGCTGAGTCCAGGGTTCTTGTTTGTTTTGTGAGCAACGGCTGGGGCGACACCAGCACTGAGTTGCAATAATTCTCGACGCCTGGGCACTGGACAGCGTACTTGATGCGATCGTCGGTGCAGCCTTGTTGAGGTACACGATACCGAATGGGCGATGGCTAAGAGCTTCGGTGTTTACACCCCGTTCCCGTAGTCTAGGCTGCCAGTCGTCAAGGCGTCAGGAATGGGGTGAATAAGGTCCTGCGATTGCTACTGAAAGCGCATCTAACCCTCGAGGCCTATGCAGAATTTCACTCGTCGAGAACTCCTTAAACTCGGAGCCGCCACTGCGGTTGCAGAGTTAGCGTCTTTGGGTTTGCAAGGTTGCGGCGGTGCTATCAATGTCCCATCGCTGCCTTCCGCTTGCGGCAAATTAACTGACATCCAACATGTGGTGATCCTCACTCAAGAAAACCGGTCTTTCAATCACTACTTTGGAAGTTACCGCGGTGTCCGAGGATTCTCCGATCGCAGTACGGCATTCGAGCAGCCAGATCCGTCGAACCTAACGAGTTCTCCCGTAGGGGTAATCTTGCCATTCCATCTGGATACCTCCAAAGCGAATGCAACCTGCACGCACGACATCACCCATGACTGGGTACCGCAGCATCAGAGCTGGAATAATGGTGCAATGGACGGTTTCGTGAGTTCGCGCCTTGCGATTAACTCCAATGACGCCGTGCTAAGCATGGGCTACTACACTCGCGCGGATCTGCCCTACTATTACGCCCTTGCCGATGCTTTCACGATCTGCGACAACTACTTCTGCTCGGTGATGGGTCCGACCGACCCGAATCGCCTCTATACGATGGCGGCTTCCCTCGACCCGGATGGAAAAAGCGGCGGCCCCATTCTCCAGACCATCGTCAGCAACCGCACTGCCATCTACGGCCGTCTGACCTATACGACGATGCCTGAGCAGCTTCAAGCTCGGGGAATTTCCTGGAAGGTCTACTCTTCGCCGGATGAAACGGTTCTCGGCGGGATTCTCTCAGATAATGTCCTCTCTTACTTTAGAAATTTTCAGGATCCTGCATCGGTGCTGCATCAAAATGCATTCGGGCCGCAGTTCCCAACCGACTTCCTGGCCGATGTCGCGTTCGAGCGTCTGCCCCAAGTCTCCTGGGTAGTGGGGTCGATCCTAACGTCAGAGCATCCGCCCGCTCCTTCGCTCTTTGGAGAGAATATTCTTTCTCTCATCGTCGGCGCTCTAACAGCGAACCCAGTACTGTGGGCAAAGACGGTTTTGCTGGTTACCTACGATGAAAATGGCGGATTTTTTGATCACGTTGCGCCGACAACGGCGCCTCCCGGCACGCCAGGCGAATATGTGACCGCGCCCCCGATACCGGACCCGACCGTAATCGGCAATCCAGCGATTACCGGCCCGATTGGGTTGGGTTTTCGCGTCCCCATGCTGATTATCTCGCCCTTCAGTCGAGGCGGGTTGGTGTCATCGGACCTCTTCGATCACACTTCAGTCTTGCGATTCCTTGAGACCCTGTTTGGCGCTGAAGTGCCCAACTTGAGCACCTGGCGCCGGGCAACGGTCGGAGACTTGACCAGCGCGTTTAATTTCAAGACTACTGATCAGTCGAATCCGAATCTACCCTCGACAATTCCTGGCACTCAGCAAGCGATTCAGCAATGCGTCGCGAACCTGGCTGGAACGACACCCTTCCCAGTGCCGAACCCGCAGACCATGCCGACTCAGGAACCCGGAACTGCGACTCGTCCCAGCGGACTGTGCTAGCTCAGGACCACAGCGTTGGGACTAGCATGCAAGCGGCGGAGCTGATCACGGCTGCACTGGGCACGCGTAGATTGCTAAGGCTTGGCTGAGCTCGGATGAAGCAAGCAAGCGAGCGTCGACTCAAAGCCTCTTGGCGAAAAATCAATTTCGCGCACGCCGGAGCGTACAATTTTTCAGTGCAGTGAAGCCGGTGGTTTGCTTCTAAGAATGAGTGGCGCTTCCGAACCCAGTGACTTCCATTGTGTGCTATTGCTTCTCATAAACCTCGTTACTGCTCACCCGGTGGCCCTTCTCGTCGGTTCCGCTCATTGTAACCGTGCGACTCTTGCCGTCCACAGACACGACAATACGACCGCTGGCGATAACTTTGCGGTTTTTCATGATGTTGAACCCCAATATACGGTCATCGACTTTGGTATATGACCGCGCATCCGATAGCGGGTCGCCAGTGACCGGGTACTCTTTGTCATCGAATTTTCCTATCCATTCGTAATGTGTTGGCTTGCCATCGCTGCTGACACTGTCCACCGTGACTTTCACTTTGTCGCCCTCGGCCTCGTAGACGACAGTCGTGTTCTTCGGTGCGCTGGGCGAGAATTCCGACTTCGCCTCCTTCAATTTCCACGTGCCCATGAATGCGTCTTGAGCGAGACAGACGCCTGCCCCAAAAAAGCAGAACGTGAACGCGATTATGATGTTTCTTGTTCTCATCATCCGCTGAGGAATTAGAAGCCGTCAGAATGGCGGAAACGGAAACAAACACCGCCATCCCCAAGAGCTGAATGGCGCATTCCCTATGCTATTCAACTGCTCTGTTAATGCCAGCCTCGCTCGCAGCGTTTCACTACAGCGTTTCATTTTTTTTCTCTTACAGTGTAACCCTGTACTTCAACCTAAAAGGCCGCATTAAAAAAAATCCAGCTTCCGCCACCAGAGGGGGAGATTTCGGGTTTTCGAAAACTCAGCCCGAGATCCCTTTACTTCATCTCTTTTATCTCCTTCTTATCAGGCGCTGGCGTGGCAGCCCTGGCATGGGCTGGACCCCTCCGACCGGAATCATGGCATGAGCGTAAGGAGTGCCTGGCCACATCAAATAGGAGTGGGTGGGAATACGCCATTCTGTTCTATCAGGCGCTTTACGACAGTGGCGACTTCTTCAACCGAAACAGAATCGGAAACAAGCATTGGATGCCAAGATGGTGTCCACGACGGACCCGGACGCGGTTTGGGCAAAGAAGGTAGGACCAGCCAAAATGGCCTACTTCGACAACTACCTGATTGATACCCGGAGTCGCGTCATCGTTGGAGTAGAAGCCACTCCCGCACTCTTCCACCAAGAAACGGTAGCTGCTCGCAGAATGGTAGATGCAGTTCACCAGTTCGGGCTTTCCACAAAAGCGCTAGCGGCCGACACGGCCTACGGGAGCGGAGAATTCTTAACGTGGTTGTTGGCTCGCGGTGTGCAACCTCACATCCCAGTAATTGATCACCGTTTTTGCCCCCAGTGTTACCAAGTTGCCGGCGACACCTGAACCGGGCTAGCCTCTTGAACACGAGGAAAGCAATGTTGGACCGAATAATAAAGGAGCAATAGAGATGAGCAGGTTCGGCATGTTACTCATCGTTGTGGTTGTGCTCGGTGCCGTTACAGGAACTGCGGCACAAGAGAGACAAATCACCGCCCGCGAGGTGGTGGCGGATATACAGAAGCGGGTCGGCGTGGAGTGGGACAAGAACACAGTGGATACGTTCAAAGCTGGCAACCCGGACGCGACGGTCACGGGAATTGCTGTAACCATGATGGCGACGATGGATGTTCTGCAACGTGCATCGGCCCAAGGATTGAATTTCGTCATCACCCATGAGCCGACGTTCTATGCGCACCTGGATACACCAGAAGGAATGCCGGAAAACGATCCGGTTTGGGCTGAAAAACGAGAATTTATTGAAAAACATGGGATGGTGGTATGGCGTTTTCACGATCATTGGCACAAGCGAAAACCAGACGGAATTGAGGCCGGCATGGTGCGTGCCCTGGGATGGGAGAACTACCAGCGGCCGGATAACGAGCATTTGTTCGTAATGCCAGACACTACGGTGAAGGACTTGGCAGAGCAAGTGGCGAGGAAACTGGGGTCGCTGGTGGTCCGGTATGTAGGTAATCCGGAAATGAGACTAAAAAAAGTAGCGCTAAGCCCGGGATCCGAAGGATTTGAATCGGAGACACACACCCTGGAGAGGGACGATGTTGAAGTGTTGTTAGTCGGGGAAACGGTCGAATGGGAGACGGTCGAGTATGTGGATGATGCTGCGGCGCAAGGCAGACGAAAAGCATTGATTGTGATCGGGCACATTCCCAGCGAGCAAGCCGGTATGGAAGAATGCACGCGCTGGCTAAAAGAATTTGTGAAAGGTGTGCCGATAAAGTTTGTGCCCACGAAGCAGCCGTTTTCGACCGTCGCCTCAAGATAGGAGCAGAAGACTACAGCCGGTCTCATAAATAGTGGTTGAACATTGGTAGCTATTTTGTGCGCCTCGGGCAGCGAGCAGAAGTAGGGCGTGCGAGGCCGATGGGAACTCAGCGATATCCAGTGGAGGTTGATCGAACCGATTCTGCGTCCCAAGCGGTGTGCCGACAGTCGTGGTCGGCCGTGGCAGGACACGCGGGCTGTACTCAATGGAATTCTGTGGGTCTTGGGATAGGGCTCAGTGGCGCGAACTGCCCAAGAAATATCCGCTATACCAGACCTGCCACCGCCGCTTCCGGCAGTGGGTGCGAGAAGACGAGCTGGAACGCATCTTGCGGGTCCAAGCCAGGGAGTTGCAAGCCCGAGGGAAACTTCAACTGGAGGAGGCTTTTATCCACTCTCCTTTACGGGAGCAAAAAAGGGGGCCTCGCAGTCGGGCCCACCAAGCGCGGCAAAGGAGCGAAAATCATCGCTCTCGCCGCGTTTCAGACAGTACTCAGGACGCGAAGGTAGACATTCGCGACAATCACACTCCGTACGTTTGACCCTCATGGTTCCCGCTCAGCACGTGGCCATGGTGTTAATTGGCCAAAAAGAAAGGGAGGATCATTCGCCAAGTGTGGATCCTGCGTTAGGCAGAGCCGGTATTAAAGCGATTTCGGGAGAGGGCCCAAATTTCAGTACTTGAGTTTCTTGATCAAGGGAAAAACGTTATTCTAAATCGTTTTTTAGGGTGTGATGCTATTTGATTGTTCCCATGCACTTGAAGCTCTGATATAAGAACAATATTGCAATATGCGTAAAAACGAGAAGCCACTTCGTAAAAGGTCCAATGTTGTTACCTTGAAAATGGTCGCGCAATACCTGGGGCTAACCCCGGGCACCGTTTCGGCGGTGTTGAACGCAGCACCCTCCTCCCGATCCATTCCGCAACGCACCAAGAGTCGGATCCATGCCGCTGCGAAGAAACTCGACTATCGCCCGAATTTTTTCGCGCGCTCCCTGCGGCAGCAGCGAACCTATACGGTTGGAGTCATCGCCGAGGAGATCGGCGACCCTTATGGCGCGATGGTGATCAGCGGAATCGAGGAGTATCTGCGCAAGAAGGACTATTTCTTCCTTACCGTCGTACACCGGCACGACTCAGAACTGCTCCACCGGTACTCGCATCTGCTGGAACAGCGCCGAGTGGAGGGTTTAATCACTGTCGATACCAGTCTGGAGGAACCGCCGGCTCTGGCGACGGTGGCGGTTGCCGGGCATAAGAAGATCAGGGGTGTGACCAACGTTGTGCTTGATCACCGGCGGGCAGCGCTGCTAGCCCTGAACTATCTCGCCAAACTTGGCCACGAGCGGATTGCGTTTATGAAAGGCAATCCGCTGAGCGCAGATTCCAAGGCTCGCTGGCAGTCCATCTGTGAGGTTGCCCAGGAACTGGGGATCGAAATCGATCCCGATTTGACGATTCAAATTGATATTAAAGACCCATCGCCGCATCTGGGATACCCCTTTGCCAAACAACTCCTGGCCCGCCGAAAGCCATTCACCGCATTATTTGCTTACAACGATCATTCGGCGCTGGGCTCGATTCGTGCTCTGCAGGAACAGGGCTTGCGGGTTCCCGAAGACGTCTCGGTTGTCGGATTCGACGACATTCCTGGCGCTGCTTATCACATGCCCAGTCTGACCACGGTAAGACAGCCTCTGCGAAGAATGGGGCAAGTTGCGGCCGAAATCTTGGTGCGCAGGATTGAGGGCTGGAGTGACTACCCTCAGGAAACCGCGATTGAGCCCGAACTGGTGGTCAGAGAGTCCAGCGGCCCACCACCAAAATTACAGAAAAACTAACGAGGCTTGCTTCCCACCCACGAGTCATGTTTCGGTTGATTGAAGGGTGGCAGCAAACCGAAATAGTAACAAGATAAAGTGCGTCGACATGGACGGCATGTATCCCGCACGGCTCTCCGCTGGGTCGCCTTTTAGGCCAACGGACGTCTTCTTGAAGTCGAAAGTCTCAGTCACGACTGTGCCGCAGGAGAACAAATTAACTTTAGGGAGAGTGGAACCTTGCCTATCCCGGTATGCACTTTCGACGATGCTAGTGGGAACTGCCAAACTCTGGAAATACCCACTGCGAACAGCTATCCGCTCGCGGCCGCCCTGACGTTCGATAATGTTGAGCAATTCGGTTCAAAGGGCGGTGAGGGCGCCTGTCGTTTTCCGCGAGAATCTGCGAGGTTCATACTGACCTCCGGCTGGTGGGTCGATTTTTTCAAAAGATCACCAGAGTTGACCATGGTTTGTAGGTGATACGTTGATGCTCCAGCAATTTTCGATCCGGTTGAAACGATAAAGATGCGCAGCCAGGAACTGCCCTCGAAGGCGACCCCGCTATTGGTCATTACCATTCTTTACGAAACCGAATAGAAAGTACTCTTACGGTTGACAGCCAGTGTAGAATGCTTCACCTAGCCTCTTCGTCCTCTCGTGGTGTTCTCAATGGTTGCAGTTCGAGCCCATCTCGCCTTCGTACCATATCTCAATGCTGGAGGTTTAGACCATGTCTGCCGTAGTCGCTCGCGTGTTCCGCTCTGTGTCGAAGGGAGCGTGGCTCATTTCGAAGACTCTCAACGCGATCGTACCAGATGGAGAATTGCCACGACCGACCTGGGCACCGGGCCAGCTGCTCAAGAGTTGGGAAAGGATGCCTATGACGACTGGCGTCCCCCGGAAGGTTCCCTCGTTATGCCCGGAGTGCAACAGAGAAGCTGCAGAGGCAGTGATCAGCGGAGAAAAGAGCATTGTAGATTTCAGAGATAGGCCAGGAATTATCGACGCAGAGATCATCGAAGAAGCTGGCCGCATTCTCATGCGGAAGGCATGCGAGAGGCATGGTCCATTCGAAGATGTGCTTTCTAACCATCCGCCATTCTTCCGAAGGATGGAAAGCCTTGGGTTCGGCAGGGACTTTGAATGCGCCGGTGATGGAGAGATACACAACCACGGCGTGAACAGCATCAGACGAGGCCGGGGTACGTATCTCATTGTTGACTTAACGAACCGCTGCAACATGGTCTGTTCACCATGCTATATGGACGCGAATGCCACCAGCTTCGTTCACGAGCTCGACATGGGGGACGTCCGGACCATTTTCGAAAGAGCTTTGTCGTTCAAGCCTCAGCGCGAAATTAATGTTCTGTTTTCTGGAGGGGAAGCAACTCTCTCGCCAATCTTTCTTGACGCAGTCGCCCATGCGAACAGCATGGGTTTTCACAGAATTCATGTCGCTACGAACGGAATCCGTTTTGCTCAAGACAGTGACTTGGTCGTTCGCGCGAAGGCGGCTGGGCTCCACAGTGTGTATCTCCAATTCGATGGGACAACGGAGGAAAAGAACAAACATCGCGGGATTGGAAATTATATGGAGGTGAAACATCGTGCCCTTGAAAACATCGCGGCAGCCGGCATGAAAACGACGCTCCAAGTGTGCGTCGTCAATGGGGTCAACGACGATGGGGTCGGTGACATCATTCGATTTGTGAGCGAAAACGTAGAGAAGATCCACGGCATCATTTTTCAGCCGATAATGTTCTGCGGCAGGGATGAGGATGTAGCGAGCAATGAGCGCTACATGCATCGGTATCCCGTTTCTCAGATCGCATACGATTTACAAGCCCAAACTTCGTTTGGGTGGCAGCCGCTGCGCGATTGGTTTCCGGTCTCGGCATATGGAGCGTTTGCTCACTTGTGCGACGTCCTCAGCCCCAGTGCCGAGTTGGGGAGCCTCTTTAACGACATTCATCCCAATCACGGAATTTTCAGCCCAGTACTTGTCAATGCGAGTACTGGTCGGATGATTCCCGTTGGCTCATTCTTTAACGTGGACCAATTCATACGTGACATCGTGCAGATAACAGATTCAGGGAGGGGGCCGGTAATTACGAATTCGCTACTGTTGTTGTGTGTCCTCCGCAATTTCGACCGCGACAAATCTCCGTCTGGCTTTGGGCTTCGCCAGATTCGCGAACTGCTACAGGACTGCTTTTATCGGGTCGCGGGTAGCAGCAACGAGTGGTCCCACCGGGCTTATTCATACAACGGTCCCTGGAAACTGGTGATGGTCAGCGCGATGATATTCCAGGACCTCTACAATTACGACCTCTCAACCATGTCTGATTCGACCACTCCGGTGGCAACACAAGAAGGCGAAATCAGCTTTTGTGCTTACAACGGGGGGCGCTGGCGCAAAATCGTGGAACACTTGCATCAAACAGCGAGCTTGGTCTCATGGCATCGGACGCATCCTCGACATCACATCTACTCCAAGGGAAAGCAAGTTGATTTTGATCAGCCGTCCAGTCCTGCCAGACAACTAGTTCAGATCCGATCCTAAGGTGCAACAGTTCAGGCTTAGGGGGCACTTGTGACAAGCATGATTGATCGTGACGGAAGGATTTCTCCAAGATGTGCTGGCCGACCGACGATTTCCCCGCCACCA
>Ga0126372_10000470_pt1 | contig 14026 bp, 13 predicted proteins | sample PanSoiMetaPlot_6_FD_92762 | JGI IMG/M metagenome (GOLD analysis project Ga0126372, IMG submission 92762) | Tropical forest soil microbial communities from Panama - MetaG Plot_6 | ecosystem: Environmental > Terrestrial > Soil > Tropical forest > Bulk soil | place: Panama | collected 2016-02-17
GTCGCGTCCAGAGCGCTCACGCCCTCGGTCGCATCGATGATCAACAGCGCGATGTCGGCGGCCTCAAGGTGCTTGCGCGCCATCACAACCGAGAGCTTCTCGGCCAGGAGCCGGGTCTTGCCTTTACGGCGAATGCCGGCGGTATCAATGAAGCGAAACCGCTCAGCGTCGCGCTCGACGATTTCGTCAACCGCATCGCGAGTCGTGCCAGGGATGGGCGAGACAATCGCGCGGGAGGAGCCCGTCAGCCGGTTCAGCAGTGTTGATTTACCGACGTTGGGGTGACCGATGATGGCAACCTTCACTTCCGCGGGAGCTTTCAGCTCTTCGGATTCGGCGCTCTCGACGTGCTCGACAGTGATTTGCCTGGGCAGCTGTTCAAGCAGCGCATCGAGGAGCTGATCAGTCCCGCGTCCATGCTCGGCCGAAACCCCAAACTGACTGCGAATTCCGAGGCGATGGAAGTCCTCGGTCAAGGCTTCCTGCTTGTCGCTGTCGACCTTGTTAATGGCTAGAAAAACCGGTTTGCCGGAGCGCAAGAGCAGCCGCGCCAGTTCAATATCGGGTGCCGCCAGCTCAGTACGCCCATCCACCACCATCACGATCGCATCCGCCTCCGCTAGGGCTACTTTAGCCTGGCGGAAAATCTCAGCCGGCATGAGGTCCTTCTCTCCAGGTAGGATTCCACCGGTATCCACCACGCGGAGAGTTCGGCCACGCCACCTGGCCTCACCATAAAGACGATCGCGGGTAATACCGGGCTCGTCGCCAACAATGGCGCGACGGGAACCGACCAGACGGTTGAACAGCGTAGACTTACCTACATTCGGCCTCCCCACGATGGCAATCGTCGGAACTGGTGACGGCGTCTTTAGCATGGTCTCGGAATTCGGTGAGGTGTCGTTCACGTTTTGGCGGCCGCCCAGTCAGAAGCTATTGCTAATATAGCTAGCGGCCGGGTGCCGAAGAGCATAAACGCTCTCATCGCCCGTCAGCACATAAGTCTTTTTCCTTCTGTCCACAACGCCAATTTTGCCTTTGTTATTGCGTGTTCCGACTCGGCAGAACAAATTCCCAAGGCAGGACGAAAAATATCAATTCCGAGTGGGACCAATAAGCAGGTGCGTAGCCGGTGCATTTCAGAATGTGGGACCGAACGCCGTTGCTTCCCTGCTTCGCTGTGTTGCCGGGTTCCTATGACGCACATGGTCGTAGATCAGGTATCATTGGCCTCCATCTTCTCAGCTTCGGCTTCTTGCCGACAGCAGACCTACATGCCCAGCGACAAGCAAAGCCGGGGAATTCGCCAATAGTTTTTTCCCTACAGACAGAAGCGCCTCGATATCTTGGCTTGTCGCGTCGCCAAATTGGCTTCCCGCGGTCCCACTCGAGGACAGATTATGCCTGGGGCGCAACTACAAAGCGTAAACAAGGCCCTCTGTCGCGAGAGCATGGGGGAAGGTAGTTTGATGGTAGAAGTATGGCAAATTTCACACCTGGCAGGTTGGTGCGCCAACCCGTAGGGTCTCGAAAATCGAAGGTTCGCACGTCGGCCCTTTGCGTCCGGGCCAAGGCCTGGTAGTTTGCTCGTGCATTTATTATAGAGACTCCGTGGCCTCCGCCTCTGAGCCCGCGTGTTCCACTCCCGTGAAGCCGGTCTCCACGCTTTACCAGTTCTTCGCACCGGGAGGACTGCTCTCATGCACCCATCCGGCTTACGAATTTCGCCGGGGACAGTTGCAGATGGCGCAGGCCGTCGAGCAGGCACTCGAACAGAAGCGCCACCTGATTGTCGAGGCCGGAACCGGTACCGGCAAAACGCTGGCTTACTTGATGCCGGTGATCCGCTCCGGCAAGCGGGTCCTGATTTCCACCGGCAGCAAGAATCTCCAGGAACAGCTTTTCTACAAAGACATTCCGTTTCTCGAGCAGTCACTCTACGCCAATGGCAAAGCCAAGCTGCGCGTCTGCTACATGAAGGGGCGCGCGAATTATCTGTGCCGCAAGAAACTATACGACCTCACTGCTCAGCCGGTGCTCAACGGACTGGAGGAGATCGAGCAATATCGCGCCATCGCGGCTTGGGAGAAAACCACAAAGACTGGCGACCGGGCAGAACTGGTTTCCCTGCCCGAGGCAAGCGCGCTGTGGCCGAAGCTGGATGCGCGTACCGACACCTGTCTCGGCCAGAAGTGTAGTGCCTTTGAGCGCTGCTTCATAACCGAGATGCACCGGCAGGCGATGGAGAGCAACATCATCATAGTCAATCATCATCTCTTCTTCGCGGACTTGGCGATCAAGCAGGCGTCAGAACACGCGCCGGATGCGGGCATCCTACCCGATGTGGGTGCGGTCATCTTCGACGAAGCCCACGAGCTCGAGGATGTGGCGGGCAGTTACTTCGGCGTTTCCGTCAGTAATCTGCGGATCGAAGATCTGATCCGCGACGTAGAAGCATCGCTCGAGCGAAATCATCTGCTCTCACCGAAGCTGCAACGAGCAACCCGCAACCTACGCGAGCGATCCCAGTTTTTCTTTTCTGTTCTTCCGGCTGGAAATGGACGGTTCGCGTTCGCCAACCGCCGCGAATTTCTTGAAGAAAGTGGCGAGGAGTTTCTGGCGTTGATGCAGGCCCTGGGCCGGCTCGGCTCGGAGTTGCAGAATCTGACGCAGAAGCCCGAGGAAGTATTCCAGTTTGCGCGACGCATCGAAGAGCTCGAGGTGCAGCTTCAGTTCCTGATGGAGTCGGAAGACCGCAACACGGTGTTCTGGATCGAGCGGCGCGGGTTTCGCGGCCCTAGCCGGCAGAATGTTTTTCTCCAAGCCACTCCGATTGACGTAGCGCCGATTCTGAAAACCTGCCTATTCGATCAGCTGGAATGTGTCGTGCTCACGTCGGCGACCCTAGCGGTGGGCGGCGGCTTCGAATATATTCGCCAGCGATTGGGGATGGAGCACGCGCGCGAGTTGGTCTTGCCCAGCCACTTCGATTATGAGAATCAGGCGTTGCTTTATATTCCGCCCGATCTTCCTGATCCACGCACTCCACAGTTTTCCGCCAAAGCCGCGGATCGCATCCACCTTCTGCTGGAAATTACACGGGGGCGCGCATTCTGCCTGTTTACCAGCTACGCGCAGATGAATGATGTATATCAGCGGCTGCTGGGAAGGATCGAGTTTCCGCTGCTGTTGCAAGGAGATGCACCCAAGACCGCGTTACTCGAAGAATTCCGCCTTACGCCCAATGCAGTCCTGTTTGCCACCTCATCTTTCTGGCAGGGCGTGGACGTGCAGGGAGCGCAATTGAGCTGTGTCATCATCGACCGCCTGCCTTTTGCCGTTCCCAGTGACCCGGTGGTGGCCGCGCGCGTGCGCTCGGTCGATGAGGCCGGCGGCAATGCCTTCTTTCAGTATCAGATCCCCTCCGCCGTCATAACTCTGAAACAAGGTTTTGGGCGCCTGATTCGCTCGCTACACGATCGGGGGTTGCTATGTCTGCTCGATAATCGTGTTCTCAAGAAGCAGTATGGGCGCGTGTTTCTCGAGAGCCTTCCCAATTACCGCAAAACAACGGACCTGCGGCAGATTAAGCAATTTTTTGGTTCCGCTGCGGCCGATCAACCCACTTGAAGTCCGCTTCTGCGTACCCTGGCTTCAGCATTTTCCCTGTAGAATAGGTTGTTAGCACCAGGTTGCGGGCCCCGGGTGCTTGCCAACCGCTGAGGAAATGAATGTACGAAGTCACTGTGGAAGACTCCTTCGCCGCGGGACACTACCTGCGCCACTACAAAGGTAAGTGCGAGAACCCGCACGGCCACAACTATAAGGTGCGGGTCACACTTGCCGGCGAGGTACTCGACAGAGCTGGGCTTCTCGTCGACTTCAAGGATTTGCGAGACGTGATAAAACAAGTCATTGAGCGCCTCGATCACCAGATGATCAATGATCTGGAGCCCTTCACTACCCTGAATCCCTCGGCTGAGAACCTGGCAAAGTATTTTTATGACGAGACCAACAGCAAGTTGAGGCGCGAAACCAATAAACGCGTGCGCGTGAAGGATGTCACCATCTGGGAAACGGATGAGACCACGGCCAGGTACTTCGAGTGAAGAACCATTGCTAATGTCGTAATTTGTAATTTTGTCGTAAAACATTCTCCAGGTTGTGCTTTTAATTGCCAAATTACAAATTCGTGGAATTATTGCATGCAGATTACCGAGATCTACAAATCGATACAAGGCGAGTCTTCCTACGCGGGGCTCCCGTGTGTGTTCGTGCGGCTTACCGGTTGCAACCTACGCTGCCATTGGTGCGACAGCGAGTACACTTTCACGGGAGGCCGCAAGATGGCGATTGAGGAAGTGGAAGCCGAGGTCGAGCGCTTGAGCCCCAACGGCGGATTGGTCGAGATTACGGGCGGGGAGCCAATGTTGCAGGAGCGCGAAGTTGTACCTCTCATGGAGCGTCTGCTGAATGGCGGCTACAACGTGCTGCTGGAAACTAGCGGCGAGCGACCGTTGGAAAAAGTCCCTAAGGAGATCATCAAGATAGTGGACGTCAAGTGCCCCCATTCGGGTGAGCCGCAAACTTTCCGCATGGAAAATCTGGATACGCTGACGTCACGGGACGAGGTCAAGTTCGTAGTCAGCGACAGGGACGACTACGAGTTTGCGCGGGCGTTCGCGGCGGACCACCAGCTCGGGGCTCGCGTCAGCTCGGTCATCCTCTCACCCGCGTTCGGTAAAGAAGCAAGCGGAGCGCGGGATGCTTCGCACTGTTTAATCGATCCGCGTGAGTTGGCAGAGTGGATGCTCGCCGACAATGTTCCGGCGCGACTCGGGCTCCAATTGCATAAATTCATCTGGGACCCGGCTGCTAAAGGTGTATAGACGTCGGCGTTATTCCGGATGTCTTGTGGTTTCAGCATCGTAGACGTGAACCTTAGCATGGGCAAGAATGGTTATCTAAACAAGCGATGAACGCAAAACAGGGCGCGGTGATTTTGTTGAGCGGAGGAATGGATTCGTGCGTGTGTGCCGCCCTGGCTGCTCGCGATTATCAAGCCGCCGCGGTACACGTCAGCTATGGACAGCGCACGCAAGAACGCGAGCGCAGAGCTTTCCATGCTATTTGCGATCGTCTGGGCATTCGCAATCGGCTAGTGGTGCGCAATGATGCGCTGCCAGCCATTGGCGGTTCGGCACTTACCGATCCTGCCCTGGTCGTGCCCGAGGTGCATGCTATTGGTCACGGTATCCCGGTAACGTATGTGCCCTTCCGGAATGCACATTTTCTCGCGGTGGCGGTCAGTTGGGCGGAGGTTCTGGGTGCGGTGAAAGTATATATTGGAGCCGTAGAGCCCGACAGCTCCGGTTACCCGGATTGCCGCCCGGCTTACTACAAGGCGTTCAATGAGGTGGTGCATACGGGCACGAAGGCGGGCTTAATTCAGATTATGACTCCTCTGATCGCCATGCATAAGGCAGAGATCGTGACCCTCGGTCTTGAATTGGGTGCTCCCTTCGATTTAACGTGGTCATGCTACAGTCGCGAAGATCGGGCGTGCGGTGTATGTGATAGCTGCATATTGCGGCTACGAGCTTTCCAAGAAGCTGGAGTCGAAGATCCTATTCCGTACCTGTCGCCTGTTAAGGCGGTTGTCTGATTCGAGATTTCGGATGTTCAATCGAGGGATCGAGATGGGAAATCTTAATTCCTCGGACCGGCTCCTCTATCCGAGCCGCGGAGGCTAATAAATGAAACGCAACTGGGTGGTGCTTTCGATTGCTGTGCTAGTGGCAGGAGTGTGCCTTCCGGCAGCTTTTGCACAGGCTACCGGGACCGTAAAGGGTGCTGTCAAAGATGTGGACGGAAAGCCGATTCCGGGAGCGGTAGTGCAGTACGTCAGTTCTGAAACGGGTCGCAAATATGAGTTGAAGACCAATAACAAGGGTGAGTTTTTTTCTCTTGGAGTTGCGCCCGGCAAATATACCGTGACTCTTTTGAAGGGTGGGAAGGAGTTGTTCCACTTCAACGGGGTTCCGGTTACATTGGACGAGGAGCAGAACCGGCTCGATATCGATTTACAAAAGGAACAGCAGAAGGCTGCCCAGGGTCAGGGCTTGTCACCCGAGCAGATGAAACAACAGCAGGAGCAGCGCGAGAAAGCGCAAAAAGAACAGCTGACGGTAAAATCTCTGAATGAGAAACTGGCGGCTGCTCGAGCTTCCATGCAAGCCGGCAATCCTGAACAGGCAGTCCAGTCCATGACTGAGGCGACGCAGATCGATCCTAACCGGGACCTGATCTGGTTCACCTTGGGCGATGCCTATTCGGCGCAAGCTAAAAAGACTGAGACCACTGATCGTGCTGCCGCCAAGCCGCTCTATGATCAGGCAATCGCCGCCTATCAGAAGGCGATCGCCATCAAGCCGACGGCCGACTACTACAACAATATGGCGCAGGCGCAAGCTAAATCTGGCCAGACCGAGCAGGCCATCCAGGCGTACACGCAAGCCGCTCAGCTCGATCCAACCCGCGCCGCCATGTTCTATTTCAATGAAGGCGCAGTGTTGACCAACACCGGCAAAGTGGACGATGCGATTGAAGCGTTCAAAAAAGCCATTGCCGCCGATCCGAATCGGGCCGATTCCTATTATTGGTTGGGTGTGAACATGATTGGAAAGGCTACTTTGCAGGGCGATAAGATGGTCGCACCTCAAGGGACGGCCGACGCTTTCAATAAGTATCTCGAGTTGCAGCCGACTGGTCCATTTGCTGAGCCTGCCAAGCAGATGCTGGCCAGCATAGGCGCCAATATCGAAACCAGTTATGGCAAGAAAAAAGGGACGAAGACGAAGTAATCCTTGCTTGCTGCCGAGGGCGGTTGCGGCCGCCCTTTCTTCACGCTAGCGCCGCCCTTACGAAAGGCTATGTACGCGTCAGGCCTTCATAGAACCACTCCCCCTATCCGCGCAAAATAAAAGCTTGCCTCGCATTAAGCTCTTCTCCCCAGGCGGGTTTCCCTGAGCCAGTTAGAACAAGCAATCCGAAACCGCGTCTGTCCCGGCTTCGCTGCACGCTCGGGCGGAAGGAAGCCCTCCGTGCTTCGGCTCGAGCCAGTAATCTCGTATCCCCTCCGGGACAGCGCCCGATTCACGGCAGCTAAATTTCCATAGAAATGCCACATCTGTTGTCAGCACGGACGGGCGTATGATACGTGACATATCGCCGCCGATCCGATTGGCAATAACAAACCGGCCATAACACCCTGCGCGAGCAAGGGCCTCGGATGTTTCCTTCAGCCTGCCCGGCCAAGCGCGCTTCCGTGTCAATGTCTTCATCAGCGCGACGCTCAGTCTAGGCATGGCGTTGCGGCCGAGGCTGCGGCAATCGCCGTCATTGTCTTGGAGAGGCGCGAGACAGAGAGAGCATTGACCTTATGCTGAACACCGCGGAAACGGGGGCACCTGGTATTGGCCAGCATCAATACCCTCGAAGCCGAAAAAATAGTAGAGCGGATTCTCAGCGTCTTTATTGGGGCAGAACACGCGTCCGTACCCGCCCGAAGCTCTTCCATGCCGGAGTCGTTGACCTCGATGCAACGTTCGCCATGCGTGGAAGCCCACAGAGCTGTGGGAAGCTCTGGAAAAATTCCGCTAACAGCTTTCCCACGATGACCCGATCCCTCACTCGGTTCTGGCGGGCAAAGCTTTTGAGACTCGGGCGCACGCTCAGTGGGACACGGTATGATGGCAACTGGTCATGCATGCGAACCCAGCTTCTCCCCAGAGTCTAAGTTTCGAGGATGCTCGACATCTCGTAGAGGAGCATGCGGCCAAGATTCGGCCTCGCGCTACTGAGGAAGTCGAGCTGCTCGAAGGCGTGAATCGTGTGCTCGCAGAACCCATTCGCGCCGACCGTGACTTTCCTCCATTTCCCCGGGCCGCCCGGGATGGCTACGCGATTCGGGCGGCGGAGCTCGCCCAGGTTCCCGCTCAATTCGATGTCACGGCCGAGATTAGGGCGGGCGCCGACCTAGAGAGTATTCCCGCGCTCGCGCCGGGACAGACAGTGGCAATCATGACCGGTGCCGCGGCGCCGCCGTCAGTCGACGCCGTGGTTATGCTTGAGTACACCCGCCGGAGGGGCAATCGCGTCGAGGTTCTGCGCGGCATTCAAGCCGGCGAGAATATTGTGGCGCGAGGGTCGGAGGCTCGGCGAGGCGATCTTCTGGTAGCTCCGGGATCGCTACTGGACGAAGCGACGATTGCGGTGGCGGCATCGGTCGGCAAGGCCCGAGTTAGGGTCTACCAGAAGCCGACCATAGCAGTGCTGGCTACAGGAGACGAGATCGTTGATATCGAGGCTCAGCCCGGGCCGACTCAGATCCGCAACTCGAATACCTACTCGCTGGCGGCTCAGATTCTCGCTGCCGGCGCTGAACCGGTGCGGCTGCCAGTTGCGGCGGACCAGGTAATCGAACTTCGGAAACTGATCGGCGCGGGGCTTGAGTCCGACATTCTGCTGCTAGCCGGCGGCGTATCGGCGGGGAAGTACGACCTGGTGGAACAGGTTTTAGCCGAGCTTGGAGCCGAGTTCTTTTTTACTGGCGCGCAGATTCAGCCCGGAAGGCCGATCGTGTTTGGGCGGGTGGGCGAAAAGTATTTCTTCGGGCTTCCCGGCAATCCTCTTTCAACCATGGTCACCTTCGAGTTGTTCGCCATACCCATAGTGGAGGCCATGTTGGGCCTGAAACCGCACAAGCTGGTTTTTCTGCACGCCCGGCTTAAAACGGAAGTGACGACAAAGACAGGGCTACGGCGTTTTTTGCCCGCTTGCCTTTCCGGAGAGTTTGAACAAGCGGAAGTCGAGTTGGTGGGTTGGCACGGTTCGGGCGACGTCGCTGCGGCGGCGCGCGCAAACTGTTATCTGGTCGTTGGTCCGGATCGCGAGCGAATCGCTGCCGGGGAGTCTGTTCCGGTATTAATGCGAAAATCGGCCATGTAAGATACAGATTCATGCCTCGCAAGCTCTCACATTTTGACGAACGTGGCCGGGCGCGGATGGTGGATGTGTCGGAAAAGGCCTCCACCAAGCGAGCGGCGGAGGCAAGCGCTTTTGTGGCCATGAAATCGCGGGTCATCGAGGCGCTACCCCGCAATCCCAAGGGCGATCCCTTGGAAGTCGCGCGCCTGGCGGGCATCATGGCGGCGAAACGAACCGCCGAGCTGATCCCGATGTGCCATCCTCTGCCGCTGGCGCACATTGATGTGCGTACCTGGGTATGCGAGAATGGCGTCTCTATTACCTCCCAAGTAACAACCACGGCCGTGACCGGGGTGGAGATGGAAGCGCTCGTTGCGGCCAGCATTGCCGCCTTGACTATCTACGATATGTGTAAGGCCCTCGACAAGGGCATTGAGATCCGCGACGTGAGGCTGGAGAGCAAATCCGGAGGTAAGAGCGGCGATTACCGAAGAAGTCGATCGTCGGTAGGCAACATAGGAAGTCGTCGACGGCAGTGATCGGGTACGTCGAATAACGTCAAGGCAAAACTATGCAACCAACCTGCACCTTGAATACCCAGGGCCTGCTCATGGAAAGGCTGCGTCGGCTTGATGAAGCCAATCGCGACGCATCGGAATCGGACGATGTTCTCCTCGACACCTGAGGTGTTTACTGCCGCTGTGCTGACCGTCAGCGATTCGTCTTCGAGCGGCGAACGCGCGGACCTGTCCGGACCGGCTGTGGTCCAAGTTCTCGAGAAACAAAAATTCCGCATCGTTGCCACACAAGTTGTTCCGGATGATCGCACTCACATAGAGAATGCGTTGCTCCAGTTGTCAGAAAAGGCCTGCCTCGTTTTATCGACGGGGGGAACAGGTGTTGCTGAGCGCGACGTGACACCAGAGGCGACCCGTGCAGTTTGTGAACGCCTGGTTGAGGGAGTGGTAGAGCGCATGCGGTTGGAGGGCGCGAAAAGAACGCCGCTGGCGGCACTTAGCCGTGGGGTGTGTGGCATACGGGGAAAGTGTTTGATCTTGAATTTGCCGGGCAGTCCCAAGGGCGCGGTCGAGTCGTTAGAAGCAGTGATAGATATCTTGCCGCATGCACTGAAATTGCTGGCAGGCGAGACGCAGCATAGCTGAGTATGAACCCATGCGCGGGGCACTACGCACTTCCGATAGTGGGCCGCAACGAATTGTCAGGTGGGTTAGGTGTGCGGCCGGTATGAGACTCATTTTCCACACGCGTACGTCAGAGTGAGCCGGCTTTGCTCACGAACGTAGCGAACCAGGACGCACGAGCAGGTTCCCGGCGTGACGGGGACGGCCTGGCCCATCGCTGGCCATCATCCGAGTTTCAGAGCGCTTGGTACCGATCCTCAGAGTGCAAAACCACTAGACTGGGCTCGGTGGAATTGTTGAGCTCGTCAGCCCGCTTTTGTCAGGTTCTTGTAAGAGTCCCATGATTTTCGCAACCTGGATTGAAAACGCCAGTACCTGTGATCACGCATCGCGGACTTTAGCGTCTGAGCTTCCCGAGTTTGTTCGGCCGGTCTAGGGCAATGAATGCCGATGCCGCTTTCGAGTGCAAGTTCGTATTCCGGCGCAATCTTGGCGGTGTACAGCAAGAATCAAAGAGGAATCTGCTCATCGAGAACCGGTATTCTATGGGTCGCTGCGCACTGGGAACCGCCGATACCACATGCAGACGCGCGGCATAGCTTTCGCGTACACTTTTTTCTGCCTTGACGACGATCAAGCACATCCTGCACCGCTACACAGCATATTTGTGGGCTTTACTTGGACCGTTGGGAATTTGGGGAGTGTTCGTCGTTGCCGCCGTGGATGGATCGTTGCTGGGTCTGCCCTTGGATGCGGTGGTGGCCAGCTATGTGTATCAGGACCACGCACGCTTCTGGCTTTACGCAATCCTCGCTGCTGCTGGTTCGGCAGTGGGCAGCAGCCTGCTCTACCTTGGCGGTTATGCCGGGGGTGAGGCGCTTCTTCGCAAAAGGATGGCCCCCGCCCGCTTCGAAAAGATTAAACATTCCTTCGATCGGCACGAGTTCTGGGCGCTTATGTTTCCGGCAATGCTGCCCCCGCCAACTCCATTCAAGCTGTTTGTGCTAGCCGCCGCAGGCTTTGAGATGAACTATGGCCATTTCATACTCGCTATATTTCTGGGCCGCCTGGCGCGCTTTTTTATCCTGTCGCTGCTCACAATTAGATACGGAAGTCAGGCTGTGGATGTCGTTGCCACGCTTTTCAGCACGCACCTGCATTGGGTGTTGGGTACGGTAGGAGTTGTCATCGGCGTTTGGCTGGTACTCCATTTGAAAAATCGAAGGAGGCGGGCGCTAGACGCTTAACCGGCTGAGGATGGGCGAGCTTGGAGAAAACTGAAGTTAGAAACTCAGATCTCTTGCTCCGCCCGGCAAGCACCACGCAAGGCAAGTAGCAGGAAGATTCTCAGTGTGGTCGGCGGTCTTGATCAGGCCGATGCGGCGTGATCGCTCGATTTGCCTATTGCTTTGGCAAGATAGTCGAGAACTACCGGAGTAGCAAACATGGCGGCGGTGAAGAGCAGATCGCCCTCGATGCCACGCCGGAAAAATGGCAGACCGGCCACATAACTGCTCATCAAACCACTGAATGTTCTCGGGTACATGTCCGTCCACGCTGCCCACGCCGCAAAATTGCTAATCAGGAAAAAGGAAGCGGAACTGGTAAGCGCTGCTCCGAGCACGGGTAGCGGCCGCTGGTGCTCGCGCAACCTTGTACCGAGCCAAACGATCAGGGCATACCACGCAATCGTGACGTAATGGTCCCACGAGAAAACATAGGAATAGACGAATCTGGTGAGGATTACGTCCGAGACCGCGAAGAGGACGACTGGAATAGGCAGCTGCCACCGCGAGCCGCGAGCCCCAAAAAAGAGCAGGGCAGCGGCTACTGGGGTGAACGCCAACGGATGAGGCAGGAACCGAACGGCAACTGCCAACAGCACGAACAAATATGCCAGCATAATCATCTCGTCGAAACATTGATTGTGGATCTTGGGAGCAGCGTCGTCAAGCCAGAGTCAAGCTGAGGACGAAATGGGCTAAGAGATTCACGGGGTGATCGAAGGGCGAGCCGGTAAACGCCGCTGTAATCGCTCTGCTCCGCCGGCCGGCGAGTTCGAAGGCCAAAGAACTCCGCCTCCACCGTCAGATCACGGTTTAGGATGACGCCCGCGCTCAACGGCTGAGTCGAGCGTCCGGGGTGCTGGTAGCGAAGGTCTTCGAAGTGCACCGCAAATCCCTGCTCCGGCGAGGAGAGTTCCTCGGTCTCGGTAATCGGATACTGGGCCCAGTCAAGATATACGCGGCCGAGATAAGACTTCTTAGCGGCAAGCGTGACTGGCGTCTCCTCCGGTTTGTAGCGGACCTCCATGCTGCCGTCCGGGTCCACTTCCGGCGCGAGAGAATCCACCCATGTCAGCGCAAAGAAATCCTTCGTCTCGACTACTCCGCTCCAGCGAAAGGGGTTCATCCAATAGGGAAAAGCAGAAGCGCGAATCGGATCAGCATCCTGATACACGCGTGCTTGCAATGCAGCGACAGCCCGATGGTGCTCGAAATCTCGCAAGCCCCACACCGCGAGGACGCCCAGCAACGCAACGGTGGCGGCGGTTCTGCCTTGCAGCCCCCGATTACGGACTCCGATCTCCTCGTTGACAAGAGCAAAAAGTAACGGCAACAAGAGTCCGCTGATAAGCAAGAGTAAGAGAATCGGGTCGACGATAAATACGATGTCCCAGGAGTACCACCGCTCGGAAAAGGGCCAGAAGGGCCGCACACCGTAGTTGTTGGTGTAGTCCAGCAGGATGTGGCTGAGTCCGGCCAAGCAAGCATACAGAAACAGCAAACCCCAGCGTGGACGAAGATGGGGGATATTCGTTTTCCGTCCGCGTAGGCGCCAGACCAGATACATGAATCCTAGAACTAGTGCCGCGACCAGTGGAATGCCGAGAAACGAATGAGTGAAACCGCGGTGATGGGCAAATCCGAAGACCGGACCCCGAATTTGACCCAGCACGTCCAGGTCGGCAGCCTCCGCTGCCAAAGTCAGCGTGGCTGTGGCCAGTGCAGTCTTCCGATTAAGGCCCGCTCGGCCGAGACAGGCTCCGGTAAGAAAGTGAGTTATCGGTTCCACGTTGAGCTTGCTGGATCGAATTGCCATTCGAGAATAGCGGTGGTCGTTTATCGGGTCAAATGCGCCATCTCGCGGGTTCAGTTCGCGTGGTCGGCAGAGAATGGATGGCTCCGGTTATTCGACATGATCGTCACTTGCGCTGTCCGGGGTGTAAAACGCGATCTAGTTCGTCGGCGCCAGCAATGTCAACGCATCAGGAATAATAGACAGCTGCGCGGGAAGCGTGCCTACCAGCTCACCATCGACCTCGACATAGACTTGGCGCGTCGGATCGTCATTCCAACCAACTCTGCAGCTCACAGCGCTGGCGTTGTGTAATTCGATTCCAGGCACGGTCCCAGCCCAACCAAGGGCCGCACGGAGAATGTAATGCAGATAGCGGAGCCGGCTGCGGGTTTTGAAGAGCACCAGGCGCATGTCATTGCGCGACAGAGAAGCTCCGGGAGCAAAGCAACGAAGAACGCCGCCGAATTGGCTGATACGAACTGCCAGCGCTTCGGACACCGTGGCCTGGCAGATTTCTTGGTCCATTTCTGTTCGAAGCTCAACCACGAATGTTTCAAGGGGATGGGTCAGCCACACGTGCGTGGCCTTAGCGTAATAAGCAGCCATGCCCCACCGGGTTTTGAGGGTATGGTCCAGCGTGTAAAACAGATGCGCGTCCGCACCAATCCCGGCCGCAACGGTAAAGTACCTTGCGGCGGTCTTTCCCGTCCGATCCTGGAAGCTGACGCGTCCGACAGCGTAGCGGCGTGGAGTCGCATTAACCAGTGCACGTGCCGCTTTGACTGGGTTCATGGGCATCCCGAGATCGTGCGCCA
>Ga0126372_10000473_pt1 | contig 14001 bp, 10 predicted proteins | sample PanSoiMetaPlot_6_FD_92762 | JGI IMG/M metagenome (GOLD analysis project Ga0126372, IMG submission 92762) | Tropical forest soil microbial communities from Panama - MetaG Plot_6 | ecosystem: Environmental > Terrestrial > Soil > Tropical forest > Bulk soil | place: Panama | collected 2016-02-17
GAACAGTTACGGCAGATTTTGAGACCCGAGACGCTTACGCGACCTATGGAATGGAACACCTCAAAACCTTCGAAGCGGAAAGTGGCTTAAGACCTCGCAAATCTCGGACTCTTGGCTCTACAGAGCGCTGGCTTGGGCTGGTCGGAATATCCGTCGTCTCCAACTAGCAGCTGCATCGGCTCGCTCGTCACGCCCGATACGAGTTCGCGATCATGAGCGTTTCGAAGCTGTTCAGGTTCGCCCGGTCTATCGGTCTGAGAACGCAGGAGGCACGCGCGAACGCGCAGTGAACAGCACTGGGGCCTCCATCAATTTCGCTGGCAGCCATCGAACTTAACACAGACCGAAGATCCAATCCCGTGGTGGACGCCGCCACCATTGCGACCGCCATTCTTGAACCAGGCGCGACCACCGACGCTAAATAGCAGTTCATTCATCAAAATTTGTCTGGTTCGCCGGAGGGCTGCCTCTTCATAGCGGGATTTATATATCGGCATGAGAGACTAACGATCGCAAACAAAACATCGTGCCTGTTGCGTACGGCCAGGATTGGGTCGGATCCATTCGCGACCACGGAGCTGTATAGCAAGCAGTACTCGCTGACCCCCAAGGCACTGGGAGGTTTGCTCCGCGGCTTGACAGGCTTTGTCGGCAGCATAAACGACCGGGTCGTCGACAAGGTCCTGGCCGAGCAGTGGGAACGAATCTGTTCGCGTCGAAACCACAGAAGCAATCTGCGAGGCAATGAATCCTTGCTTCGCCTCTCGGCTGACCCTCCCTACTCCGCAATCCGCAGTCGTTAGTTCGCACTGTGATTCCTGCCGTATCAGAACACAGCACCTTTAAGTAATAAGTGGGAGGATAAAGGAGATCTGCCGCCCCATTCGTTAAGCCGTGAGGTGCCCGACCGCGCCTGACAGACCGTGCTCGCCTTTACTTTGGTCCTCCGAGCGGTAGTTCCTGGCGGATGCTGCCGAAAAGCGGGATTGGGTCTCAGGGATGACCTTCTGGCGACGATTACGCGACTGCAGCGGGATGGAATTTGGGATTTGATCCACGCATTCCTGGATTGGTTTTCGCTTGATGGTCAGATCGACTGGCCGGATGCGGTTGTCGACAGCTCTTCGGTCAGGCTCTACCTTTGCTTGATGCCCTTCCGCTGGTCCAATTCGCGTCGTGGTCGGCCGCGCTGTCGTTCGGATAGTGTGCTGGGGAACCGGCCTACAATGCCGAGCGCATTCGGCCTGCCTTGCGTAGGCGCAAAATCCTGGCTCGGGTGGCAATACGCAATATGAAACATGGTAGCGGCCCGGCGATGGCGCTGGGTGGGAATGTACCATCGCATGGCTGAATCAGTTTCGCCGCCTCCGCGTGCCCTAGGAGAAGAGGCCAGATATGCCCGCATTTCTGAACCTCGCGTGCACTCTGATTTGTTGGAAATTCCTACAAGCTCAGCTCCGGAGGCTCCCCCATTAACCCACGATGTACCCAGAACAAATTTTGGCTTCCCATAAGAATTAGGAAGAACTATAGGTTACTGCTCTGGCTTGTGACGGAACGTGCGCCCGATTCATCTGCCGGACAGCAAGGAAGCAGAGCGGAGGTTGCCGGCGGGCTGAGCGGGTCTCTCCCTCACCTCTACCCTTCTACGACGTGCAAGTTCCCCAGAATCCGCATAGTGCTGTACATGCGCACTACCTCCTGTGACCCTTCGCTGTCCAGTCTCCAAGTTGAGTTAAGGTCGCTTTCGAAAGGGAGCAGGATCAGCTTGGTTGTGCCCTCTTTGGCGCCACAGCGGCGCAAAGTGTTGCTGGCCCCCTTCTGTCCTTCTGTTGCGAATGCCAAGCAGATGTGGCGTTATCCGCAGGTCGGCCAGGGCGATTCCTGTGGCGGGATTCTTACACCTGCTGGTGGATTGCTTTTCTTGGGGATGATGCCGGCTCGCTGGAGGCGCTGGAAGCCTCGACTGGCCGACCTTTCTGGCATTTCAATACCGGCCAAGGCATTCGCGCCTCTCCGATGACTTACGCAATTGATGAGGTCAGTACGTAACCGTCGCAGCCGCAGCGACGTCCTCACGTTCGGCTTCCTCATTGAGCCGATCTGAAGAACAACCCCGGCTCAGGGCTCGTACCAGAACACAGCCCCTCGGTTGATCGCGGGCAGAACAAAGGTCATGCTGTCGCCTTTGCGTGTGCCCGGGAGAGCTTGCGTTGATCCGAGAAAAGGGAGGAAGAAGCCTTGGCCGTCCGATTTTGATGCAACGCTAACTTCCACATCGCTTTGCGGCGTGGGCATAAGATTGGAGCCTCCGGGCAGACCAGCAAAGTTGGCGAAGTAAACATTGATGTGTCCATCGGACGTCTTCGCGATGGACGTGGCAACGTCCGGCCCTGCTTTGATCTTCACCGCGCCGGAACCTTGCAGGCTGGCAAGGAAGGCTTGCTCGGAATCCGGCGAGGCGTGCTCGAAATCTTTCTCGAGCGCTACAGAGTAAGCGGTGCCCGGACAATTCGGGAAGTGAATTACATTCGCCGTATTGCCCACACTCGTTTCCGTGTCGGTTCCTGTGATCACGAGTTTGTTTCCGTGTTCGACAAATAGTTGCAGCGATTTCTTCTCGTCCTCTCCTAATACTCGCACCTGCGGCATAATCAAGGTCTGTCCACGAAACTCGGCCAGAATCCGCGGCGTCACGATTTGAAATTCCAGGTGCTTTTGCATCAGGAGAATTAAAACGCCGCGATAGGAATTGATGAATTCCTTAGCATAAAAATTCCGAGTCCCAGGAGAGAAGTAAACACCAATCGGATCAATCGGAGAGCGTGGGAGGTAAAACGTCTTTTCATGCTCCGCGATCCAATCGAAAATTATCTTTCGAGTCGCTAGATCGTTCGACCCCGCCATGGAGTGTCCCGGCGCGTCCCAGAAATTCGCGCCGGCCATGATCTCCGACATTGCCAGGTTCATCATGGCCGAGCGGGCATCCGCTTTCTTGTCACCATCCCACGAGTAATTCAGAATCCATGTTGCCTTGCCCTGGGCGAAGGTGCGGAACGAGTGCATCCCCACCTGATATTGGAACCAGTCGAGCGGCGTTCGCGCCGAGGCCATGTGATGGCCGTGGCCAAATGAATATTCGTGAGCAATGGCGTCCACCACCGGGTACAGGCTATAGACGTCCGCCCCGACCCGTACCGCCTCTTCTTCAATCCCCGGATAAATCTCTGGAATTGTCTTGATCTTGGGATTCACTGATTTTGCCGTCTGGTCGATTTCATCCATGAAATCCGTGAACGTTTGGAGTCGAAATTCCACCCATCTGCGGAATGCCGGGTCGGAAAAATCTCCCAGCTTCAGATCGTGCTTGGCGTCCAGGCCAGTCTGCTGTTTGAAAGCCGCCACGGTGTAGTCATCGAAGCTAGCCCACGTGTCCTCCCAGCCTTTAAAGTGGGTCATCCAATACGGAATGTCCACGTAGATTCCGTCGATTCCAGTGGCCGCGATCTGCCGCACGCGTTCCATATAAATCTTTCGCCACTCGGGAGCATACGGGCTCACCCATACGTCCTCATCTCCTGATTTGATCCAGAAAGCTGTGCCGCCTCCGAACATTGCAGGCTCGCCCGTGATCTTCCGCTGTAGCCAGTCCGGATGTTCCTTCGCCATCGTGTGCGGCGTCTCCCGGGCGTTCGCTGTAATGCACTCAGTCCCCGCGATGTAAACAAAAGCATAATTGTTTGCCCGGTGCGCTTCTTCGGCGACATCGTGAATGGCCTTTAGTTTCGCTTCGGGATGGACAAAGCTCTCGTAGCGGCCGGGAATGTCGTTGTCCACTTCGATGCCGAACACGTTACTGGCTTGAGCTTTGCGGACAATTTCTACCGCGTCGCCGCCTTTGAGCCCATAGGCGCCTATGCGGACGTAATTCGTCCAATCCTGGCTGCCCCAATCGTGCTTCTCAGAATTGGGAGCAGCGACCAGGGCCAAAGCGAACAGCAATAGAAAAGAGAAAACAGCGAGAAGGTTTGTTCGTTTCATGGAAGATCCGGGGAGCTTTCGTGCGGGGCCGAATTTGGATTAATAAGCCGTTGCAGGCACTCCTCTGGCGGCGCAGTGTTAGGTGCCATCATGTTCAGCTTCTCAGTGACCGCCCACCATGAAGGAGGAGCCTGATCTCGCGCAAGCGAGATCAGGCGTGTGCACAGTCCTACTCAAAACTGAAAACGTGCTCCGAACTGCATTCTGCGAAAGTTGTTAGTAGTGGACGTTATAGTACCGAAACTGCCGTCCTCCGAACCAACATCGGGAAAGGCGAAACGCTGGTGGTTCGCCGCATTGAACACCTCTGCACGTATCTGGAGCTGCTTCTCCTCTCGAATCTTGAACTCCTTGGAAAGCGAGAAATCCACGTTGCGGATTCCGTCACCCCGCAAGTTGGAGAAGAGCCGCGGAGCATCACCCGGAATGTTGTCGCCAGGAAAGGAAAAGCAATTTTGGTTCAAGTAGGGTAGTCCGGACTGTGCCGCCTGCTGCCAGCTCAATCCTGTCCGGAGTTGGGAGCATGTGACGTTCGGTCGCTGGTTGCCATCGGCGAGCAGACCGGTGCTATCGAAAACGGCTATCGGCTGCCCTGATTGGAAAGTGAGGAAGCTGTAAACCGACCAACCCCCTAAGAGACCATCGAGAAAACGGTTCATCTCTCCTCCGATCCAGCGTCCGCGCCCGAAGGGAAGGTCCACAATAATGGCCGTCGTCAAACGCTGAGGAGTATCGTTGGCGCCGATGCCGTACTCGGCCTTTAAGTTGTCAAGCAACTGCGGATTGTCGTACTGGAGGTTGCCGATCCAGGCGTTGCGACCAGCCGCGGAATCGTCCGTCGCCTTGGAAAAAGTATAGTTACCCTCAAAACTGATGTAGTGGCTCGCCCTCTTCTGGAAACGAATCTGCAGCGAGTTGTACCAGGAGTTGGCATTTAGAGTCGGTAAGCCCTCGAATGAACCATCAAACTGCGGGAAAGGCCGGAGCAGATTCAGCAAGGGGATGGTTGGATCCAAGTAGATAGAGTCCGCCACATCGGCGGCCTGGAAGGTTGGCGTGGACGGGCAATACGATGCCGGTGAAGCTACGGTCGTGAAAAAGCACTGGAATGGATTTGGGACCAGTTGGCTCAGATAGCCGGAAGGATTGCCTCCGCTGAGGGCAACCGCTTGGGCGCGCATTGCGCTGGAGATGAAATTGCGGTTGCGCGGGGTCACGCCACCGACCCCCCCCGCTCCGGCCCAGGGCAGGTGCGTGCTGCGATTGGCGGAATAATCGATCCCGATCACGATCTGTCCGGGCAGCAAATGCTGTATGCCAAGGTTCCACTGGTAGATGTCGGCATTATTGACCGTCCCTGTGTCCAAATCGCTGCCGTTGCTGTAACCCCACTGCGCCAGCTTGCCATACTTGGTTCCCTGGGGCAGCGTCAGCCCCGCGGGAAAGGGGTTGCTCAAGGTCGCATATTGGGTCACATAATTGTCCTTGGTGAACAACATGTTGGCATACCGTGAAAACGATGGACCCGCGTATTGAAAATTGGTGGCCACGTTCATGCCGGAGAACACTCCGGCTCCGCCGCGCAGCACCGTGTTGGACGCCAGTTGATAGGCGAAGCCTAGCCGGGGAGCAAAGTTGTTGCGATCCACGGGCGCATTCCTGTGCCCCGAGGTGGGGAAAATCGTCGTGCCGAGGATCTCACCGATAGTGCCAAACTGCGGGAAACCGGCAACCCTCAACGCCGGAATGTTGATTCCCGTGTCAGCCTTAAAGTCGCTGAACTGCAGCCGGTTGTAGCGTTCGCTGTAGGGCGTGCTCCACTCATAGCGCAACCCCAAGTTGACGGTCAGCTTAGGAATGACTTTCCAGTCGTCCTGCACATAGAAGGCAGTTTCTTTCGACTTGTCGGCCACCGCCGGCACGATATGGATCGCGGCGTCGTGAGCAAAGCCGGTCAGGATAGTTGCGAACGGGTTCCCTTGCGGAGTGTCACTCTGCCCGAGTCCCTGGCCCGGCTGCTGGGTGGTGACGTCGCGCGAGAAATTGAAAAGACCGGTGGGATTGTCAGGCTGAAAGAAGTTGTTCAGGAACACGCGCTGCTCTCCGCCGAACTTGACTGAATGGCGTCCTCTCACCCACTGCAACGCCGAAGAATAGCTGTACAAGGTGTGGGCGAAATGAGTATCGACACAGCACTGAGTGTAGAGCGAGGCGAAACCGTCGTCCACACTGATGGTGGGAATGCGGGTAAGCCCATTGGCGGCCAGTATTGACGGCAACCCGACATCGCTGAGGGTGGGATAGTTGTTGCTGATTCCGGGGGCAAACACGCGATCGACACTGAAGCGGTTAGTCCAAAGCTTGGTGGGAGTAATTGTCCAGTCGTACTCCAAGCCGCCGTTCTGGGCAGTTGTTGGGTAAATAACGCCATCGTCGTTGCCCAGGACGGTTGGTGTGGTGAATATGTCGTGATGACGACTGTAACGTCCCTCAATCTTGTGCTTCTCAGTTATCTGGTGATCCAATTTCACGTCGAACTGCCAGCCGGGGTCAGTGCTTATGATCACCTGCCGGAAGTTGGGAACGGGGAAAACTGCGCCGGCCACATTCGGGTGCGGATAGAGATTAAGCAGAGCCTGCCCGATTTTGTCAATCTTGTTAGCGGGTATCTTGTTAAGCACCCCGTGATCTGAAAACTGGGGCCGGGTACACGCCAGATCGCTTGGATTTTGCAGTACACACTGAGTGGGATCAAAGATGCCTCCCGGACTCGCTGCCAGACTCTGGGAAAAGTCGCCGGCGCGCTCCAAATCGGTGGGAACGACTCCCTTGATGTTCACCGGATCGTTCTGGCGGAACTTTTCCATGTCAACAAAGAAGAACGTTCGGTTCTTCCGGATCGGACCGCCCAGCGAGAAGCCGTACTGATCGCGCAGGTGATCGGGCTTCGGGCCGGTATTGAAGTAGTCACGGGCATCAAATGCCGAGCGCTGGCCGTACCACCAGCCGCTGCCGTGAAACTGGTTCGAGCCCTGCTTCAGCACCATGTTCACGATCGTTCCGCCGTTGTTACCGAACTCGGCGGAAAAGCTGTTGTTTTGCACCTTGAACTCCTGCACGATCTCGACCGACGGCTGGTAGTAGACATTGGAGTTGCCCCCCTCGCCCTGTTCAGGCGCGCTCAGCGGACTGCCGTCTAGGGTGATTTCCGCCGTGGCGTTGCGCTGGCCGTTGGACACGAAATTCGTCCCGGAAGGATAGTTGTCCGTGATACCGGAACCCGTAGTTTCTGTGACGCCGCCCGCCAGGAACACCAGGCCAAACATGCTACGGTTGTACAGCGGGATATCGCGCACGTACTCGTTGGTGATGTCAGTGCCAATAGCGGCGCTTTCTGTGTCCAGCAAGGGCGCAGCTTCGGTCACTTCCACCGTCTCGGTCACGCCAAGCGGATGCAAAGTAAAGTCAATCGTGGTCTGCTGGTCGACCTGCAGAACGACATTCTTCTCCTCGGTTGGCCGGAACCCAGCGGCAGCCGCCTTGATCGTGTACACCGCTGGTCGCAGGCCGGTCAGGATGTACATTCCATGATCGTCACTATGTGTAGTGGCGGAAATACCCGTGGCGTCATTGGTAATGGTGATAGTGGCATGTGTCATCAACGCACCACTTTGGTCCTGTACGACGCCTCGAATCTGAGATGTGTAGCTGGCTTGCGCAAAAAGTGCTATTGCGCCCAGAACAAAGCTTGAGAGCAGCGAGATCACAGCCTGCGGGATACGACGCCCAGAAACACGCATAAGGACCTCCTACGCAACTTTCACATCCTTACGGCTCAGTACTATTACTTTCGTTTTTGCTAGAAGTCAAGACAAATCACGTTGGTGGAGATTGACGTCGGAAACTCACCAGCGTCGGGGTAAAAGTGTGGTCCTGTAGCGCTAAGCAGGTCACAACAAAGCAGATCCTGCTCTCTCTCGCGACCTTAACTCGACTTGGACAGTGAACTGCGAAGGGTCACAGGAGGTAGTGCGCATGTACAGCACTACACCGATTCTGGAAAACTTGCACTGCCACGGACCGATCAATATCGGAGCATACGAAAGGTAAGAACCCGAACCTGGTGGATAGAAGCGGCTGGCCGCCACAGTTCTTCACGGATAATGACGGTTATCCGTGTTCCTTTCCTGAAAATCCGTGGCCCGCGCACTGAGCAGTGGTATGTGATCAACGGATTTTAGCGATTGCTCCGCCCTTCCCAAATTAAAAGCGGCCAAGTGGGACGCCCTACGGAGAGCACCGCCTTTATTATCTTCGCGCAATATCCGCCCAGTAAGGTTGACATACTTTCGCAGGCAGCGGACACACGGGACATAACCTTCACGCTCAGCTTCGGCGACAGTCAGCATTCTTTCTGTGCTCTTGTTGTGAATCACCCCGCATCCTGGCAGATGAAAAATCTTTGCCCGGTCGGTCACCACCACGATTAGATTCGCCGGAATTGCCCGGGCTGGCGGCTGGGCGTGCGCCGAGCGGAGATGTGGCTGCGAAAAAGCAGAAGAATTGCCGACTTCGAATCCGATCATGAGCGCTGCGGCAGCAGCGAATGCCACCATCCAGCCGAAGGCGGTCCCACGTTTGCCCGCGATTGCGGCGCCGAGATGGTGGTGCAGGCGCTGGCTATAGCCCAAAGGAATTTCGAGCAGACGTTGGTCTCCGTAAAGCTCGAGGACGTTCCGGGTTCCGTCTATGACCGCGGTGCAGTGCTTGCAGCCTCGCAGGTGCTCTTCGACGGCCGCACCCAACCGAGAGTCGATTTCGCCGTCCAGATAATTCGATACTTCCTGCCAGACTTCTTCGCAGTTGACTACCATAGCTTGTTCCCCTTGACGAACCGCAACTTGCTTGACCAGTTCCCGTCCAGGCCGGGCGCCAACAGGTCACGCAGCATCAAACGGGCGCGCAGCAAGCGCGTCTTAACGTTCGCTATCGAAATGCCGAGGATTTTGGCCGTTTCCTCTATGCTGAGGTGCTCGACATCACGGAGCACGAAGACATCTCGGTATATTTCATTCAGTGAACTCAGCGCTTGCGTCAAGGCTTCCCGAACCTCTTTTCTTTCCAGCGTCTCGGACGGAATTTCGCGCCAATCGGCAAAATCGCGGGGGGTGTAGTTCCCTTCCTCGGTCTCCTGCACGTCCATGGGCTCAATACGGCTGGCTTGCTGTTTTCGTCTGCGCATCCGCGCCTCGTTGACGGTAATTTGAAGGAGCCAGGTGCTGAACCGGGCTTCGGCGCGAAATTGCCGCAGATTTTTGAAAGCTTTGAGGACGGCTTCCTGGGCAACATCTTCGGCATCAGCTGGATTGTGCACAATGCCGAAAGCGGCAGCGTAGATTCGCCGCTCGTAAGGCCGGATGAGCTCGTAGAAAAGCTCACGCTCCCCATTTCGGACGCGCCGAATCAGGATCTCTTCCCTTAGCCGAGCAGCCGGGCTGTCGGTTGAAGTCGCTTGCGCCGATTCCATATCCCGATTTTGGGGTGTTGAGATTGTAGCCCACCGGCCCCTTCTTCCCTGCTTCGCTTCTTTGTTTCCCTTGTGCTGAAACCAGTCTCGCCCGCAAGAGACATCAAGAGCCAGGACAGCAACATTGGGCACGATCAACTACTCACCCGATTACGACGTTAATCTCTCTCCTTTTTCCATCCGGTAAGCATCGATAAAAAGTTGCTCCATCCATGAAGTACAACCATGACGACGTGTACGAACACGAAAGCAACGATAGCCCAAAGAATGACGAAATGCCAAACCCGCGCCCAATGGAATCCGCCCATCAGCCACGCTAGCCAGGAAAACTGTACCGGCTTCCAAATCACCACGCCGGTGAGCACTGAAAGAACGCCGAGAAGGATCACGGTTGTGTAGGCCTGCTTCTGCAGCGGGTTGTAACTCTCGTTCTGCGGCGGTTTGGGGCCGAAGAAGAAATAATGGCGCACCGTTGGCCAAACTCCGGGAACGTCGCGCCGCATAAATAGCACTTGCTTGTAATTGCCACTGAATATTTGATATCCGACATAAACCAGTCCAGTGGCGATATATATCCAGGCAAACGTCAGATGCCATTGCAGCGCGCCTGCCAACCATCCGCCAATGGCAAAGGCCTTGGGCCAATCGAGGAGGTCCTTCTGCGGGATCTTCGCTCCAAAACTGGGAAACGCGCGGAAGATCTGGAGACCACTCCCTGCCATGACGAATAAGGAGACCGTATTCAGCCAATGGCAGACCCGGACGACATATGGGTGTTCGTAGCGGGCGCTGGTTCTCTTTCCAGTTTTCCCATTTTCAATAGCGACCGTCTGTGTTGCCATTGATTCCATGCGGGTCAGAGATTGTAGGTGGCGGAATAGCCTTGGTCTTCCCAGTATCCTACTCGCTCAAGAATATTGGTAACACGCAAATCCGTGAGGTACTTCGCTTGCTGGTAGCCGATCCGAGTTGGAATTTGCAAGCGCAAGGGGGCGCCGTGTTCGCGCGTTAGTGGCTGATCGTACATTTCGTAGCACATCAGTGTTTGCGGATGAAGAGCGGTTGCCATATCGATCGATGAATAGTAATCGTCCGCGCACTCCACGTAGACAAAACCAGCGGTCGTATTTGCGCCGACCAGGCGAAGGAAATCGGAAAGGCGAGCGCCCCCGAAGCGGCCAATAACGTCCCAGCCCTCGACGCAAACGTGGCGTGTGTTCTGCCGGACCTTGGGCAGCGCCTGAATCTGCGCCAGTTTGTAATCGCCCGCATTCTTGACAGCACCACTTACCCTCAACGACCACGCGTCCAGGTCTATCCCGGGATCGTCGACATCGTAGTCATTGATGGGAAACTTGTCGAAGGGTGTCAGCTCGGAGTCAGCAAACGTAGGAGCCAGATGGGTGGTGCGGAACATGCCTTTCGCCGCCCAGTCGCTGAAACCGAGGCCAGCCTTGAGCAACGGTTTCCGAAGTGCAGGTACTGCAAAAGCACCCACTGCCGCCAGGGGAGCCAGCTTTAACAGTTCGCGTCGCGTAATGCTCTTGAACTTACGCTGTTCCATTGATGTCATGAACCCAAGAACAGCAGACGCTGTCCCGTCTACTATGCTAAATGAGATTCGAAGTCACGCAGAAAAGTGACAGGAGAAGAATCATGCCGGCTCAGTATTTAGTATCCGCCGCCAGGATTATTTAGTATCCGACGTCAGCGCTAGGCTTGGAGGCGGAGTTGTCGAACCATGCGGATCAGTTCCGCTCCTCCGGGCAGCCCCACCTTAGTTTCCTCCCAGTGCACGAGATCTTTGTGACGTCGGAATGCGATCTCTCCATGATCGAGGGTTCCGCCCTCACCTTGGGGGGTTGCGGACAGCACCTGCGCTCAAAACCAAGACTTCGCCGGACCGGCAATCCGAAGCGTCACCTTCGGCCATTACGCGAACAAACAGAGAATTTGGCGTGCCCTGCACAGCACCTAAGAAGTACGCGAGCCCATGTCCTTCTCGCAAAAATGACCGACCGGGAGGACAAAAATGGAGGGATTGGGCGGAATCCAAAGCATGCCACGACTCCGCAGGCGAAATCGCAGAACACCGATCGGCGCGCAACTTGCAAATCGAACCCGCATTGGTAAGTTGCGTGTTCTCCAGTGATTACCCGATACCAGGAAAATACCCGTCACGGTGACAGCAAGCCTACGCAATCGCGGTCACCCGATCGGCTAAGACTTTCATTACGGCTTTGTCCGGGCAGCAACAAGGTCGAGCTCTTGTGCCTGCACGATTTGCTTCTTCTTCAGGTCGGCAATAAGACTTTTAACTGTTCCGTGCGAGGTGCCGCAGGCCCGGACCTCACTGGATGTGACGCATACAGCCTAGGCACTTGCGACTCCTGCGTGTCCAGCATCACGACCGCAGCGACTCCAGCAACCGGTTGTGCCGCACATCTCGGCTTAAGTGTCGGTATTGGCTCTGTGCCGGCCGTAACTCGGCACGTCTGCTTGTGGCAAAGGTCCCAACCGTTAAGTTCTCGCTAAGCGCTGGTCTTAGTTGAAATTTCAAGGCATACTAGGCGCGAAGGCATTACTTACCCTTTATTCGCTCCGAGGGCTGAATGCGGGACTATACGCCGAAGCTGCAACAGACTGCTCTGCGATTGGCTACACCGTATGATAGAAAGCAGCGCCACAAGATGGTTCTGGCACTCGCGCTGATTTTGATGGCCATTGGAATTTTTATAGCGCGCGACTGGCGTAACCTGTTTGGCTCGAGTGACGCTTCCGTGGCCGATTGGGATAGCAGTGATAGCGACCGCACATCAGGACCCTCATCCCATACGCGCAAGCCGCCTATGCCGGCTATTGTACCCCAGAAGAACAAGGGTCCGGTGGCTGCGGCTCCCCACGCGACAGAGCCGCCCGCCCCACCTGCGGTAGTGAGTCGAACCGCGCTTCCTCCTCTGGAGGTCGAGGTAGTTGCCGGAGATAGTCATCGGATCGTGCGCGCCGGCGATAACGCCGTACGTGTTGAATTGACCAATCCCGATCGGTTGACGGCTCCCGGTGAAGCGCAGCCGCAGGGGTCGACAACGGTACAACCTGCCGCCAATGCCGGGGCACAGGTAAGAATGTCGGCTGACACAAGTCATGCGCTGGTACATCCGGTACAGCCCTCGTATCCCATGCTGGCCCGCCAGATGAAGGTGCAGGGCGCCGTGGTATTGCAAGCTCTGATTGGCTCCGAGGGAACTATCCAGGATCTGAAAGTCCTCAGTGGCCCGGCGATTCTGGCCTCGGCTGCAGAAGAAGCCGTCCGGCAATGGCGGTTCAAGCCTTACCTGCAGAATGGAGTTCCGCTCGAAACCGAGGCAAAGATCACAGTCAACTTCACCATCTCAACGCTCTGAGCCAGCAGCTAGCTGCAGCTAGGAGGAATCGATTGCCAGCGCATTGGTTGATACGCCTGACTGTTGTGACCGTGGCTGTTCTTACGGCTAGCGTTCTGTTCGGAGTAGGCCAAGGCTCGACACCGGGAGGTAACATGGCATTCTCAATCTCCAGCAGCGATTTCCAAAATGGCGCTGAAATTCCCAAGAAGTTCACCTGTGACGGCGCCGACAGTTCACCTGAGCTCTCCTGGATCGATCCGCCCACGGGCACGCGCGGCCTGGCCCTGATTGCAGACGATCCCGATGCGCCTGGCGGTATCTTTACGCACTGGGTGCTGTTCAACCTGCCTGCCGATATCCGCAACCTCTCGGCCAATGTGAGCAAAGTCGACGAACTTCCGAACGGCGCCCTGCAAGGAAAAAACGGATTCCGCAAGATCGGTTACGGAGGACCATGCCCGCCTCCGGGAAAGCCGCATCGATACTTCTTCAAGCTCTACGCCCTGGATAGGCAGGTCGACCTCAAACCAGGGGCAACCAGAGAAGATTTGGAGCAAGCTATCGAAGGGCATACCATCGGCAAGGCGGAGATCATGGGAAAGTACGGCCGATAGAGCCGCGACCATCTGAAAGCAGCAACGAGGACACCCCAGCGGGGCCGTCCAGAAAAAACCTCAGCTTGAGCAAGCCTCGCCGGACACGTCCGACGTGAGTTGGCTCTACCCACCCTGCAATTGCGGTGCACCGCTCGGCGGAAGCCCCACGATGCATTCAAGTACACAGCCGCGGTAATCTTGCGCCGGCTATTTTGCAACGCCCGGCGCTTCGCGGCGGGGGCGATATTGGGACCGTGGCGGGCAAGCGGGTAGTGGAAGGCAAGATCGTTCTGTTGAAGCTTCGCCCCGGTAGATCTGTTTGATGTTGAAATCATATAGCCACAGACCGAACAAGATGATTAACGTTTTGTCAGCTTCTCCAACCCGCTTCTAGCGGTTTAATCTCGAAGATATCAAGGCGCTAGAGTCCTTCCGCATCGAGGAAGGACCC
>Ga0126372_10000474_pt1 | contig 14001 bp, 7 predicted proteins | sample PanSoiMetaPlot_6_FD_92762 | JGI IMG/M metagenome (GOLD analysis project Ga0126372, IMG submission 92762) | Tropical forest soil microbial communities from Panama - MetaG Plot_6 | ecosystem: Environmental > Terrestrial > Soil > Tropical forest > Bulk soil | place: Panama | collected 2016-02-17
CCAAACTCCCATGAACCACACGGCGTCGAAACCATAGGCGGCAACGGCATCCCATTCGGCCGAGGGTACCGAAGATAAATCAACCTGCTTTCCGTACGTCTGGCTTAACTCGGAAAGCCAAAGCCAAGTGCTCATCTCATACAAGGAAGGGTATCGTGGCCACACGGACAGGGGGGCGGCCGTTGCTAGGGTTTCTACCAGCGGCGCGCTCATAGGATTTCTCCCGGAATTGCCCCCAGGGCCAAGCAAGAATCATCCTCAGCCCCAAGAAAGTACGGCAGTTACGCTGACAGTCAGCGAGGAAGCGCAACCATTGGCCCTTTTACGCTAGGAGAACCTAGTAGGGAGTGCCACTGGCAGAATTAACAGCGTGGCCCCATCGAGACGCTCGTCAATCATGGGTGGTGGTTAGCTAAGCTAGTGCGCATCTGCGGAGATCGAGAATCAATTGCCTGACCGCCGAATGATTCGACGCCACCTCAACGCGCCCCGGCTGCGTGCCTTATCCGCGGCAGATCGCACGCACTCCCGATTGCGTCCGGATGGCATTTCGGAAGCAATCGTCTAATTCCGGGTTACAACTTTTGTGACTTGCTGGGGCTTTAAGTATCGAAGTATTAGCGCGGTCACCTCGTCGACAAATGCGTTTGCCCTTTCGTCGCTGAGAACATCGCGGCGGTGCATCACTGCGGCATGGGTTAGGGCTTCCACGGTGGTCACACAGACGAAGGCGGCCATATCTGTGTCCACTATACCGAGTTCATCACGGTGGGCCTCAAGATAGGCCCGAACCAGAGCATAAGCCTCGCGGTCTATCGCCTGAATGTTGTCTAGGCGCCCCACGCGCGGGACCTGCTCCGCCAGCACGCGATGTAGCTTGGGATTGACGCGGTGAGCGTCGATCATGACCCGGACCAACTCGCGAGCCGCTTCCTCAATTGGCCGCATGGCCACCTTGAGCAACGCGTTACGCACCACCTGCAGCACGCCCTGAGTGTGGCGGTCGATCACCCCGGCCACCAGTGCCTCCTTGCTCGGAAAATACTGGTACAGCGAGCCTATACTGACCCCCGCCGCGTCGGCAATCCTGTTTGTGCTCGCACGATCGTAGCCGTCCTTCGTGAGAATGCGAGCTGTCGCTTCAATTAGCGCCTCCACAGTCAGGCGTGAGCGCTCTTGAGAGGCTAGTTTTCTTGGATTTGTGCGTGGCTTTGTGACCATTGGCACTACCTCGAATGCGAGTAGACAATATAAGTTATCGCTCATATTCTGCCTATAGCGAAATGAGCGACAGAACGATGCCTAACGAGCGCGACTTCACCCCAGCCATGCGGTTGTTGTGGGCTTACGATCTGACCGTCGCGGCCTTTACTCGGGAACGCACGTGGCGTGGCGCGTTCTTACGACAGTTGGATCCCCGGCCGTCTGACATCATTGCCGACATCGGTTGTGGCACCGGCTCTTTCTTGGCCTTGCTTGGACGAACCGCGAAGCTCATCGGAGTCGATCCCGACGACCGAATTCTGCGCTGCGCGCGCCGCAAGCTAGAGGCAGCCGGAACAGTGGTCACCTTGAAACCGGGCTACTTGCGAGACGTTAGAGCATTGCTCGCTGGCACTGGCGTCAACAAGATCGCTTGCAGCCTCGTCTTTCATCAAGTTTCGCTGACGGAAAAGCGCGCAGGTTTGTCTTCGATATATTCGGCACTCAGCCCAGGTGGCGAACTGCACGTCGCGGACTACGGTCTGCAACGCACTAGATTGATGCGGCGCCTGTTCAGGATCGTCCAACACGGCGACGGCTACGAGAATACTCAACCGAATGCGGACGGAATCCTTCCGTCACTGATGAAGGAAGCGGGCTTCGCACAAGTGAAGGAAACCTCAGTTATTCCCACCCTGACTGGATCGATTTCCTTGTACCAAGCAATTCGGCCGGCTGCAGGAGGTGACCATGGCTTGCGCTAAGGGCTGCAGGGAGCTCTCGGGAGAAACAAAAATGTGAGCTTTGGAGCAAACGATTACTCAGAACCGCAGGAGGGTCCAAGTTTCTACGAAGTAGTCGGTTTGAACATGGTAGATCGCCGGAGAGCCCGCGTTAAGAACAGCCAGCTCGCGTGAGGGTCAGATCTCAAACCTGGCCAATCTGTTGCGGCAGGATAGGAGTTCGCCGCAAGAGTGCGACCTGCAGGTAATGGTCCGCGGCCGTGAACAGCTCAACCCGTTCGAAAGATCGAGCAATCGTTTTCACAAAATGGCGTTGGCAGCCCGGCGAGTGTGCTATGCTTCTGGCAAATTACAGATCCAGAATATTCACTGGGAGGCCTGCCTTCATGGTGCCGATGCAACGCCGGCGTTTCTTGCAACAGTCCCTTGCGATGGGTGCCGCGTGCTCTACGGAATTGTTATTGGGCCCTGGCTGGCGTGCGCAGACCCCGCCCGCGAATGGGCCAGCGCGGGTTTATTTGGATACCCGACGGACGATCGCTCCGATCGATCGCAATCTCTTTGGGTCGTTCCTGGAGCACCTGGGGCGCGCCATCTACGAGGGCATCTACGATCCAAGCTCTAAGCTTTCGGACGCGAATGGATTCCGAAATGATGTCATGGAAGAGGTTCGTGAGCTCGGAGTACCGATCGTTCGCTACCCTGGCGGAAACTTTGTCTCGGGCTATAACTGGCTGGATGGCATTGGGCCGAAACAAGAGCGGCCGCGGGTCCTAGACAAGGCATGGAATGCCATTAACACTAATCAGTTTGGTACCGACGAATTTTTGCTTTGGTGCAAAATGGTGGGGACGAACCCGCTGATCGGGCTGAATCTTGGAACGGGCACACCGGAACAGGCCGCCGCGCTGGTGGAATATTGCAATGTCGAAAAAGGAACGCGCTGGAGCGATCTGCGGCGGAAGAATGGCATCGCAGAACCTTATAAGGTGAACCATTGGTGCTTGGGCAACGAAATGGACGGTCCCTGGCAAATCGGCCACATGACCGCGACACAGTACGGATTGAAAGCGGCCGATGCGGCGAGGCAGATGCGCTACGTCGACCCGGATCTGAAGTTAGTGGCCTGCGGGTCAAGCGGCCCGTTCATGCCCACGTACCTGGAATGGGATCGCGAAGTGCTGGAGCAGTGTTACGAGTACGTGGACGCTCTATCGCTGCACCGTTACTTCGGTAACACCGAAAAAGAAACCGACAAAGACAGCGCGAAGTACCTGGCGCTGAACCTAACCATGGACAAGCAGATCGCAGAGACGGTGGCGGTGTGCGACATGGTGCGCGGGCATAAACGGTCGCCGAAGAAATTGTGGTTGTCGTTCGATGAGTGGAATGTCTGGTACCGGGAGCGTAGTGGGGATGCCGTGAACGGCCACCGAAAGGAAGCGCCGCACTTGTTGGAGGAAGTGTATAACCTCGAGGATGCTCTACTCGTTGGCGGGCTCGTGAACACGCTCGTACGGAACGCGGATCGTGTGAAGTTGGCGTGTCTGGCGCAACTCATAAATGTGATCGCGCCGATTATGACGAATGGCAGCGGCCTGTTCCGCCAAACGATTTACTACCCGTATAGTTGGGCCCTGCACATGGCGTGGGGAGATGCCCTGAACGTGCTAGCGGAGGCCCCGGAATACGAGGTTTCCGGGATGGGGAAGGTTCCGTACTTGGATGTAGTCGCCACTTTCTCGAAGGAGAAGGGCAACGCGAGTGTCTTTATCTTGAACCGGGACCTCGAGAGGGCCCACCAGGTAGACTTGGTATGGGAAGATATCGCACCCACACGAGTAATAAGCGCAAGTGTGCTGACAGGGAGCGACTTGAAAGCTGTCAACAGTTTCGGATCACCGAAGACGGTGGTGCCGACGGAGTTTTCCAAGCCCTCGACCTCCGGGGGGCACACGAAATTCGAGGTACCCGCCCGCTCTTACACCGTTCTGCAATGGGCCGTTTAGCTGCAGGCGAAGACGCCCAGCACGCCTAATCCAGGAGTCCTACGGGAATTTCGTCGCGATCGACCCTGGTTCGTCGCTTCTTGGATACGAGCAAATTGTATTTGGTCGCCTCCCGAACACGGGCGATTGCGGTAGGGTGCGGGAATTCCAGACCACCATATAACTGGGACGCGGGCAAGGGGTCGCGGCGGAATCCGAGTTAGCGAATCAGTAAGAAACGCTGCACCCGGGCGGACCTATAGCGGTCGCCCCAAAAAAAAACGAGGCGGGGCTGCACCACCTCGCCCCGGCACTTTTGCTGACTCTTGACGCAGCGGGAACAACCGATCGGGTGGCCGTCCCGCGCTCAGGCTAGAGGAAAGCTAGAAGTAGAGCTTCCCTCCGATTTGCCACCATCTAGGCAAGCTCTGGGAGTTGGCCAACCCGAAATTGACTTGCGACAGGTCGTTCTGAATCGTGAGGAAGTTCGGATGGTTGAAGAGGTTGAAAAACTCGAACCGGACCTGGAAATTCACTCGCTCCGTTATTGTATTGTTTTTGTAGACGGTCAGATCCGTCTCGATGAACGGCGGATCCCGGAACTGGCCAGGTTTCTGGTTACCGTTTGTACCTATGGCTGGCACGGTGAATTGGCCGCTAGCAAATACTCCGCCGGAAGTGAGCGCCGTGCGCGAGGTGCCCTGGTTGTACCCGGATACGTTTGGATAACTGAAGTTATCGCCGTTCGCTAGGTAGTCCCCGGTGCCGGTGGTATGCGCGTTTGCTCCTTCGACATAGTTGGCTTGGTTAAACGCCGCAGAGGTGGAGATGGTCAACGGGTAGCCCGTCTGGTAGATGCTCGTGCCGCTGAGGCCCCAGCCTCCCGTCAGGTGCCCTACAAACCCCTTCCCGCCATTTAGGCCTGGTTGTTCGTAATTGAATGTCAGGGAGAAGCGGTTGGGAGTGTCCCAGGGCGATGGCCCGTAGAATTGATAAGGATTCGTTGGCAGCGGGTACTTCCCCGCATCATCTTTAGAGGACGAGCGAGTATAGGACGCGTCAAAGAAACCACGCCTCCCCCTGGCTTTTAGGTTAAAAGTGATTCCTTCATAGTTGCCGACACGATCATTCTGCGTGTACAGAATCTGCCCGAAACTCGAGTTAAGTCGGCTAGGGGCCGAACCGTGAGGCTTACCGATCAAGTCTCCGGGCAACTGGTTGATATCCACGCCGTAGGAGACGAGGCCTCCCGCGTTGCCGTTGCCGACAAGATTGGTGGTGTGCGAGCCGCTGTACAAGACTGCAGCCACAAAGTGCCTTCCGAGACTATGTTCGAGTGTGCCGGACCAGATAATCGCCGTCGGGGAGAGAATCGTCGGCGTAATTCCGCCAATCGATAGGCCCGCACCTGCAATGCCCCCGGCGGCATCCAAACAGGGCGCCGTCGGACAGAGCGGAGTGCCTGCCAGTTGTGGGAACGTGAACCCAAACGGGGGCGTGCTACTGGTGCCTTGGCGGAAGACAGGTTGGTTGCCCGGAGCATTGGATGCGTAGAAGGTTGGCAAGATCAAACCGGGCGGATTACCGCGGTATTGTTCCTGGACATTTGCGGGCGTAAGCCAGTTCGAAAACGTCCCAAAACCTCCGCGAATCACCCAGTCTCCTTTGCCAGTCACATCCCAAGCGGCGCCGAGACGCGGAGTGGCAGCGAGAGGCGTACGGAGCAACGCGTAATGAGTTGGCTTTGCATAGCCGCTGGCCACATTCTGTTCGTTAAAGTTACCGCTGCCGAGGTAGAAGTTACCGAAGACGGTCGAAGGCGACCTAGAATACGGGTTGCCTTGGTCGTCGAAGCGGAAGCCGAGTGTCAGAGTCAGATTTCGCCTTGCTTTCCAAGTGTCTTCAACGAATAAGCCCCAAGTTTTGGAGGCAGCGTCCCAACTCCACAGCTGCTGCTGGCCAGTGATGGGGTTGTACATGACACCGCCTTCAGTGTGCGGAGCGTCTTGAGCCAGGGCCAGCAAATTGTCGAAGGTGAACGCCGGATGAGACCACGGCCCCTCGAACGGCTCCACGTCGTCACCGAACCAGCCTTCATAGCCCAACTTCACCACGTGCGCACCGCGCACATGCGTCAAGACGTCGCGCCAGTGGTAGTTATGCTGAATAAAATCGCCCTGCGCAAAGCCCACGCCATACATGACGCTCTGCCCCGTGACGGTTATCCCGGGAATGGTAAAATCCCCAGTTTGGCCGAGTTTTCCCTGGATGCGGTTCTGCCCGTAGATAAGCTCATTCAGAGTGTTGGGACTAAAGGTGTGCGTCCAGTTTACCTGCAAGGCCCACTGCCAGTAGTTGTTGGTTGTCGAGAATTGCGGAATGACATTGGGCCCGCCGTTGCTCTGGACAGTGCGGAAGAAGCTGCCATAAATGCGGTCGTTCTTGAAATACTTATCGATGCGGGCGAAGTACTGGGTTCCGTTGAGGAAGTTGGTGGAATTGAAGATACCGTTGTCGATCATCGGCGTCGAGCAGGGTAGAAAGTTTGTCGCGGCCGTACCGCACGTACCGGGGAATATACGATTGGCGGTGGCAACTACCCCACTGGTCACAACGGCGGACGAGGGTACGTAGGTGTTCAGGATCTTTGTTCCAAATGTGTTCTGATAGTTGGCGTTCGCCCACGCGGCAAACTGGGGATCCGGAAAGGTGATCGTGTTATTGCCGGTCGACTGAGAGGAGCGCAAAGCCTCAATGCCGAAGAAGAAGAAAAACTGGTGATGAGGAATGATAGGACCACCGATATTCCCAGAAAGGTTGTTGCTGTGGAAAGGAGCATAGGTACGGGCGGAGCCTGGCAAAGAATATTTGGCATACATCGGTTGATAGTTGAAGTAGTTGCTCGCCAAGCCATGAAATGTGTCGGAGCCCGATTTGGTGGTCATGGTGACCTGGAGGCCGCTGGCTACTCCGAATTCGCTCGTGTAGGTATTCACCTGGTTAGTGGTTTCCTGAACGAGGTCGGGATTGGGCACCAGATTCAAGACGCCTTGGCGGATGGCGCTGGTGACGTTCAGACCGTCAATCACCCACAGATTCGAAACCGTGCCTTGACCGTTGGCGCTAACGTCCACCGCTGTTTCAGTCGAGAAGTTGTTTACGCTGGAGCCGGGAGTCCCCGAAGCAACGCCGGGACCGCCGGCAAGTCCCAAGCCGGAAACACCAGGAGCCATGGTCGTGAGCGAAAGCATGTTGCGTCCTGCCAGAGGCAAAGTGCCCAATTCTTGAGTCTGCAGGGTCAGCTGGTTTCGCGTCTCCGCTGTGTTGACCAAAGGATTTTCTGCAATCACTTCGATCGATTGCGTCGTCGATCCAACTTTGAGTGAAAGTGGCACGCCGAGATTCTGGTTGGCATCCAGATTGACAGTGGTTTCGGTTCTGGCAAAGCCAGGGGCCTCCACGGAAATCTTGTAGCTGCCGGGTGCCAAACTGACAAAGCGGTAGCTGCCGTCGCTTGCGGAAGTCGTCGTGGCGGTGACGTGAGTCGACAGGTTTTCGAGGTTAACCCTGGCTTGAACCACCGCTGCTCCGCTGGCGTCGACCACATTGCCCTGGATACTTGCGGTGAACTGGGCCCAAGCGGAAGCCGCTGTCAAGGCGAGAGTAAGAAGCAGCCGGACTGACCAGCCAAATAAGGATCCGGATGGCATTGCTTTCACCCCCCAACACGGAGAGCAAACATCTACAGGGACTGATTTACTGTAAACGTTTTCTTTATTGGGGATACCTATATGCCAAATGCGAATCTTTTGTCAAGCGTTTTCTAATGCATTTCGATTAGGTTCGAGGAGTCGAATCAGGTCCGCCGCCGATTTGCGGGATGCCGCCAGGACCAGACCACCCCCGGTTCGGCACGGCACCGACGCCTTCCCTCAGCGTAATCAGCCGATTTACTTCAAGGTGCTTAAGAGATTCCGTCAGGCCGCTAGGCCAATGAACGTCAATATCAACGACCGTGCTACTCCCCAAGCCAAAATGCAAGCGGGGATCATTGCAGGAATAGAAACTACTTTGGCTCAAAACGCTCTGCGCCTGCGTCCTTCCGCCATAATGAACCAGAACCCGAGCACCAATAGCGCTTCGATTGGATTTCACACCTTCGAGTCGCACCTTCAACCAGTTCGGTTTTCCACGAATGTCGTTGCGCAAAAGAGAAGGAGGCTCGTTCATATTTATAATGAGAACGTCGATATCGCCGTCGTTATCAAAGTCGCCGAAAGCGCAGCCGCGGCTGCTGTGTACCGCGGCTACCCCCGGACCGGCGGCCTCGATTAATTCTTCGAAGGTCTGATTGCCCAGATTACGGAAAACCACGCGCGGCGTCTTGTAGGCATATTGCGCGAGCTTTCGCTCTACTTCCGGGTAAACGTTACCTGTAACCATGAACAGATCGGGATGCCCGTCGTTGTCGAGATCGACGATTCCCGCACCCCAGCAGACATAGCGAGTCTCCACACCGAGATGAGCCGATCGTGTTATATCGTCGAAATTGCCCTTGCCGTCGTTGTGGTAGAGAACGCAGAGATCATCGGTGAAGTGAGTCTTGAAGAGGTCGAGATGCCCATCGCGGTCGTAATCGCCAATGCCAACCCCCATCCCTGCCTGTTCTTCTCCATCGGCGCTCAGAGCGACTCCCCGGAGGACACCCTCTTCCCGAAACGTACCGTCGTGGTTGTTCATGAAAAGCAGGCTGGGGGTAGAGTCGCAAGCCACATAGATATCGGGCCAGCCGTCCTCGTCCAGGTCGGCGGCGATCACCGTCATCCCATAGCCCTGCGGAACCTGCGCCACGCCCGATTGCTGGCTGACGTCGGTGAAGGTCCCGTCACCATTGTTTCGATAGAGAGAATGTCGGCCAGTGGGCAGGCCGCGGGGGCCGCACTCGACAGAGACACCTCTGAAATTGCAGTTTGAGTTGGCCCCTGGAAGCGGCGCGTGTTCGAATGAAAAGCGGACATAATTCGAAACAAACAGATCAAGGAGTCCGTCGCGGTTGTAGTCCAGAAACGCGCAGCCGGCCCCCCAGCGCGGCTGATCGTTCAATAAGCCGGCGGCTTTGGTGACCTCGGTAAACGTCCCGTCACCATTGTTCCGGTACAGCTTGTTTTGCCCGAAATAGGTACAGAAAATGTCATCAAAGCCGTCGTTGTTGTAGTCCCCAATGCAGACGCCATTGGCCCAACCGACCGACTGCAATCCCGCTTTCTCGGTAACATCGGTAAATGTCCCGTCACGATTGTTCTTGTAGAGCCGGTTCGTCGTGCCGGGCGGAGCCCCTTCGAGGCGAGTTCCCGAAAGCAGGAAAAGATCCATCCAACCGTCGTTGTCGTAGTCAATGAATGCGCACCCGCAGCCATCCGACTCCAGGATGAATTTGTTGACCTGCTCCCCACCATAGATTGTCGGTGCGTGTAATCCGGCCTCGGCAGCAACGTCCACAAAGTGTGCGTTGAAGGGACGCCCCGAGGGAGCCTGTCGGGCCATCGGTTTGGCCGTGTGCCCTCCCATGCCTTGGCCGAATAGGCGTGGTGCCGTCAACCCGAGGGCCGACCCGAGGGAAGCCCGCATAAATGTGCGCCGCGAACAAGTCATTCCGAATGACTTCCTTTTCTCGTAAAGAATCGTGGTGGTCGTTGATTATGGGGCGCAAACAATTCGGAGTAAACATTTCCTGGTGCCCGCGTACTTTCCATTATCGTTCTGTTCATTTTTGGTCTAGAGGCTTTGCCGGTTCTGGCGTATCGCTTTCAATAATGAGTTTGTAGCGGTACCGCTCCCGCTCCTCCTGGGTGGCTTGCTCGCGCAGCTTGGCAAGCCGCTGTAGTAGTTGGGGAATCTCCTCTTTCTGGCCGGTCTTTCGCAAGGCTTGAATCAGACGGTAAACAGCGGCTTGATCCTTCGGATCGATGCGCAAAGCCTTTCTGCACTGTTCGATGGCCTCTTGGTACTGCCCAGATTGCATATAAAGTTTGGCGAGGACCCCCCGGGAAGCGGCAAGCGAGGGTTGCAATGCTACGGATTTTTGCGCCGAATGCATGGCCCGTTGGAATTCGGAACTGCCTGGCTCTACGCCTTTTTGCGAAAGTACATCCGCCTGCAAATACAGTAGCAGCGGATCGTTTGGCTGACGCTTAAGTTTTTCCTGAATTGACACCAAAGCGTGGTCCAGATCGTTGGCCTGCACGGCCGCCAAGCCCTGGGCGGCCGTGCTCAAGGACTGATGGGGATTTAGTTCATACGCCTTTTCGAAGTCGCTCTCGGCTTTGTCGTATTCCGCAAGTTGCACGTAAAGGACGCCCCGAGCAACGTAAAGCTCATCGGATTTCGGCTGCAGCATCAATCCTTCCGACAACACATCGATGCCGACCTGAAAGGATTCATGTGCGAAGCTTATGGTCGCAAAATCCAGGTACAGGCTGACGTTTTTGGGGTCGAGCAAAAGAGCCTGGCGCAGCGTGCTGACGGCTTGTGGAGTATCTCCACTGTCTTCATAGGCTCTGGACGCCAGCTCCAGCGTTGTCGAATCCGCGTTTTGTCCCGCGAGGAGCGGCTCGAGGGTGGCAAGGGCATCATGCGGCCGCTGGCCCATGAGTTGAACCGAGGCGAGAATCTGGCGCTCGCGAGATTCCTCGGGCCGCAAAGCCACAGCCCGCTGAAGGGTAGCCGCAGCTCCATCAAGCTGTTTGAGTCGCACCAGGCAGGTGGCGTAGGCGTGTAAAGCGTCCAGCTGCGAATCCAGAAGCGGTCCGGCCGCCTTAAAATGAGGCACCGCTGCGGCACAGTTCCCTTTTCGATATTCCAACACCGCCAACATAGCGCTAGCCGTCGGGTCGCCCGGTCGCACTTGAAGAAGGTGATTCAGCAGCGGCACCGCAGCCTGGCTACCTGCCTGATACTCAATCTGCGCCGCTCCGGCGAGCGCGGCAATATTATTCGGCGAAATCTTCAATGCTTGCTGAAATGCCGCCAGAGCCTCCTTGGCAGTACCTTTACTGGCGTAAGCGATGCCTTGCAGGGTCCACAATTGGGGATTGTTCGGATGCTCCTTCAGCGCCTCCTGCGTCAGTTCCACCGCGTGATCGAAATCCCCCGCACGCAAAGCCGCGCTGATTGGCTCCACCGGGTTTTGAGGGAAATGGGGATAGGCCAGGGAGTTGCACGCAAGCAGGAGAATCGCGAAGCCAGCTTTTCTGAATAAACGCATCGCCACGATCGATGGAACAAAACTCTCTACACACGCAGCATACTGCATCTGGGATTTTCACGACAGTCTGGGTTTGACGCCGCGGCCTACCCGCGCTATACCTAGCTAATATGAGAAAACGCTTGCTCTAATGGTTGGCCGGGAGGATCTTCCGGCCGGCAATTCTCCGGATCCGGGCACCGGCGTTGGGCAGGCCTAGGAGAGTTCCCCATGAAAACGAAGTCCAGGAGGCAGTTCCTCCGTTCCGCAGCCGCCTCGACCGCTGGCGTCCTGGCGGTGAGTTCCCTGCCCGCGTGGGCCAGGAAAAAGGGGGAATCGACCGCCACACCGCTCTCTGTCTTTGGCTATTCGAAGGTTCAACTCCTCGATGGACCTTTGCGGGTTCAGTTCGACCAAAACCACAAACTCTTCCTTGATGTCGACGAAGACGGGTTGCTCAAACCCTTCCGGGAGCGCGAGGGCTTGCCAGCGCCCGGGCCTGATCTCGGCGGTTGGTACGACAACGCGAACGACTTTAATGAGAAAGACAACTTTCATGGGTTCATCCCGGGACACTCTTTTGGTCAATATGTATCCGGGTTGGCACGCGCCTATGCAGTTACAGGATCGAAGCCGACGCAGGAAAAAGTTCAACGGCTCGTTCGCGCTTATGCCGCAACCGTGGAGCCCTCGGGAAAGTTTTACAAGGATTACCGCTTGCCTGGGTACACCTTCGACAAAACGAACTGCGGCCTGATCGACGCACATGAGTTCGCTGCCGACCCAATTGCGCTGGATGTGCTGAAACGCAGCACGGACGCGGTTCTCCCGTACTTGCCGGAAAAGGCATTGAGCCGAGCAGAACAGGAAGCGCGGCCTCACAAATCCTTGGCGTACACTTGGGATGAGACGTACACGTTGCCAGAGAATTTCTTTTTGGCATACCAGCGGAGCGGAGACAAACGCTATCGCGATCTCGCAGAACGTTTCATCTATCGCGAGTATTACGACGCTCTTGCCGCCAACCAGAACGCGCTGCCTGGCAAACACGCGTATAGCCACGTCAATACATTGAGTTCCGCCATGCAAGCGTATCTGGTCTTGGGCGATGAGAAATATTTGCGGGCTGCCGTTAATGGACTCCGCATGGTTGAGGAACAGAGTTATGCGACGGGAGGCTGGGGGCCGGACGAAGCCTTCGTTGAGCCAGGCAAAGGACTGCTGGCGGCGAGCTTGGGAACCACACACGCCAGCTTCGAGACACCGTGCGGCGCTTATGGCCAGTTCAAAATCACTCGTTACCTGCTGCGTGTCACGCACGACTCGCGTTACGGAGACAGCATGGAACAGGTGCTCTACAACACCGTGGCCGGCGCGAAACCGATTCTCCCGGATGGCACGAGCTTTTACTACTCCGATTACCACAACGATGCCGCGAAGAAGGCCTATTACAAGGACAAATGGCCCTGCTGCTCCGGCACGTTCCCGCAGCTGACCGCCGACTATGGTATAAGTTCCTACTACCCGGCGAAGGATGGGATTTACGTTAATTTGTTTATTCCTTCGCGCGTGAGCTGGACGCAGAACGGTGCGCAATGCACTCTGACGCAACATACGAGCTATCCCACAAACAATGCGACACAACTTGAACTTGAGATGGCGCGTCCCGGGGAATTCACGATCTATCTGCGAGTTCCGGCGTGGTCCGACGCCAAAACGCGCATCTCCGTGAATGGGAAGAGAGCGGACGGGGATGTGGTCGCAGGAAGATTCTTCCCTCTCACCCGGAACTGGAAGAGTGGGGACCGCGTGGAATATGAGATTGGCATGCCGCTTCGCTTGCAAGCGATCGACGCGCAGAATCCGCAGATTGTCGCGCTCGTTCGCGGGCCTCTTGCGCTCTTTGCGGTCGGCACTGTTCCGCCGACACTCTCGCGCGGACAATTGTTAGCTGCCTCCACCCTTGCTGCTACTTCGGAAGATTGGATCGTACAGGGTGACGCCGGAAAAGTGACTTTCCGTCCGTTTCCGGTAGTCAAGGATGAACCCTACCGCCTCTACCTCAAGGTCACGGGATAGGATTTGATTCGCGGACAACGCGAAACCGTAAGTTCACTGAGGTTCTTCTGCCGAAGGACAAGCGCGGTGTTATATTGGCGCGACCGAGTATTCCTGAACGGACCATGGATAACGTGCGTCTAGCGAGCCGCTTGACGTCACAAACCATCAACTTCTGCACTCTCCGAATTCCACTGCGTGAGATGAAGGCGTGCTTCCTTATTCTTGCGCTGCTAGGTTGTGTCGCCGCGGCCAAAGCGCAAGTCTCCGGCAATGTGCGCCCAAATCCTGAGACAAAACCTGCCGCCTTTCCCTTCTCAACCGAGCCCAGCGGCGCCGACCGCTGTGTGTATTGCCACCCGGCGGAAGTGCAGGGCTTTGCCCGCTCTGCCATGGCGCATGCCCTGCGACGCTCGGGTAAGGAACCCGCCGGCAGCGTCATCGCACACGGCAGCACGATCACAATGCACTCCTCGCCGACAGGGTTTTGGCAAACCTGGGAAAACGGCGGAGATAAGACTGCGTATCGCGTCGATTACGTGATTGGCTCCGGTGAGCACGCCAGCGGTTACCTTGTCGATCTCGGAAGGCATCTTTTTCAATCTCCGGTTGCGTACTACAAGAGTCGCCAGGCCTACGATCTCGCGCCCGGCTACGAAAATCAGCCGGATCCCGATTTCACCCGCCCGGTCAGCGAAGAGTGCGTTCTCTGCCATTCAGGAACGGCGTTGCATGTCCCTGGAACGCTGAATCAGTACTGGTCCCC
>Ga0126372_10000475_pt1 | contig 13999 bp, 12 predicted proteins | sample PanSoiMetaPlot_6_FD_92762 | JGI IMG/M metagenome (GOLD analysis project Ga0126372, IMG submission 92762) | Tropical forest soil microbial communities from Panama - MetaG Plot_6 | ecosystem: Environmental > Terrestrial > Soil > Tropical forest > Bulk soil | place: Panama | collected 2016-02-17
GACGGCGGGCTGGGGCAGCGCTGTGTAAAGCACCCCAATTCCCAGCGTCGAGCCCGCAATTTTCATAAATGACCTGCGATTCACGGAATGTTTCATGTCGTGTGCTGCCTCCGAGCCATTCGCGATCTCACTACCGCTAACCGCCTGGCCTCAGACTTATTCCGTGGAAATGAGAAAACATCGTCGAAAATCTTCGCCGAATTAATGGAATAAAACTTCGCTCGGCAGGTTTACTCTAGTGTCCGTGTCGGTTGCGCCTCCCCAGCCCGGGACGTTCGAAGAACTTGCTATGCCGCTCTTCGGCCAGATCTACAACTTCGCTCATTGGCTCACGCAAAATCGCGACGACGCCGAAGACCTGGTGCAGGAAACCTACATGAAGGCTCTCAAAGCGTTCGGCACTTTCCAGTCCGGCACGAATTTCCGCGCGTGGATCTATCGCATCCTGCGCAACACATTTCTGAATACGCGCAGCGGGAAAAAACTGGCAAAGACGGTATCGCTGGATGACGGGGAAAACGGGACCGTCGCCGCCGCAACCACGGACTCGCAAACGCCCGAAGCGATCCTGATTGATCGAAATCATCAGGACTTGCTGACCACTGCCTTGGAAGAATTGCCATGGCACTTCCGCGAGGTTTTATTGCTCTGTGAAATCGAGGAGATGTCGTATCAGGAGATCGCAGACACGATCACTGTGCCGCTTGGAACGGTGATGTCGCGCCTCTCCCGGGCGCGGGCTGCGTTAAGAGCTAACCTGCAACAGAAGTTGCGAAGGACTTGAAAGGATTCCATGGCCTGCGAACAATGCCGATCGCAACTCGATGCGTACCTCGACGGCGAACTTGCCGGCGAGCAGATGAGCGCCGTGGACGCACATCTCCGCACCTCCCCGGCGTGCGCCGCCGATGCCCTCGCGCGCGTGCAACTCAAGCGCACAACCAAAACTGCAGGCTCGCGCTTCACGCCGAGCCCAGAATTCCGAGAGAAGATCGAAAAGAAAATCGGCGCCAGGCGCCCACGCAAATGGGGTTTCGGGTGGGCTGTCGCCGGCGCCCTCGCTATACTCTTGCTGGTCGGCTCCCTGATCTCCTACCTGGAAACCCGCAACCTTCGTCAGCAGCATCTCTTCAGCGAGCTGGCCGACCTGCATGTTGCGACTCTGGCAAGTGCGAATCCTGTCGATGTAGTTTCCTCGGACCGGCACACGGTGAAGCCATGGTTCCAGGGCAAAATCCCTTTCACTTTCAACCTGCCCGAATTGCAGAACACCGACTTCACGCTACTCGGCGGCCGCGTCACTTATCTAGGCCAGACACCCGGTGCGCATTTGATTTATCAGATCCGCAAACATCAGATTTCCGTATTCCTATTCCCCGAGGACCTGGTCGATTGGCGCGCACGGTCGAGCACAGCCAAGGAACGCGCCTTCAATCTGGAAACCTGGTCGCAAACAGGTTTGCGATATGTGGTGTTTGGAGATGCATCCCCTGAAGACCTCCGCAGCCTGTCCGCGTTGCTGAAAGCAGCCGCCCAATCCTGACTGCGCCACATGAAACTTGCTCGCATGGAAGGACGGGCGGGACGCCCAACTCTCCCTGAGCCGGAGCAGCTCGGAGTGAGACCGAAGATTGTCTGATAGATTGTCGTCACTCACATCATGAAAAAACAGTGCGGACTTCTTTCTTCCTTGCTCCTTCTGGCAATGACCCCATTCGCTGTCCATCACCCATACCAATACTTCCGCGCCGGCAACCCAAACGACATCCAAACGAAAACTCGTCCCGGCTTTGCGCTCATGGGAGGCGGTCCCGACCTCGATCCCGCTTTCAAATACATGTGTGAGCGCGCTGGAGGCGGCGACTTCCTTGTCCTCCGCGCCAGCGGCGACGATGACTACAACCCCTACATCCAGGGACTGTGCAAGCTGAACTCCGTTGCCACCTTCATCCTCAGCAGCCGCGAAGCTGCCAACGACCCATTTGTGGCCCACACCATTCGCCACGCCGAAGCCATCTTCATCGCAGGCGGCGACCAGGCGCACTACATCAACTGGTGGATGGACACTCCGGTCCAACAAGCGTTGAACGAAGCCATCGAGCGTGGCGTCCCGGTCGGAGGCACCAGTGCTGGCCTCGCTGTGCAAGGTGAGTTCGTCTATTCCGCTCAAGGCGACGCGCCCGACGACGAAGACCTCACTTCACCCTTAACGCTGGCCGATCCCTTTCACCCGAGAGTCACCATCGTTCACAACTTTCTCACCAATGTCCTACTGAAGAACGTGATCACCGACACCCACTTCGCCGCCCGCGACCGCATGGGGCGCACGCTCGTCTTCATGGCGAGAATTTTGCAGGATGGTCGGGCGTCACAGATTCGCGACACGGCTCTCGACGAGCGCACGGCTGTCCTTCTTGATCCTGACGGCCAAGGCACAATCGTCGGCGTCGGCCAGGCCTATTTTCTCAGCTCAACGCAACGTCCGGAGGTTTGCAAGCCGGGCACCCCGCTCACCTTCCGGGACATTACCGCACATGCCCTGCATGCAGGCGAACAGTTTAATGTAAGGCATTGGACGACGACCGGCGGAACTTCCTACAAGCTCTCAGTGGAACGTGGTGCGATCGAGTCGACACAGGCGGATGGAGGGATTTACGTCGGCGCGATGAGGTGACGAGCGCCAGATGTCTCGCAGATCCGTCGGCATTAGGAATCGCGATTACATCCGCTCTTTGAAGGGGCTTTGAAGTCAGCCCCGCACCGCGGCTTCGATGGCCGCCACATCGATCTTTTTCATCGGCATCATCTTCTCGAATGCGCGCTTGGCGACTTCACCACCGGCCGCCAGGGCTTCGGTCAAAACCCGTGGTGTGATCTGCCACGAGATACCCCATTTGTCCTTGCACCAGCCGCACTGACTTTCCTGGCCCCCGTTGCCGACAATGGCGTTCCAGTAGCGATCTGTTTCTGCCTGATTGTCGGTCGCGATCTGGAACGAGAAGGCCTCGTTGTGCTTGAAAGTGGGACCGCCATTGAGACCGATACAGGGAATGCCCGCCACGATGAAGTCGACGGTCAGTACATCCCCTTTTTTTCCACCGGGATAGTCGGAAGGGGCTCGGTGCACACCCTCCACGCTGCTGTCCGGGAAGGTTGCGGCGTAGAAGCGGGCCGCAGTCTCGGCATCCTGGTCATACCATAGAAAGACGGTATTCTTAGCCATTTTCTTGGCCATATTGCCTACCCCTTTTGCCCACCAGCGTGTGTTGTGCCGGTCGCGCCGATTGCGTTTCATGGACGGTTGCCCGTCCGGAATTCGATGGCATTTCGGCGCAGGCGGTTGTTCCTAACTGCAGGTCCGGCAGCACTCGGCACAGTGCGGGGAACTGTCGAGGTGAGGATTTATCCGCGATTCAGGGAACGGCCTCACTCACGTCCTATACGCTGGACTTCCCTCTGCAGAGCCAGTTTGTCCAGGCTGGCGAGCGGAAGTGAGAGAAACAAGCTGATCCTTCGATCCAAAGCCACAAATGCCGCGCGAAAGGCTCTCTCGATATCTTCCACCGTGCTCCGCACGGCTGCCGGGTCCGGCACTCCCCAATGCGCCGTCATCGGTTGACCAGGCCACACGGGACAAACCTCCTTTTCGGCATTGTGGCAAACCGTAAACACGAAGTCCATCCGTAGGGCACTCGGTTGCGAAAACTCATCCAAACTCTTGCTGCGCAGGCCCGTTGTGCTCATCTGCGCGAGTTGAATTTGATGCAAGGCCTCGGAACGAACCCGCCCGGAAGGGTGACTTCCCGCGCTGTAGGCCGTGAAATTCGGCTTACCTTTCTGATTCAAGATCGCCTCGGCCATGATGGAACGCGCCGAATTACCTGTGCACAGGAAAAGAACGTTGTAATGCGACACGGCGTTATGCCTCTTTTGTACTGGTGGGACCACAGCAGCCCGGCGCGCAGCAAGCATCCTGAGGCTTTACAGCCCGCACGAACGCGCTCATGAACTTGCCGTCCACCTGGGCCGCAAATCGCTCAACCTTCAAGTCTTCCGGCATGAAATTAAGCGCATCTTCGGCGCGATAGATGCGAGTCGGCTCAACGGCAATCTGCACAAAACCCGCCGCCGTCAGCTTGTTTTGATATTCATTCTCGCCGAGCGCTCCTGCTACGCATCCCACCCATAGCAGAATGTTCCTGCGAATCTCCGGGAGAATCTCTCCGCGGGTGACAACATCTGACACGGCAAAACGTCCCCCCGGCTTCAGCACGCGAAATGCCTCGCGCAGGACGCGACCCTTATCGGCGGACAAGTTGATCACGCAGTTCGAAATGATGACGTCAACAGAGTTGTCCGGCAGCGGAATGTTCTCAATTTCCCCGCGTAGGAACTCGACATTCTCTGCGCCTGCCTTTCGCTTATTCTCATTCGCCAGTGCCAGCATTTCATCGGTCATGTCAAGTCCATACGCTTTCCCCGTCGGCCCCACACGCCTGGCTGAAAGCAGCACATCGATGCCGCCGCCCGAACCGAGGTCGAGCACCACCTCTCCCGGATTCAGTTCCGCCAGCAAAGTCGGATTACCGCAACCTAAAGACGCCAGCAGAGCCTCTTCCGGAATCTGGCCCGTTTGGGATTCGTCGTAAAGATTCGAGGTGATCGGATCACCGCATCCGTTTCCGGCTGCGTTAACGCAACACGAACTGCCACCATTCTTCACGCGCAGGGCTGCTTGCCCATATCTCTCTTTCACGACTTCTTTGACATCTGTGCCGCTCATGGTTGCCCCTTTTATTTGCAGATTGGTATGACTGCTTCCGGACGCAACGCTTTATTGCGCGTACAGCACTCGAAGTACAGAAACCCCAAGAGTCCTTGCAGAGCCTCCACATTTGCCGTGTAGCGCAGGAATGTGCTCTCGCGTTGCACGTTTACCAGTCCTTCGTGTTTCAACTTGTCCAGATGATGAGAGAGAGTCGAATTGGGAATTTCCAGCTCTCCTTGAATTTCACCCACCACTAACCCTTCCGGATGGGCGGATAAGAGCAATTGCATAATCCGCAGCCGTGATTCGGTTCCCATCGCCGAAAACATGTCCGCATAGCGGGCGATTTGCTCGGGATTACGATGTTTAAATCTGATCGGCATATTTCTATAATTGTGGAAATATAGAAAGTTTTCAACCAAAAAATTTGGTTTTCGGAATGCTCCCTCCGATCAGCTATGCCGCGCGCATTGCGCAGGTGATGGCGTCGGTCGGGGCCAGTTTGGCGCGGGCGCCGGCTTCGCCCACTGGGTTCAATGCCAGTGGCAACTCCGTACAAGGTGTGAAGGTTCGTTTCGATGAACCGGAGGGGGGCCGGGTACATCACTTCGTGGTTGCCGCACGCTCAGTGAGTGAACACTTCTACCCTCAACGGATCGTGATTTCCGAAGATAGCAGCAGTCGTCTCATTTCGCCCCAGACTCTGGGACTCAATCCCGGGGACAATTTTTACGTTTCGGTCGCATCCGTCGACCCGCAGGGCCATGAATCGCTGTTCGCATACCCCGAAGTGCGTTGCGATGCAAGCGGTTGCGCCATTCCGCCGTATGCTTCGACGTGACTGCGCCCCTGCCTCTTCCGCCTCCCGCCTCGGACGACTCCGAAGATGATTAATGAAATGACTAACAATGAACACCGGAGAAGGCCTCTCTCGTCTCCCGAGGCACTAACGTCGTCTCGTTCTGCCAACACCGGGTTTCGTCGTGGACTTGGCCAGCACTTCCCCCGGCGCGAGCACGCGCCGCACGATCGGCGTGTTCAGCTTGTACTTACGCTCAGCCACGTTGCCCGCATCGTCCTTGACGCGGAGTATAAACACAGGCAGGTCTCCCTCTTTCCCAAAATCCTCGTGCGTCACAGTAGCGGGCAACACTCCATTCAAATTTCGTTCGCGATAGGCGGTCTCATAGCGGTGCTTCTTCACATTCCAGGTGAAGACGTGCACTTTATTGAAATCAAACGGCTGCCCATCCTTGGTTTCGCTGAGAAGCGCAAGGTACTGCGGAACTTTCTTTTCGCCGTCCTGCACTTCATTCAAAACAAAGAAGGCCATAAAGCGCTGCCCCTCGGCATACTGCGCAATCTCCAGTGGCACATCGAGATCGACCATGCGGGCCAGCAGCCATCCGGCGCGATTTTGCGAATCGCGCACCAGCCACCAGTCTTCGAGTACAGGTTCTGTTGGCTTTTTGGCTTGCGGATTCACGACTCCGGTTCTCTCGGCAGTCCCGCGAGACAAGATGCTGACCTTCGATCCAAGTGGCAGTTGATAAAGGTGCTCGCTTTCGCGTCCTGGCTCGATGTGCAGGTTCGTGTCGTTGCGGGTCGTTCCGGTTGCCTGCAGCGGATCGTTGGTATGCTCTTTGCTGAGTTTCTGGAAACTGTCGTACACCTGCTGGCTGATGACATAGCGCTGCTCCAGCCAGCCCTCAGTGCCATCATCGGTGCGCACTTTGACAAACCGTTTCTCCCGGTCGATGACGCCGACCCGGTCGCCGTTCTTCACAGTGCCCACTTTCGTGTAAACGGCCGCTACACGATCGCGCAGCGACGCCTGGGGCGCCGAAACGTACATCACTTCCAATACACGTTCTCGCCCCCGCCCGCACGCGGGCAGGACTAGGAGGGCTAAGAAAAACGCGAAAGCAATTCTCGAGGGCCGCACTTGCCGAAAAACTTTCACAGGGTTGGTAAGAACACTATAACGCGACGAAGCAGCGAGTGCTTGGACCAATTCAGAAGAGAAAGTACACGATGGCGCACGGTCCAACGCCGTAATTTGTGTTCCGCAGACTACTTTGCTTCCGGCCAGTTAGCCAGAAGGAGCGGCATCCGAATTCTTGTTTTCCCAAAGTCGATATCTTTAAGATAACCGTTTGCACTTATAGGCTCTCAGTCGTACGACATGCGCTCCGATGACCTTGTAGTGCCCAGAATTGTGCCGCCGCGGGGAAGGATGCCGCTCACGCTCTTGAGTGTCAGTTCGAAAGCCCTGTCTAGTCAGATCAGCCCGTCGAAACCATCGAGAATGCCGATGACCCTCCAGTGGTACCTGAGAATGGCAGATTTGACGGCGGCGCGGATAACCGCGTTAAGCGCGTTAAAGCGTCACCACCGCCCGTGCCGATACCGATGCGGCGAAATCCGGACATCTATCGAGGGTATGAGGCGCATGGATGCGGAAGCAGCGTTACATGTCACACTACAGATGTTTAACTCCAGAATTCCGCCGTCAGATCAGGGTGTGACGGTGATTGAAACCTTGTTGGAGTTGACAGTACTCCCGCCAGTACCCGGAGCCGAGGCCACCGCCCCCAACGTCGTGGGCGCTGGGGTAGGGCTCAACGTTCCAACGACGAATGCCTGTCCGGTACATGTCGTGGTGGTTGTTTTAGTTACACCGGTTTCGGTCTGGTTGCTGGGATCGGTGAAGGTCCAGGTGGCCGTCGTGCTAATGTCGGTTCCACTTGGCTGGGCGGTTGCGGTAAGACAGAACGGGGTGCCCACCACGTCACTCTGAGAGGAGGGCGCGGCCGTGATGCTTGTCACGCCGGACAGCGATACCGTGACCGTCGTGGAACCGCTCACAATTCCATTGGTCGCCTGGATCGTGGCTGTGCCGGCATCGACGCCCGTCACCAGGCCCCCGCTTGGCGTCACGGTGGCGGCGGTAAGGTCGCTGCTTGTCCAGGAGGATGTGCCTGTCAAATTCTTCTGACTGCCGTCATCATAGGTACCGGTAGCCGTCATCTGCTGGGTTCCATTGACCAGAATCCCGGGAGTTGCGGGTGTGACCGTGATCGTCTGAAGCACCGGGTCCACGAAGAATCCATTGCAGCTCATTGCCGCTGCTGCCAGAAGAAGAAGAATTGCTGTGGATACAATAACTTGGAGCTTGGTGCGCTGAATCACCATACCTGTAAAAGCCCTCGAAAATTGCCCTTTTCGGGGTGCCATCCATCCCCAGACCCAGAGCACTGATTGTAGCAGACGGCCCCACGCAGACCCTCGGTCCGAAGTCGCTCGTCCTCGGTCGATTAGTACAGAGGGCGTGGAGTAATCCAACATTGCATCTGACAACTTTGAGCGTTAGACGTCGAAAACCAAAAATGCTTCCCCAACTCATGAGAGAACGAGCCGCGATTCCAGTCTTGCACCTTTTTGTTCTATTCCTCTGCCTTCTGGTTTCTTGCCGCCCGCAAGCGCAAGTGGCGCCAGCCCGCCGGCCGCGCAGCTTCCGTTCATCCACGGCTTGCGCAACTTGCATTCGTGCCCACATGGAATTTCTGGCATCGGACGCGTTGCAAGGAAGGGGTAGTGGCACCCACGACGAGCTGACAGCCGCGATCTATGTCGCTTCTCAACTGAGGCAATACGGAGTTCAGCCAGCTGGGGACGAGGGAACATTCATTCAGCGTGGGGTCGTCATCCGAAAAAAGTTCTCGGCGCCTCCGCAGTTGTGTTTCCTTGCTCCGAATACCTCGGCAGCGCCGGCGATGTGGACACACGGGCGGCAAATGCTCACCGTACAAATCACTTCGAGCAAGTTTCGGGGACCGCTCAGGCGGCTGGATAGCAACCACGCAAATGAGCAGCTTCATCTGAAAGGAACCGTGGTGCTTCTCTCGGGGAATGAGGAAGACAGAATACGAGCGGCGATCCAGGCATCACTTGAACAAGAAGCAGTGGCTATTCTGGTGCCGGCGTCCTCCGATCGGCTGAAGAACTGGGACGATCGTGCCCGCGATTTGCCCGAACTGGCCGCAACCATCGAGGGCGGCGAAGCCGGAGCATTGGGCGGAGAGGGCAACATCTTCTCATACCGTCCCGATGCTTTCTCTGACGTTCGCGACCTTCCCGATGGAACCATGGTGGAATTCGAAGGCACCCTCGGCCAGCCGGAGCGCAGCTACACGTGGAATGCCATAGGCAAGATCTCCGGGCGGGACCCGCAGCTGCGAAATAGCGTGATTCTGCTGACAGCCCATCTCGATCACCTGGGTGTGGGCGCAGCCGTGAATGGCGACAATATCTACAACGGCGCCGATGATGACGCCTCCGGAACCACGGCCGTGCTGGAACTGGCACGCGCTCTGGCCTCGGGACCGAAGCCGCGACGAACGATAATTTTCGCGCTGTTTGGGAGTGAGGAAGTGGGAGGACTCGGTTCGACCTGGTTTCGAGCGCATCCTCCCGTGCCGCTGACGAGCATTGCGGCGAATCTGGAATTTGAGATGATCGGGCGACCCGATCCCAAATATGCCCGCGACGCGCTATGGCTGACAGGTTGGGAGCGCTCCAACGTCGGCCCGATCCTGGCGGCGCACGGCGCTCACCTGGTCGCCGATCGTCGGACTGAGGAAGAGTTTTTCACGCGCTCCGATAATTACGTGCTGGCGAAGAAAGGCGTGATCGCACAAACGGTCTCAAGTTTCGGGTTGCACAGCGACTATCACCAGCCCACCGATGATTTGGCGCATATCAATTTCCAACACATGACGGTTGCGATTGGTTCTCTCATCGCCCCGCTCGAGTGGCTGGCGAATTCTGATTTCAGGCCGCAGTGGAAGAAAGGGATGAAACCGTGAAGGTCTTTAACCTCGCGACTGAAGTCGCTAATGGTTGAGCTTAGTGCGGCACGACTGAAGTCGTGCCCTTCCCAGTTCTAATATTCCATGCACCGGTTTCATGTTGGACATTCTGCAGCGGATTTAAGGGTCCATTAAGGATGCCACCCAGTCCTCAATTCGCGACCGGGCTTTTAGACAGGACACTTGAAACTCTGAAACCTACAACCTTGAAACCCTTACCTTGGTTTTCTTCCCTGTAGATTCAATCTCCAATAATCGAGCAGGAAGGGCGGATCATCGGCCGCGGCTTGACGCGAGAGTTCGTTCATAAAATTCCGGCGCAACTCGGACGTTGGAATCCGCTCCAGATGGCGATGCACGATGACGCTCTCGACAAAGCGCCGGAATTCATCCGCAGTATCGAATGTGGTGGGTGCCTCTTCCACGCTGGTCGTGACCTGCTCAAACCCGGCAGCTCGCAAGCGCGCGGCCGCGGTCTCCGCGTCCGCGAATTCCCAAGGAAATGGAAACCCGGAAAAGAGCTCCTTGTAGGGGTCGGTCGTGAGCAGCACCTGGACCCGGCTCAACAGCCGGGCGATGTTCCGTCCTCCGCCGCATTGCGCACACAGCCAGCCGCCGGGACGAAGCGCACCGTAGAGCACGCGAAAGAGGCGATCGTGGTCGCGAATCCAGTGAAAGGAAGCAGTGCTGAAAATGCCGTCAAATTCTTCGTTCGATGGCAGATTCAATAGGTCGCAACAAAGAAATTCCACTCGACCGGCAAAATCGGGCTCCAGATATTCTCGTGCGGCATCGATCATATTCCGAGATACGTCGAGCGCAACCACGTGGCCCTGGGGCAAGGCTTCCAGCAGATCGCGCGTGAGCCGACCTGTGCCACAGCCGGCGTCGAGAACGGTCTCATCTCCTCGCAGAGAGACGCGCGACAACACCTTCTTACCCCAGGTGACTTGTGGCCCGGAGATGCGATGATAAAGAGCCGCATTCCATTCGTGCGAATTCTCGCCCATTGCAATAGGGTAATCGAGAAGTCGCGGCTGTTGTGAAGAGAGCGCGCGCCGAAGGCGGAAGAATACGATCCTTGTCCCGCTCAGGCGATGAATGCTTCGCGCGCTTCTATCTCTCTGGGCCCGGGAATGAGCGGTTCCTTCTCCTTCGTCTCCCACTTGAGGATCTTCAAATCCATCACGAAGATTGCGTACAACACCGGCACCAACAGCAAGGTTATGAACGTCGCGACGCAGAGTCCGCCGATCTGGGTGTAGCACAGCGGCTGCCAGAGCGGGCCTCCGTGCAACGCCAATGGGAACAATGCCAGGACCGTAGCCCCCACCGTGATCATCACCGGACGCAAACGGATGATGCCGGCGTCTATCACAGCTTCCTCAAACGGTTCGCCCTCCTGGTGTTTCTCCTCAATGAAGTCAAACAACACGATCACGTGGCTGACGATCACGCCGATCAGGCTGGCAACTCCCAGGAATGCCATGAACCCAAAGGGAGTGCCCATAATCCAGAGCGCAGCGACTGCGCCGACCACTCCGTAGGGTGCGGCCGCGAAGACCAGCACCGGTTTTACCGCGCTATTGAATTGGAACACCAAAGCCAGAAAGATCAGGAAGATCGAGGCGGCCATGACCACCGCCAAGTCTCCAAATCCTTTGTGCTGTTGGTAGTAGTCGCCGCCCATCCGGATCTTGTAGCCGGGCGGTAGTGACTTTTCGAAAGCTGCGAGCTTCGGACCTGCCGCCTTCAGCACCTCGGAAGAAAGAACGCCACGCTTTGGAAAACAGCGCACTGCGATGGTACGGAAGTGGTCGAGCCGCACGATACGCTCGGTCTGCATCGAATGCTCGATCGTGGCCACATGCATGAGGGGAACCTTGGTTGTCGCTTGCGACGAGTACACGTATAAATTCTGGATATCGGAGAGCTGGGCGCGCTCTTCCATCTTCAGGCGCGCCACCACAGGAATTTCCTTGTTGCCCTCTTGCAAAGTGGTGACTTGCGCGCCACTCATGGCCGACGTGGAAGAACTGGCCACGTCCTGGTTGGTGATCCCGGCCAGATTCGCACGATCGGGATCGATCTGCAGTTTGACTCCGGAACTTTCCGTGTCCCAATCGTTGCGAACACCAGCGGTATTGGGAAGGGACCGGAGTATGTCCTCAAGCTGCGCAGCCAATCGGCGCAGAGTGCGAATGTCTTGGTCGGACTGAGCGGCGCTCACATCGGCATTGTTAGCAATCAGGATGTCCACTGGGAAGTCAATCGCAGCGTACTGCAATTGTCGGACGTCAATACGAGCCCCAGGAATCTTGGCAGAGAGGATCGGCTGCAGGTGCTGCACGAACTCCGGTGTGATTTCCTTATCCGTGACTTCCATTATTACCTGCGCATAGTTGAGCTGTTGCAGTTGCGGCGAGATCGAGAACCAGAAGCGGGGTCCGCCTCCACCGACAAACGTGGTCACATATTTGAGCAGCTGTTTGTGTTCCTTGCCCTTGCCACCGTGCTCGTCGGTAAACTTGTGCGCTTCTTCCCGAACGATCTGCTCGACTTGTTGCGCTGTCTGGTTGGTGGCATCGAGATTGGCGTCGTTTGGAAGCCAGATGTCGATATATGACCAGTACTGCACATCCTCGGGCATGAATGACGTTTTCAGTTGCGCCATGAAGAAGACACCGAGGGCCAGGAATGCCACCGACCCCGCGAACACCTTCCATCGATGCTCCATAGCGCCCTTGGCGACGCGCGCGTACCAACCGGTGAAGCCGGTGGTGCGCCTTTCCTCAATTGACTTCTCTGGCTTCTTGTCGGGCCGCAACAGGTAATATCCCAGCAACGGGACGAAGGTCATAGAAGCCAAGCGCGAAGCGATCAGCGAGCAGGTCATCACAATGGGCAGGCTGTACATGAATTCGCCCATGGTGCCGGTCAGCATCAGAAACGGAATATAAGCGGCGATGTTGGTGATGGTCGCGAACATGATCGCAGCAGCCAGCTTAGTTGGCCCAAGCCATGAGGAGACAAGGGCCGGATGACCCTCTGCAAGGCCGCGTTTGATCGAGTCTCCCGCCACCACCGGATCGTCTACCAGAAGTCCGAGCGCAATGATCAAGGTCGCCACCGAGACTTGCTGAATATCGATACCTAGTACGTGCATCATTCCGAAGGTCATGGCCAGGGTGATGGGAATGGAGATCGCCATCAGCACGGCGGAACGCCACTCCCAGAATCCAACCAGTGACACGATCACAACGAGCACGATCGCCTCGTAGAGCGCGCCCATGAACAGGTCGATGTTTTCTTTGACCTGGAGAGGCTGATCGGACGTGCGCGCAATAATGAGGTCATCCGGCAAGTAGTTGCGCACTGCGGCCAATTTTTCATCCACGCTCCGGCCGAACTGCGCAATCTGCTCTCCGTCCCGCATCTGGACGGCGAGCGTGATGGCGCGGCTGCGATGCGAAGTGCCGTCTTTATCACGCCACGTGAAATAGTTCAGGTAGCGAGCGGGACTTTCGTATCCCCGGCTGATGTCCACCAGATCGCGAAGGTATATCGGGCTATTAGAAGCCGTCGAGGCAGTGCCAACAATCATGTCCCCAATGGCGCGCGCATTCTCGAACTTGCCCGAGGGATCCAGCGTGACGTTCTTACTGTCGACTTCCAATTGGCCGCCCGGAAGCATCGTATTGCGTGCGGAAAGAGCCCGACTCAGATCTGCGGGCTGCACGCCGTACTCGGACAGCTTTTGCTGCGAATAGTCCAGATAGACGCGCTCTGCCAACACACCACTGCGGTCCACCTTGGCAACCTCCGGGGTGCCTTGCAGAGTCCGCTGAATCAGGGCGGTAAAGTCGTCCAGTTCGCGGTAAGAATATTTTTCGCCGGCAACAGCCGATAGCTTGGCTTCGACGTCCCTAGGATCGCGAATGAACGCCGCGCGCCAAGAGTCCGGATGGAACTCGGTTTCGTGAAAGCGCTCCCGCAGGATCTGAGCACCCCATGCCTGGAGTGCCTTGTCATCCAGTCGTGTGCTCATATCAATCCCGATAAATCCCGGGCCCTGAAATAGGTGAGGATCGCGGAAAGCTCCTCGCTGGATTCCTAATTGATCAATGAGTTGGAACGACCATTTCACTTCCTCAGCCGCAACGGACTGGGGAAACGAGACCACAACGCTGACGCGCGGTTGAGGAGCATCCTTCTCCAAGGAACTGCGCACGTTTTGAATAGCTTTCTCGACCGAGCGTGCTCGGATGGCTACATCAATATCACTGGCCCGCGGGCTGGCTACTGTCAGCATGAGTGCCGCAGTGTCGCCAAAGTTGCTATTGAACTGGATCGGTCCTGC
>Ga0126372_10000476_pt1 | contig 13995 bp, 12 predicted proteins | sample PanSoiMetaPlot_6_FD_92762 | JGI IMG/M metagenome (GOLD analysis project Ga0126372, IMG submission 92762) | Tropical forest soil microbial communities from Panama - MetaG Plot_6 | ecosystem: Environmental > Terrestrial > Soil > Tropical forest > Bulk soil | place: Panama | collected 2016-02-17
ACCTGCAGGACGAGATCCTCCAGAGGCCGTGGGGTGCGATAGATCCGGTGCGGCCGCGACGACCGATCGGCCCACGGCACCTGATCGAGACGGCTGCCGTGGGCGCGCTGGACCCAGCGCTGGACGGTGAAGAGCCCTACATCGAAGTCACGCGCCACTTGGCGCATCGGACGGCCCCGACGCACCGCAGCCACCATGTCCCAGCGCCATGCTTCCTGAGCTCTTTTTCGCCCATGGTGTCCTCTTTGCTCGTCGGTTTTCCACGATCATACCGACCCGGAGGTGGTGACACTTCAGTGACCCGCACGTGGTGGCACTTATCACCAAGGTGTTATCCGGGTATCAATTCCACCCCAGTTTTGAGCAAGCCACCAAATATTCTGGCCGCTAAGTTCGGATCTGGCTCGCCGGGCCCTCGAACCCGCATGCGCGCCAGGCCCGTCGTCCTGGAACCGCCTGGGACGGCTTCGGCTCTTGGGCGATCGCGTGCCTTCGGATGAGCTTAGACTTGCAGCGGAGCCTTCAGCTGGTGCTGTAACGCGAGTCCTGTACCCCTCATTGTTCGGGGCGCGCAACCACTTGCACGCGAACAGATCCTTGGACTTCCGCTTCAGGGTGAGGGCTTAGACTGCCCGCCCCCCGGCTGCCCAGCCGCTTGCATTCGTCCCACGTGCTTCTGGTAGCGCGGGCGGGCATGAGGGCTCCGAACATGTCCCGCTTCGAGAACAGCTCGGCCCAGAACATGACGCCCGGAAGGTTGGTCAAGATCGCTCGGGCGCTCGGCCACGAAGTCGAATTCACGTTCCCCGCGAAGCGCTAGCCTCGCACAGCTACCTTCCTTTGACCCGTTCTCTGACCCGTTGACGCTTTGCGGCACGGCGCGGCTTGACAGCTTCCGGCGCGCCGTGGATGATCCCGCTGCTGACTGAGCGCTCAGTATGGATCGATCGATCGCGACCACCATCAAGGACCGTGACCTCGTCCAGGAGCGCCGGCAGCGGCTGGTCCGTGCGGCGCTCAAAGTCTTCACGCGGAAGGGCTACCACGGTGCCGCCGTCCGCGAGAATCGGCCGCGCCGCCGGGCTGACCCGAGGCACGATCTACAACTCCGTGCGCCCCAAGGGAGACATTCTCTATCTCGTGTGCGAAGAGAAGGCCCACACACCAGGAGCCCTTGCGCGGGCGCTGCGCGACATCACGGATCCGGCGCGTCGCCTGGGGCGAACGCTCAAGGTGCTCGTCGAGGCCATCCACGCGCACGAGGAGACGGTGCTCCTCGTCTACCGCGAGAGCCGACGGCACGGACGCGTGGGGATGGGCGGCGGTCGGGTGGTCGCCAATATTCTGACCTTTCTCCCGCTCGTCGTCGCGATGCGCCGTTGGGATTTCGAGCGTCAGGGCGTCTCCTGGAAGACGCTCGACGAGCACCTCGTGCGCCTCATGCTGTCCGGCCTCGGCCTGAGCCCGGTCAACGGCAACGGCGGCCCCGGAGGACGTTGAGACACCGATGACCTATAAAGATCTGCTCTACGAGGTGCGCGATCAGGTCGCGCGCGTGACGATCAATCGGCCGAAGCAGTACAACTCTTTCACGGGCGACACGTTGAAGGAGATGACGCTCGCCATCGAGAGCGCCGGGGCGGACCCCGAGGTGGGCGTGGTGGTCCTCACCGGGGCGGGGGACAAGGCCTTCTGCGCGGGCGGTGACGTCAACTGGGAGAAGGAAGGCGGTCTCGAGCGCCAGATCCTCGAGCCGTACAGGTTCCACGAAACGCTCTCGCACTGCCCGAAGCCCGTTATCGCGCGGGTGAACGGCTATGCGGTGGGCGCCGGCAACCACGTCGCCTACTACTGCGACTTCACTATCGCGGCCGAGCACGCGATATTCGGCCAGAACGGGCCGCGGGTCGGCAGCCCTGCCTGCGGTGGCATCGTGAGCTATCTCACGCGCGTGGTCGGGGCCAAGCGGGCTCGCGAGATGTGGATGCTGGCGCGCCGGTATACCGCGCAGCAGGCCTACGATATGGGCCTGGTAAACGCCGTCGTCCCGATGGCGGAGCTCGACCAGGAGGTCGACAGGTGGTGTGCCGAGCTCCTCGCCCTCTCCCCGACGTGCCTCAGAATCCTCAAGGCCTCGTTCGTGGAGGAGTTCAGTGCGCTGCTCGGGCAGGGCGACCAGCTGCGCCGGTATCTCACCGGGCCAGAGTTCTGGGCCGAGGAGCAGCAGGAAGGAGCGCGGGCCTTCCTCGAGAAGCGCGCGCCTGACTTCGCGCGGTTCCGGCGGCGCCCGGCATAGGGAGGATGGCATGAGGGTTCCCTACTACTATCGCTCGATCGATTTCGACCAGCTCGTCCGCGACTACCCGCCGTCGCAGGACTACGCCGAGACGGTGTACCTGCACGACCGCAAGCAGATCGAGGAAGTCCAGAACCGCCGCCTGCTCGAGATCCTCGACTGGGCAGCCCAGAATCCCTTCTATCAGAAGAAGTGGGCTGGGCACGGTGTGCGGCGGCAGGACATCCGGTCGAGAGACGATCTGACCCGGCTGCCGATGGTCGCCGTCGAGGACTTCAAGGACAGCATCAGGAGCCACCCGCCGTTCGGCGAGCACCCGGGGCTCACGCGGGCCGACGGGGCCCGGACGCCGATTAAGCTCCAGTCGAGCGGCGGCACCACCGGGATGCCGCGGCCCACGCTCTTCACGCCGCTCGAGTGGGAGATCCAGGGCATCCAGGGCTCGCGCGCGCTGTGGATCCAGGGCGCGCGGCCCGGCGACGTGATGCAGATTCCCTCGACGCTGTCGACCGCGAACCTCGGCTGGTTTTACTACCTGAGCTGCCTGCACTGGTCGGGCATTGCGCCGGTGACGACGGGCAGCGGCAATGTGACGCCGAGCCGCCGGCAGCTCGAAGTGGCCTTCGACTGGGGCGTGAACCTCTGGGCGGGCTTCCCTGAGTACCTGATGCACCTGGCCTCCGTCGCCGAGCAGGAGCGCCTCGACCTCAAGCGCCTGGGCACGCGATTCATCGCCACCTTCCTCGGGCCCGACCTCGACGGCAGCCTGCGGAGGATGATGGAGAGCACCTGGCACTGCCCGGTCTACGACAACTACGGCACCCACGAGGTCGGCCTGCCGGCGTTTGAATGCCCGGCACGGGATGGGCTGCACCTGATGGAGGACATGTTCATCATCGAAGTGGCCGATGTGGACACGGACGCCCTCCTGCCCGAGGGCGAGAAGGGCAATCTCGTCATCACGAGCCTCTACCGCCACCACCCGCCGCTCATCCGCTATAACCTGCGGGATTACATCCGCATCGTCAGCGACGGCTCACGACGCTGCGAGTGCGGCAGTTATACGCGCAAGATGGATCACTTCTTGGGGCGCAGCGACGACATGGTGAAGATTCGCGGCACGAACGTCTTCCCCATGGCGTGCGTCAGGGCGGTAACCTCCGACGAGCGGACAACCGGCGAGTGGCTGTGCGTGGTGGAGCGCAAGACGTCCGGGCTCGACATGCGCGAGGACATGACGGTGCAGGTCGAGACGAAAGACGGCATCAGCGGCCGGGAGGAACTGGTCCTGATCCTGGAGGACCGGCTCAAGTCCGACCTGGGGATCCGGGTCACGGTCGAGCTGGTGGCAGCCGGGAGCCTGCGGGAGTTCACCTACGGGCGCGAGGGCAAGGCCCGGCGCCTGCTCGACAAGACGCCCGCGAAGTGAGCAAACCGATGATCCAGTTTGGCGTGATGGCCAATACGCACCCGACGCCGGGCACCGACCTCAGCCAGATGGTGGACGAGGTCATCGCCGAGGCGCAGCAGGCCGAGCGAAGCGGCTTCGACTCCTTTTTCCTCACCGAGCACCATCAAGAGCCGAGCGGCTACCTGCCCTCGCCGCTGCCGATGGCGGCGGCGGTAGCCGCCCGTACCTCGCGGATCCGCATCGGTACCGGCATCGCGATCCTGCCCCTCTACCACCCCGTCCGGCTTGCCGAGGATTGCGCGGTCATCGACATCATCTCCAAGGGCCGGCTCATCCTCGGCGTGGGGCAGGGTTATCAGGAGGGTGACTTCGCCGCGTTCGGGCTCAAGGTGAGCGACCGCGTTTCGCTCTTCGAGGAGGGGATCGAGATCCTTCGCCGTGCCTGGACGGAAGACAGAGTCTATTTCGTCGGCAAGCGCCACACGCTCCACAATGTGGCGGTGACGCCCAGGCCGGTGCAGAAGCCGCACCCGCCCATCTGGGTGGCTGCGGTGGGGGATGAGCCGATGAAGCGGGCGGGCCGGCTCGGGGATGCACTGCTGGCAGATTCGTTCCAGCTTCCCGATCGCCTGAAGCGCCGGGTGGCGCTCTATCGCGAGACGGCCGAGAGCCGAGGGCGGCCGCACAAGGTCGTCATGTTCCGCGAGGGGTTCGTGGCCCCTACGCGGGAGGAGGCCATCGCCGAGTACGAGGCGGGTCTCTTGAGCACGCATCGCTATTACTGGCGCCACGGCTCTTACTACCAGGACATCAAGAAGGAGGAAGATCTCGACCTCAAGCGGATCTCGCTCGAGCGCCTGATCCTGGGCTCGCCCGACGACTGCATCGAGCGTGTCCAGATCTGGCACCGCGAGGTCGGCGCCGATTACTTCCTGATCCGCTTCCGCCACCCGGGCGGCCCGAGCCACGAGCGCGTCCTGCGTGCGCTACAGTATTTCGGTGAAACCGTGATTCCGAGGTTCCGCTGAGCGCCCGTGTTCCCGACAAGGAGGCATTCGATGACGATTCGCATCACGGCTGCCGCCGCCCTCGCGCTCCTGATGGTCGTTTCCGGCGCCGCGCCGGCTGGGGCGGCGGAGAAGACGCTCACCATCGGCCTCCTCGGCCCCCTGTCCGGCGCGGCCGCCTCGTACGGCGTCGAGCTTCAGCGCGGGGCAGAGATGAAGACCGACGAGATCAACAAGGCGGGGGGCCTCAAGATCGGGGGCGACGTCTACAAGCTCAAGCTCGTCGCCTATGATCAGAAGGCCCAGGCGGCTGAGGCCGCGACGGCGACGAACAAGCTCGTGTTCCAGGACAAGACGAAATACATCATCGGCAACGCCGTGGGCGCAACGTGCAATGCCGCGCAGACCATCACCGAGCCGAACAAAGTGCTGTTCGCCTTCGTGTGCTGGGGCACCTCCAACCTCGCCCCCGACAAGCCGTACTCGTTCCGCTCGATGCTGAGCCAGTGGGAGCTGGCCGAGCCCTTCTACCGCTGGGTCAAGGAAACTCACCCGAACATCAAGCGCGTGGCCGCAATCTCGCCGAACGACACGAGCGGCAAGGACACCAACACGGCGGTCGTCAAGGCGCTCAAGTCGCTGGGATTCGAGGTGGCGGGTGACGAGTATTATGAGCGCGGCACCAAGGACTTCTACCCGATCCTGACCAAGGTTTTGGCCCAGAAGCCGGACATGATCGACGTCGCCGCAGCGCCGGCCGGCGAGGCGGGCCTGATCCTCAAGCAGGCGCTGGAGCTCGGCTTCAAGGGCGCCAAGGGGTGGACGGCCGGGACGAATCCGTTCACGATCATCAGCGTCGCCGGCCGTGAGGCGGCCGAGGGCGTGTGGAGCCCGGCCAACATCAACGTCAAGAGCGAGCACGTCAACAGCGCCGTCCGCAAGTTCGGCGAGGCGTACGAGAAGCGCTACGGCGAGGTCCCGGGGGTGATCGCTGTCGCCAACTATGCTGCCTTCGACGTTTTCGCCCAAGCCATGCAGCGGGCCGGCAGTGTGGACACTGAACGCGTGCTGGACGTGCTGACCAAGGAGCGGTTCGAGACGGTGTGGGGGCCGCTGGTCATCGGCGGCAAGGAGACGTACGGCATCGACCGGCAGTTCCTTTACCCGCTCGTGATCAGCGAGGTGCGCGGCGGCCAGGTGGTCGACCTTGCGCAGGTGCTCCCCGCCGCCCTCAAGAAGAAGTAGGCTGGGCCAGGCTCCGGAGCCCGCGGGCGCGGGAGCGGTGAGGCGGACCGCTCCCCCCGGCCGGCCATGTCCACCCAATTGCTGATCCAGTCCGCGATGAACGGCTTCGGTCTGGCCGTCGTGTACATTCTGGTCGCCCTCGGCCTGACCCTCATCTTCTCCATCTTGGGCATCATCAATTTCGCCCACGGCGAGTTCTACATGCTGGGCGGCTTCGCGACATACTACGCCTTCGGCGTCTTCGGGCTCCACTATGTGCTCGCCCTGCTGCTGGCCGTCCTCGCCGTGGGTGGCGCCGGAGTGCTCGCCGAGCGGCTCGTGTTCCGACGCCTGCGGGGCAAGACGCTCAACGGCTTCATCGTCTCGCTGGGCCTGTTGTGGGTGCTCCAGGCCTCGGCCCAGCTCGGGTTCGGAGTCCTCGACAAGGCGGTGCCGTCGGCGGTGGGCGGCGTCCTCCGCGTGGGCAGCGTGGTCATCTCAAGCGAGCGGCTCCTGGTCATCGTCTCGGGCGTCGTGCTCATCGCCGCGCTCTACGTCTTCCTCACGTTCACGCGGGCCGGGCGCGCGATGCGGGCGGTCGCCCAGGATGCCGACGCGGCCGCGCTGCAGGGCGTGAACATCGAGGCGGTATCGGCCCTCGGCTTCGGCGTTGGCTGCGGGCTGGCGGGAGCCGCCGGCGCACTGCTGGCGCCGATCTTCGCCGTGAGCCCGACCATGGGCGCGCTGCCGGTGGTGAAGGCCTTCATCATCATCATCGTGGGAGGCATGGGGAGCCTGCCCGGCGCCGTCATCGGCGGTCTGCTGCTGGGCGCGGTCGAGGGGATCGGCACGCTCTTCATGAGCAGCGCCGCGGTGAGCATGCTGGGGTTCCTGGTCGTGATCGCGGTGCTGCTCGTCCGGCCGCGGGGTCTCTTTGGCGTCGCCTAGGTCAGGGCGCTCCGCGGTGATCGGGTTCGGCCTGCTCGCGGCGGCAGGTGTCGCAATTCCCATCGCCACGCGCGACTCATACCACCTCGATGTGGCCACGGCGATTCTCATGAATCTCGTGCTCACGCTGAGCCTCCGGTTCGAGATGAGCACCGGCCAGCTCAACATGGCCCATGTTTCGTTCATGGGCGTGGGCGCCTACGCCTCCGCGCTGCTCGTGATGCGCGCGGGGTGGCCGTTCTGGGCGGCGCTCGGCGCGGCGCCGCTCTTGGCCGCGCTGGTGGCGCTCCCGGTCGGGCGCATCGCCCTGCGGGTGAGCGGGCCCTATTACTTTCTGATCACGTTCGCGTTCCTCGAGGTCATGCGGCTTCTGTTCAACAATTTTTTCCCGGACTACCTGGGCGGCCCGTCCGGGCTGGTCCAGATCCCGCCTCCGTCGCCGCTGCCATTGCCCGGCGGGGCCGTCACCTTCACCGGCAAGCTGCCGCAGTACTGGCTGATGTACGGGCTCTTCGTGCTGACGACGGCCATGCTGATCCGCCTCGAGCACTCCCGCGTGGGGCTCGTCGCCGGCGCCATCCGCCAGGGCGACCTCCTCGCCGAGACGCTCGGGGTCAATGTCCTGCGCTACCAGCTGGGCGCCTTCATGCTGGGGAGCTTCTTCGCGGGCCTGGCCGGCGTCTTCTTCGCCCACTCCCACCAGGTCCTGCATTCGAGCGACTTCGCCCTCGAGCCCATGGTGCTGCTCGTCGTCTTCACGGTGATAGGTGGCACGCAGTCGGTCTGGGGCCCTGTGATCGGCACGGTGGCGCTCTCGATCGCCTCGGAATTCCTCCGCGAGTTGCACCATTACGAGGTCCTCGTCTATGGCCTGGTCCTGATGGTAGTGATGCTGGCCGTGCCCGAGGGCCTAGTGTCGCTGCCGGGCCGGCTGGCCGAGGCCCTCGCCCGGCGCCGCCGCGCCAAGGCAGTCTCGATGGGAGCCGGCCTTGCTCCTTGAGCTCCGCGAGGTGTCGAGACGCTTCGGCGGAGTCCAGGCCGTCAACCGATTGTCTATGACAGTGGCAGCCCGCACCATCCACGGGCTGATCGGGCCAAACGGCGCTGGCAAGAGCACCGTGTTCAACCTCGTCACGGGCGTGCTCCCGCCCTCCTCGGGGGAGATCCGGTTCAAAGGCGAGTCGATCTCCGGGTTGCGGCCGTCGGAGATCTGCCGGCGAGGGATAGCCCGGACGTTTCAGGCCGCGACGCTGTTCCGCGAGTCGACGGTCCTGGAGAATGTCCTCCTCGGCTGCCAGCTCCACGCGGAGACGAGGGTGGTCCCCACGTTTCTGAGAACAGCCGCCTACCGGGAGAAGGACCGCGCCATCCACGCGCGGGCGCGTGCGCTGCTGGACACCCTTAGGCTCGCGGAAGCTGCCGACCAGCGCGCCAGCACCCTACCCCATCGCGATCAGAAGGTGCTGTGCCTGGCCATGGTCCTGGCCACAGGCGCCGAGCTCGTCATCCTCGACGAGCCGCTGGCGGGCCTGACCGCGCAGGAGAGCGCCGAGACTGTGGCCACTCTGCGCCGGCTGCGCGCCGAGGGCAAGACCATCCTGCTGGTCGAGCACGACATGCGGGTGGTCATGGGGCTGTGCGACGTCATCACCGTGCTCGACCACGGGGTACGCATCGCCGAAGGGACGCCGCGTGAGATCCAGCGCGATCCCTCAGTCATCGAGGCCTACTTGGGCGCCGAGGACACCCGTGCTTGACGTGATCGACCTCGAGGTCCGCTACGGCAACGTCGCCGCCGTCAAGGGAGTGTCGCTGCGGGTCGGCCGCGGCGAGGTCGTGGCCGTCATCGGGCCGAACGGCGCGGGCAAGACGTCCATGCTACGGGCCATCTCCGGTCTCGTGCCGAGCGCCGGCGGCCGCGTCCTGCTGGGCGGCCGGGACATTTCCCGGTGGAAGGCCCACCGCATTGTCACGCTCGGGCTGGCGCATGCGCCCGAGGGCCGGCGCCTCTTCCCGCACATGACGGTGCTCGACAACCTCAAGATGGGTGCCTATCGCAGGCGATCCGGCGCCGACATCCGTCGGGGGCTCCATGCGGTCGAGCAACGCTTCCCTCGTCTCGCGGAGCGGCGGGGTCAACTGGCCGGCACGCTCAGCGGGGGCGAGCAGCAGATGCTGGCCATCGGCCGGGCGCTGATGGCGGAACCGACCTTGCTCCTGCTCGACGAGCCCTCGTTCGGGCTGGCGCCGCTGGTAGTGCGGGAGATTGTCCAGATCGTGCGCTCCATCGGCGACGAGCAGGGTGTGTCCGTCCTGCTGGTCGAGCAGAATGCGCGGATGGCGCTCGCGCTGGCGAAGCGGGCCTACGTCATGGAGACGGGCCGGATCGTCCTCGACGGGCCAGCCCACGAGCTGGCCGACAGCCCCCACGTGCGGGCCGCGTACCTCGGAGGCTGACCCTGATCCGCGTCGGCGTGGCCATCGGCGCCTACTCGTCCGGCGTGCCCGGGGCGCCGGAGCTCATGGAGTTCGCCCGCACCGCGAGGCCGTCGGTTTCGACTCGGTGCAGGTCGGCGATCATGTCCAGTGGCACGCGCCGATCCGCGAGGCCACGACGGTCCTAGAACAGCACCGCCGGCAGCGCCACCTCGACGCGCGGCAGCTCCAACGCCATCAAGCGCTCGAGCTCCTCGCCCGTGAACGGCTTCGGCAGGTGCTTCGGCCGTTTGTCTGTGATTTCTTACCACTCGCCGTAAGAATCCCGTACCCTTCAGCAGGCGCTCGCGCAGGAAGGGATGGAGCTGAGAGCATAGCGCGCCGATCTAGATCAAGAGCGAGATCAGCGCCATGCCCGCAGAATGGCCGAGCACTATCGAGAACAAGGTGCCGGCACATGCGGCGGTGGGCACGACCCAGCCAGTGTGTCGTCGCAGGGGAGGCTGTATGCGGCGATGAGGACATGGCTAAGATCGATCGGGGACCGCACAGGATCGTATCTCGACCAATCCCCTGAGGTAATTGTCGCCGGCTGCTGTCTGTACCTCCAACTCCCGAGCGCCTACGCTTTGTATTCACTGGCGGAAGCACTCGGCACATGGTCCGGCGCGAAGTGGGCATCGGTGGCGGCCTTTCTGCTCACCTCGTTGTGGCTCAACTATCACTTCGTGCGACGGGCGCGGCAGGTAATAGCCTCGCATCCGCACTGGTCCACAGAAACACGTGAACCAACCAGTCCGTCGATCATGGGCGGCTACTTCTCTTTCGGGGCGCTGACGTGCTCCTTGTTGCTCGGCCTCGTCATTAACCAGTTGCTGATGTTCCGCCTTGGATACCCGGCATTCATGATCCTTCTCCTCGGGGTTGCGATCCCCTTACTCTTTGTACTGGACTGGCTGAGTGGGAAACCTCACGCGATCTGGCGCCTGCCGTGGTTCGAGGTTCTGTTTACAGCGGTTTCCGTGCCGTTCCTCGTGGCATGGCTCGCCGGATCCGCGGCATGGTGGGTGCGCGTGTACTCGCTGCCATCGGCGGTGGAGGTCGACCCACGAGGTCAGACGAGAAAGCCGGCGCGGGGACCAGCGGGATCTGACCCGTCCATCAGAGGCTGGTGCGCGGACCCTGAGAAATGGCGGGTCGGGCGCGACCCCCTGCGCGTTGCCGTGGCCTTGTCCGGTGGAGGCTATCGTGCGGCAGTGAGTCACGCCGGCGTCTTGGCCGCGCTAGATGCGCAGTGCCTCCCCATCGCGTACCTCACAACGGTATCGGGCGGGTCGATCGTCGGGGCTGCATACGCGCTCGGCGTGCCGCCGGCGGAGTTTGCACGACTGCTCCGTCAACGGCGGCCCGGTCTAGCCAACGATCTCGTCAGCATCGAGGGCTTCCTCCGGGAGTGGGTCATGGCGTGGTCCAGCAATGCCGAGACCTACAGTCGCCACTTCAAGCGCGTGTTCTTTGGCAATGCGACCCTCGCAGATCTGCCGGACCGGCCGGCCCTCTTGATCAATGCCACGGATCTGGAGAGTGCGAGCGGCCAGGCCCGCGAAGTGTTCTTCAAGAACCGGGCACCCTGGATCCGCATCGGCGGGAAGAGTCTCGACAATATCACCGCGATTGGCGACATCGTAGCCGCTTCGGGGGCATTCCCTGGGGCTTTCCAACCGAAGGTCGTGGTCTGGCCGGATGCGACGCCCGGTACTCGGGCCACCGAGCGCAAGTTCATCGACGGTGGACTCGTCGAGAACCTGGGCGTGGAAGGCCTATGGCGCTACCTCACTATGGCGCGGCCAGAGGGTATGGAACCGCCCTTGTTGCCGCATCTCTTGATCATCGTTGACGCGAGCCAGCGAGGCCGCGCGCAGCTGGTCCCGTACAAGATGGAACTGACGCAGCTACTCGCGCGGAGCCAAGGCATCTCCTATGACGAGCTTCACGCCCATCTGTACGCTCAATTAACGGGCGGAACAGGATTCCGCACATCGCTCGGCGGGGACTTACCCCGGGTCTTCTCCGTCGCGTATGAGGCGCTGGATGTTCGCTTCGGCGGCAGAGACCCGAAGCAGCTCCTGACGGTGATTATTCCGACAACGGCGCGTGAGACGGGCGACCTTCTCGCGCCTCGCGGTGACTGCGCGCTTATGCCCGGCGAGTCTGCGGCTCAGGTCCAGCAATCCGTCTCTGGCCTCGACACCCTGGCCGAACTCGCGCCACACGACGTGGAGCGCGCTTTCTGGCTCGGTTATGTTCTGGGGACGCTGGCGGGTCCGGCCCTCGAGTGCGCACAGGTCAGAATCCGCAGTGGCGGGCTCGAGTGCCCGGTTCCAGCAGCGCGCGCGACACGCCCGCCATGTCCATCTCTTGCCCAGGCCTTCGGGGAGAATGTCGCGGCAGGGCGCCGTGGCAAACCGTAGCTCTAGCGCGCCCAGTTAGCGCGGGCGCCTGGAACGAAGAATGCCAGGGGCTACCCGCGTGCACCGACGCGTGCCTCGACAGCAGACCCTTATCTACTCGTCGATCGGGCTCGGTGGCTTCTTCCGTCGATCGACTCTCCGGGCGCAGCCTTTCCCACGAGTCCTCAGGTTCGACGCCAACGTCGAACCAAATCGGCTTATTGTGACCGTGCCGCGGGCTGTAACTCCGCGACGGATCAGCACAATGACTCGTGTCGACGATGACCCGGCTTACAGGCACTTTCCTCGATGGCCCCGGGCAGAGGGCGGCAGAGCCAAGATCTCGTCTTCTATGCCATTTACAGAGCGCATCTCAAGTTCGAGCCCCCTCAGCTCCACCAAATCTTCACGCGGGGTTACGGTGCAGGCCGTAACCCCGCTTTTGTTTCTGGTTGCGCGGGGGTTGCGCCCCGTTTCGTCGAGCCGGTCTACGGCTGCCTTGTTTGCCCCAGGAACCAAGTGCCCATAGATGTCCACGGTCACCTTGATCGAATGGTGGCCCATTTGGTCTTTCACGTAGACGATCGACTCTCCGTTCTGGAGCAAGCTCGAAGCGAAGGTATGCCTGAGATCGTGGAATCTAATGCGCCGGAGACCTGCCTTAGCGAGAGCCTTATGAACAGGGCAAAGGTTAGGAGGCCAGCTAGGGTAGCTGCTAGGTACAGCACGACAGATGCCGTAAGCGAGGGCCCAGCCTCAGGATGACGTACCCGCATTCGCCCTGCATCACTCATCGGGCGGTTGTTGGCTGGCGAACGCTGGCATGAGCCGCTGCCGGAAGCGGGAGCGGAGCGAGGTCGGGAGGCGGTCTGCTCGACTGCACAGTTATCCGGCAGTGGGGCAGCGCAGATGTCTCCATGCATTCAGCGAATCCTGGCGTCATCGAGTTACGGAGAAAACGGCTGAAGGAAGTTCATAGTTACCACCTGAGACTTTGGAGAAACTTGCTTGACCTCTTTTACGAAGAGGTCAATGTTCCCGGCATCGCCCAATTGGCTGCGGACATCCTGCGGGGGGTCTGAGAGCGGCCTCTCAAAATTGTCCCAATGGGTCGGCAGAATCACCTTGGGCTCATTGATAGCCTTTACGAGGCGCGCGGTAAAGTTCGGGACGTGGCCCCGACCTAAGGGGGCAACGAGAGCCACATCGGGGCGGAGCCCGGCGATTTCACGTTCGATGAAGTTCGCAGTGCTCATCAGAAAGACGCTGAACTTGCCGCCGACCGTCAGCATGTAGATGAGGGTGTCACCCTCCGGCATGTCCCCGATCGTGGACGGAATCGTTGGCACCGAGAGCAGACGACCAGGGAAGGGAACTTTCTTCGTCGGCTGGAGCGAGTGTAGGCTGCGGAAGACTTCAATGGTGTAGCCGTCGAACTGAAAGGACTCCCCGCCCTTACACGGAACTAGCTTCGCTTCCTGAAGGCCGTAGGCCCTGAGCATGTTGATGTGAGACTCAGAGCCGATCACGGTCGCCCCGGTTTTCTTCGCGATGTACGGCACATCGGCAATGTGGTCGAAGTGGCCGTGGCCAATGAGAATCTGGTCAGCCCGTTTGACGTGCTGATCGATCAGCGCTTCTTCGATCTTCGCAGGCGTCTTGGGGTCGAATTTGCCTGAAAAGAGGCCGGCATCCGTTCGGCTGAGCCATGGATCCAGAAGAACGGTTCTGTTGCCGAACGTGATCTCCCAACTATCTGTTCCGAACCATTTGAATGACACGCCGCTGGTTCCCGCGCCACCGTTCTTAGCCGGCTGCTCTGCTCCCTCGGCTATACCCGGGAGGAAGAGCGACTTGCCTAGATCCGCGGCGCCAAGCGCCACACCGGCAGCGAGAGCAGAACCGAAAAAGCTGCGCCGAGAGAGTAACAGGGCGGAATCAGCGATACACATAGGCGCCTCCTTTGGTCGGTTGAACGAGGCGAATCGATCGGATCTCACCGGTCTCGTCAGGAAAGTGCCTAGTATCTTGAACTGCGATATCTGATCGCGTAATTGCGTATATCACGGTGAATCGATTTGCCTCAGCCGCTGAACGCACGTCGCTCCACTACTCGATAACCTCATCCGCCCGCCCCAGCACCATCGGCGGGATCATTAGGCCGAGCAGTTTGTCGGTCTTGCGGTTGATGACTAGCACTAGCTGAGTTCCTTCATCTCCGCC
>Ga0126372_10000477_pt1 | contig 13985 bp, 14 predicted proteins | sample PanSoiMetaPlot_6_FD_92762 | JGI IMG/M metagenome (GOLD analysis project Ga0126372, IMG submission 92762) | Tropical forest soil microbial communities from Panama - MetaG Plot_6 | ecosystem: Environmental > Terrestrial > Soil > Tropical forest > Bulk soil | place: Panama | collected 2016-02-17
CGTCTGCTCGAGCCGTGACTTGTCGCGCGCGCAGATCGCGACCCTCGCGCCCTCGGCGCCCAGCCCGAACGCAATGGCCCGCCCGATACCCAGACTGCCTCCGGTCACCAGCGCCGTCTTGCCGCTCAGTTCGAGATTCACGTGGTCTCCTTTCTCGGGTTCGTGGGTTTGAGTCTCGGAAATGCGGGGACCGTCCGCCAGTCGAAGCGTGAGAGCCGCTCGACCGAGCGAACGACGCCCTGCCTGAAGGGTCCGAGGTCGAGCCCGTCGAGCGCCCGCCCGACGAGGCGGCGGCCGCCTTCGTCCAGGAGCGCGCGAGCGCCGGCCAGGTTGCCGTTGGCCAGGTGCTGATAGCCGACCGCGACCTGGATCAATCCCTGGAGAGCGTCGCGCTCGCCGCCCTCCGCGTCGCGCCACGACGGCTCGAGCAGCTCGTGGACCTCGAAGTAGAGATGCGCGTCGAACAGCGCCGCCGCGGCCTCGAGAACGTCGGCACGCGAGCGCAGCGGCGCGGTCGAGCGCGAGGTGAGCGCGGCCGCGGCATGCGCCGCCCGCTGCCGCACGAGCGGCCGGCAGTCGAGGTCGTCGGGCGCGAGCCAGTCGGGCGCCGGCGCGTCGGGCTCGGCGAGCTCGGCGAGCTCGCGGCGGGCCTCGGGCGTGTGGAGCGCGGCCAGGATGATCTCGGCGAGACGGTTGCGGACGCGCAGCGGCGCTGTCGGGATCACACGGCGCCCGCGACCGGCCGGGAAGTCTCGGCCGGAGGCGGCGGAGCGGCCTCGGGTTCGCGCGTGCGCTCGACCCGCGTGCCGGCGATCAGATCGTGCAGCGCGCGCTTGTCGCGGCGGAGCCCCGCCATCACGAAGCCGAGCGTCGCCGTGGCGGCCGAGGCGAAATACGCGGCGAAGCGGAGGAGCGCGGCGCCGAACGGCGGCGGCCCTTCGTCGCCGGCGACGACCCTGACGCCGACGAGCATCTTGCCGATCGTTTGCCCGGCGAGGCAGTGGAGCACGGACGTGTACGCGCCGGCGAACACCAGGGTGAACAACGACACCAGTGGCCTGAGGCTCTCGGAGGTCTCGAGGTCCGCGCCCGAGAGCCGGACGCCGATGAGCTTGAGCGAGGAATGCACGACGAACAGGATCACGAAATCGATGCCCGCGGCGAGCGCGCGAATCCAGAAGCCCGCGGGGCGAGGCCGAATCATGGCGCGTATAATATCGCCATGATTTCGGTGCAGGACGGCCAAAATCAAATCCTCCGCCAGCTCACCGCATCGACGCCTCCCGAGCTCGTCGCGGTCACGCGCGCGCGCGAGCGCGTGCTCGCCGAAGACCTCCTGGCGCCGTTCGACGTGCCGCCGACGGACAACTCGGCCGTCGACGGCTACGCGGTCGCGAGCGACGACGTGCCGGCGGCGAGCGCGCGCGAGCTCGACGTGGTCGGCGAGATCATGGCCGGCGCGACGTTCGACGGCACCGTGGCGTCGGGTCAGACCGTCCGCATCATGACCGGCGCGCCGATGCCCCGCGGCGCCGACACGGTCTATCCCCAGGAGGTCGTCGAGCGCCAGGGCGATCGCCTGCGCGTCGGGCCCATCTCGAAGGGATCGAACGTGCGCAAGCGCGGCGAGGACATCCAGGCCGGCACCGTCGCGATCGAGCGCGGCACCGTGCTGCGGCCGCAGCAGCTCGGGCTCGCCACCTCGCTCGGCCAGTGGCAGGTGCTCGTGCACCGCCGGCCCCGGGTCGCGCTCCTGTCGACCGGCGACGAGGTCGTCGAGCCCGGGACGCCGCGCCGGGCCGGCCAGATCTACGACGCCAACCGTTTCACCCTGCGCGGCTCGATCGAGCAGTGTGGCGGTGAGGTCGTCGATCTGGGCATCGTCGCCGACGTACGCGAGGAGCTCCGCGCGCGCCTGCTCGAGGCGGCCGGGATCGGCGACATGGTCGTCACCTCCGGCGGCGTCTCCGTGGGCGTACTCGACTTCGTGAAGGACGTGCTCGGCGAGATCGGCGCGATCGACTTCTGGCAAGTCGCGATGCAGCCGGGACGGCCGCTCGCGTTCGGGCGGATCGGCGCGGCGCACTTCTTCGGCCTGCCGGGCAATCCGGTCGCCTCGATGCTCGCCTTCATGCTCTTCGTGAGGCCGGCGATCTACAAGCTGGCCGGGCGCCGCCGCCTCTTCCCGGAGACCGCCGAGGCGGTCGCGGTCGAGGCCATGAGCAAGAAGAAGGGCCGCCGCGAGTTCAAGCGAGGCGTCGTGCAGTGGCAGAACGGGCGCTGGGAGGCGCGGACCACCGGGCCGCAGGGCTCGGGTATCCTCTCCTCGATGGCGGCAGGCAACTGTCTCATCGTGCTCGACGAGGCGCGCGGCGACGTGGCGGTCGGTGAGACCGTCCTGATCGAGCCCTTCTGATGACGCGCGTCTCTGTCGATCTGATCGACGCCGTCGCGCCGATGATCGAGACCCGCGTGCGCGAGGCGGCCCGACGCTTGCCGCACCTGCGCTACGCGGATATCCGCCTCGAGGTCACCGAGGCCAAGGGGGCCGGCGCGGAGAACGGCACGCCGAAGTTCTCCGGTGACGACTACGGCCTGGCCCTCGGCGCCCGCGTCCTGGCCGGCGACCGGATGACCGCCCCGGGCTACGTCGGCCAGACGCTCGGCACCGCCGACGTCGCCGATCTCGACCGGATCGTGCGCGAGGCACTCGAGCGCGCCTACCGGCGCGCGATGGTGAACGGCGAGATGAAGGCCGACGCGCGCGAGAAGTTCGGGCCGCTCGGCGAGTCATTGACCGACACGCGCCTGCATCCGATCGAGGTCCGGCAGGACGCCGTTCCCGCGGTCTATCGGATCGATCCGCGCACGCTCGCGCTCGCCGAGATGGTGCGCTACTCGACCGACGTCTCGCGCCAGGTCGCCGCGGTCGACGCCGGGATCAAGTACAACTACATCGGCACCATGACGGAGCTCTCGCGCGAGCTCTTCGTCTCGAGCGAGGGCGCCCGGATCGACCAGTCGTTCGCGTTGACCCTGGGCTCCTGCACGGTCGTCACCGTCGACGGCGACGTGAGCCAGGACCTCTACGATGCGGTCGGCCACCAGCGCGGCTGGGAGATCCTGCTGGACGGCGTCGATGAGCCCACCTTGCGCTTCCCGAGCTTCGTCGACTTCTCGCTGAGTCTGGCGCGTGAGGGTGTGGCGCTCGCGGCCGCGCCCGTGCTGCCGACCTCCGAGCGCGAGGTGGTCGTCGTCACCGACCCGCACTACAACACGCTCGTCTCGCACGAGATCATCGGCCACCCCGTCGAGCTCGACCGCGCACTCAAGATGGAGACGGCCTACGCGGGCCGCTCGTGGCTCCTCGGCGGGCTCACCGAGCATCAGGTCGGCCGGCGCGTGGCGTCACCGCTGGTGACGGCCTACTCGGATCCGGCGCTGCCGGGGTTCGGTCACTACAAGTACGATCACGAGGGCACGCCGGCCCGCCGCGTCGTGCACATCGACCGCGGCATCTTTCGCGGCTTCATGAACAGCCGGCAGACCGCGGCGATCTTCGGCGGCGAGCCCAACGGCCACTGGAAGGCCACCGACGCCTCGCTGGTCCCGCTGATTCGCATGTCGAACACGGTCTTCGACGTGGGCACGCGCCCGGCGGAGGACATCGTGAAGGAGGTCGACCACGGCTACTACGTGGCGGGCCACCGTACGCCGTCGATCGCCGAGAGCCGAGAGAACTTCCGCATCTCCGCGCGCCGCGTCTACGAGATCAAGAACGGCCAGCTCGGCCAGCTCTACCGCGACGGCGGCATCGCCGCTGACTCGCGCGACTACCTCATGAACGTCGACGCGGTCGGCACGGACTTCCGCCTCTACCCGATCCCGAACTGCGGCAAGGGGCAGCCGATGCAGACCAAGAAGCTCGGCAACGGAGGCCCGACGATGCGAACGCGCGCCCGAGTGCTCGGCGGCTAGACGTGCGCGGCGCGCTCACCGTCGTCGCGGCCGTGGGCCTGCTGGTCGCGAGCGCCGCGCCCGCGGCGCCCCCTGACTATCCCGTCAGCTTCATCAAGGTCGACGAGCTGAAACGAACCCTCGATCGCGGCACCAAGGCGGACATCATCGACGTCCGCCACTGGGAGCAGTTCGTCGAGAGCCACATCAAGGGCGCCCGGTCCATGCCGCTCCGAATCGTCAGCGAGCGGGCGGGAGAAATCTCCAAGACGGGCCTGGTAGTCTTTTATTGAACGTGTCCGCACGCGCTGTCCCGGGGGGCCAGCGACATTCTCTACTCGCTCGGGTGGCGGAACCACCGCGTGCTCGAGGAGGGTCTCCCGGGCTGGATGGACAAGGGCTATCCCGTCGAGGGACGCAACCCGACGGCGCCGCCCGGGCACTGAGCAGACGATGAGGACGGTCGACGAGCTGGCGCGGGCAAGTGAAGAAGCGCTGGCGCTCGTCGCGCGCCAGCCGGACGTGCGCGAGGCCGAGGTGTTCGTGTCGGCGAACTCCGCCGTCTTGACGCGGCTCAACTACACGTCGCACATCCCGTGCAACGGCGTCGAGGAGCCCAAGTCGACCGAGTCCTACGGCCTCGGCATCCAGGCGGTGTTCGACACGCCCGAGGGACGCCGGATCGGTTTCGGCAGCGAGCCGAGCGATCTCTCGCTCGGCGGCGCCGAGCGCGCGCTGGTGAAGGCGCGGCGGGCCGCGGTGGCCGACCCCGAGTTCGTCTCGCTTCCCTCGCCCGCGGGCGGCGCGCGCACGCTGAGCGACTACCACGATCCACGGCTCATGGCGCTCGACGACGCGGGGCTGGTGGAAGCCGGCTGGAAGATCACCGGCGGCGCACTCCGGACATTCAGCGCCTCGAGCCGGCTGGCCGAGCTCGCGCAGGACGACGAGGGCCTGCGGCGGCTGGGTCTCATCCTCGGCGGCGACGTGACGATCCTGCGCGAGCGGATGGCGATCGCCTCGAGCACGATGCCGCGTGCCCAGACCGACGAGACGTCGCTGATCACTGCGTTCGCGACCGCGATGGTCGAGACGCGCGGCGCCAAGGGCTCGGGCGCGTCCACCGGCACGCGGCTCGACCACTTCACCGACGAGGCGGGCGTGGAGGCCGCGCAGAACGCAATCGCCGCGATCGGAGGCGAGCGGGTACCGTCGGGCACCTACACCGTCGTGTTCGGCCGGCAGCCCGTGGCCGATCTGCTCAACAACATCGTGATCCCCGCGAGCACGGCGAGCTCGTTCTACTCGTCGAGCACGCCGTTTCTCGGCAAGCTCGGCCGTCAGGTGGCCTCGCCGCGCCTGTCGCTCTACGACGACGGCGCGCGCCCGGGCTTCATGGGCTCGAAGGGCATCACGTGCGAGGGGCTCCCGACTGGGCGGACCGAGCTGATCAAGAATGGCCGGCTCGTCGGCTGCCTCTCGAACTGGTACGAGACGCAGCGCCTGCTGCGCGACCCGGCCCTCGGCGAGAAGCTCGGCGCCACCGGCGCCGCGGCCGCGACGGCCCTGGCGCCGCGCAACGGCTTTCGCTTCGGCACCGGCGGCGGCCGGCAGTTCGACACGGCGCCGGGCGTGGCCGCCTCGAACGTGGTGCTCGAGGGCGCCGAGGCCGTCGCGCTCGATGAGCTCCTGCGCCGCGTGGGCAACGGGCTCTACGTCGGGCGGATCTGGTACACGTACCCGATCAACGGGCTGCGCGCGGGCGATTTCACCTGTACCGTCGTGGCTGATTCCTATATCATTCGCGACGGGCGGATCGCGGCGCCGCTCAAGGCCAACGCGATCCGGATCAACGACAACATCGCCACGTTCCTGAACAACGTCGCCGGGATCACCAAGGACGTGAAGGGCACGATCGTCTGGGCCGCGGACGAGGTCGTGTACGCGCCCGAGGTGGCCGTCACCGGCGTCCGAATCGACGAAATCGCGGGATTCATGGAGGAGCTCGACTGATGGCTGAAGTACGTCTCGAGTCGATCGCGCGCGAGTGTCGTGTCCAAATCTTAAGGATGCTCGCCCACGCGGGCTCCGGGCATCCCGGAGGCTCGCTCTCGGTGATCGACATCCTCACGACTCTCTACTTCGGGCGGCTGCGCTACGACGCCAAGCGCCCGGATTGGCCGGACCGCGACCGCGTCGTGCTGTCGAAGGGCCACGCGGTGCCCGCCCTCTACGCCGTGCTCGCGAAGGCCGGCTACTTCCCGGAGAAGCAGCTCATCACCTTGCGCAAGCTGGGCTCACCGCTCCAGGGGCATCCGGATCGTACGACGCTGCCGGGCGTCGAGGCGGCCACCGGCTCGCTCGGCCAGGGACTCTCGATCTCGCTCGGGCTGGCACTCGGGCTCAAGCTCACCGGCTCGAAGTCGCGCGTTTATTGCATCCTCGGCGACGGCGAAACCCAGGAGGGCCAGGTGTGGGAGGCCGCGATGTCGGCGCCGAAGCTCGGCCAGCCCGACCACGCGCTCGACAACCTCGTCGTGATCCTGGACTACAACAGGATCCAGCTCGACAACTTCGTGAAGAAGGTGCTCGACATCGAGCCGGTGACGGCGAAGTGGCAGTCGTTCGGCTGGCCGGTCATCGAGATCGACGGTCACGACCTCGGGCAGATCACGAAGGCCCTTGATCAGGCCGAGGCCACGACGGGCGTGCCGACCTTCATCGTGGCGCACACGGTGAAGGGCAAGGGCGTGTCGTTCATGGAGAACGACCCGGAGTGGCACGGCAAGGCGCCGAAGCCCGCGGAGGCCATCAAGGCGATCCGCGAGGTGCTCGGCGTCACCGAGAGCGCCTGGGAGGAGTACTTGAAGACCGATACGACGACGCGCGCGATCGTGGACGAGATCGCGGTGCTGGAGAAGAAGTGATGCCGGCCAAGGCCAGCCGCGCCGCGTTCGGCGAAGCGCTGCTCGATCTCGGGGCCAAGGACGAGCGGATCGTCACGGTCGACGCCGACCTGTCGAAGTCGACGATGACCGTGAATTTCGCCAAGAAGTATCCGCAGCGGGCGTTCAACGTGGGCATCGCCGAGTCGAACATGATCGGGATCGGCGCCGGCCTGGCGCTCACCGGGCGCATCCCGTTCACGTGCTCGTTCGCGTGCTTCCTCGTGGGCCGCTTCGAGACGATCCGCATCTCGGTCGCCTACACGAACGCGAACGTGAAGCTCGTCGGCACGCATTCCGGCATCGCGATCGGCGAGGACGGCTACAGCCAGATGGGCATCGAGGACGTCGCCTGCATCCGCTCGCTGCCGAACATCGGGATCATCCAGCCGGCGGACGAAATCGAGACGAAGCAGGCGATCGCCTACGCCGTCGAGCATCAAGGCCCGCTCTATCTGCGGCTCACGCGGCAGAACCTCGAGCCTGTCTGCCCGCCGGACTATCGCTTCCAGTACGGCCGCTGGCTCGTGCTCAGGAAAGGCCACGACGTCACCTTGATCGGCTCGGGCGGGCCGCTGTTCAACTGCCTCGAGGCGGCCAAGCGTCTGGAGGCCGACGGCATCTCGGCCGAGGTGATCAACGCCGCGTGCATCAAGCCGCTGGACGAAGATCTGCTGGTCCAGTCGGCGGGCAAGTCCGGCCATGTCGTGACCGTCGAGGATCACTCGATCCACGGGGGCTTGGGCGGCGCGGTGGCCGAGTTTCTCGGCGACGTTCTGCCCACGCCGACGAAGCGACTGGGCGTTCATGGATTCGGCGAGTCGGGCGACGCGAGGGGCCTCTACGCCAAGCACGGCCTCGATCCGGCCGGCATCGCCGTGAGCGTGAAGAAGTTCCTGCACCGCTGAGTCGGCGCGCGTCGCCGCCAGTGGCAGGGCGGGGGGCGAGGACGCCCCCCACCCTGCCCGACTATCTCCGGTCGGGGCTCGACCTCGTGTTCGTCGGCATCAATCCCGGCCTCTATTCAGCCCGCCAGGGACATTACTTCGCGCGCTCGACGAACCGCTTCTGGCCGGCGTTCACGTCGTCGCGGCTCAGTGAGCGCGTGCGCAAGGGGCTCGCCGTGGATGTCCTGCGTGCGGAGCACGACGGCGCGCTGCTCACGTTTGGCATCGGCTTCACCGACGTGGTCAAGCGCGTGTCGAGCAACGCCGCCGAGCTCGACGCCACCGACTTCGTGAAGTGGACGCCGCGCCTGCTCGGCAAGCTGAGGCGATCAGCGCCGCGCGTCGCGTGCTTCCACGGGCTCACCGCCTACCGGCCGTTTCTCGCGCTGGCGCTCGGAGACGCCGAGCGGGCGCCGGCGCTCGGCCCGCAGCCCGAGGTCATCGGCGCGACACGCCTCTTCGTCGTGCCGAACCCGAGTCCGGCCAACGCCCACTTCACGCTCGCCGAGCAGGCGGCCTGGTACGACCGCCTGGCCGACTTCGTTCTGAGCGTGAAGGACGGAGAGTGAGCGGCGCCTGTCGCCGAGCACTACTTCGCCAGAGGCTCCAGGGTCATCCGTCTGGCGTTTCGCTCGAAGGTCACCTTGAACCGCTGCAGGAAATCCGCCCCGAGGAATCCGTCGAGATCGGGCGCTTGCGGCGCCACGTCGAAGACGCCGACCTCCAGATTCTCGACGCTGGCGTCGCCGACCTGCATGCTCAATGTGACGAACGGCACGTCGATCACCAGGCCGGAGGGAATCGCTACCTTGTGGCGCGGCGCGCTGGCCGGCACGGCCATGCCCAGGCGCTCGAGCAGCAGCGGCCGGATCACGGTCGACCCCGCGCCGGTGTCCACGAGAAGCAGGGCGCCCTGCGCGCGGTTCACGCGGGCGCGCACCAGCATGGCATTGCCCGCGGCGATCTCGATCGGGACCACCGTGACGGACGCCAGCGACACCTGCGCCTTCGCCTGACCGAGTTTCTGGGCCAGGAAGCGCTCCGCGACTGTAGCAGCGACGATGTCGGGGTGATTCGGCGGGCGCATCCGCGTCAGGTATCCGACCACCCGCTGGGCCACCGCGTGCGCCCGGGGGTAGTCGCCCTGGTCGGAATAGACTTCGCCGACTTTCAGGAGACCGATGGCGACAGGCACCTGATCCTTCCGGGACTGCTGGTCCGCAATCGCGAAGGCCTGATCGAGATAGGGTTTCGCCTGCGCGGGCTGCGAGAGCGCCAGGTAGGCTGCCGCAAGCCCGGCGAAATGGAGCCCGACAACCGGGTTATCCGGCGCGACTTCCTTGCGGAGGATGATCAGCGCGCGCTCGAATTGCGCGATGGTCGTCGCGGGCTCGAGCACGAATCGCAGGTGCGCGAGCGCCAGGACGGCCAGGCTCCGAGGCAGGCTGCTGTGCCGCGAGCCGGCGGCGCTCTCGAGAATCGTCATCGCGCGTTGGGTCGCCGCGGTGAACTCGGCCGCCTTGGCCTGGGCGCGGTATGTGAAGGCGAGCGCGCTCAGACTGTAGGCGAGCCGCACATCCGGGGGTGGGAAGGTCTCGGCGGTCTTGACGGCGTCGGCCAGCAAACCCTCGGCCTCCGGATAGAGTCTCGCCTCCATCGCCTCCATAGCGCTCTGGGTCTGCCACTCCCACGTCAGCGACGAGGACCCCGATGCCGACTCGGCGGAGAGCTGCCGCCGTAAGCTCGCATAGCGGCTCATCTGCGCCCGCGCTTCCGTGGACGCGAGCGTTTCGATCCGTCGCGCGTCGTCGACGCGGTCCCGCTGTCTGAGGAGCCGCGCGTAGCTCCGCAGCTCGGCAACCGGACTGAAGAAGAGCAGCTCGCCCTGCCTAGCGTCGGGCGACGCCGCGCGCAGGGCGTGGATCTCGCGCTCGAGCACTGCTGCGTCGAGCTCGCGGCCGTCCTGCCTCAGGAGCTTCGCGTAGTCCTCGAGCACGGCAGCGACGCCCGCGGCCGACGCCGGCGCGACGGCTCCGACACGCTGCTCGAGGGCCCCGGCCTCGCGGAGACGGCCCTGCCGGCGATAGAGGTCGGCAAGGCTCCTGAGCGAGGTGGCGAGCTGCGGGCTCCTGGGATCGAGCCGCTCGGCCTCGCGGGCCGCGTCGCTGAACCAGTTCTCGGCACCGGCCTCCCGCCCCTGCTCGAGTGCGCGGCGCCCGTTCTCCATGTAGCGCTCCCACGTCCGCCAGTCCACCGCCTGTGCTGACGCCGGAGGCACGGCGAACGGGGCCGAGAGCAGGAGGGTCGCGACGGCCAGCGACCGCAGCGTGTTCTTCATGGCGTCGGGCCTGCCGAAACGCTCAGCGGATCGTGCCCGGGACGGGCGCGACGTGAAGATTGAAGAACGGGTTCACGTGGCCGCGATACTCGTGGGCCGTGACCGTGCCGTAGACCTGGGTATTCGGCGGGATCGTGCAGTAGCACGCCACTCCGACTGGGAGCGAGCCGTTGATCGGGCACCAGCCCGCCTGGGTGAAACAGATGCCCCGGCCCTGCACATAGGGCCAGCGCGGCGCAGGCGCCTGGGAGGCTTGCTGGGCGAGCCCGCTCGCGGGTACGACGATTGACGCGAAGATGGCGGCTGCGAGTGCAGCGGATCGCCTTGGCATCGACGCCTCCCGACTGGTCGATCTGGACGAAGAGGCCACGCGCTCGTCCACCGGCCAGCGCGGGCCCCACGCCTGTGGCCGGGTGAGAGGCGCGGGTACGATATCACCTGTAGGGGACGATCCTCAAGTCGGGCGGGCCATGGCCTCCGGTCGAACCCAGCGGTCGTAGTCTTCGGCGGTCACGTAGCCGGACGCCAGCGCCGCGGCGCGGAGCGTGAGCCCGCCCGCGTGGGCCTTCTTGGCGATCTCGGCCGCGCGGTCGTAGCCGATGTGGGGCGCGAGCGCCGTCACCAGCATCAGCGAGCGCTCGACCAGGTCGGCGATGCGCGCGCGGTTCGCCGCGATGCCCTCCACGCAGAACTCGCGGAAGCGCGCGCACGCGTCGGTCAGGAGCTCGACCGAATGCAACACGTTGAAGATGATGACCGGCTTGAAGACGTTCAGCTCGAAGTTGCCCTGTGATCCGGCGATCGCGATCGCCGCGTCGTTGCCCATCACCTGCACCGCGACCATCGTGACCGCCTCGGCCTGCGTCGGGTTGACCTTGCCAGGCATGATCGACGAGCCCGGCTCGTTCTCGGGCAGCGCGAGCTCGCCCAGGCCGCTGCGCGGCCCCGACCCGAGCCAGCGCAGATCGTTGGCGATCTTCATGAGCGCGACGGCGAGCGTCCGCAACGCGCCGCTGGCCATCACGAGATCGTCGTGGGCCGCGAGCGCGGCGAACTTGTTGGCCGCCGAGGTGAAGGGCAGGCCGGCCAGCTCGGCGAGCTTCGCCGCGACCGCCTCGCCGAACCCCGCCGGCGCGTTGAGGCCGGTGCCGACCGCGGTGCCGCCGATCGCCAATGCCAAGAGGCCCGGCAAGGTCGCGTCGATCCGCGCCAGGCTCGCGTCGAGCTGGGCGACGTAGCCCGAGAACTCCTGGCCGAGCGTGAGCGGCACCGCATCTTGTAAATGGGTGCGGCCGATCTTCACGACGTCGTCGAACTCGCGCGCCTTGGCGGCGAGCGCGTCGCGCAGCGCGCGCACGCTCGGGACGAGCTGCCGCGTCAGCTCGAGGGCCGCGGCGACGTGCATCGCCGTCGGGAACGTGTCGTTCGACGATTGGGACATGTTGACGTGGTCGTTGGGATGGATCGGATCCTTGCTGCCGAGCTTGCCGCCAACGAGCTCGATGGCGCGATTCGCGATCACCTCGTTGACGTTCATGTTGGTCTGGGTGCCGGAGCCGGTCTGCCAGACCGAGAGCGGGAAGTGGTCGTCCAGCTTGCCCTCGATGACCTCGTCGGCGGCGCGCACGATCAGCTCGGCGCGCTTGCCATCCAGGAGACCGAGCTTCTGGTTGACCAGCGCCGCCGCCTTCTTCAGGAGCGCGAGCGCGCGTACGACCGCCAGGGGCATGCGGTCGTGACCGATCGCGAAGTGGTGCAGCGAGCGCTCGGTCTGGGCGCCCCAGTAGCGATCGGCGCGGACCTCGATCCGCCCCATGCTGTCGGTCTCGATCCGGGTCGCCGGAGGCTCCGCCATGCGCGACCTACTTGAGCAGCTTGTAGCCGTAGAAGAGGCCGAACGCGATCGAGCCGAGCCCGGCGCAGAGCGCGATCGTCCGTTGGGCGCGGCCGTAGCGGAGCGCCATCGACACCGGATAGGCCATGACCGCGGTCAAGAGGGTCATGCCGATGATCGTGCCGATTCCGAAGATCAGCAGATAGAAGACCGCGCTGACGGCGGAGTGGAGAGTCGTCAGCACCAGCAGTGATATCGCCGCGCTGCCGGCGAGGCCGTGCACGGCGCCGACCACGACCGCGCGTCCGGCAGGCCAGCCGCTCTTCCAGCCGAGCGTCGCCAGCCAGCGCGAGGGATGCATGTGCGAGTGTTCGTGCTCGTGCTCCCCGCCGTGCACGTGGGGGTGGCTGTGCACGACCGTGGCGCTGCGGCCGTGGTCGTGATCGGGCACGAGATGGGCGGCCGGCACCGGCTCGGGCGTCCGCATCCCGTCGCGCAGCCGCAGGGCGCCCAGCACGATCAGCATGACAGCCACCGCTAGCTCGAGGCCGTCGCTGACCGCCGTCGTGACCGTGAGCTTGAGCCCGATGATGATCGCGCCCACGATCGTCAGGGTCGTCATGTGGCCGGCGCCCCACAGGGCGCCGACCAGGGCGCCGTTGGCGAAGCGGCGCTCACGGGTCATGATCGTCGCCACCGCCACCAGATGGTCGGCGTCGGTCGCGTGCTGCAGACCGAGGACGAAGCCCAGGGCGAGCGCCGAGAGCGGCGCGGCGTCCACGAGCGCGATCACTCTGACATCTTGAGGAGGAGCCCGGTGCGGCGCGCGCGCTGGATGGCGGCGAGAAACGCCCAGTGGGCGAGCGCGGCGTAGAGGGCTGAGAGCGCGAGCCCGGTCGCCACCGGCGCATGGAACTCGGACTCGAATCCGTAGTGCGCGCGATAGGCGTCGAGGAAGTACGTGAGCGGGAGCGCGCGCGCGACAGCCGCCATCGAGTCAGGAAGCACCGAGATCGGATAGTAGATGCCCGCGAGCACGAGCACCAGGTTGACGCTCGCCCACGCGAAGGCCTCGGCGCGGTTGCCGAACAAGGTGATCAGCGCGCACACGGCGACGCCGACCACCCAGGCGGTGAGGAAGCAGCCGAGCAGGAACGTGCCGAGCGCGAGCCAGCCGGGCTGGAGCACGTGGAAGCCGAAGGCCCAGCGGCCGAGCACGGCCAGCAGCACGAACACGGCGAGGCTACGCACCATGCCGACGATCCACGAGCCGAGCGTCAGATGGCGGATGCCGATCGGCGCCAGGAACTGGTGCTTGAGCGACTTCGACCACACGTCGAGCAGGACCGCGTAGGCGACCTCGAGCTGGCACACGTTCACCACCGAGAGCGCGATCGTGCCGACTAGCACGAACGACGCCTGCGCCTCGCTGAGCTCCAGGAATCGCGACATCAGGCCGATCGACAGGATGCCGACGATCGGCCAGAAGAGCAGCTCGAAGAAGAAGAACACGTTGCGCGCGCTCATCAGGGCGTTGCGGAGCGTCACCGCCCAGACCGCGAGCAGCTCATTTCGCCAGCTCAACGAAGACCTCCTCGAGCTCCGGCTCGCGGACCTGCACGTTGCGGATGACGATGCCGTCGGCGTGGAGCGCGCGGAGCAGCTCCGGTAGCCGCTTCTCGGCCTCGTCCACCGTGCACTCGACCCATCCGTCGACCTCGACGCAGCGCAGGACGCCCGGGCTCTCGGCGAGCCACGGCACCCGCGCGGGGTCGAGCTTGAGCGCGATCACCTCGCCGAGACGGATCTGGCGCTTGAGCTCTCCGGACGTGCCGCGCGCGAGGATGCGCCCGGCCTTGATGAACGCGATCTCGTCGCAGAGCTCGTCGGCCTCGCGCATGTAGTGGGTCGTCAGCACGATCGTGATCCCCTGCTCGCGGCGCAGCCGCGCGATGTGGGCGCGC
>Ga0126372_10000479_pt1 | contig 13978 bp, 13 predicted proteins | sample PanSoiMetaPlot_6_FD_92762 | JGI IMG/M metagenome (GOLD analysis project Ga0126372, IMG submission 92762) | Tropical forest soil microbial communities from Panama - MetaG Plot_6 | ecosystem: Environmental > Terrestrial > Soil > Tropical forest > Bulk soil | place: Panama | collected 2016-02-17
ATTTCGAATTTGGTCTGCTGCTGCGCTTCACCAATCTGTCCGCCCACGCTCGACTGCCGCGCTGGATCATGGGGTTGATCGACAGAGATGTAATCTTCCTGCTGTAGGCGCTCGATCAACCGCTCAATCACTTCGTCGAGGCGGCCTTCCATCTGCATCTCCTGCAGACGTTCGCGCATTTCCTGATTCAGTAGCTCACTATCCAGCAGCGCCTGCTCGAGCATCTGCCTCAGTTCCTCGAGCGTCTGCTCGCCCTGGGGCAATTCATACCAGCCGTAGTTCTGAAATCCACTTTGCAACAAGTAATCGGAAATCACGCTGAGCAGCTCCTGCATGCTCATCTCCGACGCCGGATCAGGAACGTATTTCGTGTACTTGATGCGTTTCATAAACCGATAAGGGCGGCTGGTGGTTAGTGGATGGCCGAGCAAACCGCTTCGAGGGGCGGCTTGCGACCAAAGAACGACTTCCCACTAATTGAATGTTCTGCGTCCTCCCCGGAACGGTGGCTCCTGCTCCCGCTCAAAAGGTTTGTCGGCGCGCTTCGGCTGCTTCTCTCCCGCCGTGAACACCCGCTCTTCGCTGCGCCCGATCCGCTTGTGGGCGTAAAGGCCTTCCAACACAAACTCCGCCGCCGATACCAATGCGGGTGGACTGTCTTTTGCTCCTACCCCGAGGGGCGCAACTTTTTCCATGAGGCCTTGAATCCCCCTCAGGCTATCCAGAACGTCTTGCGCGCCGGCCGACTCGGCCAGCCCAATTTCCCCACCAAGATCGAACCACTGCACGATCTGTTGCATGTTCACGCCTGCGAAGTATGTGTCGTAAGTCTTGGCGATCGCGGCCCGAATCAACTCGCGTCCGACGTTGTCAGCACCCTTCATTTCGCCTTCGTACTCAAGTTCCAGCTTGCCGGTGATGGCCGGCATGGCTGCGTAGATATCGCTGATCCGCGGCACAATGGTTTTTTCATCATTCCGCAAAGCACGCCGCTCGGCATTGGACACAACGTTTTCCATCGCGCTAATCGGGAGTCTCTGGCTCACTCCCGATCGTTTGTCAATGCGTTTGTCCTCCCTTGCCGCGAAAGCGATGCGCTCTATCACCTCCGGCACATATTTGGGGATCTGGAGCCGGGTTCCATTGCGCTGCGTCCAGGCCTCCTGCGCCGTGATCGCAATTCCTTCGTCCACCGTAGCCGGGTAGTGGGTACGGATCTCCGATCCGATGCGGTCCTTGAGCGGCGTAATAATTTTTCCCCGGGCCGTATAGTCTTCCGGATTGGCGCTGAATACCAGCGCCACATCCAGAGGCAGCCGGATGGGATAGCCCTTAATCTGCACATCCCCTTCCTGCATGATGTTGAACAGCCCGACCTGGATTTTTCCTGCCAGGTCGGGCAACTCATTGATGGCAAAAATACCGCGATTCGAGCGTGGTAGCAGGCCGTAATGCACCGTCAACTCGCTGCTTAACTCGTGCCCGCCGCGCGCCGCTTTAATGGGATCGATGTCACCAATCAGATCCGCGATAGTGACGTCGGGTGTAGCTAGCTTTTCAACGTATCGGTCTTCCGGCGTGAGGTACGCAATCGGAGTCTCATCCCCGAGTTTCTGGACTTCTTGGCGGCAGCGTTTACAAATGGGCGCGTAAGGGTTGTCATGAATTTCGCAGCCCATTATGAACGGCATCTGCTCATCGAGTAAGGAGGTGAGTGCCCGGAGAATACGGCTTTTGGCCTGTCCGCGGAGTCCGAGAAGAATAAAATTGTGTCGCGAAAGAATCGCGTTCACGATTTGCGGCACCACCGTATCGTCGTAACCTACGATGCCGGCAAAGATGGTCCCACTCTGGCGCAGTTTTCGCGTCAGATTCTCGCGCATTTCATCTTTCACATGCCGGGTCAGGAGAAGTTGTTCGGAGAAAAGACTCTGGCGCAGCTCAGCGAGCGTGCGAGGAAGACTCATGATGGAAGAACCCCCACAGCAAAAACAGCTTCCGGGCTTGATTATACGCCCGCTCTGCTAATCGCCTCTGGAACCTTCGCCCTGGTGTTCCCGAACCTGTGTCGCGCGATTCCTTCGATGACTTAGTTGGCGAACAGAGATGCCCGCTCATTAGCTGTCGGAGCTGCCAGCATGGCCGTTACCTCCCGCCCGCTGCCGTAATTGAACGGTGCGCCGTAATTTAGGCAGAATTGCCTCGAAGGCTGTGATGACCGCCTGAATGCGTTTGGTTTCCGAACGCATTTCGAGCAGAGCCTGCTTGAAATCGAGATCCAGTGGTAGGGACCCCGCGAGATGAAACGACACTTGCCGTAATTCTTCCGGTAAGGACTGCTTCGCACCCGCAATGGCCAGGATCTCGCTATGCAGTTTGACCGCGCGCGCGATTTCCTCGTCGGCGACGCTCCCGGGATCGTCGTCGAAATACAGCACATCGGCGCGCAGGAAAGGTCGCTCCTCGTCGATGTCGAGAACCTCGAAGCGCTCCCGCCCCTCGGTTACGATATCCATGCGTCCGTCGGGGTATTTCTTGGTGACCGCGACTATCTCCGCCGTACAGCCAACATCGGAAAGCGCTTGCTCTTGTTCTGCTTCCGCTTGTTCTTCTTCGACGCCTTCCTCGCTGGCTTCGCCTTCTTGCTCGGCTTTCGCCCGCACGATGCCGAAGCGCGTTTTGTTCTCCAGACATTCGGAGATCAGCTCTTTGTACCGCGGCTCGAATATGTGGAGCGGCAAGGGTGTGCCTGGAAATAGCACGACATGCAGGGGAAACAGTGGAAGCAAGCGCTTCAAACACCCTCCAGTAAGGATGCTCTCGATTGTACGCTAGTGCTTGACTTACTATCGCGTCAAAGTCTAAAAGCACCAACATGGAAATTTCCGGAAAAGTTGTGGTTGTCACCGGTGGCTCGATGGGAATCGGTGAATCCCTTGCCCGTCTGTTCGCCGATCGGGGAGCGAGCGTGGTCTTGCTTTCCCGCGATGCGGCAAGGGCGGAGGCGGCTCGCGTCCGTATTGGCCACGCCGAGCGGACTCTGGCCCTGTCCTGCGATGTACGTAATCGGGAGGAAATTGACCGCATTATCGCCCTGACCTTGCATCATTTCCGGCGTATTGATGTCTGGATCAACAACGCCGGCCATGGTTTGCTTGACGCGGTTGCCAGCGTAGATCTGCCGGCTTGCCGCGATATGTTCGAGACGAATCTGTTCGCCTCCATCGCGGCCATGCAAGCGGTGATTCCGGTCATGCGAGAGCAGGGTTCGGGAACAATCATCAACATCTCCAGCGTGGCCGGCCACATCCCCTTGCCCTACCACGCCACTTATAGCGCAACCAAGTTCGCCATGAACGCCATCGGCAAAGCCGCTCGCATTGAATTGGGCTCCGATCACATACATGTCATGACCGTCTGCCCCGGTTACACTCGAACTTCATTCGCCGACAATAGTGTGAAGGGACAACACGCCAAATTGATTCGCCCCCGCTCCCAGAGGGGTATTTCCGCGGACCGTGTCGCCCGCGCCACTGTAAATGGCTATCTCAAACAGAAAAGAGAAGTGATCGTTCCCTGGTACATGCATCTCCCGGTGAAAATCTATCAGTTATTTCCCTATGTCGTGGAAGCAACCATGAAACGCATGGCGCGACAAGCAGTCTGAACTTCGAGCGGGGAGAAGCAAGATAAAGTGCTTCTTCCGAATCAGCTCAGCTCGGCGAGCATCGCCTCCATCTCAGTTTGCGCGTGTCGATTGCTTGTTCGTTGCGCCGCCCGAATGCCCTCGGCCAGCATCTTTCTGGCTTCCTCACTTCGCTCGGCGCGAACCAGAGTCTGCGCCGCCATGAAATACCCTGCCGTGTAATCGGGATTGGCCGCCAGCAACTTCCCAAACTCACCCAAGGCTTGCTCGAGGTTTCCGTTTTTTGAATATTCCATGGCAAGCCCGTAGCGCGCGAAAGGGTCATTTGGATTCTGTGCGAGGATGTCGTTCAGCAAGTCAACGCGATCCATAAGCTAGTTCTCTGTTCTCAGTTCCGCGTACAGAGACGAGATTACTACAGAGCCGAGCCCGGAGGTAGAATGAGCAATAATCGCCGACGAGGTGCAAGTTTCCTTGGCTTGTCCGTTCTTCATGCCGACCGAGAAGCACGATTTGCCCTTATGGACACACCCGGCTCGTCTACCACTTGGACTCGGGCGGAAAGGCTACTGCACCGCGCCTGGACACGAGCGCCAGCTTCCGGCCGACGAGCAACTGCGTGACAACTGCAACCTGGGTTATGTCCGTAGTTGCCCGTGGTGTCCCCCGGACCGAGCCTGGGAAGCAACGCGTTTCGGCGTGAGCAGAGAATCCGACCACCGGATAGTTCTTTGTTACGTGCGTGAGAAAAACCATGGCCCAATCGAGCACGGCAGGCTTGAATATGACCATGCGTTGGCCCGATGGAACTCGAGCCATCCCGATGCGCGGGTACAGCGAATGGCCGAGTGCTACCTGGAGGCCTACCTGCTGCGCAAGACCGTGGCCCGTACAAGCGATTTGGTTTCGAGCCCACCATTATGAACAGCCATGATTCTGATAATTTCCCTGCGCCCCGGCCGGTCCGCGATTCCCAATCGGATATGGCCGAAATTGTCCTTCCTAACGATGCCAATCCGCTGGGTGCACTTCTCGGCGGACGCCTTATGCATTGGATTGACCTGGCGGGCGCTCTGGCAGCCCATCGCCACTCCCGGCATTATGTGGTCACCGCATCGATCGACCACTTGGATTTCCTGTTTCCTGTTCGTGTCGGTGATCTGGTCATCCTGCGCTCCTCGGTCAATCGCGTTTTTCATACCTCGATGGAAGTCGGCGTCAAGGTTTGGGTCGAAAACTATATCGCGGATGAAGCACATCACGTCAGTTCCGCGTATCTAACCTTCGTTGCTGTCGACAAGAATGGGAAACATGTAGCCGTGCCAGCCGTCATTCCGGAGACCGAGGATGAACAACGTCGCTACCAAGATGCAGGACGCCGTCGCGAGATACGTCACGCCGAATTGGAACGTAGACGTCGCCATCTGGTCCGCGGAACATGAGCCCCGTCCTAAGGATGGCTCCAATCAGATCCGCCTCTATTCGCGTGCAGCCCTAGCGAGGAGGCCCCACGACACACCTTCCTGTGATTAAGCCTATAATCAAGTGATTGGTCGGTATTCCCTAGGAAAGGTGTTCGCGTGAGCCACTCACATCCCCAACCCGGTCAGCCAAGTCTTAATCCCCAGCCCATCCCCGGCATCGATTCGATCGTTGCCGTCGGGTCCGGCAAAGGCGGGGTGGGCAAGACCACGCTGGCGGTGAATCTCGCACTGGCACTTTCTCGCACCGGTTACCAAGTTGGACTCCTCGATGGAGACGTGTACGGCCCGAATGTGCCACTGATGCTTGGCACCAGCGCGACTCCTCGCGTCCTCGGTGACAACCGCATTGAGCCGCTCGGTGTGTATGGTTTGAAGGTCATCTCGGTCGGCTTCCTAAATCCCGGTGACAAGCCCCTGATCTGGCGCGGTCCGATGCTGCATTCGATCATCCGCCAATTCCTTGGCTCGGTCGAGTGGGGTCAATTGGATTACCTGATTATCGATCTTCCGCCTGGAACCGGAGACGTAGCCCTGTCGCTGGTTCAGACCGTACCGCTCACCGGCGCCATCGTCGTTTCCACCCCCTCCGATGTCGCCCTGCAGGATGCTCGCAAGGCCATTCTAATGTTCCGGCAAGTAAAGGTGGATATCGTGGGGCTGGTCGAGAATATGAGTTACTTTGTGTGTCCGCACTGCCATCAGGAAGTAGACATCTTCTCAAAGGGCGGCGGCGCGAGAACCGCCGAGCAGTTCGGGATCGCCTTCCTCGGGAGTGTTGAGCTCGATCCCAATATTCGTGTTGCGGGAGACACAGGCAAGCCCGCCGTCCTCGCGGGCGAAGACTCTCCCCCTGCAAAATCGCTCTATGAGTTTGCCAGGAACGTCGAAGCGCGCGTCAAGCAGATCAAGTCAGCCGCGCCCGAGAATGTAATCCAAATCCAGTAGCGGCTCGCCGAACCCGGCAAGATCCGGATTCATGCCCGGGCGTGAAATTGGGGGTGTGCGACCTCATACGCCTAACTCTGCGCGCGGAACCGCGAGAGTCGGAACAACGGATCTGCGTCCTTATCGTGCACAATCCAGCCGGCTACCATCTCGCCTAGCGCCGGACCGTGCTTGAAACCATGTCCGGATCCGCCGCCCAGCAACCAGACATCGGCCCGGGCAGGATGTCGATCGACAATGAAGTGCGTGTCCGGACTGTTTTCGTACTGGCACACGCGAGTCTCAACGAGGGGAGCATTTGCCATTCCGGGGAAGCGGAAGGCCATGTACTCGCGAACCGACTGCAAAAGCTCCCGACTGATCTCTCGCTCGCCCCAAGTTGGATCGAAAATGGGACCACGCGCGTCATCGGTAATTTTGAAGCCCCTTCCCAAGTTAGCCGGAATTCCATAGTAAAAGCGTCCGCTATGGTCTGCCCAAACCGGCAACTCGGATTCATCGTATCGGCGGTCCCCGCAAGGCGTTCCAAAAAAAAACATGTCTTGCTTTGTTACCGATATACGATCTCCGATCGTCTGCGGGAAAAGCTTTCCTAACCACGGGCCACAGGCAAAGACGAATTTGTCCGCCTTTACATTGGATTCGTCCGATAGCCGCAGGCTGCGCCAGTCGGTGCTGTCCAATCCGGTACTGGAGACAGCCACCTGCCGATACTCACCGCCTTCCGCTATGAACCCTTCCACCACCGCTTGACATGCGGTGCGGGCAGTCAGATATCCGCTCCCGGATTCGTAGATTCCCCATTCCACTCCGTCGAAGTTGATCTGGCTCCAACGCTGCCGCAATTCGCGGCAGGAAAGTTCTTCGTATCTGACCCCAGCGGCTCTCAGTTCCGATAATGAACCTCGCTCAAAGCTGTCGTCGCCATATGCCATCCACAAAACACCAATCCGGCAAAGCAGACGCCGTCCCCACAGTCGTTCATGATCGCTCCAAAGTTCGAGAGCCCGCGCCGCCATTCTTGTGTAGGGTTGATCGGCGCCATAGCCGCCGCGAATGATCCGAGTCTCGCCGCCTGAAGAAGCGCGTGAATTGCCCGGTCCCCAAGCATCAATCAGCGTAACTCGGGCGCCGTGCCGCAAAAGATAAAGCGCCGTCCACCCACCGAACGCGCCTGCTCCGACCACCACGACCCGAGGTGTGTTGTGCATAGGGAAAAGTCGAGAATATTAGCGGGATTGTCTCGAAGTCCAGAACGACATCGCACATCAGGGTGCCTTGCGCACCCTGGCGACCGTTCAATGCCCGTGCCAGTGCCAGGGGTAACCCCACCCTCTGTGCCAATCTGTTCCTTCAACATTCCGATACGAAGAGTGCTAATCTTGACAGTGGAAGTATCAAGTTTTTAGAATTTGCCCGGGTATGCACCAGAGTCCTTTATCTAACTTCCTGCATCTAAAGCTATTTAGGGAACGTTAAGGAGGGAACCAGTTTACCCGGGCAAGCAGCAAAGCATTATGCCAGGTCCAGCGATCGGCGAACGAGAGCGCGAAATATTGACTGCGGTGGTGGAAACCTTTATCTCTACCGGCGAGCCAGTGGGCTCCCGCACGCTATCGCGCTCCAATCGCGAAGGCCTGAGTCCGGCCAGCATACGCAATGTTATGGCGGACTTGACCGATGCCGGATTTCTGCAGCAACCGCATACCTCCGCGGGGCGAGTGCCTACTGCCGAGGCCTACCGGTACTACGTCGAGCAGCTTTCGGGGACCGCGCACCTGTCACCCACAAATGAAGCCATGATCCAGGATTCGCTCGTGGGGATCAACGACGTTCAGGAATTCATGGAGCGGACCTCGCACGTGCTTTCGCTCATTTCACATAATGTAGGAGTGGCGGTCGCCAGTGGCGGCTCGAAGAGTGCTTTGGAGCACGTTTATTTCTCGCGCCTTGCCGATCAGAAAGTTTTGGCGGTCGTGGTAACGCGTTCCGGCCTGGTGCGTGACCGCGTGCTCCGCCTTGACCTCTCGCAGTCTGACTTGGATCTTGCGGCGCGCTATATCAATGAGAACTTTCGTGGCTGGACAATGGAAGCCATGCGCGCGGAGATAGCGCGCCGTCTGGAGCAGGAGCGCAGCGAATATGATCGGCTGATGAATTCCATTCAGCAACTGTATGCAGGTGGTGCTCTGGTGGCGGAAGGCCCGGCACAGACGGTGTACGTCGAAGGCGCCGCTAACCTGGCGGCCAGCGAGGATGACCGTCAGCGACTGCACGAGTTATTGAAGGCATTGGAAGAAAAGCAAAAGCTGATCGAATTGCTGGGCGCTTATCTTGACGCCAAGCAGGAAGCCGTGCGCGTTGTCATTGGGTTGGATCAGGCCATGCCGTCCATGCGCAACTTTGTTCTTATCGGTGCACCCGCTCGCGTGGGCGGCGAGGTACGAGGGTCATTGGCTGTGATTGGTCCCACGCGCATCGATTATCAGCACACGATGACCGCCGTTTCCTACATCGCTCGTCTGTTCGACAAGCTTCTTAACGAAACTGGAGAGTAATAAGCGGTATGCCCAAGATAAACGGAAAAAGCAACGTTGAAATCACCAACTTGGATTTGGAACACGAGCTGCCCGCATCGGAGGGAGGCGGCGATAATCAGGAGTCTACAGGCTCAGCCGCTCAGCCCAGTGCCGCCGGCACGGAAGGGGAACTGGGAAAACTGAAGGCGGAGCGTGATGCGCTCCTCGACCGCCTGGCTCGCGCCCAAGCCGACTTCGACAATGCTCGCAAACGCGCTTCCCGCGAGCAGCAGGAGTATCGCGACTATGCACTCAGCGATACGGTGAAATCTTTGCTGCCGGTCCTCGATAGCTTCGATCGCGCCCTCGAGCATGGTACCGAGGCCAGCGAATTTCGTTCGGGCATTGAACTCATCAACAAGCAGCTGCATGATGTCCTGACCAAGCTGGGTCTGCGCCCTATTCCCGCCAAGGGTGAGCCGTTTGATCCTCATCTTCACCAGGCCGTAGAAATGGTCGATACCACGGCAGAGGAAGATCATCATGTCCTGGACGAATTGCAGCGCGGCTACAAGCTCAAAGACCGGCTGCTGCGCCCCGCGATGGTGCGCGTGGCGCGCAATCCCAAGACTTAAATCGAATAAGCTGTCGAGAAGTAGCTGCTACCTCTCGTCTGCACATTGAGGAACTCTTATTCCGACATCAAACAGTAAACGTGACTATTACGAGGTGCTGGGAGTCACTCGCAGCGCCACTGACATTGAGATCAAGAGCGCGTATCGCAAACTTGCTCTGCAATATCATCCCGACCGCAACCCCAACAATCCGGACGCGGAGGAGAAATTCAAGGAGTGTAGCGAAGCTTACGCGGTTCTGGCCGACCAGGAAAAGCGCCGCTTATATGACCGCTTCGGACACGCTGGGGTAGGTACGGCTGCCTCCGGCGCTGCCGGTTTTGATCCCAGTATTTTCCAGGATTTCAGCGACATCTTCGGAGATTTTTTCGGTTTCGGCGATCTTTTTGGCGGAGGCGGGGGGCGCCGTCGCAGCCGTGCGCAACGCGGCGCCGACCTGCGCGAGGACCTGACTCTGAAATTCGATGAGGCTGTCTTCGGAACCGAAACTGAGATCACCGTGCGTCGTCACGAGGTTTGCGGGGAGTGCCGCGGATCCGGAGCTGCCGCCGGCAAAGCTCCCGTCACCTGTCGAAGCTGCGGGGGGCGCGGTCAGGTGCGCTATCAACAGGGTTTTTTCAGCATTGCCCGTACCTGTACAACCTGTCAGGGTGCGGGAGCCGTGATTGCAGACCCTTGCTTGAAGTGCCGAGGGGAGGGGCGCGTATCGAAAGAGCGTACGGTTGAGGTCAAGATACCTGCGGGCGTCGAAGACGGTACTCGCATCCGCTACGCCGGGCTCGGCGAAGCCGGTTATTTTGGTGGCCCGGCGGGAGATCTCTATGTCGTTCTGCACGTCAAAGAGCACCCTTTCTTCGAGCGTGACGCCAACAACCTCTATTGCGTCATCCCGATTTCGTTTACGCAGGCTGCCCTGGGCACTGAAATCACAGTTCCCACTATGGATGGCGAGCACACTTTAAAGATCCCCGAGGGAACGCAATCCGGCACCAACTTCCGCATCAAAAACAAGGGTGTGCCTGTCCTCCACGGGCATGGCAAGGGCGACTTGTTTATTGAAGTCCGTGTGCAGACGCCGGGAAAGCTTACTAAACGTCAGCGGGAACTTCTAGAGGAACTGGACAGTATGGGTCACGTCGACAATCGTCCCGAACGTCGCACTTTGCTTAGCAAAATGAAGGATATGTTCAGCTAATCAGGACGTTGGCCGCGCTTGCTGGAAGAATCGAGTGTAGCCCAGCGCGTCACGGCAGCTAATCGAAAGTTGAGGAAGCCGGCACAACGCTCTTCCACGGCGTGACTACAGGGGTTCAATTCGAGAAATCATCGCGACACGCGCTTCGCCTATCCGAACGTACGCGCCGCCTGCTTCTTCTGGTGTCATTATTTCTGGTCTTGGCGCTCGCCATTTTCTGGTGGACTATCGCGGGTCAAGAATTCATTCTTGAAACCGTTCATCCTTTTCGTGTTACGCAAATAGAAACCTCCGCCCGGACGATGAGCCTTGTTCATGGCAATAGAACGTACATAGTCCGCTGCGATGCCCATTGCCTGGACTTTAGATCGTCCGGCACCTATCGCATGAAGGACGTAGGCGACGCCGTGGAATACACCGGGGCGGGACAGAAAATCGAACTCCCGATCCTCGAAGAACATGTTACGTTCGACACCGCTGGAGGCCAAGGCTAAGGCCCATGACCCGTCGACGCTGGATAGCCGACGAAGTCTTTGGCCGTCACGCTGCACTCACGGGGACGCATGCTGATCACCTTATCCGCGTCCTCCGCGCCCGGGTCGGCCAGCAATTCGATATCGCAGCCGGCCTAGGCCTCTATCGCGGCCGAATCTCTGCCATCGCCGACCATCGGGTAGAGTTCGAACTGGTTGAGCAATTGCCGGCATCATCCCCTCCCCAAGTCACGCTTCTCCTCGCCATCATAAAATTCGATCGCATGGAATGGGCGCTCGAGAAATGCACCGAACTTGGCGTGTCGCGCTTTATCCCGCTGATCGCGGCTCGCAGCGATTCTCATCTCTCCTCGGCTGCCTCCAAGCGCGTCGAGCGTTGGAAACGCATTGCGCGCGAAGCTTCCGAGCAATCCCGCCGCAGGTGTCCACCGGAAATTCGAGATCCGATAAGGCCGAAGGACGCAGTTCTCCTGCCTGCGGCGAAGCGTATCCTTTTGTCAGAATCGGGAGAAGGCGGTACTCTTGGCCAAGCCTTGCTGGCGGATGAGGCTGCCTCTGAACTAATTCTCGCCGTCGGTCCTGAAGGGGGATGGACCGAGACCGAGGACAAGCTGTTTCGCGAGTCTGGTTGGATTCCCGCTTCGCTGGGACAGACCATACTACGCACCGAGACCGCGGCAATTGCTGCCACGGCCATTGCTCTCTCACAACTGCAGGTTTTAGCTGGCAACAAATCGTGAGTTTTCGCCTCCGCCGCCATCGTCATCCCCTCAATTCAGAATCAGGCCGATTCGGTCGACGTCCGCTCGGCTATATACGGTGTTCAGGCTCAGCTGAGTGCGCAGGGCTTAGTGGAGGGCTTACTTGCTGGTCCACGCGGAGAAGGTCGCTGATGTTCATTACAAGCGAATCCATCGAGCCGCCGGGATTTCACGGTTAGTGTTCTCAACGCCAGGATGGCACACATTTGGTCGCTTACCGATTCAATCGTTTGTGAATTTCTCGACACCTCATGTGGTCTTATCTGGTTCCGGTAAGAACTCACCGATTATCCCCTAGAGATCTCTGGTATGCTCCTGTTCAATGGCGTCATCGCAGCCTACCTCGGCCCCAGCGCGTCTTATCCCTGATCAGTATCAGCGCGCGGCAATCGAACATGAGCATGGTCCGATGCTTGTGATTGCCGGTGCCGGAACCGGCAAGACGACGGTGCTGACTCGCAGAATCGCGCGGCTGGTTCGCCAAGGCCACGCCCGTCTAGAGCAGATCCTGGCGCTTACGTACACGGACAACGCTGCATTCGAGTTGCGGGAACGAGTTCAGAGAGAGCTGGGTATATATGTCCCCGTGCAGGCGATGACTTTTCACGCCTATTGTTTCCGTCTTCTCGAGGACTGCGGGAAGAAATTCGCCGTTCTCGATGACAATCACTTGTGGATCTTCTTCCGGGAGCGGATCCGTGATCTGCAGTTGCAATACTTCGTCCGCGCCGCCAACGTCGCTAAGTTTCTGGATGATCTGTTGGATTTCATGCGCCGCTGTCACGACGAGCTAGTCAGCCCTGAACAGTATGCCGCCTATGTTCACCAGCTTACCTGCCACCAGTTGCCAGTTCCCCGCGTGGCCAAGTCCAAGGCGGTGATCCCGGATGAAGAACTCCTTGGCCGGTGCCAGGAGATTGCGTCCGTGTATGCCACTGTGGAGCGAATGCTCTTCGCGCAGAACCTCGGCACTTTCGGTCACATGATCAGCCGAGCACACGAGTTGCTGAACATCGACTCACAACTGGTTGCCCGTGAGCGCGCCCGCGCGCGCTTCATTCTGGTGGACGAATTTCAGGACGCTAACTTCGCTCAGATCAAAATTCTGAAGCTTCTCTCCGGTGACCAGAAGAACATTTTTGCCGTTGGCGATCCGGATCAGGCGATTTACCGATTTCGCGGCGCTTCGAGCGCCGCATTCGGCCTCTTCCAATTGAATTTCCCGGCCTCAAAGCTCCTCTCGCTCGAGAAGAATCAGCGTTCGCTGGATCCCATTCTGCGTTGCGCCTATTCCGTGATTGCGCACAATCCCCCCGTCTTACAGGCGGGCACCAACGGCCGCCTCGGCTATCAGCGTCGGCCGCTTGTGTCGGCGCGGGAAGAAGATCCGAACCGCAACACGCAACCTCCGTCTGAGCTAGTCCAGGCTGTGCTCTGGCGTGATGGCGAACTGGAGGCCGCTGACCTGGTCGCGACCATCCGCAAACGGCAGCGCCAACTGCGTTGCTCGTGGAACCGGTTCGCAGTCATTTATCGCAATCATTTTCATCGCGACAACGTCGTCGAGGAACTCTCCCGTTACCGTATCCCATACTCTATCGAGGGAATGGACGTCCTTGATACCTCCGAAGTCCGCGATCTCATCGCCTGCCTCGGCGCCGTGGTTTCCTCTGCCGATAGTGCGAGCCTATTCCGGGTTATCGCACTTCGGCAGTTTGGGATTGATCCTGAAAACCTGCGTGTCGCGATGAAAGCCGCAGGACGCGACCTTCCCTTAGCTCGGGTGTTGGAGAAGGTGGAACATGGTCCCGAAGTTCTCGCCTTACTCGAGCGAGTACGCGATGAGATCGAACGTTCTCAGCCCAAAGCTGAAGCTGCCGTGTCGCTCATCCTGGGTCATTTCGCGATACCGCAAACCTCGCCGGCAGTGGCTGCGCTACTGGATTTTGTGAAAGCGTGGGAGAAGAAGCCGGTTACAGAAACCGGCAGCATCGGCGAGCTAATCGAATATCTGGAATACTTCCGTGAAGCCCGAGGGGTGATCCCCCTCACCGCCGAAGCGACCGATGCGGTGCGCCTAATGACGGCTCATGCCGCCAAGGGTCTGGAGTTTGCTCATGTTTTTATCATTCGGGCTACTCGGAATTCCTTTCCCGCTTCCTACCGCGAGCCATTGTTTGAGTTCCCTCCTGATTTACGCGACAAGACCTCCCTCGCCGAGGATGAGGGTAAGAAGCTTAACGACCAGGAAGAGCGCCGGCTCTTTTATGTTGCCATGACCCGCGCCCGCGACTCGCTG